>PDWJ01001025.1_pt1 | contig 36673 bp, 37 predicted proteins | sample 1430881 | NCBI WGS metagenome assembly PDWJ01 (sample SAMN01162460, study PRJNA174530) | Oral metagenome, whole genome shotgun sequencing project. | biome: Marine environment; feature: Marine mammal; material: Swab sample of the gingival sulcus; isolation source: swab sample of gingival sulcus...
TTCAAGGGCAGGAGAGGACTCAAAAAAACAAACGAGGCAAGGGAAAAACCGGACAGTTTATATGTTTTAAAACAGGACAAATCTATTTGTTGCTAACACAAGAAGAGGCCGACAGACTCTCTGCCCTTTGTACCTACCCGTCCTGTCGGCCTCTTCCGATTCAGTCCTGGAAGGAGAGTAATCCTTTGGCAAAGAACCACTGGTTCTTGCGTACTGGTAAAGGGTTGAAGTCTATCGGCTAGATTGGTATGAAATCGAAGGATATGCGTATCGTTGGTTTCATCGACCAGACGTCATCAATCCACACGAGAAGCGGGAGGCTTTGCTGCCATGTTTGAATTGGCCATAGTGGTTGCCCTGGCCACGTTGATTTCGGCATTTTGTTCCATTGCCGAAGCGGTTTTATACTCGGTTCCCTGGAGTTTAATCGAACGGTTATCCAAAGCGGGTAAGCCATCCGGGCGTCTGCTTGCCGGGCTGCGCAAGAAGATCAAAGAACCCATTTCCGCCATTTTGACGCTGAATACCGTTGCCCATACCGCTGGAGCTGCCGTGGCCGGGGCCATTGCCGCGCGGCTTTATGGCGAGGAACATCTTGTGTATTTTTCTCTGATTTTTACCGTGATTATCCTTGTCTTTTCCGAGATTCTTCCCAAGACCATTGGGGTAGTCTATGCCAAGACCCTTGCCCCTCCCCTGGCAAAGCCTCTTGTGGGACTTATTTGGTTGTTCAAACCCGCCATCTGGATGACGAATTGGCTGGTTCAGTTTGTGGAGCACAAGAAACCAGGGCCAACCAGTTCCGAAGAGGATCTTTTGGCCGCCATCAGCCTGACAAGGCGTTCTGGAGCCATCAAGCCCTATGAAGAACGATTCATGAATAATATCCTTTCCCTGGACAACAAGATCGTCAAAGATGTGATGACCCCGCGTACCGTGATTTTCTCGCTTCCCAGCCATTTGACGGTTTCTGAGGTTCGAGAAATCAAGACAACCTGGCCCAACAGCCGGATTCCGGTGTATGAAGACGATGATCCTGAAGATATTATCGGCCTGGTCTATCGACGAGATGTTATGGAGGCCCTTGCTGACGACAGGGATGATCTGCCCATCAACAAGCTGATGAAGCAGGTCTATTTTGTTGTCGAGACCATGACCTTGGATAAGGTATTGGTTCGATTTCTTGAGTCCAGAGTCCATCTTTTTGTGGTGCTGGATGAGTACGGGGGCCTGGCTGGAGTCGTCTCTCTGGAAGACGTGCTTGAGGAAATGCTGGGTAATGAAATCGTTGATGAGACCGATCAAATCGTTGACATGCGTGAATTTGCAAGGCAACAGCGCGCAAAGCTCGTTGGGCAGGGCTGATACCCAAGGTCTCAAGAGGGATACGCACGGGTGTGAACCTTGGACAACAATACGGCAAAAGACGTGTTTTCACCAACCTGCAATGGTACGCTATGACCAGACAACCCCATACAAAATGGATCTATATAATGGCCTTTGCCTGTTTGACCCTGGGCATTGGGTATCTTCTTGTTTCAGGCCTTTCCAACGACTCGGTGTATTTTTTGAACGTTTCCGAAGCCCTGGCAATGGACACTGCCAAACTTTCTCACGCACGATTGTTTGGCAACGTGGCCAGTCAGGGGCTTGAACGTTCTGAAGATGCGATGGAGCTTTCTTTTATCCTGCTCGATAAGCAAGATGCGACCAAATCCCTGCCAGTATCCTTTCGAGGGGTGATACCCGATACCTTCAAACCCGGTGTTGAGGTCATTGTGGAAGGCGGGATGCAGCCTGGCGACACAGTTTTTGTGGCCAGGACATTGATGACCAAATGTCCATCCAAGTACAAGAAAAAGTCGCAGACAAGGTGATGGAGATCCCTCATTGCCTGCACTACTCGAACCTGTCATCATGTTCACCAAACGTCATCTGCGGGGCATCTGACTCGTTCAACGTTGACGTGAGCTTTTTGAATCCTGTGTGGGTGTATGCGAGCCTTTGCAGGGTATGAAGCAAGAACGAAACGCAGCCAGATGATGGTTTGGTAACGACTTCCTCACAGATTCCCACAACACGTATTCCCACAACATAAGGATGTTGTCTCTATGCACTCCATTGCCTTTGCCGCTGTTTTCATGGCCCTTGTGATTTCTTTGATCCTTATTGTTCGGGGATGTTTTGATCGTGTTACAGGTACAAATCAGGTGTTGGTGTGGATGGAACGGGGGCAGCTGGCCTGCACAGGGTTGATATGTCTGAGTTCCTGGATACTCATCTTGGCCCTTGTTAACCGAGATTTTTCCTTTTTGTACGTCCAGGAATATACCGACACCTTTTTGCCGACATTTTATGCCGTGACCGCCTTCTGGGCCGGCCAGGACGGGTCGTTTCTGTTCTGGGCCCTGATGCTTGCGGTGCTGGGTACGATTATGATTATGACTCCCGGATACAGGGGGATGGATGCAAGAACCAAGGTCTGGTTCTGGTTATTTTTCCTTCTGGTTCAGGGATTTTTTCTGCTGGTTTTAACCAGTGTGAGCAACCCCTTTGTCCAGGTGATCAATCCCCTGACTCAGGGCAATGGGATGAACCCCTTGCTCCAGAATCCAGGCATGATTTTTCATCCCCCCTTGCTCATCATTGGCTATGCCGGCTTCACTATCCCTTGCTGTCTGGCCTTTGCCCACGGCGTTACTGGTGACGTATTTGCCTGGCTTGAACGGTGCCGGAATTGGCTGATCATCTCCTGGATTTTTCTCACCGCAGGCATCATCCTGGGGGCCTGGTGGTCCTATATGGAGCTTGGATGGGGAGGGTATTGGGCCTGGGATCCTGTTGAGAATGCCTCCCTTATTCCCTGGTTTGCGGCCACGGCCCTGCTGCATACAGCCCTTATTGGCCGCACCCGCAAGGCCCTGCTCAAAACCAATATCCTGTTAGCCAGTTTGACCCTGCTGTTGTGCTTTTATGGTACCTTTATTGTCCGCAGCGGTTTTATCCAGTCGCTGCATGCCTTTGGTTCCGGTGGGCTCGCCCTGCCTCTCATGATTTTTATGATCCTTACCCTTGCCGTTACCCTGGTCATCCTCTACGGATGCCGTCATGCTGCAAGCCGTGAACTCGACGGTATGGCGAGCAAGCCCGGCCTGCTTGTGATGTTGGTCTGGCTGCTCCTGGCCTTAGGCGGCATTGTCTTTCTTGGGGTGAACTGGCCGGTTATCAGCGGGCTGTGGAGTGAAAATACCGTGGGGCTTGGGCCTGACTTTTATAACAGGGTCTGCCTGCCCCCCTTGTCCCTTGTGATACTTTTGATGGGCTTTTGTCCCTGGCTGACCTGGAAATCCGGTTTCAAGAGCCGCTTGGGGATGGTTGTCGTCCTGGGGGGTCTTGTCCTTGGTGCTGGAGGTCTGTATCTCTGCGGTCTGGTGGATCCCCTGCCCCTGTTTGCAGGCAGTACTGCTGTGGCCGTGTTTGTATCCATTGCGGCCTTCTTTTTGCTGAATCGCCCACTTGTGAGACAGATGCGAATCTGGGGGGCCTATGGAGTCCATCTGGGAGTAGCTCTCATTGCCTTGGGCATTGCCTTTTCCGGGCCGTATCAGGTCAATAAAGAGAGCATCCTCCAAAAGGGTGACGTGCTTCAGGTGGGTGAGTATGACATCCTGTACAGGGATTTTGCGGTTCTGCGAGATCCCGCTATGACGGCCTATGAGGCCAGGCTCATGGTGGCCAGGGAGGGGAAGCCTCTGGGTGTTCTCACTCCGCAGAAGCGGATGTATACCAATTTTGAGCAGTCCTTTGCCGAAGTTTCCCTTATTCCCTCTCTGGGCGATGAAATCTACGCAACCTTGCTCGGTTTTGATGAAGACGAACATATCAGTATCAAAATCAGCATCCATCCTCTGGTCTCCTGGCTGTGGGTGGGAGGGACGCTTATGAGTCTTATGGCCTTATTGTGTCTGAGTCGGCAGCGATCCCATTCTCAGACCCTGTCTTCTCCGGGGGCGGACAGGTGACCGGCCCCTTGCTTGAGGTTCAGAATCTGTATCATTTTTATGGGTCCAGGCTGGTTTTCAAAGGGATTGATTGTACCCTTGATGCCGGAATGACCGTGCTTGTGGCCGGTGCCAATGGTGCTGGCAAGTCAACCTTGCTCAAATGTATTGCAGGGCTTGTTCGGCCCACAGGAGGCAGGATCGTATGGCATGTAGACGATCATGCTGTCGCCTATATGGGGCATGCCACGTTTTTGTATCCTTCCATGACTGCTCTTCAGAACCTGGCCTTCTGGAACCAGCTATACGGGCTTGGCCGGTCTGAGAAGGATATGCTTGATCTGCTCGTCAGGGTAGACCTCAGACCCTATGCCCAGGAACGTACCAAGGGGTTTTCACGCGGTATGGCTCAGCGACTCGCCCTGGCCAGAATCCTTCTGCTCACGCCTCAAATCATCCTGCTGGATGAACCCTCTACAGGTCTGGATAGTGCCTCCTGTGAACTTTTGCTGCATGAAATTGCTATGGCTCGGCAAAGGGGGGCTGGTATCCTCTGGGTGAGCCATGATCTGGCGCGGGATAGAGAGCACAGCGATCATATTCTTTGTCTGGCTGCTCAGACCATGACGTTCTGGGGGAGCGTACAAGCATTTATGGAGCATGACCATCATGCTGTCTAAAGGGTTGGTGATTGCGGCCAAAGATGTACGGCAGATCATTGCCGGAGGAAATGGCCTCTTCCAGGCCGTGCTTTTGGGGCTGCTTCTGGTATTTCTTTTCAGTTTGTCCAACGAGCCAGGGGAACGGATTGCCCCCCAGTCGGTTGCTGCTATTTTCTGGATTTCTTCCTGTTTTTCCCTGGTACTTATTTTCACCATGCTTTACCGGCTGGAAGAGGAAAATGAGACCCGCCTGGCCCTTATCATGGCACCTATATCGCTTCAAACCGTGTGGCTGGGGAAACTCCTGGGCGGCCTGATCCTGCTCATCATGGCCCAGCTCTGTGTGCTGCCTGCTCTTATCATTTTTCTGGGTCAGGAGACCCTTTCGTCCTTGCCAGGGATGGCAGCCCTGATCGTAAGCGTGGATATGGGGCTGGTTATCCTGGGTTCCCTGCTGGGGGCTGTGTCGCAAGGCAATGCGACCCGTGACACCCTGCTCAGTATCGTCCTGTTTCCTCTTTTACTCCCCCTGCTTCTCGGAGGGGTCAAAGTGGGAGGGGTGCTGCTGATGGGAGAACCTTTGCGTGGGACAGGGAATTGGTTCGGCATCATTGGGGCCTTTGACGCCATTTTTGCTGGAGCCTCGCTGCTTCTGTTCCCCTCGGTCTATGGTCAGGAATAATGTTCGTGAACCCAAGGCAACCAGTATGCGTACACCCATGACAGAAACTGCTGTATGGCAGCTAGGCAAGACGATCCTTCCCTGGGCCACAACAATCGCCATGCTTGTTTCCCAGTATTATATCTGGATATATGCACCCCAGGAGATGACGATGGGGCTCGTCCAGAAAATTTTTTACACCCATCTTCCTCTTGCCTGGTGGGCCCTGGTCTGTTTTGGCGGGGTATTTGTCGGCTCGGTTATGGTTCTTGTGCGCCATCATGCTCTCTGGGATGACTTTGCCGGAGCCTGTGCCGAGGTTGGGATTCTGTATTGCGGTCTGGCCCTGATCACAGGGTCTTTATGGGCCAGGTCTGCCTGGAATACCTGGTGGACGTGGGATCCCAGATTAACCACAGCCCTCATTATGTGGTTTGTGTATGCTGGTTATCTTATGCTGCGGGGCAGCGGGTTAGGGGGAGGCGCGTCACGCAAGGTTTGCGCTGTGCTTGGGATCATTGCCTTTCTGGATGTCCCGCTGGTTTTTGTTTCTGCCCGTATGTGGCGGAGTATCCATCCAGCGGTGTTTGCCAACACCTCTGGCGGCCTGGAACCAGAAATGCTTGTTACCCTCTTTGTTTCCCTGACTGCCTGGGGGCTTTTGACCTTGACCCTGATCAGACTCCGCTGGCGGACGCTGCGTTGGAAAACCATGATGGATGCCATCCCTCCTGTGTGAGCCTGGCTGGTATCCATCCTGCTGCCTGGGGAGTAACCTGTTTGCCTGGTGTATTACCTTGTTCGATGCTTATCTGATGCTGTTATAGTGTGGTCTGGAGGAACGATGAATTATCTTTTTATTGCCAACCTTGTGGTATGGACTGGCATGGGCCTGTATCTTTGCTGGATCCATACCGCTCAGAAACGCCTGGCCAGGCGTATGGAGCACCTGGAGATTCTCCATGAGCGATGATTCGAGTCAGTCTTTGCAGACATCTGAGAAACCTGTTCTGATTCTGGTAGGAATATGTGGCCTTGTCCTTATAGGCACGATGCTCTTCCAGAGGTTCACCCGTCCTTTTCTGGATATCCGTGAACTCCAGGTGCCGCAGGCCAATAGTCAGGGAGCCATGTCTGATATAACAAAGCTCATGAAGCAGATTGAAACAAACCCTGAGGATGTGCATGCCCTTCGCAGTCTGGGTACGGCCTTTATGCGTATGGAGGCATGGGACAAGGCCCTCCTTTTCTGGGATCGTGTTTTGGCCATCACACCGAACAGCAGCATGGCCTTGAATCAAAAAGGCGTCTGCCAATTCCAAAAGCAGGCATATCCTGGTGCCGCAGCTACCTTTTCCCAATTATTGGAGGTTGACCCTTCCAATGCCTATGCCTTGTTCAATCTGGGGGTTCTCAACCTTCATTTTCTGGGCAATGTTCAGGAGGGGGAAGCCTATCTTCAAAGGATCCTTGCTATGGAGAATGTTTCTCAGGAGATCCTTCGTGCTGTGGAGCAGGAACTTGCATCCCCATCTGAACAGGATGATCAGGGTTCAGAGAAGACGCCGTAATTTTGTGAGGAATATGGCCATAGGTTTGCGCTTTGCTCGTGGCAAAGAGGACGCTTATTGTCCTGGCCAGGAAGAAGAGCCGACTTGGGCGGTACTTGTATCAGGCTGTAACATATTGGTGTTGCATACAAACAATGAGCGCTTGGGATTTCCCAAGCGCTCATTGTTTGTATGCATACAGGAAGAGATCTTTTCTTGTAGTCAGGTACACTTCGAGAAGCTCACCTCACCCTTGTAATCTGCTGCTGACGTTTTGAGGTTAGCAGCCTGCCCCACCTGATTGACAGGCCGAGGCACCGAGCTCCACAGCCCGCAGGTTGATGTCCACGATCTTGGGTTTAAGATGGGCTCGGATACCTGCCTGAAGTTCTTCAAGACCCAAGGCAATGAGCCCCAGAGAACACACTGCCCCCAGCAGGACAATATTGGCGGCCTGGGGGGTTCCGGCCTTTTTGGCCAGGGAGAGACAGGGCAGGAAAAAGGTCTTGTGGGCCTGTTGTTGGGCAGCCTCATAGATACGATTCATGTCAGGATAGGCTTCCCTTCCCAGGGCCACGCCAATGGGCAGGACAGGCTCGCTGTTGCTGACAATCACGCCTTTGGGGGCAAGAAAACACAAGGCCCTGTAGGTCTCAAGAGGTTCAAATCCCAGAAGGATGTCCGCCTCGCCAGGGCTGATTTTTGGGCTCTGATAGCCGCCAAAAAGGATAGTCGAGGCGACCACACCGCCGCGTTGGGCCATGCCGTGGATTTCACCGGCCGTAACATCCAGACCATTATCCAGGCCAATCTGGGCCAGCAGGTTGGTTGCTGTCAGAGTGCCTTGGCCGCCCACACCAGTAAGATACATACGGGTCTTTGGCATCATGCAAGACTCCTTTTGCGTGCCTTGATATGGCTGCAGATTTGGACACAGAGCATACAGCCTGCACATTGGAAGGGATCAATACCCATCTTACCCTCATTCAGGAAAAAGGCAGGACAGCCCAGTTCGTTCAAACAGGTAAGCACCTCGTCGCTGCTTTCATAGCCTTCCTTGACACAGGCCACGAACCTGGATGCGGATTTGAGCACCTTGCGCTTAAAAATCTCGCAGGGTTCGCGGGAAATGATCACCCGTACACCTGGTACGTCCCTATACTCGTTGAGGGCCTTGGTTAATGCCTTTTGGTTCAGGGATTTGACCGTGGTGACATGCTCTACGCCACAGCCTCTGACAATGGCCTCAATGTCGATTTTACAGGGATTTTCTCCCATTTGCGTCGTATCCACACCAGGGTTGGGCTGGTGGCCGGTCATGGCCGTGGTTCGATTATCCAGGATGATGATAAGGATGTTATGATTATTATAGACCGCATTGACCAGGCCGGTCATGCCGGAATGGAAAAACGTGGAATCTCCGATAAAGGCCACCACCGGCTTATCGCCGCCCCTGGAGGCACCGCATCCTGCAGAAATAGATGAACCCATACACAGGAGAAAATCCGCTGCCTTCAAGGGGGGCAGAATGCCCAGGGTGTAACATCCAATATCCGAGGAATAGAGGGCATCGTCTCCAAAAAACTTGCGCACTGCGTAATAGGTGGAGCGGTGAGAACATCCGGCACAGAGATTGGGAGGACGCATGGGAAGTTGTTCCGGCACGGGACAGGGAACATGGTCAGGCAGGGAGCGATCCAGGGTCTTTAACAAGAGATTTCTGACCATAAGCGTGGAATATTCTCCCTGAAGAGGCAGGTCATCACCCTTGCCAATGACTTCCACAGCAAGATGATGTTTCTGGATGAGAGAACGAACATGCTCTTCCACAAGGGGCTCAAGCTCTTCAAGAATAACGACCTTGTCCAGCTTTCCCAGAAAATGCAGGATGCGTTTGTCAGGCAAGGGATATGTCATGCCCAGGTCAAGCATCCGCAGGGAATCGGTCAGGTCATGCTCGTGCATGACATCGTGTGCATAGGCCCGACAGATACCCGACGCAATGACTCCAATCCGGCCTGTGCCGCTTTCGGTATTCCAGGGGCTTGTTTCGGCCTCCTGGGCAAAGTCACCGAGTTTTTCCAGAAGAACAGTATGACGAATCCTGGAAACCGCAGGGACAGGAACAAAACGCATGGGATTTTTGTCCATGTGTCCCTTGGTGGTTGCCGACGGCAGGTCACCGAATGCCACCGGACCGCGAAGATGGTTGACCCGTGTGGTCGTCCTGATCATGATGGGCTGTTCGTGGGCGGCAGACAGGAGAAGGGCCGCACGGGTCATGTCCTTGCATTCCTGAGCCGTTGCCGGCTCAAAGCAGGGAATCCCGGCCAGTCTGGCATAGTAGCGGTTATCCTGTTCGTTCTGACTGGAATGACATCCCGGATCATCAGCACTGAGAATGATCAATCCGCCGGGTGTACCGATATAGGCCAGGGTCATCATGGGATCAGCCGCTACATTGACTCCCACATGCTTCATGGTCACCAGAGAGGGCACACCCACCAGAGCAGCCCCACCAGCCACTTCCATGGCAACCTTTTCATTGGGTGAATATTCAAACGCAAATGCGCCTTCAGGAGCAATCCGAAAAAACGTGTCAGGAACTTCTGAAGAGGGTGTGCCCGGATAACAGGACACAAAACCGACACCCGCTTCCAGGGCACCTCGGACAATGGCTTCATTCCCAAGAAGAAGCATTCGGGTACCAGAAGACGGGCGCAAAAGGGGATGACTCATACTATGCCTTTGGATGATTTGAGGTTCAGAAAAGGGAGCCTGCTAGAGCATGTTTGCCTTGATGCGGGCGATTTTCATATCCAGAAATGCGGTGTTGGTCACAGCACCTTTGGTTGTAAGGATTTCATAAGCGGCCAGGGCCTTTTTCCAGTCCTGGGCCTGTTCCGCAGCAAAGGCCACTTGACGGGCCACCGGTGTGGTGAAATCTGCGGCTGTTGCCGTATCAATGGTATCAAGAACGGTTAGTGCCTTGGCATAGTTGCCATTGAGACTCAGCGCCTTTGCCTGTCCCATAAGGGCCATGACCTTGACGGCACCATCGGTGACATCAGCAATACGAGACCAGGCCCAGGCGGCCTCTGGATAATCTTTGGCAAGCATGGCTGCATGGGCCATTTCCAAAAGTGTTCCCACAGGCATGGCCGAAGGGTGTTCGTTGAAAAATTGTTTTAATGAGGTCATGCGCTTGGCAGGATCTTCCTCCACCAGGATAGTACCCAGGGCATTGGCGAGTTTGTCATCCTGGATCCTGGTATAGGTGGTATAGCCTGAATAAGCCGCTACAACCAGAATGATTGCCCCGATACCTATTCCAATGGCTTGCAGGTTATCAAGAATTGCCTTGAGCAGGGGATGGAGATCCTGATCTGCTTCCTGTTCGATGGCGTCAAGGATGTCGTTTTGATGTGCCTGAGTATGCTCGTCGGCCATGTTGATTCCTCCTGTAGCATGGTAAGCGGATTAAAGAAGGAGATGTGTGTAGTCAGTATTGCCACAAAGGTCAAAATCTTCCTGCCCACCCCCTGGGAACAACTCGGATCCAACGGTAACAAACAGGGGGGTCACCTTCTGGAAAGGTATATAGACGATTCAAGCAGATTTATCGACTGCCTCCTCTCGCTCTCACATGATCTGCCGTTCCTTGATCATAGCAAATTGTAAGGGCGATATATCAGGACATACAGAGGTCACAAGGTTCAAGGGATTAGTATAGCCCTGACCCCAATCAAATATAACGGTGATTCCATCCTTCTCCAGGGTGCTGGAGCGTACAAACGTCCGAAGATCCACCTGAACGATGTTGCCCCGCTTATTGGTCTTTTCGATAGTAAAGGATTCCCCCTGGATAAAATGCTGCCATGCCCCAAGCGATGCGGCCCGTTGTTCCGGTGTGCCGAGAAAGGTTATGCGATATTCCTCAGCCACGGCCTGGGGCTGCTTTTTGCCCATAGTCAGGGACTGAGCAGCAAAAATGTCCATCCCCTGAGGGAATTGATCCGTCAAACGGGTTACAATATCTTTTTCTGTCAATTCCTCACGAAAATAGATGTTCACCCATTCAGCCTGACTGCCTACACCTACGGGCAGGGCCATACCAAAGGACATAAGCGGCATGGGATGAAATCCTGCTGAAAACGTGGCTGGAAGTCCGGCCCGGCGTAATGCCCGTTCAAAAAGTCGCTGTAATTCCAGTTGACTCAGGTACATGGACAGTTCGAGTTTGCGATACCACAACCGATAATGACAGGCCTTGTGCGTCAAGTGTTCCTGATCAGGATTTGTTTCCTCCACATACGGTGTGTCTTCACACTGATCTCGCTGTGTTTTGTTCAACACTGGCTGCAACGGTACTTCGCCTGATGGTTGGGTAAGGACGGAAGGATGCCCGTCCAATGCGCAGACACCACATCTGCGACAGGGATTGTACCGACAGTCCGGGGAAAGTTTCCCTTCCAGGGCCCGTACCCGTTCTCTGAGCAAAAATTGTTTACTCACTCCAGAATGGAGATGATCCCAGGGCAGGGGAAGGTTGATATCCCGTCCGCCAATACAGGCAGCAGGGTCACATCCACACTCTTTCATGGCCTCCAGCCAAAGGTTCAGGTGCAGGTGATCCGACCAGCTTGAAAAGAGTGCACCCTTACGAAATCCCCGTTCGATCACCGGGGCCAATTCCCTCCCACCCCTGGAAAAAATGCCTTCCAGAAAACTCATATGGGAATGATGCCATTTGAGATGTAAAAATGTATACGGCTTAAAAATCTGTTTGAGATATTCAATGCGATCCTCAATTTCCTGCATGGTAATCTGAGGCTCCCATTGAAACGGGGTAAACGGCTTGGGGACAAAGGGCGAGACGGCCGCAGTAATCTGCATCCTTTTGGCCTTTTTCCCGGCAGTGGCTCGAACTTTGAGACAAAGATCAAGCATCCCGTCCAGATCCTCCCGGGTTTCTGTAGGCAGACCAATCATAAAATAGAGCTTAATCCCCTGCCACCCGTGAGCAAAGACCATACGGGTATGTTCAAGGATTTCTTCCTCGCTGATCCCTTTGTTAATCACGTCACGGAGTCGTTGGGTTCCGGCCTCTGGGGCCACGGTCATACCTGTGTGACGGATCGTGGCCATGCGCGAGAGCAGGGATTCATTGAGAGAGCCAGCCCGTAAGGATGGCAGAGAAATGGCAACCTGCTGGCTTCTGCATTGAGTAAAGGTCTGCATAAACAATCCCTGAAAGGCAGAAAAGTCACCCGTGCTCAGCGAGAGAAATGATATTTCTTCATATCCAGTTGCAGCGAGTCCCTGGTCAATAATTCGTTTGAGTTCGGACAAGGATCGCTCCCGAACAGGACGATAGACCATGCCGGCATGACAGAAACGGCAACCACGAGTGCATCCACGGGCGATCTCAACGGTGAGCCTGTCATGCACTGGTTTACCAAAAGGGAGAATGTGTCTGACCGGAAAATCAATGGTGTTGATGTCCGCAACACTGCGTTTCTCAGGCAGGGGCATATCCTCATCTACAGGAGATAAGGACATTTCAGGGCCCTTACTCTTGAACAGAGAAGGAACATATACCCCGTGTATGGATGCCATGTCCCGCAGTAGCTCACTACGGGAACAGGGAGTCTGCTTCCGGTGGCGGAGAACATGGATCAGATCAATAAGCGTTTCCTCGCCATCTCCCAAGACCATGAGATCACAAAAAGGGGCCACGGGTTCGGCATTCAGGGTACAGCCCCCGCCTGCAATGATCAGAGGATGATTCTGATTACGATCCTTGGCCCATAAGGGAACACCGGCAAGGTCAAGCATGTACAGAATATTGGTGTAACAAAGTTCGTGGGTGATGCTAAAGGCTATGGCATCCAACTCACCAAGGGGAGTATCCGACTCCAAAGAGGCCAGGGGCAGCTCATGTTCCTGAAGCAGGGCCGCTACTTCCTGAGACGGGGCAAAGACCCGTTCCGCCCAAACATCTTCTTGTTGGTTCGCCAACTCATAGAGAATCTTCTGACCCAGATAGGACATACCCACATCGTAAAGATCTGGAAAGGCAAGGGCTAAATGGACGGTAACCTTGGTTCGATCCTTATGTATGGCATTGATCTCATTGCCCAGGTATTGACTGGGGCGAGGAAACAAAGGAAGGAGTGCTTTCATAATATTTGGGAAGCTCTAAGCACACAAGCACATAGGCCGCCGATAGATAAAAGGCACAAAGGAGTGACTTGACTCCTTTGTGCCTTCTCATAACAATGGGAGATTAACAATCTATTTCCTTAAAAGATCACTAATATTTGAGACCTTACCACTTCCCTGGCCAAGGTTCTCAAGATTGCGTAGATCGTTTGCTGTAGAAATGGTGAGATTACTTGAGGCTTCAAGATACTTTGTCTTGAGTTCTTCAGGAACCGCTTTGTATGTATAAAGAATATGATTCATTGAAATTGTACCTTCAATCTCATTGTCAAAAGGATAACCAAAGGGAAGAAGCATCATCTGCATCCCTCCCTGCTGGGTAGGAAGAGTCTGGAGGATTGCAGGATCTTGAAGACTGTTGTTTTCAATGTCCCATTTACCGATAACCATATCGCCACTGATCAGTTTTACCAAACGGATTTCAAGGGCCATGTGTTTCTCCTTAGAGAGCATTCTGTTTATGAATGATATATCTACCTAAAAACGATCAAATCAACTAAAGATTCGTTTTGAAGCTGTCAAGGCAACGGGCTGAAGAAGTTTTTGGGGAGCGGATGATGTATCGTTTATACGGTCAGTACATTATGTATAGTACCTTTTTTACGACTTAACTTGACTTGTTGGGCCTATGGATATTATAGTACAAAGAATTGTTTGCGTGTTGTGATTAATGGCTTTTTGAGAAATAATTTTATTTTTATAAAGAATACGTTGTATAAGATAACATGTAGTATCATTTACACCGTATGTATTAAAAAAGTATGATTATCTTGATGGTGATAAAATCTATTCACCTCGAATATATAATTGATAGAGCGTTCAAGGTGGCCAGCAATGGCATCCATAACCTTCATTGTAACAAGGAGAAAAACATGGATCTGACAACTAACTACATGGGACTTACCTTAAAAAATCCCATTATCGCTGGAAGCTCAGGATTAACGGGTTCTTTGGCACAAATCAAAAAAATCGCTGAGGCTGGTGCGGGAGCTGTAGTCCTTAAATCAATTTTTGAAGAAGAGGTCAGAAATGAATATGCTGATTTTATTGAAAACGCCAAGACTAAATATGGTGCCCCAGAATACTTTGAACATGACGGGCAACGGAGTCCTATTGAATATTATGACTATGTGATACGAGAAAAAAATTTAAGCAAGTATATTGAATTGCTTGAAAGCTGCAAGTCAGAGCTTGAGATACCAGTCATCGCTAGTATCAACTGTTTTTTTCATTCTGCGGACTGGCTGTCTTACGCTATGAACCTGGAAAGAGCCGGAGCAGATGCGCTGGAGCTCAACATGTTTTTCCCGCCTACGGATTTCAAGCATTCTCAACAGGATAAAGAAGAACTTTATTTCACCATTGCCCAGAAAGTAACCGATGCCATCAACATTCCTGTGGCCTTGAAAATCAGTCCGTATTTCACCGATCTTGGCCCCATGATCCAGCGGCTTTCCCAAACCGACATCAAGGCCCTGGTGTTGTTTAACCGCTTTTTCAGCCCGGATTTTGATATTGACACACTCGAAGTCAAACCGTCCTTTGTGTACAGTACCCCTGCCGACCTTGCCTTATCCTTACGCTGGATTGCGGTTATGGCCAACAAGGTTCAATGTGATTTGGCTGCTTCCACAGGAGTGCATGATGCTCATGCCCTGATCAAACAACTTTTGGCCGGGGCCAAGGCCGTACAAGTGGTATCCTGTCTGTTTCAAAACGGGCCCAAATATATTCAGGAACTCCTCAATGGACTGGAATCCTGGATGAAAAGTAAAGGTTATACCTCCATCGCTGACTTTAGAGGCACATTAAGCCAGGATAACAGCACCGATCCTGCAATCTATGAACGTGTACAATTCATGCGCTACTTTGGCGGCAAAAAAAATGTCACCTTGTAACGGTTTGAAAAAAGAATAACGAGCCATATTTTGTTACTATTTTTAATGTGTTACAATGTCTGTGGACGTTAGAAACTAAGCCCATGTAACAAGTCGGGTTCCAGGGATATTTTTCCCGGAACCCGACTTTTCTCTTTATCCTTCCTTCTAAGGTTTCCTGTGACAGCCAGCATCGATACCACAACATCCTTACGTCTGAAACTTCAATGTGAAATATGATGCAAGAAAGTATTTTCAATAGATGATTAAACTTTGATCAGTTTCTTAATTTTTTCAAATAATTTAGGACCAATACCTTTAACCTGCATAATATCATCAATTTTTGTAAAGGGATGATCCGTTCTGTATGTGACAATACGCTTTGCAATGACAGGTCCTATTCCTGGCAACGTTTTCAAGACATGTTCCGTAGCCGTGTTAATGTTAACTGGTTCTTTGCAAATTCCAACGTTGACGCATAACAAGGAAAACATGAATAAAAAAAGTACGGTACACGATGTAATACGATTCATACATACCTCCTTGTCTTAGGAAATGTCAGGCAGGGTACCTCGCAAAGAAAGCATAAGATGCTATGCAAAAAAATAATCAGATTATTCACATCGTGTCAAATCCTTCTTCGTTGTTTCATGTGGGTAGAGGATTGAGATGGTGTCCAAAGCTCGTGGCTACAGGTCAAATCGAAATCTTGTCACTATGGTGTATTTCCTGAAGGGGGAACGCCACCTCCCTTTCCTCATATGAAACAGCGATGAGCCAATAACTATTGAAGAACTTGTCAAAATAATTGTTCAGGAAGTCACGTAAAAAATTAACAACTCTAACTGGTTATAGTAACAAGCGCAACGAGGTTTTTGGGGGAGCAGGGTGGATCAGGGGGACTTAAAACACTTTTCTCTTGAACCGGCTCGTGCTAAATGCCCCTTCTTCTTGCTGGAAAGAATCGGAATCAGAGGATCGGCTATGCTGCCGCAGGGAAAACTTCTCAAAATGCCTGGCGATGGCTGCTTTTTTTTTCGCCAGGGTCATTGCATCCTGGAAGAGATGCGTAACCCCGGATATCATAAGGGTGTTCGGTGTACTGTACTTGAGCACCTTAAAAAACGCTTTTCGGATTTTGTGCATCGGGCCGACATGTTTGGACTGGAAACAAGAACTGCAGCCTTAATATGGCCACGATTACGTGCCAAGGCTCTTCAGGACGATCTCTGTTCTCATGTTTCCTCTACCTTCCCTGATTTCCCCAAAGGGTGTCCGTGCCTGTATGACAATGCCTGCGTCCTGTTGCTGCCAGAATGTCCAGGCCGCTGTTCTCATTTTGCCCTGCCTCAAGCTGGTACAAATCATTGGAATCCGGAATTGTAACAAGAAGGAGAGTCTATGTTCACTGACATACTGCCATTGCATTTCCCGGTGATGCACCAGGACTTACTGCCGTCCTGGCTCCCGCCTTCTATCAGCCTCATGGATCCTGGCTGTGCTCAGAGGCCGCAAGGCGCAACGTCCCGCTATTTTCGTCCCACAGGACTTGTATACGAAGATCAGCTTGCCCGAACCTATCTTGAAGATATGCTGCAATTTGGATCCCAGTTCAGACATGCCTCGGATGCCGCCTATTTTCAGGCTGGAGGCATGGATGATTTCTTTTCAGGGAGTATGCAGGAGATCAAGTCTGCCATTCTTGCTCAAGGCAGGGATGATGTGCATAAGGCCCAGGAGCAAGCAGCTCAGGCCCAGCTTTTGCTTTTGCTGGGATTCCATCTTGAAGAAAAGATGATCGAACTCGGTGTGTTGCAGGAACGGATTACCTCTTTTGCCGGTGCGTTCGCAGACAATCTGGGCATGAATAACGATAAACCATGCAGCCTGACCCAGCATCTTCATGGCGATCAGGGAGGTGGTTTGACGCCTGATATGGACTGGCGTCGTCTTGTCAGTCCTTTTCTTGAGTTTATTCCCCGCAAAACCTGTCTTGTGGTCAGTGAACCCCAGATCCTGGAGGATTTGAAGGAGCAGGGGCTGGAACCTGCCTCTGCCAGGGACCAGCTTCCAGCCCTTTTTCCTGACTGGGAGCCCCCGGAATCCCTTCTTTGTTCCATAAACCCCATGACAGCTGGTCAACTAGGAAGATATGCAGGTGTGAAGGTGCCTGAAGACCTGCACGATAAGGAGATATTCCTTCTGGGGCTTTCCAGGCATTGAACGACAAAAAGAGAGACGCCCACAGGTTGTCCCGGGGCGTTGAGCAATGAGACACCAATGGCCACACCCAACAGAAATAAAGATACGGCCCAGAACACACTTCAAGGAGGATGCCTGCATGGTCAAAAAGAAACTCGGTGAACGCATCAAGGGTTTTCGGGAGATGAATGAATTGACTCGTGAGGAACTTGCTCAGCGCAGTGGCCTGAGTCTGGATTTCATCACCGGACTTGAGACAGCAAGCGATTACCCTTCTCTTGGCCCTTTGCTGAAGGTTGCAAGGGCATTAGGGGTGCGTCTTGGAACCTTTCTTGATGATGAGGTCAGCAAGGATCCCCTGATTGTTCGCTTAGATGAGCGCAAGGAAGAATTGAGTATGCAGAGCCGCCAGGACAAATCCGTAGCCTTGCGGTTTTTTGGCCTGGGCAAGGGCAAGATTGATCGTCACATGGAACCATTTTTTATTGAGATCCTTCCAGAATCAAACAAGGATAAATCGTTGTCATCCCATGAGGGAGAAGAGTTTATTATTGTTGTCTCCGGGGAAGTGGAACTCATTTATGGGCGGGAAACAACCATCCTCAAGGCAGGGGACAGCATGTATTATAACTCTATTGTTCCCCACCATGTGGGCTGTGCCGGCGACAAGCCAGCTTCCATTTATGCTGTTTTGTACTTTCCAGAGTAGTCCTGACAGGGGGCATACCAGTACGTATCTGAGGTGTGAGCATATCTTGATGTGAGAGGGAGAGTTGTATGACGCAGCCTGTTGTGCGAGAGCAAACATTGGGACAGATTCTTGATAAGGCTATTGCAGCTTATCCTGACAATGATGCTGTTGTGTATGTGGATAGAGATTTTCGATTGACCTACAAGGAATTTGGTGAGGTGGTCGATCAGATGGCCAGGGGCCTTATGGCCCTTGGAGTGGAAAAAGGGCATAAGATAGCGGTCTGGGCAAGCAATGTGCCATTTTGGGTGACCCTACAATTTGCAACGGCCAAGATCGGTGCGGTTCTCCTGACCGTGAATACCGCCTACAAGACCAAGGAATTTGAATATCTGCTCGCCCATTCTGAATGCGAACACCTTTTTATCATGGATGGTTTTCGGGACACAGACTACATTCAAACTGTGTATACCCTTATTCCCGAACTCAAGATGCAAGCCAGGGGATACCTTACGTCCCAGACTTTTCCTCATCTCCAGAAGGTGTTTTTTCTGGGCCAGGAAAAGCACAGAGGCATGTACTCCATTCCTGAAGTCCTGGCCATGGGACAGATGATTTCAGAAGACGACTACCTGGCCAGACAAAAGGCTCTTGATTCCCATGATGTGGTTAATATGCAATACACCTCAGGAACAACAGGATTTCCCAAGGGGGTTATGTTAACCCATTATAATATTGGAAATAACGGATTCTGGATAGGTGAGAACCAACATTTTACAGCACAAGACCGTGTGTGCATTCCAGTACCGTTGTTTCATTGTTTTGGGTGTGTCCTTGGGGTGTTGGCCTGTGTCAGTCATGGTTCCTCTATGATTATTCTGGAAGGCTTTAATCCCGTCCTTATTATGACCTCGGTGGAAACCGAACGCTGTACTGCCTTGTACGGGGTACCTACCATGTTTATTGCCGTGCTGGAACATCGGCTGTTTAAGAAATTCGATTTCAGCACATTGCGCACGGGCATTATGGCGGGATCTCCCTGTCCTGTTCGGGTCATGCGTCAGGTCATCGACAAGATGAACATGCGTGACATCACCATCTGCTACGGGCTAACCGAGGGATCACCTGTTATGACCCAGACCAGGGTCCATGATGATATACGAAAACGGGTGGAAACTGTGGGTCGTGCCATGCCAGGCATTGAAGTGGCTATCATGGATCAGGAAACAGGTGAGGAAGTCTCCTGTGGTACAATTGGTGAGATCTGCTGCCGAGGGTATAATGTCATGAAAGGCTATTACCGGATGCCAGATGCCACCTCCAAAACCATTGACAAGGACGGCTGGCTCCATTCCGGTGATCTGGGAACAATGGACGAAGAAGGATATGTGACCATCACGGGCCGTATCAAAGATATGATCATTCGTGGGGGTGAGAACATCTATCCGCGTGAGGTGGAGGAATTTCTTCATTCTATGGAAGGGATAGCCGATGTGCAGGTGGTGGGTGTTCCCAGCCGCAAATACGGTGAAGAAGTGGGGGCCTTTGTCATCCTGAAAGATGGGGTAGAATATGCACCAGAGGATGTACGCGACTATTGTCGGGGCAAAATCGCCAGGTACAAGACGCCTAAGTATATCCATTTTATGGACAGCTACCCCATGACCGCCAGCGGGAAGATCCAGAAGTATAAATTGGTTGCTATGGCGGGAACATTATTTCCTCAGGCCATGAAATAAACCTTTGGTATGCATGAGGTAGATCACTATGTCGAACCAATCAGAATCGGAAACCATCAACCAGACTATGCCAGCATCCACACCTGAGGCGGTATCTCCTGATGCCAGGGTGCGGGGCATTATTTTTGATTGTGACGGGGTTCTCTTTGACTCCAAAGAGGTGAATCGTCGGTATTATAATGCGCTGCGTTCTTCTCTTGGTTTGCCCCCGCTTTCGGAAAAAGAGCTGGAATACGCCCATATGCAGACTGTGGCCGAAACCCTGGAGCAGATTATCCCCAAGGAACGCAGGGCAGAGTTGCACCAGATTCGGAAGGAATTGTCTTATCACAACTACATTCCCTATCTTGAGCCATCCAGCGGACTCTATCCCCTGCTTGATACCCTCAAAAAGAAAGGGATACGTATGGCGATCAACACCAACAGGCTTGATACCATGGAAAGGATTCTCGACCACTTCAAGCTGACCAGTTATTTTTTTCCTGTGATAACCTCAGCTAAGGTCACCTCCCCCAAGCCTGATCCTGAAGGCATTCTGAGTATTCTTGCTGCGTGGGGATATGCCAAGGATGAGGTGCGGTATATCGGCGATTCCAAGGTAGATGAAATCACTGCTTCCCGAGCTGGGGTGCCGTTCTGGGCCTATGGCAATGAGCAACTTGTGGCCCATCGTCATCTCAAGCATTTTGAGACGCTGACTAAGGAGGTCACGACCTGGTAACATACTCTCCGCCCTTGCAGAATGCTGACATTGTGAAGGTTCGGGACGTTGGGAATTGTTGGCAGTCAAGGAGGGATGTTGTGACTAGATTTTCTTAACGGTATAAGATACCTTGGTTTTTTATCGTCAGAATCCATTTTAGAAATGATGTGTTGTGTACTGTGGGAAGGCGTTTGGGAGGAATTATGTTTATTGTTCAAAATCTGCTTCAGGCCGTTGCTATGGTCTTGAATACCGTACTTTCTTTGTATTTTTGGATTGTTATCATCTCTGCTCTTCTTTCCTGGGTCAATCCTGATCCGTACAATCCCCTTGTACGTATATTACGTACTATGACCGAACCCGTTTTTTACAGGATTCGGCGCTGGCTTCCGTTTACCTATATGAGCGGGATTGATTTCTCGCCGGTCATTCTGTTGCTTGCCATCCAGTTTGCAAAGGTCTTTCTCGTACAAACCTTGTACCAGCTTGGCGGCATGTATCCGGGCTAACAGGGCATCCTTATTCTACCTTTACGTGAGAACCCGTATCTGAATTAATGAAACATCCAACCGTCCAATCGGTTCCTTATCCTGCCTATATTCAACAACTTGGGCCTCATACATGGAAACTCTGTGTGTGGGTGCAGCCCCGTGCCAAAAAAAGCGGGCTGCAAGGACTCTATGGTGACCGGCTCAAGATAAAGGTTGCTGCCCCTCCTGTGGATCACAAGGCCAATGAAGAGGTTATCAGGATTATTGCAGCCCTTTTGGGTCTTAAAAACCGTGAGGTACGTCTCCAAAGCGGGACAACCGGACGCCAGAAGGATCTGGTGATCGAAACCTCCAGCGAACCGTGTTGGGAAAAGCTCAGCCAGTTTGTTTCCTGACTGGATGGACACATGAAGCATGTATAACGTCGTGTAGGTATCAACATTCTAGCACAAGGAGAATACCTGTGGAACAGCATGATCTTGACTTGATTGCTCAGTATAGTGAGACAGATGAAGAGCTGAAGTTACTCTGGGAAGAACATATGAAACTTTCGGGTTATGTGGAAAAAATGGCATCAAAGCCATTTTTAAGTCCTGAAGAAGATATTAAGCTCAAGGACATCAAAAAGAAAAAACTGGCTGGAAAGACCAGAATGCTTGCCTTGTTGGAGAAGTATAAAGAACAATAAGATCATTCTCCATACCATGTCATGATCTGTCATGGGAGAGGAAGGAGGAGTGAGGGATTATGGAGTTGACCGGAGCTCAGGTTCTGCTGGAAAGTTTGCGTCGGGAAGGGGTCGAAGTGGTGTTTGGCTATCCTGGCGGTGCCACCATTGATATTTATCATGAACTACCCAACTATCCTTTCAGGCATATCCTGACCCGTCATGAGCAAGGTGCTGTTCATGCGGCTGATGGGTATGCCAGGGCATCGGGCAAGGTTGGGGTCTGTCTGGTTACCTCTGGCCCTGGTGCCACCAATACCGTAACAGGTATTGCTACGGCCTATATGGATTCCATCCCCCTGGTGGTGTTTACCGGCCAGGTACCCACCAGTCTTATTGGCAATGATGCTTTTCAGGAGGCGGATATCGTTGGGATTACCCGTCCCTGTGTCAAACACAATTATCTGGTCAAGGATGTCAAGGATCTTGCCGAGACCATCAAACAGGCCTTTTATCTTGCAAGTACGGGCAGACCTGGCCCGGTGCTGGTGGATCTTCCCAAGGACGTTATCCAGGATACTGTGGAATACGCCTATCCTGGTGAAATCCACATGCGCAGCTATAATCCTCACTATGAGCCCAATTCCAGACAACTTCAGAGGGTCGTTGACCTGATGCGGTTTTCCCGTAAACCTCTGCTGTTTGTGGGAGGCGGTGTGATCGGCTCCAATGCCTCGGAGGAACTTCTTTGGATGGCCAAGAAGCTCAACATACCGGTCATTGCCTCCCTTATGGGTCTTGGGGCCTTTCCTGGCAACGATCCACTGTGGTTTGGTATGATTGGTATGCACGGAACCTATGCAGCGAATATGGCGGTGAATAACGCTGATCTGCTCCTTGCCGTAGGCGTGCGCTTTGATGACCGTGTGACCGGCAAATTGAGTTCGTTTGCGGAAAAGGCTAAGATTGTACATATTGACATCGACCCCACATCCATCCGCAAAAATGTCTCTGTGGATGCCCCTATGGTCTGTGACTGCCGCAAGGCCCTCAAGGCCCTGGGCAACGAAATCCGTAAAGATGCCTCTACCAATTGGGAGGATAAACACGACCAATGGATTGCCACCCTGCGGACATGGGAAAAAAGTCAGCCCATAACCTATGACCAAGGGGCTGGTTCCTTTATCAAACCCCAAAAGGTCATTGAGACCATCTACGACCTTACCAAGGGTCGGGCCATCATTTCTACCGAGGTGGGTCAGAATCAGATGTGGGCGGCTCAGTTCTACCGCTACCATAAACCCAGAACCCTGCTTACTTCTGGTGGGCTTGGAACCATGGGATACGGCTTTCCAGCGGCTATTGGTGCTCAATTGGCCTTTCCTAGTTCGCTGGTTATTGATGTGGCTGGTGACGGCTCTATTCAAATGAATATTCAGGAATTGGCAACGGCTGTCAGCTATCAATTGCCGGTCAAGATCGTTATTTTGAATAATGGTCATTTGGGTATGGTCAGGCAGTGGCAGGAACTTTTTTACAATCGGAACTATTGCTCTACCTGTCTTCAGAAGAATCCCGATTTTGTGGCCCTGGCCAAGGCCTATGGGGCAAAGGGATACAGGATTGAGAAACACGATGAGATGCGTCCGGTTCTCAAAGAGGCCTTTGGAACCAAAGAACCGACTATTGTGGATGTCTTGGTCGAGCCGGAAGAAAACGTCTATCCTATGGTACCTGCCGGGGCCTCATTGACCGACATGTTACTTGTTTAGCTTGCCACCTGTCTCCCCATCCATCCCTGGGCAGGTTCCGGGGTTTTTCCAGGAGTGTTCCATGCGTCATGTATTGTCTATACTCGTTGAAAACGAACCAGGAGTGCTTTCCCGTGTCGCCGGCCTTTTCAGCGGCAGGGGATTTAATATCGAATCCCTTAACGTGGCCCCCACCCTTGAGGAGGGCGTGTCCCGAATGACCATCTGTACCAGAGGCGAAGATCTCATCATTGAGCAGATCATCAAGCAGCTTCGGAAATTGATCACTGTTATTAAGGTGGTGGATTTGACCGACCAGCAGGCTGTTGAACGGGAAATGGTCCTTATCAAGGTAGGTGCTGAAGACAGCAGGCGGGCTGAAATTTTACGGATAGCCGATATCTTTCGCTGCAAGGTCGTGGATGTGGCTATCCACGAATTGACCTTGGAAATAACCGGTGATCAGGGCAAAATTCGGGCCATTATCAACCTGTTACAGCGGTTCGGAATCCGAGAGATCGCCCGTACCGGTACCGGCGCCATACGCCGGAGTATGCAGCTTGAAGAGTAGCTGTCAGGTGAACTCAGAACAATGCGACACATCGTCTGGAGCGGGAGAATAGTCTGTACGGGAAGCTCTCAGACAGGCCACGTATAAACCTCATCGTCAACAACGATGTCGCTTTATCACATACAGCAAGGAGAATGTATGAACGTCTATTATGAACAGGATGCAGATCTCGCCCTTTTGAAGGATACCACCATAGCCATTATCGGCTATGGCAGTCAGGGACATGCCCATGCCCAGAATTTGCGTGATTCCGGCCTGGAGGTGATCATTGGTCAGCGCCCTGGCAGTCCCAATTTTGATCTGGCCAAAGAACATGGTTTTGAGCCCATGAGTGCAGCCAAGGCCGCCCAACAGGCAGATCTTATTATGATTCTCATCCAGGACCAGTATCAGAGGGCCTTGTATGAAAACGAGATCAAGCCCCATCTTGTGCCAGGCAACGCCATTGCCTTTGGTCATGGTTTTAACATCCATTACGGCCAGATTGAACCGCCCAAAGATGTGGACGTGATCATGATCGCCCCCAAGGGGCCTGGCCATCTTGTCCGCCGTGAGTATGAAAAGGGCGGGGCAGTTCCTTCCCTTATTGCTGTGCATCAGGACGCCACTGGCAAGGCCAAGGATGTCGCCCTGGCCTATGCCAAGGGGATAGGATCCACCCGTTCTGGAGTTCTGGAGACCACCTTTAAGGAAGAGACCGAGACAGACCTCTTTGGCGAACAGGCGGTTCTTTGCGGCGGGGTGAGCCAATTGGTTCGCAGTGGTTTTGAAACCTTGGTGGAAGCAGGATATCAGCCGGAAATGGCCTTTTTTGAATGTATGCACGAACTCAAGCTGATTGTTGATCTACTCTATGAAGGCGGATTCAAGCGTATGCACTATTCCATCAGTGATACAGCTGAATACGGTGATTATGTGACCGGCCCCCGTGTCATTGGCAAGGAGAGCAAGGCAGCTATGAAAGAGGCCCTGACAGCCATTCAGGACGGTACCTTTGCCACCAATTGGATCCTTGAAAATCAGGCCGGATGTCCCTTTTTCAAGGCCAAACGCCGTATGGCTCACGAACATCAGATTGAGGAGGTTGGGGATAAACTCCGTTCTATGATGGCCTGGATCGAACGCTAACAGGCCGTTCCAAAGAACAAGTGCCCTGTACGCCATAGGTTGAGGGACCAACGGAAATTGGAGATGTGTGAGTGTTTGAAGGTAATGCAGCAAGCGCTGAGTGCTTTGTTAAGCAATTGCTGTCCCTATCCATCAAATAGAAAGGGGGAACCGAAGCCTTGAATCGGTTCCCCCTTTGTCGTAGGTGAGTTGATCCTGCCTGACAGACCATTGAAAAAGATACGTATGAGGGAAATCCTATGGGACTTCATCAATTTGCATTGACCTATGATCCTGTCCAGGATCGTGCGCTTTTACGGATCAATACCACCGAGAACGAGGAAATTCATTGTCACCTGACAAGACGGTACTGCCAGCTTGTAAGCCAGGTCTTGCAGGATTGTATCAAACAGGAACTGCAAAAAACCGGAGGTGACCTGCCCAGTTCTATGGATCAGGTCCTTGGTATAGAGCATGATTCCTATGTGCAGAAGAGTGATTTCTCACAGCAGTATGAGCAGCGTTCAGATGCCCATTTCCCTTTGGGCCAGGAGCCCCTGTTGCTGGTGAAGATACAGATTCAGGAGAGGGATAACGGTGTGCTTCTGATTCTTTCAGGTAATACAGGAGTTCATATCGAACTTCAGCTAACAACCAAGCTCATGCACGGGCTTCTCAAACTGATCGAAGATACCGGTGCACATGCTGACTGGAAGCTTGATAGTCGGCTGAACACTTCTTTGCAGGGATTGGTGGAGAACGATTCTATGCTGATTCAGTAAGGGAAGGGAGCATCTGCTGGGGCAGGGGAAAAGTCACTTTAGCAGAGCTTGCTGACGGTTTGTTCGAGCTGCAAACCAAGACGAGTCTTTTGAGCCATTTCGCGTTTGACCGAGTTGATTCCTTTGAGGACAGTGGAATGTCTTCGGTTGAATTGTTTGCCAATGGCCTCAAGGGAGAGGTCAGTATATTTTCGGGCAAGAAAAAAGGCCGTGTTCCTGGCCAGGACATACTTTTTTTTCCGGCTGCGTGAGGTAAGCTCTTCCCGGGACATGGCATAGGCCTGACAGATAAAGGTAACAATCCTTGTGACGTCCATCTGTTTCCTGTCACAGGCATAGTTTTCCAGGATTTGCAGGGCCATGTCTTTGCAAATGGGTTGTTTGAGCAGGCGTGCCTTGAGAATGAGATTCTGGAGACAGCTTTCCAATTGTCTGACATCTGTAGTCAGGCTGGAGGCCAGGAGCACCTCCACATCCTGGGGCATGTCTATGTTTTGGGCTTGAGATTTGGCTCTGATGATCCGTGTTCTGGTCTCAAAATCCGGGGAATCAATGGTGGCCATGAACCCCTGGCAAAAGCGCGAAGAGAGTTCGGGATTGATCCGGTCTAACTCCTTGGGCAGACAGGAGGATGTGAGGACGATTTTTTTCCCGTGGCGTTGCAGAGATTTAATGGTTGCAAGCAATTCATCCTGCATCTTTTCCTTACCCTGGAGGAAGTTGATGTCTTCCAAAAGGAGGATGTCAGTGTGATCCCTGTACAGGGCCTTGAACTGGTCAATAGTTCGGGATTTCAGAGCATGAACCATCTGATTAGCAAATTCCTCAGCAGTCAGGTAAGTTGTTGTGACATGGTTTCGGTTGGAAGAACTGGCAACGGTCTTGCCAATGGCTTGCAGCAGATGGGTTTTGCCCAGTCCTGGCCCTGAACTCAGAAAAAGTTGATCCGAGGCAAAGGTCTGGGTGGCAAAATTGCGTGAAGACATGAAGGCCATTTCATTGCCTGGCCCTACAACAAAATCGTCAAAGGAGAATTTCCACTTGCAGGCAATACGGGCACGAGTCTGAGGCAGGACAGGAAGGCGCAAGGAGGTTTCATGGACGGTTGGGGTGGGAACAGGTGTGACAGGGCGATGAGAAGAACTGCTCCGGGCATGAACCGAGATGGTCGGCATAACCCCTAAGACCTCTTCTGCGGCCTTGCCAATAGTCTCCAGAAGCCTCTCCCTGACCCAGGAGGCAACAAAGGCATTGGGAGCTGACAGTCGAATGGCGTGGGGGGTGCATTCGGCTGCCAAAGGCTTAATCCAGAGCTTATACATGCCGTGATTAAGGCGTTTCTGGAGGTTTGCCTGTATATCTGTCCATGAATTGTTCAACATGGGTAGGATGTTTACGGCTAAATCAAATCAGGGGCAAACCGGATTATTCTTTCCTGTCTCAACTTGGATTGTTTTTTTTTTACAATTTAATATATTATTTTTATTATATTTTTTTTGAATCCCGCATGATTGATAGGAAAATGACAGCAAGCGTTAGAGCCCTGCCTGACATAGGTTTCTGATTCTAGCTGGAAAGTTTTTCACATTTTGTTGGAAAATTATCCACAGAATATTTTTCTTTTTTCATCTGTTTACTTCTTTTTTAGGGAAATATATCTCTGTTAGAAAAAGAAGGCTGGCCTGTTTTTCGGCAAAGGGTGCTTGGAAGCAATGCTTGCTAAGGGATAAGGTGACAACATGGACAATGCGATAACTGTGGTGGTTGGGGCAAGCCCGAAAAGGGAACGCTACTCTAACAAGGCCCTGCACATGCTCAAGGACTACGGGCACAAGGTCATTGGAGTTCACCCCGCCAGGGATGCCATAGACGGCATTACCTGTAAGCGCAGGCTTGAGGATGTGGATCAGGAGGTTCATACCATCACCCTGTATGTAGGGCCTGCACGCAGTGCCTCCATGCAGGAGGCCATCATAGCCCTTGGTCCTCGCAGAGTCATTTTTAATCCTGGGGCTGAAAATCCAGGGTTGCAGGCCAAGCTGGAACAGCAGGGTATTTGCTGTGAAAATGCCTGTACCCTGGTTCTTTTGAAGACAGGACAATGGTAATGTCAGTCTGGAGATTATAGCGTAGAATGGCCATGAAACCGACCTGATTACCCACACAAGGCATAGCCCGCGGAAAGACCTCCCTGCCGGTCGGTTTTGGGCGTAGTACACGAGAGCTGATCATCTTTCCGTTTTTTCAGGAGTTGGGTGCAAGACCTTGCCGTTGCTGCGGGATCTGGGTATCAGGCACGCCTTGTAGGTGTTTTTTGACTTTTTCCTGGCTGGGAGCCGCTGCTATGCAGGTGATTGAGGATCTTGCGGCCACCCTTCGTACCAGGCATATGCTCCCATCAAATACGAGGCAGTATGTTTGCACCATCCATTTACAGACAACGGCGTGATACACTTTGTACGGCTGTAGGCTCAGGTGTTGTGCTGTTTATCGGGCACGAAACCATTGGGATAACCACTCGGGACACCACCTATCCCTTTCGTCAGGACAGCTCGTTTCTCTACTATTTTGGCCATAATCTTCCTGGTCTTGTGGGCCTTATTGATGTGGAGTCAGGAGACCATCTCCTTTTTGGGCCGTCACCAGATCCAGAGGAGTTTATCTGGTCGGGTTCCAGCCCTTCTCTTGAAAGACTGGCTCATGATGTGGGTGGGGATGAGGGACGGGATATATCGACGCTTACAGCATATATGGCATCCCTTGTGCGCAGGAAGGTGCCTGTTCATTATCTGCCTCCTTACCGGGCTGATACAAAGATCGCCTTGGCACAGCTTCTTAACTGTCCTGCTAACAGCGTCCATCTCAAGGCTTCTGAGAGCTTAATACGTACGGTCATTGAGCAGCGCAGCATCAAGTCTGATCTCGAAATAGCCGAGATGACATCTGCCCTGGAGATTTCTTCGGCCATGTATGCGACAGCCTTTGAACAGGCACGTCCCGGACAGCGTGAACAGGAGATCAAGGCCGCCATAGAGGCAGAAGTCCTTGCCAGGGGCAGCAGAACCTCTTTTTCGACCATCGTGACCACCCAGGGACATATCCTGCATAACCGCCATGCCCACGCCATACTGCAACAGGGTGATCTTTTGCTCATTGATTCCGGGGCCGAATCGCCCTTGGGATATGCTTCAGATATAACCCGAACCTTTCCGGTATCAGGTCGTTTTTCGCCCCTGCAACGGGATCTGTATGATCTTGTCCTGGCAGCCCAGGAAAGGGCCATTAACCTGCTTGCCCCAGGCATCCTGTTTCGTGACGCTCATTTGGAAGCCGCCAGAATCATGGTGCGGGGGCTCAAGGATATGGGGGTTATGCAGGGCAATGAGGACGCTGCCCTTGAACAGGGGGCTTACGCCCTTTTCTTTGTACACGGCCTTGGGCACATGCTCGGACTTGATGTCCATGATATGGAAAGTCTGGGTGAGGATGCTGTGGGGTATGATGCCGATATTGCCAGAAGTTCCTTGTTTGGTCTGCGGTCTCTTCGGCTTGCCCGCAAGGTACAGCCGGGATTTGTGGTCACAGTGGAACCTGGTTGCTATCTCATCCCGGCATTGGTGGAAAAGTGGAACAAGGAGCAGCGTTGTGCAGATTATATCCGCTATGACAGGCTGCACCTTCTCAAGGGGTTCACGGGAATCCGCATTGAGGACGACGTGCTGATAGGAGAAAAGGGAGCACGTGTTCTCAGCCAATCCATTCCCAAGACGATCTCAGAAATTGAGCAAGTTTTGGGTTGATTTTTCGGCTTGAGCAGGCCAGTATTTGGGAAGTAGGTTCCGGTAATCAGGGAACATTCTGTACCATGTTTATCAGGCTGTTTCAAAGGCATTATTGGTTGCACTTTTTGCGTGGTACACAACGTTCAAACCCGTGTGTATCAGAGGTACGCTTCAAAACGTTCTGTTGTGCAAAGCTTGCTTCAAGAAGTTTACTCCGAGAAGTATGCTGCAACTCTGCACCTTGCTTGATTCGTGTACCTGCTGTTTGAACAGCCTGAAGTTTTGCGTTTTTTAACCGTTTGCTATCACATTTTGAGGAGGCATCTTATATGCTTGTAAAGAACTGGATGACAGAAGGCTGCATCAATCTCAGTGGCGAAACAACAGTCCTCGATGCCAGTGACAGTATGCGCAGATCAAACGTGCGGCAATTTCCTGTGATCGATGGCGATGGTGTGCTCATAGGGATTGTATCGGATCGGGATATCCGTGATGCCATGCCGTCCAAGTATTTGCCCGGTGATGTGATTCCCAATAATGAAGCCAACCTTTTGACCTTAAAAGTCAAGGACATCATGAGTGTGGAACCTCTGGTCACAACACCTGATGAAACCGTGGAGACCGTGGCAGCCATCTTATTGCAGAATAAGATCGGAGCCTTGCCTGTGGTGGATCATGCCAACGCTCTGGTGGGGATCATTACCGAAGTGGATGTCTTTAGGTATCTCTGTGCAACCTCTGGCGGGTCTATTATGGCCGGGATTCAGCTCATCTTTGAGATTGATGATACCCCTGGCGCCACCATTGATCTGCTGGGGTATCTGCGAGGAGAGAAGATACGCCTTACCAGTGTACTCACCTCTTATAAGAATGTGGACAAGGGCCGCCGCAGGGTTTCTATCCGAGTGCAGAGTACGGGTGACCATTCCCTTGAATCATTGGCAGATCTCTTACGGGAAAAGTTTACCCTGACCCATTATGTGAAGGATGGTCGGGCCGTGAAAGTGTCCGATTAGAGAGGCCTGAGATCCCTATCCCTGGAGAACAATGCGCAATCAGCATCGTGTATGATACCGTGTATGGTCTCAGACAATGACCTCTCCTGGGAAAAAGTCTGTACACCAAGCTCAACCCGTTCTTCTGCTTGCCGCTCTTATCAGAAGAACGGGTTGTTTGAGTAACAACGAGGACCATCTAAAAATGAGTATCGTGTTATGACGTCTCTGGATCAATTGTCATTGTACGCCTTTTCAGATGTTCTGCGGCGCATGGATCAACTTTTTGAAAACGATCCCCAGCTCTACGAGGATTTCCTCGGTGAGGTTTGTGCTGAATTTCCCCTTGTGAGGGAATACATGCTGGCTATCCAGCATATGGCTGCCGAAGGTACGGATGAACGCGCTATCAAACAGGCTGACCTCAATATGCGCCATATGATGGCCCTGTGGATTATGACCCAGGAAAAAAATATCCCAGCGACCACAGAAAGCGGCGTATCACATTGCTGAACGCATCTGCCACGTCTTGCTTGTGCTGCTTTCCAGCCTAGATACCCATACCTGCCAAGGCCATCTCTATGGCGGGTTTGCTGTACTCCATGCGGGTGACCCTGCCTTGGGTCATGATCCCAATGATGCCCTGATCGTATCCTATCCTTGGGTTGTCGGACATGCCTGCGGCCCGCACCGCAGCATCAAGTTCAAGGCCCGCATTTATCACCTTTGCCTGTACCTCCTGGGGCAGTTCAAACGCCGGACCAAGACCTGTATACCATGCGTTTCCATCAAAGATGACGCAGGCGGTCACATTCATATAACCATGTTGGGTCAGGGGGACGGGAATAATGCCAGATTCCAGGCCAATGCCCCAATCTCCATGCAGGAAGGCCGCCTGAGAACGGTTTCTTGCCCCAAGAATGGTTGCTTCCAGCCCCAGAGGCTGGTCAGGAACCCCTGATGCCGCTTCAATGGCCTGGATCGTGGAAGCGGGGTACAGGGAGGTGGTTTGTATAACTTCTCGAACTGCTTGTAATTTGACGGGATTTTTGGAACCAAGGATGATGTGCATGGCGTTTGATAGGAGGTCTATGCCCTGAGCGTGTCAAATTTTGGGCATACCCTCTTGGTTGCGGGAGTGATTGATCTATAACATACCTGAATGTATTTGAAAAAAAAGTATGGAACACATATTGTATAAAAATCCTGCAAAAAGGGAGGTAGACGTATGCAATCACTAGGAATACAGTCATCCAGCCATAGCAGGACACAAACCTTTGGCCGCCAGGAGCCAGGCGGGGCAAAGCAGGCTGACATGAAGCTCCAGGGCGATCAGGTTGAATTACGCTCATCCAAGGAAGTCTTTGAGGCTACAGACGATGCCAAACTTCAGTGGGATCAGGCCTCTATGAAGACAACCTTGTCCATGATCCGCAAAGGGTCGGGATTCGGGATTCATAGCAATCTTGATCCTTTGAGAGTAGTTAGTCTACTGGGTGAAGCTGGTCTGGCAACCGTATAATCCACTTGTCCTTGACAACATGCCTTGTGGCATGGAGAGGTATACCAGTCTATGGCTTGGAGGCTGAAAGAATGGTAAATGCCGCGCGGCTGATGGCCGTTGCGGCATTTTCGTGTTCTTCCTGAATGACATTGCCCTGTTCATCCGTAAATGTTGCAACCCATTGATCATGGGTCATGTCCTTGGGAAAGCGATCCTTGAGGCTGAAGGTATATCCCTGGGATTGGAGTTTTTCCGCTACCATGAGGGCCAGGCCAAGATCCGTCTCAAAGGGAGTATCTGGATTGTGCTGGGTAAAAGCAGCCAGAACAGTACAAAGGTCGGTTTGTGTGGTATCGTGCATGGGCATCCTTCTATCTGGAATGTGGGAGGCCAGGAGGCGGGAAGCAGGTTGAAGATCACATGGTCTTCTGTTGATAGAACCGACCTTGCCTGGTTGTGCCTGTCGAGAAGGACAGGGGGTTCATCTCTTGTCACCCTGAGCATCCTTCGTCAACCTTTGAGGAACATTTTTTCTGATGGCTTCCCACCACATGCCTTGGTCAGGATGTGCTGGTGGACTCTTGACAGAGAACCAGAATACTTGCTTTGGTTGATAGCTTGCAAGCCATCTGATGAGATGGCTGGACAACCCGAAAGGTCGATTGTTTACCAAAGGTCAGCGATGAGAGAGGTTGGTCTTTACCAGGTCGTAAGCCGACTTCTTAAACGCCCATGATGGAGAAAAGTATGGAAAAGCAGCTTGTTACAGAATCTGAACTCCAACGAACCCTTGAACGGCTTGCCTGTGAAGTACTCGAACGTATGGACGAGGAGCCTCTGCCTGTTATCGTGGGGATCCAGCGACGGGGTGTTGAGATTGCCGACAGGGTGCGCAAGATCATGGAGCAGAAACATGGTATCCCCCTGACTGTGGGCAAGCTGGACATCAATCTTTACCGTGATGACTGGACTTCACGCAGCGGTGTGCCTTCCATTAACAGCACCCATCTTCCCGTCAGTATCACGGATAGAGACATTTTGCTTGTGGATGATGTCCTGTTTACCGGAAGGACTATCCGCGCTGCCCTGGAAGCGATCCTGGATTTTGGGCGGCCTCGAAGCGTTCGGCTGCTCGTGCTTGTTGACCGTGGTAACAGGGAATTACCCATTCAGGCAGACTTTGTGGGCAAAAAGGTACAGACGGGTCAGAATGAGCCTGTGGATGTGTTGCTCAGGGAGGTCGATGGCAAGGATATGATTCTTATCCATTCTCAGGACAGGTGATGGGTGGACGTTGTTGTCTTGATTCTTGTCGGGCTGTAGTGGCAGGCAATGTGGCCGTACTCCCTAGCTGATATGGTGTATCACTCTATTATGATGCAGATGGTGACGTTGTGAAGCCTTCACGATTTTTTTTCGATAAGAGAGATTATGAACTTCTGAGCATTGTACGGGATGTGCTCGAACGGGATCCATCCCTTCAGGAGACAAGAACCCTTCTTGGTGCCCATTTGCATCCTCATGGCATCAAGGAGATGGCGGCTTCCAGTGGTTTACGTATCGCGTATGCCGCTATTCACCTGCTTGGTTCGTTGCAAAAAGGGCAGGCTGACCAACGTCTGGCAGCCTTGCGTTCCTTGCATACGGAAGCCCTTTCACGGGCCCTGAGCACCCTGCGTACCAATACGGCCAGGGTTCTTGTCCAGATTATGAAGGAACTTGTTCGGGCCGAAGGGGATGATGAGCGCAGACTCATGCTTGCCAGGGATTTCCGTGCTGCAACTTCGGGCAAGCCCAGGATTATCAAAGAAGAGCTTGCCAAGTATCATCTCCTGGAAATGCCAGAGGCATGGAATCAGGTCACGTTTGATCATAATGTGCATGATTTCAATACAAAAGGCCGCAAATCGCCCACGCATCTGATCATGGATGCCTGGATCAAAGGAATCAGAACCCTCACAGTCGTCTACTATAATTATGTCAGACCAGAGGTGGTCACAGAGTTACTCGAAGCCGCCTCTATCATGGACATCAAGGTTCGTATAGGCATTGAACTGCCAGCCCTTTTCAGAGGCAAGTATATTCAGATCGTCTGGGTACCTCGCGGATTCACTGACCAGCAGGATTTTGTGCATTTTTTCTCCAAAATGCCGGTCAAAGAATTTTTCAAGGAACAGGAATTGGTCTTTGCCTATCAGCAACGCCATGTGTTTCAGACCCTGGAGGTATTCAATTCTCGGCATCGCAAGGACATCTCCCAGCTTTATGGAATTGATTGCCCAAGACTTGAAAAGCAAGGATTTCTGGATTTCGTGGGTGTGGGCCAGGTCTCTATGTATCATCTGGCCAAGTACATCTATACCCTGATCATGCCGCTTATGCACAAGCGGGTCGATGCGCTTCGCCTGGCTTACCAGGACGCTGATCAGAAAGAACAGGAGAAGATTGCAGCCCTGGTCACTACCATGAATGGCATTGATTCGGAGACGATTATTGCCAGGTGGCTTGCTCCCCAGAACAACCCTGAAATACCAGACCCATGTATCCATAGGCAGGATCCTGATCTTCCTCCCCCCTTAGGGCTTTCCCCGTATGAGCTTTTGACCATGCTTGCCCATATGCACTCGGGATATAGGGTGACCTTGAAGCTTACAGATCTCTCTATCATGGATGTGCTTGAGCTGTTGTACGACTGCAAGGGCATGATCACCCATCTTGAAATCTGTAATCTCAAGGATCTCACTGAGGGAAAAATTTCTCCTGACCTGGCCCTTATCAATGAATTACAACTCGCCCTCAATCACGGCAATGTGGTGGAGCTTAAACGAATCGTTCATACCATCATTGAACACATCGACAATAAGGCGGCAGGTAAACCGAACGGTTCCATTGACGCAAGAAAGGTAAAGCTTGTTGAGATCCTTTTTGATATTGAAACCTTACAATCCTATTATCATCATCTTTCCCTGAAATCGAGAATTGGAAGTGATTCCACAGGCCGTTCTCGTCATTTATACGGTATGGGATTTGTTATTGATGAGACTGTTCCTGCCCTGAAAAAAAGGAAGGGAGGCCAGTCCAGAGAACGGATTCCCATAACCGCTACCGTCCATAAGCGCATCACCTTTATTCCCAGGACAAGTTTCATGCGGGTGGCTCAACTCTGGTACAGGATCAGCCGACAACTGCCAGGGGGAGAGTGGTTAGGTCATACTACGATCAAAGACTGGGTGGTGAAAGACTATGCCCTGCATCCAGATACTCAGGGAAACATCACCATCCTTGGCGGGGTTCAAAAGGAATGTGATAATGGACTCTGCCTTGAACAAACCGAAACCCTGCCGGAACGCATTCCGTTTAAGTACTTAAACAGCGGTCTCAAGAATGTCCTCAAGGTACTCATTGGGTTTATACCGGCCTTTCTGACCTTTGCCCTGACCAAGGATTGGTGGCTTCTGGCCTATTGCGGAGCATTCATCTGGTTCGGCATTACAGGATTGCGGAATATCCTCCAATCTGTTCTTGGCGGAGGAGGGCTGAAGCGATCACCCCTTTTACGGTGGAACAGTTATGTAAGTTGGGAGCGGATAACAGACTCCCTGTTTTTTACAGGATTTTCTGTGCCCCTGCTGGATTATCTGGTCAAGCTGCTCCTGCTGGACCAAACGTTAGGGATCACCACCACAACCAATCCTGTCATGCTTTATTCCATCATGGCCCTGGTCAATGGGCTGTATATTACCAGCCATAATCTATTTCGGGGATTGCCCAAGAGTGCGGCCTTTGGAAATTTTTTCAGATCCATGTTGTCCATTCCCTTGGCAGTGGCCTTCAATACCTTGGTGGGTGGCATCCTGACCCTCTTGGAGGTTCCAGGGGTGAACCTGATCTTACAACGCTGGGCTGCGGTCATTTCCAAGGCGGCTTCAGATTGTGTGGCCGGAGTTATTGAGGGCTTGGCTGATCGTGGTAACAATATGCGTATGCGGTTTCTGGATTACAAGGAAAAACTCAATCAGCTTTTTGAAACCTTTTCCTGTCTTGAACTCCAATGCCCGGAAGTGGATCTCTTAGAGGTTCTCAAAACCTCGGATGAATTTTTGTGCCTTATTTCCACCCAGGGCAAGGATCTTGAAACCCGTCTTTATGTCCATGCGCTGGATTTTTTGCATTTCTGGATGTATCAACCTCGGTCGAGAAGTATGCTCAAGCGTCTTATGCGCACCTTGTCACCCAACGAACGGCTGATTTTTGTGGGTTCCCAGAAGATCTTGCTGCGCCAGCGGGAGATCAGTCAGATTTTTCTTGATGGGTTGGTGGGCAGGCATTTTTCCAAGCCCCTGGCCTTTTATCTGGATCGGTCGGGCGAATATCTTGATGCCCTCAATCGGATGCATACAAGGATCGAAGAGGCTCAAAAGCGGAAAAAGGTCTATTGGGGGTAAAATGGTACTTGTTAAGGCTTGCTAAGTTTGGATTCACACACCAAAGGCTCTGTACAACGATCACCGGCCATTGAGTATGTTGGATGCTCAATGGCCGGTGATGAACTTTGTGTCGCAACAGTCTGGCAGGTGATGCCCTTTGGATGCGTTTGAGGAGTCTGCTAGGCCACTTCAAAACCTATTTTGGTCACTGCATCTTTCACCACGGCCTGGTCTACGGGCTGTTGCTCATCATATTCGGCAATGCCGGTTTCTAAGGAAACCTTG
>PDWJ01001056.1_pt1 | contig 36572 bp, 31 predicted proteins | sample 1430881 | NCBI WGS metagenome assembly PDWJ01 (sample SAMN01162460, study PRJNA174530) | Oral metagenome, whole genome shotgun sequencing project. | biome: Marine environment; feature: Marine mammal; material: Swab sample of the gingival sulcus; isolation source: swab sample of gingival sulcus...
CCGAGAGCAGGTCTTTGACGGTGTCAAGACCTGGGCCATATGGGCCATTCCCAGATCAGACAAGGTGATTGATGAAACCGGATACGAAAAGGAGCTTTTGTTCGTCCGCCAGGACAACGATGTCGTCATCCGATCCATCAGCTGGGTAAAAAACAGCTCTGACCTGAAATACATGATGGTTCGTCAACTGGATCAAATTGACGGCATATGGGTGTCCACCCATATGCAGATTACCCGTAAGAAAGGCAGGCAGATCATTCATAAAACAGATCTGAGGCTGGACGGGGTCAGATTTAACCAGGATCTGGATGAGGGACTGTTTTCCGTCCGGAAGATGGAAAAAGGCTTGTAGCCCTGAATGGATAAGCGGGTTTCCTCTATGCGATTTTTTGTTTTCCAACTCCATGGGCCATGATGGGTGGCTCAGAAATCAAGGGCAAGGCCTGGCATTTATCTGTCAAAAGGCTGAGCACCATCATAGCGGTTCTGATTTTTTCCGCTGTCCTGTGTCAGCAGGCCCATGGAGATGATGCACTGCTTGACGGATTTGAGGAAAAGGATCCCGCTTCAGCAGACAGTCTTTTGGACGGATTTGAGGCCCGAAACACAACAGAACATGAAAATGCCAGAAATGTCTCACTCCATGACAATACCACCAGGCAAAAGCGTGTTCGCCTGACACGATATATGGACATATCCGCTGCTTACAATTTTTCCCATGACGCGCCGGTTAGACAAGGTACTGACTGGCAGGGCCTTTCCAGCCTGAAAACGGAAATTCTGCTGGAACTTGCAATAAAACCGGCAGTGAAAAGTATACGGATCAGGTACTGGATACCTACGAAACCAACGTGGAATTGCGCGAACTCTATCTGCAGCTAAGCCCTGCAAAGCAGCTGGACATCAAAACCGGCCGTCAGATTGTTGTATGGGGAACTTCTGATTTTGTCCGGGTGGTGGATAGTCTCAATCCCCTTGATCTTAAGAACCCCGGCGCCACAGATATTGAAGATCTTCGCCTGCCAGTGGCAATGAGCAAAATCGACTATTACCAGGGGGCGTTTCAGCTGTCCGGTATCATGATCCATGAAGTCCGGTTCAATGAAACACCTGCTTACGGGTCTATATTTTACCCTTCTGCCCAACCCTTTGTAAGGGAAGAAGAACCAGATTCTCATTTTGAAAACAGCCAGTTTGCACTGGCGCTTAACGGGAGATTTTCCGGTTGGGATTTAGGGCTGTACTGGGCAGATATATACCATCCAGATATATATACTGAAGCCGTATCAGATGGTACCATGCCTGTACTGACACAAAGACATGAACGGGTGAAGATGTTCGGGGCGTCATCAACCCTTGCCGCAGGAAACTTTATTATCAAGGCTGAAGCTGCATATTGGGACGGACTGAAATACACCCATACACCCAAAAACAGATTCCCACGCCTGGATGTCATGGCAGGGCTTGAATACAGCGGCTTCGCACATACCCGCATCACTCTGGAACTGCTCAACCGGCATCTCTTCTCCTACAAAGACGAACTGAAAAATGATCCTGACGGCGTTAATGAAGATCAACTTCAATCGGTCATCTGCGTTGAAAAAGCATTTATGCACGAAACCCTGACCTTGAGCTTTTCAGCTGCAGGATATGGAGAAAAGTGGCAGGGCGGCTCCTATCAGCGGATTCTGGCAGCATATGACATTGCAGACAACATCACAGCCAAGGCAGGTGTTGTGTTTTACCAGTCAGGGGAGCTGCCGATGTTCCATGATATCGGCGGAAATGACCAACTTTTCCTTGAATTGAAAGTCAGTTTTTAGGGACTTGGAGAAAGCCCATGCAAAAAACCGACTTGATCGACAAATACTTACCACACTACACATTGAGTGAATACCATGAAACAATGGTAAACTCTCCAATTGAACCTGGGTATCAGATAGCAAAAGACATTGATCTGTCCAGATCAGAACTGATTACATTTTTATTCAAAATCAGGGAATTACCCACAAAAAGGCTGAACCTGCAAAGTCTCATCGCGGATATCGGATTCACGAATCTTGAAGGAAATTACCCATATGAAAATCGCATTGGCTTCTGGACAAGGAGAAAAGATTCCCAATTATGAAGCCTTTGTAAGCAACTCAATTTCTCCCTGGTTAAAAGCGGTCTGGAATTTCAAATTCGAAGCGATGGACAATGGTAAAACAAAAATGAATACAGAAACAAGGGTGTTATGTGTAGCCCCAATCACCAGATTTACCTTTGGATTGTACTGGTCAATCATAAATCCGTTTAGTGGTATGACACGTGTAAAAATGCTCCGTATTATTAAATATGAGTCCGAAGCATTGACAAAAAGTATCTGATCAACCTCTTTGGTTTGCTTTATATTTCAATAAAATGCAATATGTTGAAGGAGGATATGATGAATCATTTAGAAAAACAACTGATGCTTGGTGGAACCCTGTGCTTTATCTTTGCCATATTTCAAGTTGCCATTGGTTTTTCCCCATCTTTAAGTCTGTATTTTGGCGCGCCTGAATCTTTGGTAAGCAATCCTGGCATGTTAATTATCGTCAGTCTAATGATTGGGCTGTTGATGGCAGTATTCGGTTTATATGGATTTTCAGGTGCAGGTAAAATGATACAATTACCCTGGCGAAGACAAATCCTTTTAGGTATCGGGATTCTTTTTGTTTTAAGAGGCCTCTTGATATTGCCTGAAATTCTTGTTGTTCTCAATCTGATTGACAGCCCCATACCTGTCGCTGCAAGATTCATTTATTTCTCTATCGGCGCCTTATTGGTGGGTGCTATTTTCATAAAGGGGGCTATCGGGCAATGGGACTCTCTGAAGTAGAGCAAGAGGCAGGTTTCGCCACATGACTTATCCAGCCTTCCCTCTTCGATTCCGGACATGAGATTTTCCTCATCCGGCTCTGTTTTGTTTCTTCACATAGTACCCTTCACATGGCCAGTCTTTATTACAATGAAAAACGCAAGACCTTTCTTTTTGAGTATTTTCCACCTATCCGGTGTCAGACACTTACTGCTACGTTGACTGAGCCGTTTTGCCCAACGGTAGAATCTGCCAACAACAAACCTATCTAACTTGAAAAAGACCCGTCTAGGATAGCCGCATCGCACAAAATAATTCCGCCACCCTTCAATAATAGGATTGACATCCTCTATCAGTTTTTCCAGTGTGATAGAAGTTCTGTGCTTAACAATGGATCGGATTTTATCCTTAAATATCTTTTGGCTTTTCTTACTGGGCTGTACCTTCAGATACCCATGGCGAATAATGGCAGTGGACCCAATTGATTGGACAGCCTGATGGGTGGGATAAGCTACAAGCCCTGAGATTAAAAAATGAAAAACAGGCATCAGGCAGCCTCGGCGAACGGGCAAGGCAAACCAAAGTAAACCTCATCCGGAATTTTTTCCTCAAGAGAAGAATGGCCTCTTGTCAAATGGTAGTACTGGATCCACTTGGCAAGTCCGAATCGCAGCCACCTGCCGCTTTTAGATGAGTGTAGATAGATGTACTGGTGCTTGAGGGTCCACCATAACCGCTCTACAAAAATATTGTCCTGGCAACGGCCTCGGCCCTCCATGCTGATGGCCGCTTGGTTGTCCTGGAAAACCTGGGGTGAAAGCATTGCTGGTGCACTGGGATCCTTGGTCAGTATTGAAAATATCAGGTGGTCCAAAACGGTCTATGGCTTCCTCCAGGGCATTTATGCAAAAGGTCGAATCCGGTGTGTTGGAAATCCACCAAGACAAGATTTTGCGGCTGTGCCAGTCCATAATCGCCACAAGATGCAAGACGACCGGCTGATGCCCAATAACTTGCACTGTCTGGATATGCTCAGCTTTTAACTGCAATCATTGTTTGGCGCTGCTTTGGCGTCAGCTGGCGAGCTTTTGGGCTAAAAAAAAGTTTTCCACCTTCAGTTGGCCAATTTGGCGAAAAAGCTCATCGCTCTGAGCTTCTTCCTCTTTTCTGAATTTGTTACTCTTGTCCAAGATATCGGCGGCACCTTCGAGCATTTGTCGTTTCCAGTGGGAAAGCATGGGAGGATGGACTGTGTGTTTTGCGTTTTTTACCCATTGTCAGATCCTCCTGAATGTGGTCTGACTTATAGCTTACCGCATTGTCCAGTTTTTTGGGGGCCACCTCCTTTTTACTCCCTGTACGTGGTCCTCGAAAAATTCAGATAAAACTTCATTCTTCTTCTGGACCTTTTTCTCAAGAAATCATATGCTCTTAGAGAGGAGTTCTTTTGCTTTCTTTTGATCGTTTTCAAAGAAGGCAACACCATGTCAAAACAATTCTCTCTGCCTAAAAAAAATGATCCTCTGTCGGCTGTATTGAGAGCAGATGCCAGATACGGGCGTATACTCTTTTTTTCATTACATCCTCCTTTGGCTGAGTACGTTCACTCAAGCATCGAAATTTTCCTCTTTGATGCGGCAACACATAAGTAACCTTTGAATTTTGGAGCAATTGATGGCACCTAAAACGTTTACGCATCTGTTCATCGGACTCACGACCTTGCTACTCACCATCACTCTTTCAATTCCGCTTGCCCTGGCCGACTGGCACACCGATGTCGGCTATGATTCGCTGGTAGAAGAATTGGGTAACGCTCTTCCAGACGGGACAGGTCTATTCGTTTGTCACGCTGAGGCAGCCGTCAACGTCAATGATGAAAGTACTTGGATGGCGGATCCAAATAATACAGCTTTTTCTGGCAAAACCCTCACCGATCTAAGCGGTGCTCCGGCAGGAGTTTACTCCAGTCATGCTACAAGTGTGGGGAAATTACTCTACGGCAATACCTCCTCCATGGCTCCCGGGGTAACCGACATCGACATTTACGAAGCCATCCACTGGATTGGATCCGGATATCTTCGTAACGGGTATTCATCCCAACCGATCGCTGCCAGTTATCGGCTGGCCAACCATAGCTGGGTATGTACTATGTGGGGTGGCCACGCAGAGACATCTCATCTGCTACGACGTCTGGACTGGGCCGTTGACCGCGATGAGTACATCCAAACCGTTGGGTTGACCAACTCCCCCACAAGTAATCGCCCTCTTCTGTCTGCAGCTTTTAACGTTATCTCTGTGGGACGAACCGATGGCAGTCACAGCCGTGGCAGTACCCATGTGGATCATCTTTACAGTGTATATCGCACCCGACCTGACCTGGTGGCCCCCATGAACTACACAAGTTCATCGACCCCCGTTGTTGGCGGTGCCGCACTCCTTCTGATACAGCTCGGTCATGAGGCCCCCTTCCTTTCCACGGACCCTGTCCAAACATCCATCACCAGCCGGGCAGGAGAAACAATATACAATGCTGAACGTGCAGAGGTAATCCGGGCAGCTCTGGCTGCCGGAGCGGATCGTTTCACAGTCAACACAACAGCTGCAAATATTGTGGACTACCGCCTGGATAAAATCAACCGAAGCGATAACGGCCTGGATAAACGTTATGGGGCGGGGCAGCTCAATATTTACAATAGTTACCATATCATCGCCGCCGGTGAACAAAACAGTCTTGAAGATGGAGGAAACGGCATGATGGAGACATCCGGGTTCGACTATGACCCCCAGTTCGGGGGTGCTGATGGCAGCAACAATACGGCCACCTACACCCTGACCGCAGATGAAGGTCACAACCTGCTCACGGCATCACTGGTCTGGCACGTCAAGATAGACGGCGGCAATGAAGATAACTTTGACCAAACCGCCACCCTGTACAATCTCGATCTGGAACTCTACGACACAACCTCCCACGCCATTATTACCGAATCCTGCGGGATCGTGGACAACAGCGAGCATCTACGGATCGCCCTTATTCCAGGACATTCCTATGAAATCAGAGTAAAGCCCGGACCGGATCAAGAAGCATTTTCATGGGACTACGCTTTAGCCTGGACCACCCAGGCCGATATGGACCAGGATCTCATACCAGATGCTCTTGATAATTGCAAAGCAACTGCCAATGTCCTGCAGACCGATTCCGACAACGACGGCTATGGCAACCAATGCGACTGTGACCTGGACAATAACGGTATTGTGGATGCGGCCGACTACTGGCGCTGGCGTATGTTGGTCACGATTGATCCCGCGACAGAGTTGTGGAATGCAGCTGTTGACTTTAATGAAAACGGCATCGCAGATGCCGACGATTACACAATATTTAATAGCCGCTATGGCCAGATTGCGCCCTATGAATAAATGGTTTTCTTAGGAAGAGGGGGACCACATGTTGTGCAGATCGCTCTCGCTCATAACTGGTGATGAACGATACCACAACTCATGCTACCCCGGATTTCTAATGATTTTTTTGTCTCCTTTGTGAAGAAATACAGGCAGACAAATGTATCTGATCACCGGGAGCAGTCTCCCTTTTCGACAAGATGCACACCAACGCTCAGCTTAGGCGGCGCCATCTTCGACAATATTTTGACAGCAAAGAGAGAATACTCTCATACACTGCCAAAAACTTTGCAGGTGCTACCGCCTAAGCCGACGAGAAACGCAGGATAAACAACTGAAACGATATACTATTATTTGTACCTGCCAGCCTTATCGCCATATTCCTCTCGTATCGATAACAACCTTCTCTTTCAAAGACTCTCCATCAATTCCCTTGAATTCTTCATGATCTACAAGAACCAAGAGAATATCAGCTGCCTTCACCACCTCATGGAGTTCATAAAGTGGTAATTCAACACATTCTCCATTGGTGTTAGGCTCACACGCCATGATCACACCGACACCAGAGCTGTAGAGTTTACGTGTTATCTCAAGTGCTGGAGATTCGCGCAAGTCATCAATATTTGCTTTAAATGAGAGTCCCAGACAGCCTATAACCGGTTCTTTAAAACGCTCTGCTTTTGCGATAACTCTATTGATAACCCAGTCCGGTTTGTTGTCATTCACCTCACGTGCCGTACGGATAATCCGAGCTTCTTCGGGCGCTGCGGCAACTATGAACCATGGATCAACAGCAATACAGTGACCGCCAACACCAGGACCAGGCTGGAGAATATCGACCCGAGGATGCTTGTTTGCAAGCTCGATCAACTCCCAGACATTGATTCCTACCTTGTCGCAAATCAATGAGAGTTCATTTGCAAACCCTATGTTGACATCCCGAAATGAGTTTTCTACTAACTTTGCCATTTCTGCAGTTTTACTATCAGTAAGGAAAATTTGACCATGACAGAAAGTGCTATAGAGTTCCTTTGCCTTCTCAGCCGATTGTTTATCATTCCCACCAATAATCCTGTCGTTATTCACCAATTCATGCATTATTTTACCAGGTAACACACGTTCAGGACAGTGGGCAAAAAAAACTGGAGTGCGGTGATTTGGATCATTATCCGCATAAAGATCAGGCCGCTGATTTCGCACGATCGATTCGATCAGCTCAGTGGTACCGACTGGAGAGGTGGATTCAAGAATAATTAAATTGCCCATATTCAAATAGGGAGCAATAGCCTGGACAGCTGCTTCTATATAACTGAGATCCGGTATCTTTGTCTCTGAATGGTTTGTGTTTTTAAACGGAGTTGGTACCGCAAGAATGAAAATATCGGCCCCAGCAGGTTCAAGTGCAGCTTGAAGATTGCCACTGTTAACAGCAGCTTTAACAAGAATATCCAAATCCGGCTCAACGATATGCACCTTACCTTCTTTGATGGATTCCACTGCCTCAGCATTTACATCAACTCCGAGGACTTTATGACCTTTAGTCGCCAGCATCGAAGCTGTAGGGAGACCAATATATCCCAGCCCCATCACAACAATACTTTTTGTTACCTTGTTCTTCATACGCACCAATCCTGGTTATTTAAAAAATAATCAACAATCCGTTGGGCAGCCTGTCCATCCCCATAGGGATTATTCGCCTGGGCCATTTTTTCATACGCCTGATCATCCTGAAGCAATCTTTCCGCCTCGCTCACTATGCGCTTTGCATCCGTGCCAACGAGTATGACAGTCCCAGCATCAACAGCCTCAGGCCGTTCGGTTGTCTCCCGCATCACCAGCACAGGTTTACCAAGGGAGGGTGCCTCTTCCTGAACCCCTCCGGAGTCTGTGATAATCAGACTTGAACGATGCATAAGGTAGACAAAAGGGAGATAATCCAGAGGTTCGATAAGATGAACACCTTGTACTCCAGCAAGAAGCCGTCGTACTGGTTCTTGCACATTGGGGTTCATGTGTACGGGATAGCAGACCTCAACATCCGAATTATTAGTGACTAAGCTGGTGAGGGCCTGGCAGATTTGTTCAAACCCTGCACCAAAATTTTCTCGACGATGGCCTGTCACAAGCACCAAACGTTTTTCAGTATTCAAAAAGGAAAAACGTTTGCTCAACTGTGCATTGAGTGCTTCATCACTCTGCACTTTTTCAATCACAGAGAGTAACGCATCAATCACTGTATTCCCTGTTACCACAATCGATTCCGCTGCGGCCCCTTCCTGTAACAGGTTTTGACGAGCGCTGTCAGTGGGAGAAAAGTGATGACGTGTTATCGCGCCAGCTAAGCGTCGATTCATCTCTTCAGGCCATGGAGCATAGATATTGCCTGTGCGCAAGCCAGCCTCTACATGGCCAACCGGAATCTTTTGATAAAATGCAGCCAGGCTGGCGGCCATACAGGTGGTTGTATCGCCATGGACAAGCACTACATCAGGTTGACAATCAGCCAGGACCGGATCTAAAAGCTGCAATACCTTACAGGTAATATCGGTCAGGGTTTGACCCGAAGTCATAATATCCAGGTCATAGTCTGGATGAATCTGAAACAATTCCAGGACCTGGTCAAGCATCTGCCGATGTTGGGCCGTTACACAAACCCGACTATCAAATCGGTCTGAATGCTCTGCAAAGGCTTTCACAACCGGTGCCATTTTTATTGCTTCAGGACGTGTCCCGAAAACCGAAAGTACCTTCTTCATGGTATCACCGATAAAAAACGAAAAGGTTAGATAATGGATGAAGTTGTTTAACTTATTGAGGCAAATAGGCCTGTAGAATTGGATTCAGCTCAGATAAAAATGTCTGCAGCCTTTTCTCAGCTTGTTCTTCTCTTTCATTGGGATAAACGTAAGTGATCAAACGCACCAGGGCTCCATCTGTTCGCTGCTGGGTTAATGCATCCCAGAAGTTATAAAACTTCATCTGGTAGGCATTGGTTAAAATCCTGCCCCGAAATGGAAACCAGTAATACGAAATCTGTTGTACCGGTTCTTTTTCAATGACAGCCCTGTTGACCAGTATCTCTTCCCCACCAGCTAATGGGACCCTGGCACTGCCGGCCTCTTTAAACTGCCACCCTCCCCCTCGTAAACAGGAAGCTGGTGAATGAATGGACTCGCCTTTTCGCTGGCTCGCATAATAGGCAACGTAGAAATTAATCTGCTTGTTCTCTTCATCTACATAATCCAGCATGATGTAGTCACTCAAATCAAGTCTATCTATAAACATTTGCTCCAAGGTTTGACGCGATGCTGACCACTTACCAATCTTCATCGGAAAGCTTTGAAATGGCTTGGTCAGGGGAATCTCTTCCCGAAACTCGACGCCCTGCGCTATTCCAAGAGACAAAGCCAGCAGCATGGCAGGTATATAAAATTGTGGTCGTACAAATGCCGGTTGCAAACTTTGCGTCAAGCTTCCTCGAGGAAGAGTACGGTCAGCCTCATCTGCTGCTTCTTTTGGCGACTCCTCCCTTTTGAATATTCTCTGAAGAAGCCACATTTCACCCACCAACACCCCAAGGGTCACCATAAAAATCAACCAGCCTTCGAAATCATGGAAAAAGCCATCAATAACACTGGAACCATATTTTTTTGACAAAATACCGGTTAAAGCAATACGCAAAGCATTGGTCACAATGGTTAACGGGACTGAAGAGAGGACCAGCACTATTTTTTTCCACATCTGAACCTTATAAAAATAGGCCAGAATGATGCTCAAAACGATCATGGGATACAGATAGCGAAGCCCACTGCATGCATCCACCACCTGAAGTTGGGTAAACCCCAGGTCAATAATGTTTCCCTCCCGGTACGCACTCATGCCATATGCCTGGATCATCATCACTCCCAGCTTGGAAGAGATAAGTTTCAAGGCCAAAGTAATTCTGAAATTGAAAAAGTTGGGTAATGGAAACATGGTCAGCATAACACAGAGTGGAAATATGATCGTTCTTACTCTGGGCAAGCCTTGATTGAGCAGGAGAAGCCCCATTAATGTTACCCAGGAGGAGAGGTACATGATATAGAACTCACCGCCCAGTTCACCTAACCAATAGAAGAGAATACCTGTCAAAAAAACCGCCAAACCGCTCCAGTTTGTCTGGGCAGGTACATGCAGATAGGCTTTTTTCTTCTCCCATAAAAGATATAAAACAATAAACGGTACAATGTAGCAGTAGGAATAATCATCCCTTTGCCACCATGAAAGCATTACTCTAAAAGGAGAGGCGTACAGTCCTGCAAGTAGAACGAGATACACTCCAGACACAACGGCAATGCCGTAGGAAAAACTAGACGGTCTTGACTGTGATTTCATAAATCCCCTTTAAATATTCATCGGCTAGATCATGCCGATTAAAATGTGCATGAACATACCTTTTACCGTTTTCGGCCAGTTGCCTGCAGGCGTCCTGGTTGGTATAGAGTTCCCAAACCGCATTGACCAGCTGCTCATCATTTTCCGGCTCGATACAGATGCCGCATTTTCCGTCCTCGATTATCTTTTTACTCTCCCCTTCCACCCCATGAATAATCGGACGCCCCATGGCCATGGCTTCAAAAATTTTAGACGGGATCACGGTCTTGAACAAGTCTGATTTTTTCAGCAGCACCATACAGGCGTTGGAAGCGGAAATAAAATGGGGCATCAATCGTTTGTCCTGTTGCCCAACCATCAACACATTGTCAAGCCTTCTCTTTTCCTTCTCCTGTACCAGCCGCTGCCGTTCTGCGCCATCACCGACGAGCAGAAAAAGGATATCTTTTTCATCCTTCAATCTTTCCGCTGCCTCAAGCACGGTGTCCAGACCATGGGCCATACCGTGGGTTCCAATGAACGAAACGACAAACTTGGAATCAAGACCGTACTGTTTTTCGACTTCATTCTCACCTTCTGGAACCGGTCTGAACTGCTCCAGATCCGCTCCATTGGTGATGACACTCAGCCGTTTTTCTGCTATGCCTTTGGCCATTATATGCTGCTTAAAAGCGTGGGTGAGAGAGATAATGTGATCCGCCTTTTTGTACATGAAGACTTCTATCTTCTCCAACAAACAAATAATGTGCTTTTGCCGAATGGCCCCGACAGCAATAATTGATTCTGGCCAGAGATCGCGGATTTCAAGCATCCATGGACAACGCAGCCGTCGTGATACAAAATACCCGGCCAGCCCGCAGAAAAACTGGGGTGAAGTGGAAATAACCACATCCGCCTTTCCTGCCAAATGGCAAAGCAGCGTCGCGTACATCATGTACGAAACATAGTTGGCTACACGTTTAACAAACCCTTTATTGGGCCCGATGAATGTTTTTACCCTGAGTATCCGAATGCCGTCTTTTTCATCCCACTGCCAAAACCTGTTTGTATACCCCGGATATACAATCCCATTGGGATGATTGGGAACACAGGTAATCACCGTGACCTGAGCACCTTTCTGTACCCAATGCTTTGCATTCTCATAGGTTCTTGAAGCGGGAGCATTCACTTCAGGAGGAAAATAATGACTAAGAAAAACTATATGCACTTCTCTTGCTCCAATAGCAAACGCCAACCACCTTCAAAGGGCAGTTTTGCTTTCCGATTCCGTAACACCAGTACTTCACAAACTTTTTTTATACCAAACTCTGGACAGTACCAACCCTTTTCAAGGCCAATACCTGTTCCAGATTGAGCCCGGACAGTCAACATGACCTCATCCCGAAAGCGGATAACAGCCTCAGCACCGTTTACCTCAACGTTCATGTCAGGATGGACATGCAGCCTGGATTCAACAGCGTGTATTCCCTGTCCCTGTATCGTATCTTGCAACAACCAGCCTTCATCGTCCTGGATAACTTTCCTGAAGTGCAGCGGATTACCTGGTAACCGTTTGTATCCGTCATGGCCGCCGTAAAAAAAGCATCGCCCCTCACTCTCACCCCATTCAACGCCTACTGGTTGCGCTTTTCGCCCGCACCTGTGGGCTGCCCAAACCTCGGACTGGTTCCGCTTATCGATGGTTACAGTATTGTGCCCGCTATTGCCCCGGTTGTACCGGCGGATGTCTCCATCCACATATTGATAACACCCAGAATCAACGATGACCCTTTTCCCCTGTACAGAGAGTTCAAAACTGAGCGTATCGCAGTGGGCATGGCCAGGCTGGTACTTCGGACCCACCGGACCGCAATCAATAATCATTTTGTTCTTTGTATTTGGTGAAAAAACAAAATAGCCAGAATCCGCTAAGGCAATCACTCCATCTCCAGAACATCTGACCTCCATCCCGGTCAATCGAGTATAATAGGCAAACAGCTTTGCAGGCTCAGCTTCTATACCAAAAGCGGCATCATTAAACAGGCTGATCTGTCCATCCGGGTGGCACATGGCCTCTAAAAACGCTCCCATCCTGCCGACCTTTTCCAATACCTTCTCCCGGAGTTCCCCTTGTGTGAGAATGTTCAGTATGTCCAGACAATCTTCCAAAATCATGGAATGATACATGGGGCTTCTTTCAAAATGGCCGCCATCATCCAGGACCTGTTCGTCTAATTCTTCGCCAATAATGTCTATTCCTTTCTGCAGCCAACGTTCAGCCTCAACCCCAGTAAAGCAGGTCCCCATAAAAACAAGCGCTTTACCATTTTTAAACAGATGGTTCCCGAGTAAATGGTATTCAAGGTGCTTGGTAAGCCAGCGGGTCTGCTCCACCATTGAATGAGTTATTGTCCGCAACGAATCTTCAGGTAAAGTATTAATGGCTAAAAATTTAGCCCAATTGACCAATCGCAACGACACCGGATATGGATCCCAGGCATCCTGAGTACCCATAGGATTATGTTTAATCCAGTCCTGGACAAGCGACATTCCACTGGTGAGATCAAGCCCACCATTTACTAGCAAATACTGAAAATAATGGAGATTATATCTCCACAATCGTCCTTTTTCAGGGACCTGCCAATCTATCTCCTTCTTAAAAGTAACTACCTCATTGAGAAAGGTAAAACGCAGCTTTTCTCTCTCATTGCTGCAAAGGTGATTAGAGTGAAGAAAATCTGTTTTTTCCTTCATCCCTTTCCAAGCAGGAAGCTCCTTCTTGTGAGTTCTAACTCCCGGTTGAAGGTGCAATCTCGACCTGAGCCAATACCAAAGCCGATACCGGATCTGAACAGGCTTCAAGTCAATAATCGTATGGAAGAGCTGTCTGTTTCTCACGGGATAGTGGGGGCTAAAGTGCAATATCAAGCTCGCTGGCATATTGCCTTACATCTACAATGGTTCCCGTATCCAGAGAGCGATGAACAGCAAAAGCCGCCAAAGTGGTTTCAATCTGCTCAGCCATCGATATCGGCGAGGGGGTACCATTCTTTACTGCCCCAATAAAAGCATCAAGTTCCGCATCAAATCCTTTGTCTTGGGGAGACTTTTGTTTTTTGTTTTTCCCGGCAAAAATATCCAATGACCTATAATCATTGAGCAGGTACGTCTGCCTGCCTGCAGCGACTTCCACAACCTCTTTGGGATATTCACTGTTCCCCAGCGCATGATAGAGGATGTTTGCCAGGGAACCATTTTCATATGTCATTGTGATGCAGACTGAATCTCTGTCTGTAGCGGCCTGGTCGTTACTCTGCACAGATGCCGCCATTATGGTCCTGATAGGGGAAGCAACCAGAAAGCCGATGAGATCAATGAAATGACAGACCTCACCAATGATACGGCCACCACCTTCTTCTGGATCCTGAACCCAGGAATCTTTCGGTAGAAAGCCAGCGTTAACCGTATACGATATAACAATCGGAGCCCCCACCCCTGCCATGGATTCCTTCATCGTTTGAATAAAAGGAGAAAATCTTCTATTAAACCCCACCATCACAATGGGAGCGCTTCCAGTTGCAAGTTTCTTGGCGGAAAGGGCGCTTATCTCTTTGAGATCTTCAATGGTGGTGGCAAGAGGTTTCTCAACAAACACATTTTTGCCGTGCGTAAGCGCGGCCAGCACTTCCCGCCCATGAAGATTATGTCGTGTTGCCACCAAAAGGGTGTTAATGGCGGCGTCTTCATAAAGGGTCTGATTATCATCTGCGCAATACCTGAACCCAAATTGGTTACCAACGTCCTTGGCACTCATTCCACGAGCAGTGACAATGCCTTCAAAACGCACGTCACTGTTTTTTTGCAGACGAGGCAGCAGTACCCCTTTTGCAAAGTTCCCTGCACCGATAACTCCCAATCCTACAGTATCAACAGGCTCTCTAAGGGAATTATCAAGTATAATCCTCCCTGCATCTTGAGAACGGTCAGTCTCATATTCAAGAACAACCCCAAGAAATGGCTCATTGCCCTGCAAAATCATATCATAGGAATCAAGCGCTTTTTCAAAAGGAAAGCGGTGCGTAATCAGGGAGGCAACATCAAGACGGCCCGAAGCGATCAGCTCCAGAATTGTCTGCATATTTCTCTGTTCTGTCCAGCGAACATAGGGGAATGGATAATCGTTGCCTCTTTCTTCATATTCAACATCGTAACGCCCCGGGCCGTAGGACATGGATAAACGTACATCCAGTTCTTTTTTATAGAAGACCTCTCTGGGCAGATCCATGCCAACAAACCCAACCACCACGACCCGCCCCTTGGCCCTGGATATTTCACCTGCCTGGCTGACCAGTTCGCTGCCCTGACCAGCTGCAGTGATGATAACCGCATCTGCGCCATACCCTTCTGTTAAAGCATCGATGGAATCCTCAAGCTCACTGCCAGGTAGGGCATAATCGGCACCAAGTTTTTTCGCCAGCTTGATTTTATCAGGGTCGATATCAGCACCGATAACCACACAGCCATGAGCTTTGCAGAGCTGTACTGTTATCTGACCAAGCAGACCAAGACCAATAACGCAAACCCGTTCGCCTAAGGTCAGGTGAGCCTGTCTCACCCCTTGTAGAGCTATTGCGCCCACAGTTGCTGAGGCAGCCTGTTCAAAAAGATCTTTTTCAGATACGTCTTCTTGAAAACCTGGAATATGAACACATAAATTCTTGGGTACAACATTATAGTCCGCATGATTGGCGTACCCGGCACCGCCACAGGCAACCTTATCACCTGGCTTAAACTTATCTACCCCCTCACCAACAGCGCGAACAATCCCGGCACAAGAATACCCAAGGGGAATAGGTGTATCCAGTTTTCCTTTCACCTTATTAAAGGTGTTTTTGATGCCTTCTTTCTTGGCAGTCGAGATCACTTTTTTTACCAGATCAGGTCTTGCTTTAGCCTTCCCCAGTAAGGATTTCTTAGCCAGATCCACAAGCATTTTTTCAGTGCCTGCCGATACCAGAGACGCTCTTGTCTCAACCAGAACCATGCCTTTCCCGACCTGGGGACGCGGCACTTCTTCCAGTTTCATTTCTCCTGTTTTGTATGATTGAATTATTTGTTTCATTCTTTACTCAACTTTCTGGTTTGTCTTAACCTTCCCTGATCAAGTCTTTTGATTTTCAATCCAGATATGAACATGTTGATACTGTTTAAAAGCAAACAAATACGAACAGAAGCTGCCAATCAGTACGTATAGTTTTTTAAGGCCTCCAAGGTGATGGCCGGATTTCTGAACAGCTCGATATTCTCAGTTATTTTGTCTTCAGGCCAATGCCACCACTGAAGTCCCAGTAATCTTTCGATAACATCCTCATCAAATCTATACCTCACAATACGAGCCGGTGAACCAACAACGATGGCATAGGGGGGGACATCTTTCGTTACCACAGATCGGGCACCAACTACGGCACCATCACCAACCGTCACTCCATCAAAAATCAAAGATTGAATACCAATCCATACGTCATTACCAATTTTGACAGGCAATGCTTCGAGATCAATTGGTTTAACCCAACGGTTACTGATTTTGTTTTTCTTATAAAATATCGAGTGGGTAGAGATATAATGCAGAGGATGTCGTCCCAAGCCAATTTCTGTGGCCTGCCCTATAGCTGTAAAATTACCGACTTCGACATTCGAAAATTTGCAATAAGGATTCACACGAGAATACTTTCCAACATGGCTGTTCTTCAACTTAGCAAATCGACGGATTTGTGACGTCTTTTGGAAAGATGAAGACTTGTCCCAATAAGCCAAGGGGGAAATAGATGGTGATAGCTTTTTCAAAGAAAAAACGGAAATGAAATACCTCAGCATGTAAACCTCCTGGATGAAACATACCCCACCGCATCTGCAAATCCCTGCGCCATCATTTTTGGGGTCCTGTATTTGTAATAGTAGTCTCTAGCATTCGCCCCCATCTCTATATAACGCTTTGTATCTTCGGCAATATCAAGAAGTATTTTTTCAAGTTCCGAATCATCCTGGTAAAGCAGGCCGTTGACATTATGTTGGATATTGAATCGTTCGCCTCCAGTGATCGCATCTGATCTGGTGATAAAGGGTACACCGTATCCCATGCTTTTCAAGACAGACAAACCCGCCTGACCAGGTGAGATACAGGCTATGGCACGCCGAAATATTTCTTCCAAACGAGCTTCATCATAAATGGGGCCATGTACCTTTATCTTTTCACCCAGTCCCTTGCTCTTCACCCAGTTCTCAACAGCCTCAAAGTCTTCACCTCCGCCGACAATTTCCAAATCAGGTACTTCTGGCTGAACGTTTCTCGCCAAAGAATATGCATTAAGGAGAACAAATATTTTTTTCGATTTATTTAAAGTACCTACAAAAATAATTGATTTTTTTTCAACTTCATCTAGTAATGTATTTGAAATTTCAACAGTGTTATTCATCACAAAAAGTTTGTTTCGATCAACCCCATGGGAAACATATTGATTTATTGGATAATCGGTATAAAAAATCACTGCATCAGCTCTTCTTGCAAAATAGTATCTGACATGATTTAGCAAAGTTTTCTTATTATACTGACTTTTTTGAGAAGCTTTTACACCAATACCCCAGTATATAAGCTTAAATTTTCTTTTTTTTGAAAGTGCAAGATTCATAAAGGATATTTTTTGCAAATAAAACATAGCAACGACAACATCATACTCATTACATAAGTCGACAAGAGAACCCTTATGAAAAGAAAATTTACCAAAAAACTTTTCATCTATATTTATCTCAATAAAATTTTCAGTTCCAGAACAAATTTTTTTTGAACTGTGAGCGACTGTAAGATCAATATCTTTACTCTTCCCTATTATATTAAATATAGGGACCCTATAATTCTGTAGTTTTCCAGTTAAAAAAAGAACTTTCATTTTTTACAATAATTATTTTTAATCAATACTATCATTATGTTTTATATTAGAATATGAAAAGGAATACGATACGATTACACCCGTAGTAATAAAAAACCACATATTATATCCACCTGAAAAAGATGCTGTCTTAAATGTATTTACAATAGTATAGAAGGATATCCAAATGGAAGCAACAATATTTGCCCTATCATTGGGGGAATAGCAACGTTCAAGCCGCTCTCTATCATAGAGTTTCGCTATACCACGCAAAACGACCACAATAAGTACAATGTATGTGAGGGCACCTGCGGGTCCCAATTCCACTAAAATCTCCACGAGCCAATCATGTGGATATACATAATGGTCAGGATCATGACTGATTGAAAAGGCTGAATCAGCGATACCTCCGCCCAGAATTTTCACCAGGGCCTCTGGACGGTCCCACCACTCTTTCAGCACCATGGCTGGGTAAACATATCGAGATTCATTTGTTGAGAGATCAAGACGGTCGAAGCGTTTTGCTCCATGTTGAACGAGTGTACTTGACTGCAAAGCGATCAGACCAGCTGCAGCAAAAATAACGAGAGCTCCTAAACCAATGAGAACCTTCTGCCCGCTACGCCTGATGATCAGGGAGACAAAATAAACAAAAGGAGCAAAGATCAGGGGCGCCCGGGTTCCAGTACTGACAATGGCAAGGAGAAAGACCGGAATAAGCCAGAACCATCTTCGCCAGTTGCCCTTTTCGAGCAGATGGCTCCATAGCCAGATAGACGCCATGGCACAAAAGCTTGACGGAATTAATCGATTTGAGCCAAGAACTGCGTCCATGGTCGAACGCAAACTGATCTCATTGTTTGACATTGGAGAGAAGAAGATCATAAATGTAGAAAAAAGAGCGACCATAAAAACAATTTTAAACAGGGTATCCAGATTGTTAAGATTTCTTACATAGACGACAACAACCAAGATAACGATCTGGTTAAAAATACCGAACATCAGTATCTTCTGATAGGCCGTAAAGTCAGCCCTCGACAGGGGATAAGACATGACAGCCAGATACAATAAAACATAATAGCAGACTAGAACAAATTTTCGTCCACCTGAAAAAGCAGGATGACGTGTTGACGTTCTCTTTAAATCAAGTAAACAGGCCCATACCGTCAACGCTGCCACACATAGATCAAAGCTATAACTCTGTAAGACAGGAAAAAATGTACAGAAATAGCCCTTTATAATCGGTATCATCAAAAACAAACAGATGCCAATCCAAGGCTTCCAGTAAATAGCAACCAGAGCAGCGAGGGCAATGAGCAGGCCAAAGAAAACAATCATTTCAGGAACCCTTTCTTGAGCCGTCTTTCAAGGTTTCAAGCCATTTGTCGACCCATAAAGAAAAATCAGGATATTCATCTCGGTAAAAATTTTGTCCTCTCTTCCCTTGTTCTAGGCGAAAAGCAGGAACGAGCATCCCCTCCATCGCCTCGGTGAGATTGCCTGCAGCAGAGGGATTATAACGCACCCCCGTATCTCCAGGCAAAAATTCGTTAAAACCACCCCTATCACAGACTATGACCGGCAAGCCGATGGACAAGGCCTCGATGATTGTGAGACCAAGAGCCTCAACATCCTTGGCCTTTCGAGTATGACAAAAGACATCAATCGCCGAATACAAATCACTGATCGGCTGAAAACCAGTATACTGAATCCGACGTTCCAGCCCAGCTTTTTTTACACTGGCAAGAATCTGTTGTAAATATTGCTGATCCGAGGCTGATTTGACAGCACCAGCGAAAACAAAGAGGATATCAAGGTTGGGGTGTGACTCTATAAGTTGTTGAGCTGCTGTCACAAAAAGGTCGATGGCCTTAACCGGCGTGATACGCGCTGCAGTCCCAAAAACAACGGTCGAATCAGTTGCGCCCCATTCGCTTCTCAGCCGCGCACGACTGGCATCACTCCTTACTACTGGTGATACAGAATTATAGATCACTGACGATGGGATTTTCAGATAAGGACAAAAACGTTCAAGGGTGATTCTGGAAACACCGACAACCTCGCGGCAGTAACGATTCAAAAGGTGGACAATAATACGGCGACGAAGTGCAAGAAAGTCAGCTGGGTGACTTACGCCGTGAAAACAGGGTACAATATCAACACCACATTCCTTGCAGACACTACCCAGGACAGCGACACTGCCGACTCCATTGCCAAGCACAACATCCGGAGAAAGGCGCCTTAACAGTTCCTTAACCCTACTCCGACCACGCTGAACAGCACCATATGACTTCAGCCAGCCGCCAAGATCCGGTAGGCGATAGCCAGCAATCCGCCTGGAAACACTTCTGATCTCGTCAAGTTCACACACATAGAGGTCACGATTATTCTCCCGCAACTCCCTAGAGTAACGCCCTTCCTGATTGCACAAATAGCTGACGCGGACGCCCCTTTCAGTGAAACCCCGAAACCAGGCTTCGGAAACCTGTCTGACACCGCCGCTGTCATTACCACCCAGATGAATCAACACATGAAACGAAGAAGACGCCCTCTGTGCCAGGTTTGCTTTCATCACACCTTATCCTCTCGAAGTGCGTTGGCAAGAAAATCAAGTGGGGTAGTTCGCCAAGCGTTACCCTTTGTTGTCAAAGCAGAATAATGCAGGGATTTAGCATCCCCCTCGAGTTGTGAATCACGTAACGTCGCCCCCCCAAAACTGGCGGCATAAGCGATTTGTTTTCGCTGAGTCTGGGACAAATTCAAGACAAAACTCCTTTCAGACAAGCAGGCCCAGGTTCAACTGGTTGATATTTCACCATACCTATGTAGTTCAAGCTGAAGACACTGCCTGCGGCATCCTGCAGCACACAGGCCGAAACCAGTACAAATATCCGCCGCAACGGTTGTTAAAACAAGGTTCTTCATAGGCTAGGAGCCATTAAATAAATACGTAAATATTTTTTAACTTGTAGGGGGAAAACATTGAAGAGAAGCGTATAGTCGTCACGTGTGAACACCAATTTGGTTACAACCGGGATCAGGATGAGGCTGTAAGCAAAAGCAACAAGACCAAGATGCACAATATTATGAGGAATCACAACGAGATTCAGGAGCGTGGCGGTACAGGTCAACACAACAAACAAAAAGAGACTTCTAAGTAGAGGAAAAAGAAAGGTCTTCTTATGGATTCCAAGCAAGTGCGCCGTATAACAGGGCGTGAAAACAGTATTCTTCAGAGTCAAAACAATCGCTCCGGCAAGCGCCACCCCATAGTAACCGAGATTGAAACCATAAATAAAATAAAACGCCAGCCCCAGATTCAGTATGCCCATGGCGCATGTCAACAAACCTGGGATTTTCACCTTGTTCATTGCCGTCGCAACAGAGTACAGGGGATGGACACCGAGGTTTATAACCAGAGAACTCATTTGCAAAATCAACAGGGTAGACAGAGAGTCAAAACCGGATCCTAACCACAGATTGAGGATATCGCCGGCAAATCCACAAACAAAAGAGAGGGCAAGTACCAGAAAAACAGAGAGCACTTTAATAGAAAAAAGCATTATTCTTGATAGTTTCTTAAGCTCACCTTTCGCATAGTAAATCAAACCAAGTGGTGTCACCAGACCTGCTAGAAGCCCGGTAGCAGAACGAAAAAGCTGGTTCCATTGAAGGATCGTGGCATATTCTCCGGCTGCATGCACACCAACAAACTTGTTTACAATATAAAGATCAATGCGCAGGAACATTAGAGAACCAATTGAATTTATCAAAACCCAGACAGACATCCCAGACATAGCGCGAACCCGCTCTTTAGAGATAAGACGGATATCAATTTTCAAGTTCGGTGTCAAACGGCGCCACTGGTAAATTGAAATCAAGAGAACGAGTACGCTTGAAAGAAAGCTGGCTAGACCTATATAGATGAGGTTAGGGCTTAAAAAGGAAAAGGTGATCAGAATCAAAACCGGTTGCGATGTGATCCTGACCACATCATTGATCCGCATGAGATCAAGTCGATTTTGTGAATACATGCTGATCGAAAAGGTCGAGCTGAAAAAAGATATTATAAACCCACTGGTAGTCAGCACAAACAACCAAAAAACTTCCTCATAGAATTCTTGGGGAATGTTGACCAGCAACGTCAAGTTATCAATAACGATATACCCAATGGTTCCCTGAAAGATTGCCAGTATAAATAACAACCCTAGTGCACTGTTGAAAATAATATTCGCTGAATCGGGTGTCCCCTTTTTCAGTTCGATTGTCAGAAATCTGGAAATAGAACTGCTAATTGCCTGGATAATCAGACCAGTATACTGGTTAAAAAACATGGCTAAGGGAACAAAACCGTAGGTTACAATACCAAGATGTTTGACGAGGTAAGGAACAAGCCAGAGTCCGGCAAGGATATTCAGGCCAAAGACCAGAAGATTCATGACCAGATTTCTGGGGACATATTTTTCCGGTGCGGTGGTCATTGCGGCAATAAATTGGGACTTATCCGGTAAACGCGGGCCTGCTGATTTTGACTGATTGAAAGGGACTGTCAGCTCGCGTCCTTTCTTTATTGAATCGATTTTGTGTAATTAATTTTTGGCAGCCATGGCCTGAAACGAAAGAAACTGTAACAGTATTGTCTAAATTTTCTATACCTTTGACCAGCAAAGCAGTTCTTTGTAACTGCTTACAATCATGATGGATAAAAAACAACAAGAGAAGCATATATCTCGAAAACCGAGCAAGGTGACAGGTAGCCCTTACCTGCTCAAAGCCATGGAGTCTAAAAAAATATTATTTCAAATAGTTATCGGCTTGTTATTGTACTGTTTTTCCAAACGGTACGCCTTTATCGGACGCACCTTCACTGGTTTCATTGAGAAAGGATACTGTTTCGTTCCACCACTTCGCCTCAGGATCCCATATTGACGTAGATATATCCCACAGGACTATACCATCAGCATTTTCTTTTGCTGTTTTCAGCTGCAATCTCCAAAACTCAACAGGGATATCTTGTTGATTTCGGTGGAATCGGGGCCAAAGAAAAACATAAACTGGTTTTTTGTATTTTCTCGCTTCTTTGATGTTTTCTTTAGCGTACCTTACCCATTTGTCAGGTTTATTGTAAAAAGTGTAAAGAGAAGGAAAAACGATATCGACTGATGCAGCTAATGCTTTGATCCGGAGGTTTTCTTGAACCCATTGTTGTTTGGCACGATTACCTTTGGCACCAATAGCCCTCCAATAATCACGTATGGGGAGAATTCCATAATAACCAATCATTGCATCCGGATTCAAAAGCTTAAAAGAATCAGCAACATATTTCAATTTTCGCAGTGAGTCCTCTACCAGGTCGAGATCACCCTTGACTTTCCAATGCTCGATATCAATGCAAACAGGAATCTGCGGATCAAGAGCATTGGACACCTGACGTATCCGATCCAGATTGGGTTCAGTTCTCGCCTCCCCTTTCTCCCAAAGCCAGCCAGCGTAGATAACTTGAATAGGCTGAAGCCCGTACTGCGTCAAGTCAGGTTTGAACCGGCTTTTCATAGCATCATAGACAACAAAAGCATCACCTTGAGTTGGCTGGATACTTATTGAAAAAAGCGATGTGATTAAAAGCAGTAAAAAACGCCTTAAGTAAACGTAACCAGTTACAGTCAACATAACTCCTAGATGTTACCAAATTAAAAACTGCCATTGCGTTCAAGTTAGCCAGCCTGAATTTCTCATCGGCTCAGGCGGCGCCAGGTTCGGTACTTTTTATCATCAATGACCGCTCAAGAGGTCTTGAGCCTTTTTGCTATTCTTCGTTTCTCCAATGTACTTGGTCATGGGTGCTTTCCTGGCTTATTCCTCAAAAGCTGTGATAAAAAGCGAGAAAAGCTCTCCACGATTTCGTGAGCTTTGACTGACAAAAAGTTTCCAGCCTTTTAGTATCTGAATGGTTCTTTGCAAAATCTGAGTTGCAGGCGTTATGCTCACCTTAATGGTATTAGGCTTTTCCTGCTGTGGTATCCTTGTTCAAAACAAGGCCAAGAAGTTTTTCAGGAGGAATAAGATTCTGTGCCTTACGGATATCGCGAGAGCTAGTTTTTCCAGCTTCTACTACCATCAATACACAGTCCACATGGGAAATAAAAGATATGGGGTCTGCCACACTCAGCAGTGGCGGAAGATCGAAAAGGACATAACGATCCTGGTATCGGTCTTTCAGTTCAGTTACGAGGTCTTTCATCTTGGGTGAACCCATTACCTCTGCTGCATTGGCCACAGGTGTATTGCCTGCTATCAGGGTCAACTTTTCTACCCCCGGCCAGAGCATAATCTCCTGCAGAGGTGTATCATCAAGAAAAAAATTGGCCAGACCTGGCTGTCTGCCGAGTCCCAGGTACGAACCTATGGATGGCTTTCTTAAATCACCATCCACCAATACGACAGTCTGGTGGAATTCTCTTGCCATGGTCAAAGCCAGGTTGATGGAGGTCAGTGTTTTCCCTTCGCCTGGATGGGCACTGGTGATCATGACGGTTCGCCAGCCTTTGGCACGGGTGTGGTTCAGCAGATGGGTTCGCAGCACTTCCATAGCAGCCACAGCTTCCTGATTTTCCCCTGTTATCAGACAATGGTTCGCTATGGCTACCTTGTTCTCGATATGGACGGCACGTGTCTGTTTATATACAGGCGGATGCCAGCTGTTGCTTGATGCGTTTGCGTTTGCTCTCACGTTTGTTGTTTCCAAAAGTTCTGATTGCTTTGGTTGGAATGAGCTTTTTTCACCATCTCCCTCGATGGGGACCGAGTATATCTTACTCCAGCCCCCTCAGGTCGTCCTATAATCGATCCAAACGTCGGCCCACTTTGGCCCAGAAAATATCCAGGTCCATGATAAAATAATGAAAAACAATCACAGCCAACACAAGAGCCACAGCCAACACAAGCCAGTTGCGCAGCCTGCGTATTCTCTTGCGGCGCTTTTCGTCTGCGGTGACAATGGGAGGAATACCTGTAAAGACAGGCGCTCCGGTGAGGGCCATCAAATGGTCAATACTGCGAGTGGACTGATCAGTGAACTCGCGAAGTGCGCCAAATCCCACCCCGGCTCCTATTGCCAAAACGCCCCCTATAAGCAGGATTGCCAACCGGTTTGGCTTATGCGCTTTCTCGGGTAAACGAGCAGGTTCGATAAGAGTAAAGCGCTCACCCTTCTGGTCTTTTTCCAGTTCCTGGGCCACTCTGGCTTCCTGGTGTTTCTGGTTAAGGTCGTTGAACTTTACCTGGAGGGCATTGCGGCGGTTGACCAGAGTCATATATTCCTCTTCCACCCTTGGAGATGATTCTATCCTAAGGCGATACATCTCGGCACGCTCCTCATAGGATGCAATCTGCTTTTTCACCCCTTCTATATCCACCTCAACGCCTGCCAATTGGGAACTGAGAGTGACATAGGCTGGATTGTCGGCAGATTCAAAAGAAGGCAAGGAGTCCGACTTTTGTGCTGCCTGCGCCTCCTTCTGCATTTTCAGTTGCTGGATTTGCGCTTCCAGCAAGCCCACATCCGGATAATGATCTGAATACCGTTGACGCAGCCCGGCAAGTTGCACCTGCAGGTCTTTGATCTTGGCTTGATTCCTGCGTTTGTCAGCCAAATCCTCCAGGTACGGTGTGGTATTAACAAGTTGTACTTCCAGGTATCCCTGACGCTCTTCAAGGGTCCCCAGTTCACTATTCAACCGTTCAAGGATTCGTTCAACCCCGTTCAACCCCTGCACATTGACCTGAAACAACTCAGGCAATTGATTAATATTCTTCTCCTTAAACTCGGAAACCAGTCTGTCGGCCACAGCCAACTCCTCGTTCACCCTCTCAGCTTCGGCCGCGAGAAAATCAGACGTTTCTGTAACCCGCTGCTGGCGAACTTGCAGATTCTGCTCCAGAAAAAGAGAGGTCAACGTATCCGTCACCTGTAACACTGCCTTGGGTTTTTTCCCTTCATAGGATACTGTAAATGCCGTGGTTATTACGGTGGCCTTGCCCGAACGGCGGTCAAATATTTCCGCACTAATGGTGGCAACCCCCACATCTTCCCGCATCTTCTCGACCACCTCTTCAGGGGTCCACTTTTCCCGGAGGTCAGGGTAGAGGTTAAATCGAGTGATAATGTCCCAAAGTTGGGTAAAACTCATCACCCGCTGCTTAATATTTTCCACCCGTTGTTCCGCGTAGGTATTAACCGTTGTCATGACAAAGTCGGATGGTATCTGCTGCTCCTCGATCATGATCGTTGCATAGGATCGATAGATTGAAGGCAGGAGAAAAGCCGTCGCTCCACAAATAATCAATACCATGACAGCCGTGAGCACAAAACCCCATTTTCTGCGCTTGACAATCTCCCAGTAATCACCGGGTGTCAGCGGTATATTTTGCATAGTCACTCCACATCACAAACAACTTTATGGCTCTGACTGCTCAATATCACCCGCAGTCCTGACCTACCAAAACGGATACCTGATATCCAGTCGCAGGGAAAAAAAATTGCGGCTGGCATCGGAATAGATGAGCTTCTTTTCCAAGGTTGAATACGTATACTGCCCGGTGAGGGTACAGTAGCGGTTCAACTTCCAATTTGCTTCCAATCCTGCAATCCAACTTTTTTCGTTGACCCCATAGAGTGGTTCAATTTCCTCTTCCAATCGCTCTCGCAATGGCTCAATTTCATTGTGGACCTCAAAGGCCTCTTCATCGGCAAGTGGTTCTAGCTGGTAAACGCCGTCGCGATTATTGAAAAGGTAGCTGGCAAAACAATGGATTTTGAACAACTCACCAATGCGGCGTATGTGGCCAAAGCGAAGTGCTGTTCGTTCTGTGAGGGTCCCTTTGCCGCTTGCAGGTTGCATGTCATAGGAAAAATCCAGGCTGGTAGTAGTCCACTCACTGCTGTAGCTTATGGATGCGTGCGCGACAGGACCCCATTCGTCTTGCTGTCGTTCCACATCTACTTGATCATAAAAAGGATAGTCTGCCAGCAGCTTGAGCTGCACGTCGTCATAATCTTCGTGAGAAAAGCGGGCTCCACCATCGACCCGAAGACTGAATGCCTCGTCATAGCTGTACCCTATACCGGCCACCAGCGTAAAGGTATCTTGAACTGAGGTATGAGTAGCATATTGCACATAATTGGCCGTAGAAAAGATGTAGCTGTCAGTGAGCAAGGCACCCGTATCTCGATTTAGAGTAAAAGCGACGGAGTGCATCTTGAAATCCCTGGCTTCCCGCTCCATTAACAGTTCCTCTGCCGGGGTGAGCTCCTCCTCTTCCTCTTCTGCATCACTCCCACCTTCGCTCTCTTCTCCCTGGTTGGCCTCTTCTGCTTCTGCTTCTGCTTCTGCTTCCTGCAGGGCTTCTTCCGCTTCGGCGGCGAGTTCGTCTAGCTCGGCCTGCTGTAGGGCAGCTATTTGTTCATCCAGGTCTGAGGTTAAAAAATCATCCTGACGGTAGCTATAGATAATATTGAATGTACTGTACTCCGTGAGCTCATGGTCTACACTGACGCTATATTCCTGCTTGTCCCGGATATAGGTTCCCAGGATAAGGCCGGCCCCCTCAAGATCTCTATCAGGGCTGGAATCCCGCTTATAGGATGCATCTACAGTAACACGGGTGTATGGAGTTGCATCATATGCCGCCTCACCAGAGTACTGGTAATCGATATCGTTAAGCTCTCTGTATTTTTCGTACTGGTAAAAATCATATTTCGCCTTGAGCAAGGCTGTACATTTGTCATTTTCGTAGCCAAGCTCTATACCCGGGGAAAGGACGGTAACCCAGTCGCTGAGTTCTTTCTCTCTTGGAGTTTCCTCTTCCTCCTCACCTGCTTCTCCTAGCACCTCCGGTTCAGGGGGTTCCTCGGCCTCTGCACCTTGCTCAGCGGCCTCTTCCCATGCTTCAATCTCTTCAGCTGTCGGTTTGTCCTGATCGATGAAAAAGATATTATCGTTATAGACCTGCAAAACCCGCAACATGGGATTGAAGCGCATCTCTCCAGCGCTCCCACTTCCTACACAGACAACCAGCACAAGGCCTATCACAAACCATGTTATCTGGTGTACAGGTCTGCCTGCCTTCCTACACGTATGCATTGCAGTGCCATGGCATGGCCAGTTGTGTATTGCTCTGTCTACGGGACAACAACCACGTCACCCCGCCTCAGCCGGATATTCTGTTCAAGATGTTCACCATCAATAACGTCATCATATTCAAAGGAAAATATGGTGGTCTGATGGTTTTCTTCACGGTAGATTTTGATGTCGTTTTCATCAGCATGCTTGTCCAACCCACCGGCAATAGCCAATGCCTGCAGGACATTGACATTGCTTTGCACAGGATATCTTCCCGGGGCCCGAACCTTACCAATGACATAAACAAGCATGCTGTTCACCGACACCACACTGACATCAAGCACCGGCTCAGGAAGGAATTTCTTTATTTTTCCAGTTACTTCCCGCTTAAGCGCTTGAACGGTTTTCCCTTGGGCAACGACCTGACCTATGAGCGGAAAGGAAACTGTGCCATCAGGCAGCACAGACACCTGCCTGCTCAAAGCAGCATCCTTCCACACAGAAAGAATAAGAATATCCCCTGCTCCGATCTGGTATTGCTCATCCACATCCAGCTCTTCCACCATCTGTGTCTGGGGAGCTGTACCGTCCAGCCCGAAGCTGAACTCTGACTCCGGCTGGTTTTCCAGATCCAGTTCAGCAGCTCCTGCACATGTTGCCGAAAGCAGCAAAGCCGCGCCCAAAATCATGAGCATTTTAGCACTATTCATATCGTTTCGTGTTCAGAGTTGGCTGTCAAAAAGGTGTACGTTACCTCACATAATCTGCTTTTGCAACTGCTCTGCCTGCTTGCGCCCAGGAAACGACTCCTCACCACTTAAGGCTTTGCCTAGCTGCTGACGAGCCTCATCATCGCGCCCGGATTTATGATATATTGCAGCAGCATGGTAATTAAAAATCGGGCTATCCGGTGTTTTCTCCAAAGCAGTCTCCATCACAGCCACTGCTGCTGGCAACTCGCCGCGCATATAATGCACCCAGCCCAGAGTATCCAGGACGACACTGTCCTCTGGTTTTACTTGTACGGCTTTGGTTGCCAGCTCCAAGGCTTCATCCAGCTCTGCTTTTCCTGGATTGTTGTCACTCAGGAGAAAGGCAAGGTTATTGTTGGCAACCCACAAGTCAGGTTTTCTCTTCAGTAATCCACGGTACGCCTGTTTGGCCTCTTCAAGCTTGCCATCTCTTTCATACAAGACAGCAAGAGACAAATAGGTGGCAACATTATCCGGCGAAGCCTCTTTCAAGCTCTCAAGCTCAGTAATCGCCTGCCCAAGTTTCCCTTCAGCAAGGTAAATTTTAGCAAGCTGATTATAGGGAAGCTGCCAGGATGGCTGCAGCTCAATGGCCTTTTTCAGGGCTGCTTCTGCTTCCGGGTATTGCTGCAGCCCCGCTCGCACCTGACCTAAGGTCGCATACCCCAAGGCTTGATCAGGATATCGGGTAATGATCTCATCGCACAACGCCACAGCATCCGATGTCCTCTTCACCTGCATGTATCCCTTGACAAGGTTCACAAAAAGAACAGGCACTTCCGGCAAGGCTTGATATCCTTTTTCCAAGGTAGCGACAGCTGCTGCAATGTTTTTTTGGCGGGCATACAACTGGCTGAGTTTTAAATAGCCTGCCGGAAATTTGGGATACTTTTCCACCACCGCGCTCAATACCTGCTCCGCTCGGTCCTCTTTATTGGCATAGACCAAAAAATCTCCCAGCTCCACCTGCGCTTTGGGGTCATCCGGGTTCAACGCCACTCTCTTTTGCATGCTCTCTTCTGCAGCGGCGTTGTCGTTTTTCATGACATACAGGCGAGCCATTTCTCTGTACAAATCAACAGCTTTGGGATTGCTTTCCACGCCCTTAGCCAACACATCCATGGCCAGTTCAGGCTTGTTGTCTGCGAGATGAGCCCGACTCAAAAAAAGATACCCTTTTATAAATTCAGGTTTTTCATCGACCACTGTCCTGAACTCAGCTACAGCTTCCTGGGCCTTCCCGCTGTTGAGGAGAAGCATTCCGTTCAAGTACCTGCCCTCTACATTTTTGGGGCTGTTTTCCAATACCTGTCCTACCTGTAATCCTGCCTCGGCAACATTTTGTTCGCGCATATACAGCTTGGCAAGTGCCAGCCTCGCTCTGATAATATTTGGATCCTCCTGATCCTTTTTCAACGCAAGGCACTGGTATAAGAGACTGTACGCCTCTTCTTTTTTATTGGTCTTGATAAAAATATCGCTGAGGATAAACCTGAGTGCAAAACTCTCAGGCAGCGCTGCTATCCCTTCTGTTACTACTTTTTCCGCCTTCTGCAGATCTTTGTGCTTGATATAGAATCCCGCTCCCTGCTGATAGGCCTTTTCTTTCTCTTGCGCTGACTGGATATGGGCAGTAACCACCGCATCGGCATCGCCTTTCCGATCAAAAGACCAGTAAAGGGCCGCCAACTGGAAAGGAAGATTGTCGTTTTCCGGTTGCAACTCTATTGCTTTCTTCAGTTGTTCTGCAGCCTTATCCACATTGTTGTTACCGGCTTCATACCTTGCCATGACCAAATGCAAGAGAACACTGTCGGGATTCGCAGCAAGACCTGTTCGCAGAACCTTCTCAGCTTCGGTGCTGTTCTTTTGCTGCATGTAGGCAGCAGCGAGAACCGTAAAACCCTGCTCCTCTTTCAGGCTGCTGGTGGCCAAAGGTTTCAGCAGTGCGATACACGCATCTGCCTTTTTCTCTATCAGCAATATAGAGGCTTGTACAATTATGGCTTCTGTATTCTCCGGATCTTTTTCCAGCACCAAATCGATTTTCTCCTGGGCCCGGTCAATCTGTCGTGCAGCTAAAAACAAACGGCTCAGCTGGAGGTGAGCAAGGTAATTGTCCGGGTCATATTGCAAGGATTTATGAAAATCACCAAAAGCTGCCTTAAAATTATTCAGCTTAAGCTCGGTTTCACCAAGCCGATAGTATGCCTGCGCATATTTGGGGTCAATCTGAAGCGCGTTTTTAAAGTCCAGCCTGGCAGCCTCATAGTCGGCATCTGCAAAATTTGTCTCACCCTTGCGCATAAATTTTTGCCGCTTTTCTTCTGGTCCACCGCAGCCGGCAACAATATGCAACACCACCAAAAGAACCAACATTGGAAAAAAATACTTCTTTCTCGCCCCAATATTCATCGAATACTCCTCTTTATAGACCAAAGCGTTCATCGCCCATAAAAAACTCTCTCAAACCCATCAACGGATGCGTACTACCCTAGTGCCGCTTATTACCACCATTATACTACCCGGCCCATAAAACTCCACCCCGAACCGTCAGCACGGCAAGAGCCGGTAACAACATATATCCCAAACTGCTGACTTCATGTCGCAACTCTCCAAGTACTATTTCATAGGCAAAAAACATCACCAGTAAACAGGCGCCCCAAAAACCGAGGTGCAGGCTTTCCAGGTAAGGCAATGGTATATTGGGCAGACCAACAGCAACAGCAACAATCAAAAAATCCGTCGGCGTTGCCTGGAAACCTTTTTTCCTCCGGGTCAGCTTCAACAGCACCACCGAAGCCAAGGCCACCACCAAATGCAAAAAAGCATAACCGGCCAAGGTCATTTTCCCTGCCCAGGCAGCGGTCTGGAGCGCCCCCTGATACATAACCAACGGAAGCAGGCCATACAGGAAAACACGAATCATTTGCTCCCCCCATCCCTTCCCCATCATTATGGTCAGGGCAAGACCGCACATGAATACCCCGCTGCTGAGACTGAGCCAGGCAGGAATCTTAGCGGGAATACAAACCGTGAACAAGACAAGAAGGGGTAAGCCGTTTTCAATCATCCGCTGGATACATTTCAGGGCCAGGGACGTCTCTTTAAATCTCCGCCGCAACTCCCGCTTCACCAGAGTGTCCAACACACCTCTACGCTGCAGTTGCATGCCTTTTGCCACCGCAAAATACACGGGACAAACAAACAACAGCGCAAGCAACAAAAACGCCAGAATAACAATCCATTCAGAATGGAACCGCAGCACATACGCTGCAACGACAAAGACAGACTGCAACGTATAGAGAACAAAAACCGCCTCTGAATGAAACAGCCCTAGGCGTATCAGTTTATGATGAAAATGGTTTTTATCCGCCTTGAACGGTGATGTATTGTTTACAATCCGCTCCGTCATCACCACTGCCGTATCCAACACAGGAAAGCCCAGAAGCAAAAGCGGCATGAGTGGGCTCAGTGCTTTTTCGTCCTGAGTGAGCCACAAAGCTAAAGCTATCCCCAAAAAACCAAGAAGCTGGCTGCCTGTATCCCCCATAAACACGGTTGCGGGATGGGTATTGAACCGTAAAAAACCAAAAAGAGCACCGACCACAGCAATGGACAGCAAGGTGGTAAAAACATCACCACTACTGTACCCCAGCACCCCCAGACAGAGAAACACCAGCAGCATAATACCGCCGGCAAGTCCATCCAGCCCGTCGGCAAGATTCACCGCATTTGTCACCGCAACCATGGTTACGACGGTAAGCGGTATCGCTATCCAGAGCGCAATATGACTTTGTTCAGGAAGACAGCTCCCAAGCGATGATACCTGCAGCCGACCGTAGAACACCACAACCAGCGCAGCAACTATCTGACCCAAAAATTTGGTGCGATAACCAAGCCCGTACAAGTCATCAGCCACCCCAAACACAACAATAATAAAAGCCCCAAGCAGCACAGAAATTGCAAAAACATCCAGCCCGCTTTGCAAGACAAAAGGCAGCAGGATGCCCAGCGCCATGGCAACCCCCCCCACTCGAGGTATGGGTATGGTATGCACTTTTCTTTCGTTGGGATGATCCACCATTTCAAGACTTATCGCCAGACGGCTCAGGAGTGGTATCAACCCAATGGTGATAAACATGGATATGAGAAGCGTGGTGAAGTAAACCATGGCCTGCAGCAAACCCAATTATAGGCTTTGTGCTTTCTATTCTGAGAGCGTTTGTTTTTTTCGAATGGTGTACAGCTGGACAAAAAACAACGAATGACCTCGGTGCCTTGGAATATTCCGTACTCGTACCCCCAATTCAGGCCGAGAGGCATGTATTCCAGGCAGCTCACCTCAAACAATCATCCAGGCAAGGCTTCTGGGGTCTGGTTCATCCTTGAAGTGCGCCTCTTTGATGCAGCACAACCAATGACATTCTGCAGTGTTGGGCCCCGATAACAGCGGCGCGTCCGGCCCTGATTGACACAGGGTTTCCTCTTTTGAGTTGTCCACACACCTCTTACTGTGCGCGATTATTCATGCAACTAGGGTGAATGTCAACTACTATTTTCCTTCCCAAGACAAGCGAATAATCATATAGTAGCATCTTTTTCCAGTTATTATCCAAGTCGTCCCTTCCCCCAACCGGCTCTCTTGCCAGGCTAAAAATTCAAATAATACTATACTGTTAACTGCTTGTATAACTATAGGTACAAGAACGCCACTCGCTAATGAAGAGGAAAAGGCCCCTTCTGCTTCAAGCAGGGGGATGGTTGATGGCGCAGGGGTTCGACTCACCCGAATGTTTCATGGGGAGAAGTACAACAGGCTATAAAAACAGGAAACAAAGCGACGATTGACTTCTCACCCCTCACTGCTCTGGCGCCCCAAGTTTCGCTGGTTCTGCTGGGCGCCCCTGCCCAATAAGCAATAAATTGTAACAAAAAAGCAATTTATTCTGAGTTTTTCTTTCTCTTTTGCCGTATATTGTCGGCTTCTTTTTCAGGTGCTCTCGTGAGCTTCGAGGGAACTCCGTGAAAATCGGAGACGGGCCCGCCGCTGTAACCGAGGCCTTTTTTGTCAGAGACCACTCTCAAAGTACGCGCGTATCGTTGGGAAGGGGGCGAAAAGGGATAATTCGGAAGTCAGAAGACCTGCCTGAAAAAAAGGAAACTTCACAAGGATGATGGAGTTTTTCTCACTGATGCGGAATGACAGGGCAATCCCGGATCGATGGTATATCGGCCTGCGCTTTTTTCTTTCCAGGCCTGCACAAGAACAAGCCACACCTGCCGCGAGACAGGGCCGGAAAGCCACGGATCTTCTCAAGATAGCCGGGCTGCCTCTGTACAATAATAAGGCTGCCCTGTATCTTCCCGACTTCCTTTGATTATACCGGGCATTTTTCAAAAAAAAACAGGAGACCCGTATGCACAAGAAAGCCCTTGTAATCAGCATTCTTTCAACTGGCGTACTTTTTTCCAGTAGCGCCTACGCCGGAATATACTCCGCACCGGCAAATGACCCGACCAATCCCTACGACGCCCCTATTTCCAAAAATGATTCGGCAATCATTGAGTGGGCAAACACCGTCGTCGACTACAGCCCGGCTCCTGGTGTTGGAAGCAATTTCCAAAACCCTACCACAGGCTATGGCAGCCTGGGTGATTTAACCGCCGAGCAGATTGCTGCTGGCGTGCTTCCCGGGTCAATAACCGTAGGGTTTGAAACCGGCATCGGTAATGGTGCCGGAGACGATTTTGCTGTGTTTGAAAACGGTTTTACCTATGGCTCGCCAAACGGCCTTTTCATGGAGCTGGCCTATGTGGAAGTCTCTTCCGACGGGATATACTTTGCCCGTTTTGACTCCACTTCGACAAATACTGCCCCAGTTGCCGGTTCTGGCGGCTTCTCCGGCTGGGATACCACCAATGTGTACAACCTGGCCGGGAAAAACCAAGGTGGCTGGGGGACAGTCTTTGATCTTGAGGAATTAACCGGACATGCCCTGGTCACAGGTGGCATGATTGATCTTGATAATATTCAGTATGTCAGGCTGGTTGATATTCCAGGCACCGGCGACTATCTGGATTCCCTCGGCAACCCGATCCTGGACGCCCATCATACTACAGGCTCAGGGGGATACGATTTCCGTCTCAGCGAAGGCGTGGCTGTCCTGAACCAGGCCTCTGCCGTACCAGTTCCAGGCGCCGTATGGCTGCTGGGGAGCGGCTTGCTGGGTCTTGCCAGTATCAGACGACGAAAAAACATCTGATTCATGATGGCCGAAAGGGTCATAACTTGCAGCCAGCAAGGTCAATCCGGTTATGGGTACAGTTGCTCTTCCATTGATTTGCCTATGATTTTGAGCAAAAGAAAGGAGCTTATGAACAACCTCTGGACTAAGCGATACCCGGGAAACGATTGTTCTCGACCTTGACGAGGTCATTCATACAGCTCCAGGACCCATTCCGGCTGCAGCCTGGCTTCTAGGTTCCAGCCCGGATTTCTCATGAAGAATTTGTCTTGTTTAAAAAAAAGAAACAAAAAGATGTGCTGCCCGGAAGCAGGCTTGCATTTAGGACAAAACCAACATAAGAAATCCGGGGTAAAGATCAGATGGTCTCAGCCATGTGGATTAAAGCAAAAAAATTTTACAATTGAGCAATTTATTCTGGGTTTTTCTTCTTATTTTATAGTATACTCTGACTCCATTTTTTTCAGATGCTCTCTCGAGTTCAGAGGGGACTCCGTAAAAATCGAAGACGGACCCGCCACTGTAACCGGGAACTTGCTCGTCAGATACCACTCACAAAGTGCGCATATAGGGTGGGGAAGGTGACGAGGAAGGATGATCCAAAATGAGAGGGTAATCCTGGATTAATGGTATATCGGCCTGGGATATGATATAGCCAGGCCGGCACATGAAAAAGCCACACCTGCCGCGAGGCAGGGTCGGAAAGCCACGGATCTTTCTCTATATATAAGACAGCCGGGTTGCCTTGAGAACAGAGGGCATCCCGGCTTTTCTGTTTTTAGCTGAACCGGGCTGCATACTTTTACCACTACAAGGAGGGCGTTCTATGAAAAAGATGTTGGTAGTGGCCGCTTCCTGCGTACTGTTCGGAAGCGGTGCTGCTCTTGCAGGCCCCTATACCGGCGACGGTATCCAGGGGTTCATTAATGGTGCAGTGAATCCGGTTTTTCAGGGCTGGGCCACAGGCGTCGTAGACTACACCCCTTTTGATCTCGCTGAAATTCAGAATTATATGGGAGGGGCCTATGCAAACCCGACAAAGGCTCTTGGTGCGGTTACCGGCAATAATGCTGATATTGTCTCTTTAGGCGATATGGATGCAACTGAAATCGCTGCCTACCAAGCTGGTACGGGCGCAGGTCCAGGGGAGATCACCTTGTCTTTTGACACTGGTATCAGCAACGGTGCAGGATTCGACTTTGCCGTGTTTGAAAATGGCTTCTGGAACACATCAGCAGGAACATTCTTTGCCGAGTTGGGGTATGTGGAAGTGTCCACCAACGGCACCGACTTTGCCCGTTTTGGCAGTGTTTCGCTCACGAGTGGTTTAGTAGGTGCATATGGCGGTATCGATCCCACCGACGTCAGCAACCTGGCCGGAAAACATCCCAATGCATACGGCACTTCAGAGGGGACAGGATTCGACCTGGCGGACTTAGCCTCCAATAGTCTGGTGCTCGCAGGTCTGGTTGACCTGGATGACATCAACTATGTCAAGATTGTCGACATTCCAGGTAGTGGTGATTTTACCGACTCTCTGGGTAACCCAGTCTATGATGCCTGGCCTACCTGGGGCTCGGGAGGTGTTGATCTTGAAGCTGTTGGGGTCATTCATACAGCTGCTGTACCCCTCCCTGCTGCAGTATGGCTGCTCGGTTCCGGCCTCTTTGGCCTGATCGGTATTCGGGGAAGAAAAGGAAGCAACCACTCATGAAAAAGGGGAAAAAATGAAATACACATTACAATCAGTTCTGGCTGTTGGCGCTTTGTTGATGGCACCCGCTGCCCACGCAGCCACAGCCACCTTTGATGACCTGCCATTGGCAGCAAACAGCTACTATGGCGGCGCTGGTTCAGGGGTAACCGGCTTTACAAATGGGGATGCCTACTTCCCTCAAAATGCTGATGCCTATGCCTGGAGCGGGTTTTCCTACTCC
>PDWJ01001045.1_pt1 | contig 36551 bp, 31 predicted proteins | sample 1430881 | NCBI WGS metagenome assembly PDWJ01 (sample SAMN01162460, study PRJNA174530) | Oral metagenome, whole genome shotgun sequencing project. | biome: Marine environment; feature: Marine mammal; material: Swab sample of the gingival sulcus; isolation source: swab sample of gingival sulcus...
CGGGAACTTTCGGAAAACAAATCGAGCAGGGACGTTGTGAACGCAGTAGAGACTTCCAGATTGGGAAAGCCCAGAATATAGGAGACAAAGGTTCCTCGTCTGCGAACATCTTTAATGGTCAGATACCCTGATTGAAACAGCAGGGTTACAGGGTCAATTTTGTCGATATCAAAGGAGGTCAGCAGTTCTTCACCAGCTTTAATGCTGCTTAAGTCCGGCAGAAAAAACTGCTGCTCTTTGAGTAGCTTGACCAGAAAGGTAGGCGTTCCTGTCTCAAACCAATAGCTTTTAAACTGTTTATTGCCGCGCAGAAACAGCAGAATATCAAATGGGTTATATACGTGCTTACCCATAAAAGAATAACCGTCATACCAGCGTCTTACCTCTTTCATGTTCGCGTCTTGCAAATGCTCTGCAAAGACCGTTTCCAAATCCTGCTGGGTATAGCCGCAAAGGGTGGCAAATTCCGGGGTCAGGGAAATGTCTTCGATATTGTTGATGCCGGAAAAAACAGACACCTTGGAAAATTTTGTTACGCCTGTTAAAAAGGCAAAGCGGATATGGGCATCAATGAGAATAACAACGGGCTGGCCGTGCCTGTCCACGGCATTTTGAACCAGCTCGTCAAAACAGATATCAGGGCTGGTCGCTGTGCATGTGATCCCCAGACGTTTTTCATTCTTCCTTAGGCTCTTCAACAAATTCTCCAGCAGACCTTCCTGGTTGCGAAAGTTGCCCCCGCCAAAGGAAATTTTGATGACGGGATACTTCTTTGACCAGTCATGGCTGTTTTCAGCAGCCAGACCTGAAAACAGATCTTTTTTGCCTTCAAATAGGTTGTGTAGGGTGTCTACAAAAAGACTTTTTCCAAATCGCCGGGGACGGGATAAAAATACGTATTTGTACCGGTCAACCAGCTCTGCGGCAATGCCTGTTTTATCCACATATACATAGTTGTTTTCTATGATTTCACTGAATGTCTGAATTCCGATGGGCAGTTTTTTCATGTCAGATCTCCTGATTCCTATGATATCTTATTCTTCTGGCAAGGATAGCATAATTTCAGGAAAGTGCAAAGAGATCGCCCTTGATTCCAATAGTTACAGCAGGTTTTTTCTATGCTGTCTGGGAGTTACGCCTGTGGCATTTTTGAATGTTGCAGAAAACCGCGATGGAACCTGTAGCTAACCGTATACGTTGATAAGTAGTGTAGAAGCACAACTAAAAATAGATAAAATGATGCATTGTACTAATACATTTCAAAAAGCCGACAGATGGTTTGCTGATGTCTTGTCATTTACCCGGTGAATTTTTTATCAGCATAGCCTGAATTAACTGTGCATCATTGCAGGAAGGAAGGTGACGATCTGTGGAAATATAACAATTAAGACAAGGGCGACCAGCAAAAGAAGAAAGAAGGGGAGGGCAGCATAGGCTATACGCAGGATATTTATTCCAGTCAAGCCCTGGATAACAAAGAGGTTGAAGCCGACCGGAGGGGTTATTTGAGACATTTCAACAACAATAACCAGGAAGATACCGAACCAGAGAGGGGCTATTCCTGCCTGCTCAATCATTGGCATGATGACCGAGGTGGTCAGAACAACGACCGAAATACCGTCAAGAAAACAGCCCAGAATAGTAAAAAAGATGGTCAAGGCACCTAGTAATGCGTAGGGGGATAACTGGAGCGCTCCAATCCATGAGGCAAGCATTCTGGGGATACCTGTAAAGCCCATTGCCACTGTGAGAAAAGCTGCACCGGCAAGAATAAAGGCAATCATACAGGAAGTTTTTGTCGCCCCCAGCAGGCCGTCTATGAAAGTCTGCCGGTTGAGACTGCCGGAAAGCCAAGAAAAGACGAGAGCCAGTAACACCCCAACAGCAGCGGCATCAGTCGGCGATGCAATGCCACTGTAGATGGAGCCAAGTACACCGCCTATCAGCAGGAGAACAGGCAGCAGGCGTTTGCCACGGCTGATAATTTTCACGAAAGAGTATTTTGTTGTTTCACGGGGTATTTTATCCCTGTTCAACAATGACCAGATTACAACATAGCCCACAAAAAGTGCCACCAGGAGCAAGCCCGGAAAGATGCCACTGATAAACAGTTCTCCGATAGATTGTTCAGTAGCCACCCCATACACAATCAGGATGATGGACGGAGGGATGAGCAGCCCCAAGGTTGCTGATCCTGCCAGAGTGCCAATAATCATTCGTTGTGGATATTTACGATCTGTCAGGTTGGGAATGGACATTTTACCAATAGTTGCAGCTGTCGCTGCCGAAGATCCTGAAACGGCTGCAAAAATAGCACAACCTAAAACATTGACGTGTAATAAGCGCCCCGGAATGTACTTTAACCATGGTGAAAGGCCGTCAAACATGTCTTCTGAAAGCCGGGAGCGGAAAAGGATTTCTCCCATCCAGATAAAAAGAGGTAATGCTGCCAGAGCCCAGCTGTTGCTCGCTCCCCAGACAGTAGTTGCAAGCACATTCCCGACAGGTGCGCCGGTAAACAGTAACATACCAATAACCGCAACTCCCAGAAGGGAAAACGCCACCCAGATACCGCTTCCCAGGAATAAAAAGAGTATAACCAGTAGAAACGCGGTCATTGATATTTCAGACATATTTAATACCTACTTTTCAAGTTTGCTTTTGTAGCTGGTTTTTCTGGTGAATAGCAGACAGAGCAGATCATCGACAAGTGAAACGGAAAGAATCACCAACCCCAGTAACATGGCAGATTGCGGAATCCAGAGCGGTACCGCAACCATGCCGGAGGAGAGATCATTGTACACGTAGCTTTCATACAGTAAATATCCAGTATACCAAGTGAAATAGATGGCAACTACCGACGCGAAGAACAGGCACCATCCTTCAACAATATGCTGTACTCCTTTGCTCAGATTGCTATAAACCAACGTAACCCTGATGTGGCTGCCGGAACGTAAGGTGTATGCTAATGCAAGAAAAGACGAGGCTGCCAGCAGAAAACCGGTAAAGTCAGCATAGGAAGGTATGGTCAGGCCAATAGCTGCTCCTGTGAGCATGGCACTCACCTTGTTAATAAGATTGCAGCTCACCTGAACGATAACAAGCACACAAATTAACAATAAAAAAACAGCAGCTAATCCACCGCTGAATTGGTATGTTTTATCCAGTATTTTTCGGATCATGCCCAGAAAGAAAAACCGGAGCTGAATCCATTCCTTTCAGCTCCGATAAGGTATATTATTTTCTGTAAGTCTTGAGAAGTTCGCTGCTTTCGGAGCCGCCGTCCTTTTCCCATTCAGTGACAATTTGATCGCCAATAACCTTTAGCTCTTCCATCAGTTCTGGTGAAGGTGTGACAATGTTCATACCGTTATCGGCCATGATCTTGATCTTGGCCGTGGTTTCTTCTTTGCTCATCTCCCAGCCGCGCTTTTCTGCAGCAGCAGCTGCCTGAAGTACTGCCTGCTGTACATCCTTGTCTAAACGGCGGAAGGCGCGTTTGTTTACAACAACGATGTTTTTGGGAACCCAGGCCTGAATATCAGTATAGTTATTAACAAAATCCCAGGCCTTGGAATTGGCCCCGGTAGATGGTGAGGTAATCATTGCATCAACCCGACCAGTAGAGAATGCCTGGGGAAGGTCCGGTACTTCAACCTGGGTAGGTGCTGCTCCAAGCTTGTTGGCCAGTTTTTCAAGAGTTGGGTTATAGGTTCTGAATTTGAGCCCCTTAATATCATCAACAGTGTTTATTTCCTTTTTGGTGTACAACCCTTGTGGGGGCCAGGCAACAGAGAACAACGGCATCAGCCCCTGCTTATCAAGCAGCTTGGTGATGATCGGCTTTTGGGCGGCCCAGAGTTTGGCGGCATCATCGTAATTGGTGGCCAGAAAGGGTTGTGAATCAGCGGAAAAAACAGGATGTTCGTTGCCGAGCAATGATACGAAGAATTCACCAATGGGTACCTGACCACCACGTACTGCATTTTTTATTTCGGGATGCTTGAAAAGTGAACCAGCTGTGTGCAGCTTGATAACCAGCTCTCCATTTGTTGCCTGTTTGACATCTTTTGCAAATTGGGCGATATTTTTGGTATGAAAAGTTGCGTCAGGATAGGGGGTTGGCATATCCCATGAAGTTTTTGCTTGGGTGAAAGCGGCAGACAGGCTGAGACATGTTAAGGCTGCAAGAAAAGTAGCGGATCGTTTGATGATTAGCTTCATATAGCATCTCCTTGTATTTATTTGTTCTTTTTTTGTTCTTTAAAGGTACATATACTCTATATTCAGAGATTTGCCTAGAAGAAAGATAACACCAGAAGGAGTTCTCTTTTGATAAGATGTGGGAGAAGGTTACAATTATCCGTGGATGTTTTTCCATGTATAGTATCCCTGGAATATTACTCCTGGAAAAACTGATAGAAGGTGTGTAATTTTTTTCGCTGCTGAGAAAGATCGCCAAGGGTAAAACGAACCTTGTCTCCCGGTCTTTTCTGAACCAGCCTGAATATATCCCGTGCTGCGACTACCCCTAAAATTGGGTAGCCTCCGGTACATTGCCGATCATTAAGTAAAATAATAGGTTCTCCTGCAGTTGGAATCTGGATCGCGCCACAGGGTACTCCAATGGAAAGGATGTTGTGACCTGCTCGTTTTAAAGGGAAACCGGAAAGACGATACCCCATACGGTCTGCCTCCTGGCTGATAGTGTACCAGCTGTTTAGGCACTGTTGTACACTTTCAGAATCAAATTCATGATAATGATAGCCGGGAAAAAAATGCAGGGTCAGTGGTGCGCTATAGTCTGGAATATATTGCTGGGGTACTCTTCGTTGTGGAAAAATTTTTTCAGATGTGTTTTGGTTCCGGTAATGAAGGATATCTCCTGAGTCCAGTTGCTTCCCTTGATTTCCGCCGGTTTTTTCCCTGATAACAGTTGCACTGCTGCCAAAAAAATGGGGAATGTCAAAGCCGCCGGCGACACTCAGATACGCCCAGAGACCGCTCCTGGTCATCCCACATGTTATAATATCACCTGGCAGAACCGATACTGTTGTCCATGTAGGAATGGGCTTATCGTTGTGTGTAACATCCAGGGCAGCACCAGTAATGGCAATGTGTGTGGCCGTATCAAAGACGAACGAACTGTTACCAAGCAGGATCTCAATTGCAGGAGCGTCGGGTTTGTTCCCTACCAGTCGATTTCCCCAAAACAGGGCATGTTTATCCATGGCACCTGCCTCTGCAAGACCGAGATGCTGACATAATGTCCGGCCATGATCTTGTATTGTGGCCAGAAAACCTTTTGATATAACTTCCATCTTTCCCATTACAGCACCCCGCCTTGTTGCAGATACTCTTCCCCGCTTATGGCCTTGAACTGAACCATATCGCCTTGTTGTAAAAGACTTGGCTGGTCTCTTTCAGTGTCGAATATGGTGAGCGGTGTCCGGCCGATAATATGCCAGCCGCCCGGCATTGCCAACGGATAGACAGCGGTTTGAAAGTCTGCTATTGCGACACTGCCGGCGGGAATTCTGGTCTGCGGAACTTTACGTCTTGGCAGGCGCAGTTGTTTTGGCAAGTCACCCATGTAGGCAAAACCAGGGCAAAAACCAATCATATATACGAAAAAAGGCTCTCTGGTATGCAGCTTGATTAATTCGTCAAGACTGCAACCGGTCTCACGGGTGATTTCGTCCAGGTATTGAGCCACTTTCTGATCATACCAGGTGGGAATTTCTATGATATTTTTCTGCCCGTTTTTTTTTCTGCGAGGAACTGACAGCAGGATGGTTTTCAACTTTTCGGAATAGTTTTGCTTCATTGAAGGCCGCAATGTAACCAACAGGGCATTATATGATGGGATTGTGTTGGTAACAGCATCTGCCAAATGTGAGTTTACAGCCTTACCACAGTCGGCAATATACAGAGAAAGGTCAACCCCGACCTGTTCGTGAAAGGTGATCAGCAGGGATGTTTCCGAAACCTGGGAAACTGTAAAGGCGTCATTGTCCGTTGTTAGCATTTATTTGTTTTTATATATTTTTTAAATCTTAACTATTTTCTGTGGGTTTCAGTTGTCAATAATTTCTCTGAAGGCTTTGATTAAGGGCACACCTTTTCCATCACCATGAACACATAATGTATCAACAGGGAAATGGAGTTCCGTGTTGTTGATTGAGCGAATAGGGATATTCGAACAGAGATCCTTTACTCTTTGTATCATCTGCTGTTCTTCCAGCAATGCTCCATTTTTACTGCGATGGACGAGACTGCCATCATCTTCATAGCCACGGTCAACAAAGCCTTCTAGAAGCAGTGTAACCCCGTGCTGGTCAGCCTGTTGCTTATGTTCCTGCCATCTGGAAGTTGCCAGCAGCATCAGTTTCAGTGAGAATTGTTGGGCTACACGCAATAACGAATCCATAACTTTGGTATTGTTCATCATTGCATGATAGAGTGCCCCATGTGGTTTTATATAACTTATCTGAGTGTTGTGCAGAGAGCAGAAGGCATTTAAGGCACCAACCTGATATGTTACCAGATTGTGTATTTCCTTCGGTGAAAGATTCATGTCTCGTCGGCCAAAGCCCTGCATGTCGGGGTAACCAGGATGCGCACCAATGATAACATTGTGTTTGGCGGCAAGGGCAATGGTTGTGTCCATTACATCTGGATCGGAAGCATGTATACCACAGGCGATGTTAGCCATATCAATGTAGGGCATGACCGCACTGTCTGCACCAATGGTATAATTTCCAAAACTTTCCCCCATATCGCAGTTAAGCCGCATAGTCCTCTCCTCAAATAATAAAGAAATGTCTTATAAACCCTTCTTCTCGTGTGTTCTTCCAGAAATCTGTAAAACATACCAAACTGTTTCAACGTATATCAACGTATATTTTTCTTATCTTCAGTTCAAGATCTGTTTTTATTTTGCTTGGAAGTTTCTTGCTATCCCGATATTAACGTGCTGTTTTTTTATTTGTCATACTGCTGTTTGCCGTGAGGTCTCTTTTATACCACGTGACTTTAAAACATTATGTTTTAAGGCCTGGTAATCGGTCTTTCCGGTACCCAGTACAGGTATTTCATCAACTTTGACCACTTTGCGTACTTTGTGAAGAGGTGACAGGCCTGCCTGATGGATCAGGTCATTTATCTGGGTTCGGGTGGTTTCCTCTACTGTAAAGAAGACAATTTCGGGATGTTGTTCAGAGCCGATACCTTCGATTGCACAGGCTGGTTTTCCATCGTCGTCCGGTGGAAAATGGACGTGCAGAATGTTCTCTATTGCCGGCAGTGATATCATTTCGCCGCCGATTTTGATAAACCGTTTCTGTCTGCCGCGAAAAGAGAGAAAACCCTCTTCATCTTCGACCACAAAATCACCGGTATCATACCAGATCTGGTCGTTGAATGTGCGAAATCCCTTTCCCTTTTCCTCTCCTAAATATCCACTGAAGATGTTGGGCCCCTGCAGGAGCAGTAATCCTCGTTCTCCTCTTTTTACCTCTTCACCGCTCTCAGGGTTGACGATAACATATGTTACAGAAGGAACCGGTCTGCCGATGGTACCGGGCCGGTTCTCTTCGATGGTGTTGAGACTGACAAGCGGTGAACATTCGGTGATACCATAGCCTTCGCATAGAATGGTATTTTTATTGGTTTGCTGCAGCAGGGTGTGCAGGGATTCAGGGCATTTTTCCGCACCGGCAAGAAGCAGCCGCAGACTTGTGAGCTTGTCTTTTCCACCTGCTTTGAGAATACCGGCTAAAAAGGTGGGTGTGCCAATGGTGATAGATGTCCGGTGGTCATGAACGAGCCTTGCCAGAATAGCAGATTCTGTGGGGTTGGCGTGGTAGATGGTACGCATACCGATACAAAGTGGCAGCAGGATGGTGCCGGAAAGACCAAGTGAATGGAAGGGCGGCAGCATGGCCAGTAAACAATCGTCGTTTTTGAAACGGTGGAGCCGCATAACATCGTTTAAGTTTGTCTTGATGTTTGCATGGCTCAACGGTACTGCTTTCGGTACGGATTCAGATCCTGAGGTAAAGAGAATCACGGCGGTATCGTCTGCTTTACCGCCGGAAAGGGTATGCGCACGGAAACGTGCCTGCAAGGCTGCACGTATTTTTTCGAGCATAGTGATGTTTTTGACGATATCTTCAAGAAAGATCCACCGGGTGTGCAGGCTATCCAGATCACAGCCCTGTTGCCTGATTTTCTGGTAAAGCACACGTGAGGTGATGATACATTTTGTATCTGTTTTTTCGATACCGTGATCCATGTTGGCAGTGCCGACGGTCCAGTTGTACATAACAGGTGTTTTACCGGCAAAGAGGCTTGCAAGATAGGTGATCCCCGCACTTACCGCAGCAGGCAGCATGATCCCCACACGTTTTCCGGGAAGGCTTACAAATTTTTCTCTGAGCAAAAAGATGGCAGTCAGTATATCTCTGTAGGTTTTATAGCCAGCTATCTGATCACCGGCGATGAGCTTGTTGGGATGTTTCCTGGCCATGGCCAGGAAAATATCGGTCATGGTCTCTCCCTGCGGTGATTTCAACTCCTCTTTGTCGTCTGTAAACCATTGAGCAGGTACGGGTTTACTGACGAGATTGTCAGCCAGAACAATGCCGCTGGCCGCATGAATGCACCTTTCCACCGTCTCCAGACTGCCAAGATCATCAATTGTAATGCCATATTCTTCTTCAAGCCAGGAGGCCAGTTCCATTACGGTCAGACTGTCCATGCCCAGGTCTCGTGCCAGACTGTCACCTGCTTTTGCATTCGCTCCAGATAATTCTTTAATCTTTTTGATGATGTCACGGGTAATGCCGGGAGCTGTTGCAACAGCAACATTTTGCAATGATCTCTTTTCCGGTTCCGGCTTGATTTCAGGTTTCCTGCCCTGCCACCAATAGGAGGGAATAGAGATATGCGGTTGGCTGGTTTGATTATAAAAATTTTCGAGATAGCTGTTGATCTCTTTTCGTGAAGAGAGCTTTCTGAGCCTGTTATCTTCATGGAATTCGATGGTGACGTTTCGTCGTGGCCCGAAAAAGAGGAGATTGGCAGCGAGATATGTAACGGCACCCTTCAGTTCTTTGCCAATTCCCGGCTGTTTTCCAGATGCCCTGGAAAAACGGCTGCCCCAGAGTCCTGTGGTGCGTACCAGTATAATGTTGATGTGATCGGTATTTTGTAAGAGTGATTCGACAGCAGAGTTGCTGGCCAGATCTTCCCGTCGGCAACGATACAGCCTTCCTGCCGGATAGAGCAGAATATCGTCACCCTTGTTGAGACGGTGAGCCATTTCGGCAAGGGCCTCTTTGATGCGGGCTTTGCCGCCGCGTCCTTCTGTGCTCATATCTGGTATAACGATGGGCTGGATGAGTTTCATTAACAGGCGGATACCCGGTTTATTTACCTGATTCTGATCAGAAAGCGGCCGTGGATATACACCTTTTCCGTAGAGGATGCAGGAGATAAGTACAGGGTCTATTAAGGCCGGGTGGTTGGGGAGAAAGAGTGTTCCACGCATATCTCCCGCTTTTATGTTCTCAAGGCCTTTCACAGTGATGCGGTAACGCAGCGAGAGCAGAGCAAAGAGCAGGCGTGATCCAATAAAAATGAGTGTGGTGCGTTCGAGCAAAAGAAGCAGGGCGCAGCATAACGCCAGTGCACCGAGGGCAGCCATCGAACCTGCTGGAGAAAACAGGAAACTAAGGGCTGAAAAGACAAAGCCTGAACACATAATACCGATGAAACTGCAAAAATTTGTGGTACCGAGTACCCGGCCTTTTTCCGAGCGCTGCGGATAAATCTGTAAAAAGCTGGTGATCGGAATAAGGAAAACACCGCCTGCAAAGCCGGCCAGAGTCAAGCCTGAGATAATCCATATTTTCTGGAAGGCAGCTGGTACAAAGATTGTGAATGCAGCTACGAAAAGTCCCACAGCCATGCCCAATATACCGATAAAGAGAAACCTGTCCCATTGTTTGATACTGAAAAAGCGTGATACCAGTACAGCGCCAGCAGAGATACCCAGCATCAGGCATACAGACAGCAGGCTGGTGAGAGACTGGGAAAATCCCAGCTGTTTGATGCCCATCAGGTTGATGGTGAGTACGGCGGTTGAGGCGAGGAAATAAAAAATGGTATTTGCGAGAATGGCCTTGCGGAGTTTATGATCGGCAAAAAGGTCTCTTGCGTCTTTCAGTGAACTCACTGGTCCCCACCAGGGGAAAGACCGCTTTACCCCTGCAGCCTCTTTACTGTAGACCCCAAGGCTTGCAAGAAAACCGAAAACAGCAACTCCGACAGCTACGATGGCTATCAGTGAACGTGATGAGGCAAGGCCGCTGCTCACCGGCCATTTCGCATCAAGTGAGAGTCCTGCAATGGCAATCCCCAGCAGGATGGACAGGGTCGTGACCAGTTTGAGAAAACCGTTTGCCTTTGCCACCTGTTCTTCAGAAAAAAGCTCGGGGATGGAGGCGTTCAAAGCCGGGCTGAAAAAGGTGGACTGGAGGCTCATAAGGAAAATCATGGCCAGAATACAGGGCCAGTTGATCAGCAGTATGCCTGCGGCACCAATGAGCATGGCGATTACCTCGAGCCCCTTGGAAAACCGGACAACATTGCGCTTGGCAAATCTATCGGCTATCCAGCCCGCATACGAGGAGCAAAGGATAAAGGGCAGGGAGAATAACACAGTGGCCGGTCCCTGCAGATGTGCCATGCCTGTGGTAACGGCAAGGAGCAATGCCGCCTGTTTAAAGTAATTGTCATTAAAAACACCCAGACAGTAGGTTCCTGCCATAGCGAAAATCTTAGCCGCTGACGCTTTTTGCTGATTGTTTGTATTGATTTCTGTTTGCATGGGGTGTCTCTCCGATATTTGGGTTACTGTACACTGTTATGCGTAATAAACAAAATGTACAGTTTCTTTACCACAAAGCGTGCCAGATACGCTTTTCTTAGTAATTATCTGATATTAAACAGAAAACTTATTGATGAGGAAAAAATATTTACAATAGCTGAAAAATGGCATATTCATATATTGTATATTATGTGTTCAAAAAATGTCTGACAGATTCAGAGGGAAATATGAAAAACAGAGAGCGTGAGTTTTTCAGCAAGGTGAAACAGGCCATTACCTGTAATCCATTCAGTCCCAGGCGCTTGCGGCTCGATCTTGAACTCACCGGCTTACCGGCGAACACACACATTCCAGATATTCTGCAGACCCTGCTGCAAAGGGTATCTCAGATGCTGGAAACCCTGCTGCAGAGAAACGGCGGTGCTCTCTTATCTCTATCGGCAAGAGATTTACAGCTTGCGCGCTATGGTGTTCTCTTTCATCTCTTTCACCGCTATGCGGATAGGTATGAAGATCATATCCAAAAGCAGATAGAAGAGGGGGATCGATGCTGTTTTGTCGATTTTGCACCTGAGCTGCTGGCTGAATTTCACAGCTACGGTTTTAACGATACTGAGTCTGTCAGATATCTGGCGCTCTTTTTCCAGATGCGCAGAGGGTATTATTTTATCAGACAGATTTCCGGGAAAAGCGCCTGTATCCGTGAGGTGCGTGAGCGGCTGTGGAACAATATCTTTACCCATGATCTGGAGCTCTATCACGATCATCTTTGGAACCGGCTCGAGGATTTTTCCACCATGCTGCTGGGTGAAACAGGAACAGGCAAGGGCCTTGCAGCTTCAGCTATTGGCCGATCCGGGTTTATCCCCTTTGATCGTAAAAAAGGCCAATTTAGCGAAAGTTTTGCCAAGTCGTTTCTCTCTATCAATCTGTCCCAATTTCCAGAACAGTTGATAGAATCTGAATTGTTTGGCCATAAAAAAGGCGCATTTACAGGAGCTGTGGACAGTCACCAGGGTGTGTTTTCCCGCTGCAGCCGGCATGGAGCCATCTTTTTAGATGAGATAGGCGATGTTTCCATCCCGGTCCAGGTGACGCTTCTCCAGGTGCTGCAGGAGAGAATGTTTATGCCTGTGGGCAGCAGAGTGTCAGAACGGTTTCAGGGACGGGTAATTGCTGCGACCAATAAATCGATCGACAAGCTGAGAAGCCAGGGCAATATGCGCGATGATTTCTATTACCGGCTCTGTTCCGATACCATCACCATTCCGTCACTCAGAGAGAGACTTACAGAAAATGCGGATGAGATTTTCATTTTGCTTCACTTTATAGTAGAGCGTATTCTTGGTCAGCCGGCGAAAGAGCTGGTTACGCGGCTGGGAAATTATATTCTCGAAAATCAGCCGCAAAATTATCCCTGGCCAGGTAATATCCGTGAACTGGAGCAATGTGTACGACGTATCCTTGTGAGTAATTCTTACGAATGGGATGCCGCAGAACAAAAAGAGGCGCAGCAACTCCAGCAGACTTTAATTCAGAGTGAGATGACAGCCCAGCAGCTGCTTGCAAGTTACTGTTATGCCCTGTACAGAAAACATGGTACCTATGAGACAGTGGCCAGGATAGCTGATCTCGACCGCCGCACTGTGAAAAAATACATTCTTGAATATGAGGTGGTCAGTTAATATCTGGTTATACGATGTCTATATTCGATTTTGATCACCATGACATGAGATGATGCTTGACTGATACACTAAAGATATTGTATAAACCACTTTCATGCCGGAGTGGTGAAACTGGTAGACGCACTGGACTCAAAATCCAGCGGAGGCAACTCCGTGTCGGTTCGACTCCGACCTCCGGCACCATTTGATTTTCTTTATTTTTCAATACTTAAATATCTTTTTACTATTCTTTATTCCATTACGCCCTTGAAGTAAATCGGTCATATTGATACTATATCGGCCATATCTTACGTTTTCTTTGTACCCTAAATTGTACCCCGCTATTTGGTCTTTTAAATAGATATTTCAGGTAATAATGGGAATCTGATTACGTGATTATGTGATTGTACCTGAAAATTGTCCCCAGGAGCATGGTTGATATGGCTAGTTTTGTGAAAGTTCCACGGAAAAACGGTTTTGGCTGGCAAGCTGTGATACGGCGAAAAGGGCATAGACAAATAAAAAGAACATTTGATTTAAAAGGAGATGCACAGCGTTGGGCACGGGAACAGGAATCTTTGATTACAGCGAAACGCTATCAGGATCCTCGGCTTGCGGAAATGGTGACCCTGAAAGATGGACTTGCCAAGTTACGAAAGGAAAGTTTCTTGAGAAAGAAAGCCAACTCAACCATGGAACGCGAAAAATATACAATAAATCATCTTACAAGATTATTAGGTGCTCAAACCAGCTTTGCTGAAATTGATACCCCACGGGTAAGCTGGTATCAAAACACCAGGATCGAAGAAGGAGCATCCAACTCTTCGATACGACAAGAGCTCTCAATGCTATCAAAGTTGTTCAACAGGGCCAGAAAGGAATGGAAGCTGCCAGTTGAAAATCCCGTCGATGATATTGAACGTGTACCCCCTGGTCCTGCCCGTGATCGTTATCTCAGCCAAGAAGAGGCACATCTTGTTGCTATAGAGGCAAAAAAATCGAGAAATAAAAAATTTTACCCTTTTGTTCTATTACTTTTACACACGGGAATGCGGACAGGAGAAGCGGCAAAACTTCATGAAGACGCTGTAAACTTAGAAAAGCGTTCTGTACTTATAAAAAAAACAAAGTCCGGAAAACCAAGATCCTTACCTTTGACAAAGCCTCTTGTCGAAAGTTTGAAGATGGTGAAAACGACAAACGGTTATTACTTTCTTACCCCCAACCATTTGAGATCTGACCGAATTATGCTGCAACCAGGCTCAATTTTTAGAGATTGCTGGCGAGGATTGCGAAAAAGGCTGGACAAAAACAAAGTAAAAATACCTCATTTCACTCCACACGACATAAGGCATACAGCTGGTACCCATTTACTGTTAGCTGGTGTTGATATCAGAATCATTGCAGACATTCTGGGGCACTCAACCCTACAAATGGTAATGAGGTATACTCACACTCTGGACAGCCATCTGCAAGATGTGGTTGACAAGATAGATTATCTTGGAGTTGAAGGATAAAAAAGATAGATTGTGCCAAACTGATCTTACATTTTTCTCATAATGAGAGATTTCTTTTACGGGTGGAAGAAATAGATAGTCCCTGGAGAGGTGTGCAGCGGTGCTGGTTTGCTGTCGATATGCGTCCAGGTGGGGGTTGCCGAGACATGTTCAACGCGGCGGAGGCCTATTCGATATAGCTCTCTTTCATTGTTTTTGATAAAGTGATGTACTTCAGGGGGCTCTCTATCCTTCACCTTGATATCAAACCCACAACCAAAGCGATGTGCAGAACCGGGACTGCCAAATGTTGTTCTCAGGCCGGAGTTTTTAAAACATCCGCCGCCAGCATAATCGTTGATAACAATAAGACCCAGATAATCACGAAACCAGTCGAGCACACGCAGCATCCGCGGATCAAGCAGACACCATGCTTGCTTACCGTGGCTTTTTAATATTTCTGGATGCACCAGTTCATCGAGTCTGAAATGTTTACAAGGTGGCATCAGTCGTCATCCTCCTCTCTTACAGATTTTCTCCGTTGTCCTGGACAGAGATTCCTGTGTGCCGTGCAGGTTGCCTTTAGCGATGCCAGCGCTTGAGCGTTTTCCGACAATTTATCTTCATGGTGCTGATAGACGTCGTTGAGTTTTCGCTCCCTTTCTCTGTCGAGATCGTATAGCTCTTTTGTTCGTGTATCAAAGCTGACCTTTAATTCTTCAATCTTTTCTGAGAGTTGTTTTATATCATTGCGAAGATCTGCAAGGACGATATTGACAGCCATACGACTCAACCAACTAAGAAAATAAAACATACCGACGATGATGGCCACGACCAGAACTGGAAACGAAGTTATAAAATCCGCAGCTGTACCCGGTGTCACGCCAACATCTGCTGCCCAGACCCAGGCAGCCGGAAGAGCGCATATAAGCAAAAATACCAACAGCAACACATCGAATCGGATTTTCATTCACAACACCTTTTTCGACGGCTCTTTTCATGCCTCACCCATGACCTGTAACGATTTCCAAAAAGTCTCACTCCAAAAAACATTACATACCCCATTCCGGGCAAAATCCGGTTCACACAATCCCGCAGTTCTTCATCAGCCATCAGCCTGAAAAATTTCCGATCATACTCAAAATCGAGATGAGCATACTCTCTGTCATGTTCCCGGCAGCAATCTGACCAATCCCATTTCCAGAGCCGATTAAACCACAAAGAACATGGCTCTCTAAAAAATGTCTCAATCCCAAAAAACGTCATTTTACATTGTTATCGCAACATTCCATTAAATCTACCAGCGCAGCAGGACTCAGCAAAAAACCATCTACAGGGGCGATCTGGCCTTGTTTCAGCTCTATAACCCTGTTGTCACCTTGAATGTATACGTTTTTTTTGCCGCAAGCGGTCAAGCTTATGGCTGATAGCGGCAACATCACCAGCAGCAACAGCGCAACGAAGTTTTTGATTTTTGTCATACTGCTTTTCCTTTTTCCTATTTTCAACAATTTCTATCACCAGCGGCAGTAACGCGGCTAAAATTGTTATTATAGCCTGGATCATTTAAATGCCTTCCTTGTGGCACCAACCCCCTCCGTTCGAGCAATCATCGACTCGATAACAAGCCGTGCCCGCTCCTCACTGATTTCAGGGATTGCAGACAGCAATTTTGCCAGCGCGATATCAAGCTTTTCCCGGCCGGTGAGGGTTTTCAGATTATTTTTAACCCTGTCCGCGGCCAATTCCTCTACAGCAGTTATGCCCTGATATGCCAACAGCTCAAGCCGTTCCTCCTGCTTCCCTGATATCTGTAGATTAAATTTTTGCCGCAGCTTATCTAGCACAATCCCCAAAAGCCCCAGCAAAAACGCTGTAAGCACAGGGAAAACAACAGTCAGCAACAAATGAGAGACCGACTCACCCACCGGGTTTTCGACATCCGCTGCAGCTGCAGTCAGTGGCATAATAAAAATAGAGAGCAACAGTCCACATACAGGCACAAAAATCCTTTTTATCCTTTCCATACTTTTTACCTCTTTTTCACACTTCAATTTCATAATAGGGCAAAGACGGTGCCTTGCCTCGAACCTCACCGCCTGCCGCGAAAACTTTGTTTCCGACAGTAACCGCGATTGCACATCGCAGCCGCATTGCACCGTTAGTCATGGTTTTGACTGAAACGGTACCATCCGCGTGGACGGCAGTCACCTCAACCACCTCCTGAGCAGCTGGCTTAATCAGCTCTTCAAACCGTCTCCAGATATTAATTGCCACGATACCGCTCCACATCGATATTCTGAGTAACAACCAGTCCCTTGCCTCGCTGCCAGGCAGCTGATACGTTTATACCCACAACCTGGCCCCGCCAAATTTCGCTGCCCTCTGCCATCGAAACAAGCATCCCTGTCTCCAACAGTCCCGGCAAATCACCAGGGGCAGTAAGCGGTAATTCAAGTGTCTCCCTGCTCCATTTACCTGATCTGCCGATAATCATCTTACCTCGTGCCCGACAGGGCGCCGTCTCAGTGAGCAGGGCATCGGTCACCATTGGTGCGGCCTTATCTCCAGCCGTACCCGAACGATACACCTTGCACAGCACGCCTTGCGTTTCGCCGCCGACAAAGACTGCGTTATAAGCAACGCCAGGCTTAAACTCCCGGCCCAGCTGGCGCACCACATAATCTGATATTGATAGATCCGGTGTCGCTGCAGACCACCCCCAGGGCAGTGAATGCAAACGTGGACGAACAATAAGCTGGTTGTTTTCCCGATGCGTCTGCAGCCGACCACCTGTCGCCTCAGCTACAGATTGAATCACCTTGAGCGGCGGCACGTTGTTATACGTCAACGCCCCGGCAGGCACCAGCCAGCTGTCAAATGCGGTAAAATCGATAGTCCAGCCGGTATTTATCAACTGTTCCTCGGCGATCTGTACCGACGTCAACTGACTGGTATTGACCCCTGTGGCAAGCGGCGCATAGGGAGCCGCCAGCTCTGCAGATGGTGATCGCCCGGTAATGGTATACTCAGCCCGGCCAAAACTCTTCTGCTCCGACCAGGACTCAATCATAAACCGCCAGCTATAGCCGTTAATTGTTGCCAATACCTCAACAGGATCTGAAGACGGATCAACAAGCGGCAGACTGGTAGCCGGGATACTGGCGGTAAAACTCCAGCACCACGAGTCAAGATCAGCCTTGATCCCCATCGAGAAAACATCGATCTGTTCATTGTCAGATACCCTGATAAGCGATGCACTGTTCATAACGCACAAGACCAGATATTTCGGAGTAACCGGCCAGGATGCAGGCTTGATCGGAATATAGGGATCACGCCACCCGGAAGGTTCCTGCTGCGAGCAGCGCAGATCATACGACAACGCGGTAAAATAAAAATCCAGATGCGTCCCGTTGCCAACATGCACCAGTTCCGTATCAAAATGAAAACGGATATCTGCCCCGGCGGGCGGTAGGTAGTCTCTTGTACAAATGCGCTCGTAAAGCTCTCTTCCCCAATAATTACGGTGGACAATATCCCGGTAATAGAGCGTATTCCGCCAGGGAATAACGACCTTGTTATCTGCTGGAATCGCTTTTTTCCAGGCTGTCTGGAGCATAAAATCAAGATAGTTGCAACGGCCAAACCAACGCACTGCCACAGTCCTTTCAACACCGGCCAGCTTCTTCCAGCGGGCCCGACAGCCTGTCTCACACGGAGCAGGGTTATACCAGCCAACTCTCGTCGCCTCACAATCAAGAACGGGTGTATCTCTCCATCTCGCCACCACATTTTTTGCAACAGTATCAGTGTCTTGCCATGACACTGTAATTTTCTTGTCAACGTGGTCCGATAATTCAGCAATCCCCACACGTTGCTGCCTGTCCCGTCTGGCCATGAGCTGCCAGCGAGTAAACAGGCTTCTGTCCACGGGCAGCAATCGTCGCCAGCCAGATCTCGTACCGGCAATAGCGAGGATTTCCTGTTCTGGTTCCGGCTCTTCTGCCGAGCCAACTGGCGGCCAGCATTGAGGCGAGAAATCAAATTCAAGGCTGTCTGAGAGCGGTGCCGAGATAGTAAAGTTAATAGTCCCCCGAGCAGGAACAAAGATCTCGCAAACCCTTGGGGTTGCCGACAACCTGAACTCAATACCACCTCCGCAAGGAGCAACATAGCCGTCAGTATCAAAATCAAGCTGAAGTGGATGTCCGGCATCATACATTTAACCGCCTTGTTTCGAAGCAACTTGAGTAACAAAATCAGCAACCTCTGCATTAAAATTGCCTGCATCATCAAAAGCCAGTACCAGTAATGACCGCTCATCATATTCCGGCAGATGAGATATCTGCCACTCCCCCGTACCCGCGTCAGACTCGGTAACTGCCAGATATTCAAGCGTCACACGGTCACAGACAACAACCCGCTTCCTTGCCGGTGATCCGTCAACAGTAACCTTGCCACCCAGATAATGCTTATGTTCCGGTCCCGTGCATCCTTCCACAGAGACGATCATCTCCTTGCTCAAATCAATCACTGGCTGATCATATACCACCGTTACATTATACGTCGTGCCAGTACTGGCCGGGGGTGTTGTATGATATGGATGATTACCCGGAAGTGATGCCGTAAGACCGTATGTATGAGCCAGATACCCTTCGATTTTTTGCCGTTGCGCCTCGGTTGGTACAAAATCAAACGCTACTGTTGCAGCCCAGGAACCAGAAAAACCCCTTTTCCCGCTTTGGAATCCGCCGAGGGAAAAACCACGCAATGAATCAATCGTTGTACCAGTTGCGCCAAGGGGGACGCTGGTCGGATCCGCGCCGTTAATCGCGCCACCCGTTTGGCCACTTGTAAAATCCCAATAAGCAAACACGAGTGTATCCGTGTCTGTCGTAAATGTGCCCAAGGGCGTAACAACAAGATTATCTGTAGGCGTAAATCTGCCTGCGGCACACCATTGCCCACTGTGGCCGCTCGCGTTGATAATAATGCCAGCCATAATATCAGTAAATCTGGCAGTAACAGCCTGGACAATCTGCTCTGCAGACGAACCAGACTTGACGACCGCGAACATGGCAAGGCCGGTAACATTTCTGCCCACTCCATTGCTCCTTGTTGCCGCAAACTCATTACCAGTAAAAACAATTCTGTCCCCAGAAATTACAGGCCGATAACCGTCCTCTGTCAAAAGATGCCTGCCATAACCTGTCTGATCGTTTAATCTTGCAAGAGTGGCAGTGACTTCATCTTTGTATATATGTTGAGATGCGTCAAGAAAGAGAGCCGTATTCATCTCTATCGGTGACCAGATTCCATCAGCTATCACCGGAGCCGCTGCATAATACGGGTGATCAGGCGGCAAATGCGCTGCAAGACCATACCGCCAAGCTATATAGCCCTCTATTTTTTCAATGTTTTGTACATCATTCTCTACGATCACTATCTCGGCCATGCCGCCAGAATGATAATCGCTGCCTATTCTGCCAATGTACATTAACGGGTTAACCGGAAGTCCGCTGGCCGCCATGACTTTTTTCTCTGTGCCGTTAATTCTCAATGTCGCGGTTGCCCCACTTCTGGTCACCGTTGCGATACACCACCCTGTCTGAGAGCTAGATATAAAATTCAACCAGCCTGCAGCTTGCAGTCCGCCGTAAATAATTCTATCTGTATACCACCAAAAGGGGCAGGGAGGGGCATTTACTTGCGTTCCGCCGAGGGGGATGCTATTACTGGCTGCAGCTACACGGTTAAACAGCATTATGTATACTGTATCATCGGTAACGCTCATGCCTAGGTTAAATACAAGACAGTCATCAGCACCATCAAACTCCAGCACATCAAGCCCATTAAGGCTTCCCATCGCTGGTTGCCTTGCTGATATAGCCTGACTTGCATTATTGCCGTTGCCTGACTTATCTTGCAACAATGATACCCCTGTGTCGATTGTGACAGTCGCACTGTCAGCGGGGTCGTACCACGCAAGGGTATTTATCTTTGCAGGAGTCCAAACAGCCATGCCTATACCCTCCAGTCTGTCAGCTTTATAAGCACCTGACCATACTTTCCACTATACGCTCGAAAATTTATGGCAAGATAATTTGCCCCAGCGATGTTCACTTCCTTAAGATTATTAAATGGTCGATCATGGCATGGATAATACAGCCCAGGTAAAAATCCACGCAGCAAATGATTATTCCCGACTTCAGCGAGATACGGCCTTGCAATCACCAGCGCACTTCCAGGTGAGTAACTTGCAGAAGGATGTGATGCAACGGCAACTCCACCCATCGGCGCTTCCCTACTATACACACAAACAGGGCCACCGCCGTGTCCAACAACGCCTGAAACAGCCGCATTTTCCCCCGTCACAGCCCGTTTTATAGCCATATAATCACTGGTAGCGTTCACACTATATTGCATCAGCAATCCAAAATCACCTCCACGGAAGCCGCCATAATCATACCCCCACACAAGACTTGACCACGGGTCATCTTTAACACTGATAAAATCCCCGGCGCACCCCGCTGATTCGGCTAACATAGTAGCGACAGTAGGGCTTTGAGATACCCGATACGCCGGATCGCTGTAAATAAAGACATAGAAAAACCGATCATCGGCAACAACAACCCAGGGGACAGGATCATCCGTGTAATTACTACCAGCAGCAATACGATACAGCGAATCAGCGGTGCCGCCTATTTTGCCAGTCGTTGCGCTTTGCATATGCTCATACATATTGATATAAGCGAAAGTTATATCACTGCCAGTCGTAGCGTTATAAGCATCTGCTGTGGCGATCTGGAACCAGAAACCATTCGCTTTGACATTCTTACTTTTGATTGCGATCGCATCTCCATTAGCCGATTCGTGTTCCAGACTATATCCTGCTCCCGGCGGCGTCTTGCTGCCATAACCATCAACCAGGCAGGCTTTCAGCAAACCAACAAAACTTTTGCTTGTATCAGTACTGTTACAAGCAAGTACTGGAGCGTTGGCGTCATCCCATCTGTATACTTTCGGTGCTGCCATCAGCGTGCATCTCCTCTCGGTTGTATTGCAAAAAAGTCTGCCGGTTCCGTCTCGTCCCCTTGCTGTGTTGTCCGCACACCCCAGCAGTCGGCAGCCGCACCCACGGTGTTGAAGCGGATAACATTGCCTGCCGCCCAGCCCGATCCAAAAGCCCGGTAATCGATAAACCAATATGGCTTGCCGGTCGCCAGATTGATCGGCTGGCAGTCCTGGGTAATGTAGCCGCTTCCGATAATGCCTCGGTTCTCTCCGATGATATTAAAATGATCGCTGCCGTCAAAAACCAAGGCCCAGCGCTCTGTGACCGCGCCGGAGTTTTTAACAACAACAGGATAGTCAATCTCGTTAAACGTCGCGTTTGCAGGAGAGCCAACAAGATCATCGGAAAAACTGTTCTGCCATGTCTTTTGATCAAAAAGCCCATAATATCGTGATTGCAAATCGCCAAACCGCAGCGCAGAAGAAACCAGCGTGCCAGACTCTGGAAAGGCCTTCGCTGTTCCCCTGCTCAACGAAATCTGTCCGTTGATCTGTGTTTCCGAAACCAGGATCATATCCTCGATCTTGTGCATAGCCACCAGCGGCAGGGTAAAGTCTGAAAAATCATTATTGACAGCATCGATGGTAATAGTGTTGCCACCTGCCTCATGAGCATACATTGAAGAGGGCACACGCAGCGGTGGATCAGCCGAGTCATACACCTCAACAGAATCTGCTGCCCGTGGCAGGGTATAGACAACTCCGCCAGCAGGATCACCCTCAAGCGTCTGGCCATCAGTATTATGGATAACAACTACATCACCAGGCTTTACAATTACAACCCGACCATCACTCGGAAGCCTCACAGGGTTGATGCCCAAAAGACCAGCATCCAGCGGTATATAGCTGTAGACAACACAGGCGTACTCAAGCGAGTCCGCATAAACAGGTTCTGGCTTCCAGACTTTACCGTCACCTGTCACCAGATCCGCGTTGTACCACGGCTCATCGACATAGGCCGTGCTGTCATCGATAAGCTGCCCAAACCCTATCGTACAAACACCTTTCTCATAATCGACAGCACCGGTCATCAGAGATTCGTCTATGCTGCCGTTAAAATCTGCAACCGCACTTATACGCTCTCCGTGCATTGTCACCCCGGCAATGGTTAACGAGCCTGGCCGTAGCGGCGCACCGGGAGTGCGGAATGTTACTTCCGTCACATATTGACTGCCAAGCCGCCCTGCCAGGCTTTTCACAGCAAGTTGGTTATCCCCGCCGTCAAAAACATCTATCTTGACAACCCCGGTCAGGTAGTCAATCGTGCCTCGTTCAACCCCAATGCCTGTATTCGGGTCAGGGTCGGAAAAGAGGGTGCCAAGCCTGTCAACAAACCGCTTGCCGTTCCAGTCAAACGCAACTGATCCAGGTACAATGGGCACAGACACCGCGTTTTTAGTAAGACGTATCTCAAAATCAGCCACTGCCACCGTTTCGGTCTTTGCCTCGGATGCTGCGTTACTGAGAGCATAGCTGCAGGTGACATTGTTTACCGAAGTTGGCGCCGCAATATTCTGGTCTTCACGGTCATATGCCGTCGATGATGCAGACTCGGACGAATTGCCAACAGTTGTTTTCCGCCACGGCCGTGGCCAGCCAAAAAAAGTATAGCTTCCCATTTTCATCCTCCCCAGCTGACATCAACAGTTGTTGACGTCTGTGTTTTCGATTGCGCTCTTGCCGTGATAGTACTCTTTGTTGCCGTGGCAGTGCTGAGATCAAGCACCACAGCTCCTGTTACATAATCAACAGTCGCAGAAATCCCGCCGACCTTTATTGATATTGTTTTTTCCGTCTCATCAAGCGCAAAAGTATTACCACTGCCGCCGCCAGAGCTGCCTCCGCCCGTTGCCGTGGTGTTGTTTGCGCTGTAACTATGGCTGTCATCAAGACTCGCCCGGCACTGCTTATCAGTTGCTGTCCAGCCTGGGGCGCTCATTGTGCCATCTCCCTTATCACGCAGCACATAAGTATGATCGAATCCGCCGATATTCACAGGCACCTCAAGTGTCAAGGTACCTGGCTTAGGCGCGGAAGGCAGTGTAAAATTAACTCCGCTGGCTGTATGCGTCTGCTTGGGATATTTTTCATAATCAATATCATAGCTGGATTCAGCGACAGGCAGTTGACCTGGAGTAAATTTCATCTCACCGCTGCCATAATTGACCCAGCCGCTGGCATCACCTGTGATATTTCCAGCCCCATCATCTGTTGCCGTGGCCGTGCTGCTAACGCCTGTCGGCCAGGTGATTGTCAAGGAGCCGGGCTTGACAGGCACCTCAGCTACTTTGTGATAGACAGGCTCAACATCAATATCGACAACACCTGCCAGATTAACAATCTCGGTCTCGTTCCCCCAGCGCACCAATATCGGTGTATCAACGTCTGGTAGCGCGGCACAGGTAAGAGACAGCTGTCCGGACGAGTAATCGATTCGCCCTGTTCCTGTGCCGTCAATGTCAGGGATCAGATATCCCAGCCCGTCATCGCGCAGCCGATACCATTTCCCCTCGGCCATATAGTCAACGCTAAGGCTCCTGGGAGAGGGCGGCGGCCACAGAATAGCTACATAATTATATCCCCGCGCATCAGCTAAAACAGGGATCATCAAGGTTGTGGGAGTAAGTGCCATCGCAACTCCAGGATCAAAACTGGCGGTAACTGGACCACTCTTGACGGCGGAGAAGGTAATCAAGCCAGTTGAATAATTGATTGTACCCGCCTGGTTGGAACCTTGCATCAATACACCGTCACCTCTATCCGTATAGACAGTACTATAGATCGTCAGTGTTAGAGTCCCCGGAACAAATGCCTGCGCCACATGCAAACGTGTTCCATTCAAGCCGCCAAGAGCAACAGTGCATGTCTCGCCGCATGGTTTGATCGGCCCTACCTCACCGGGAGTCAGATTTATAAGCGGCGTCTCTGCCTGACTGGTCGGAACAAGCTGGGTGTAGATACTGTCAACGACAATGTTCGAGTCACCCTGTGCGATCGCGGCAGCAGGCTTCATCGACCCGTAATATTTGGCGGCATCAGAGGCTATTGTTGTGTAGATATTAGTAGCGGTATTATCGTTATTGTGAAGTTCAACTCCTTCAAATGTCACCTCCAGCGGATCACCAATATCAATATGCAGGATATTCCGTTTCCCAACAGAAAACGACTGCTCTTCCGCCTCAACTCCGGTAATCCTGACGTACTGAACAAACTCCGTTGCCAGTCCCTGGTCTTTAAAAAGAGCAAGCACCGATCCGACTTCCGGCAGCTCTACCCCAAGTGGCTGGAAAATCAGCAGCTGCCGGGCTCCTGCAGGCTGATCGCCCCACAACCAACCCATATACCGAGGTCCCAGCGTAACATAGCTCTCAAGCCGATTCACCGCGTCTGTCCTGAGGTCGGCGTCAGATTCTGTGGTAAAAAGAGCAACGCTTACACCAGGATCCTTGGCGAGTTCGGAAAGAATTATATGCGCACCGTAGTATGGGGCAGTATCATCTGTATCCACATGCAGATAAAACTTGCGTAACGATACCCGACCGTACGTCCTGTCCATACGAGAGATATCAGGGAAGAGGTTGTTGATCGCGCCGTCAACAATCTCTGTACTCGTCATATAGCCGCCGCCATCGTCAAAGTCTGTCAACCGCTGCGAGGCACGTATCTTTATATCATCAGTTGTAATTGGCATACTATCCTCATGTTACTTCGTTGATAATAAATAAATGCAAAGCCAGCGAGTAATACGCCCATTCCGGCGGAATGTTATATTCAATTACCGGCTCAGCAATAAGCGGCGGGCCATCACTATGCCGAAACATCACCCTGAAAACCCGGCCGTCATGCATGGTCAGGGTCATCTCTTTCCCCGGCTCGGCAGCAAGTGCCATCAAAGACAAAATGAGCGCACGGCTGACCCAGACCTCACCATTTTTTCTTGTCAGTGTCATTGGGCGGCCAGACAACTTTACTGAGGTCTGCACACCAAGACTGCCTGCCAGAAAATACTCTTCATTCTGGGCTACCGGTGTCCAATCTGTTTCATCTACCCAGACCAGTTCGTCGGGTAGTTGTAAATTTTCAAGCTGTATCATTTTTCGTCGCTACGCTCCTCCAGGAATCAGAAGTCGGAAGACAGAAGACAGCTTTAATTACCTCGCTGCGCTCGTATTCTGTCCTCTGTCCTCTGACTACTGCTACGCTGACAACCCTGCCTGTTCAAGCTGCCGCAATAACGCGTCAACATCACCTTGCGATCCTTGCAGGGAGCCTCCCTTAAACTTTAGCTCAACAACTTTTTTCACCTCTCGCTGGTCACCTCCACCCGTACCAGGTTGTATCTGACCGGCAGCTCGGGCTATGGCATCACCAGCACTACCCAGGTCAACAGTTGCCTGTTTTCCCAGCGCATCAGCCATAAGTTTTTCAATTGCAAGACTCAGCTCCCCAGTAGATTTAACGCCGCTGTATACTGTATTTGCCGCCAACTTTTTATTGATGCCGTCAGCACCGCCTTTTAAATTTTTATATGCATCTGCAGCTTGATCAGATAGAGCCAGGGCACCTCGGAGATCACCCGCCTTCATTGCGGCTCGTGCTGCCTTTTCATATTCCCTGGCCTGTTTGGCACGGTTTCGCCATTTCGTCTCTTCACTGGCTTTGGGATCAAGAGTGGTAAGATCATCCTGGAGCGTTTTACCACGCGCCGCCATATCATCAGATATAGCCTTCACCTTCTCCGCGTACTTCTCAAAAACAGATTTTGCCTGCTCAGTAGCTCTTTTTTCATTTTCTGTACGGGCTGCCATAGCTTTTTTATGCGCATCCGTAACATCGTCAATCATCTTCTCTTGATGAGCGGAGCCGTCTTCATGCAACACTGCAATCGCATCCTGCGTCTTTTTCTCACCCAATAATTTCTCAGCCCGAGCTGCCTCCTCCCTGAGACGCTCTTTCACGCTTTTTTCAGGGGATTGACTCGCATCGGGCATTTGCACCCGAACACTCCTACGATCTTTTGTCTCATCTTTATCCCGCTTACGCTTTTTTTCCCCCGATGATTTTTTTCCCAAAGACGGCTTCTTCAGCATCCGGAATAGTTCCTCATCCTCTTTTTCCTTGCGCTTTTTGTCTTCAGCCTGAGCTTTCAATGCCTGCTTGCGTTTTCTTTCCTCGTCCTCTTTTTCCTCGCGCTTTTCTTCCTCATCCTCTTTTTCCTTACGCTTTTTTTCCGCCTGCTGCTGCTCGTGTATTCGTTCCTGCTCTTCTTTTGACAATGGGCCTTTAAAAGTCCCTTCCTTTCTGCGCCTGTTCCGATCTGCCAGCTGCTCTTCGTTTAGACTAGCATCATCCCAGGTGTCTATTGCCTCCTGCTCCCACTTCTTGTCTTCCTCCGCCATTTCTTTTTTGAATGCAGCATCCGGATCTTCTTCCTTCTTAGGCGGTGTATCTGACTCATCTTTCTTTTCGGAAGGAGCGGGACGAACTGATCCGGCAGCTTCACCACGCTGTTTTTTTGCCCAGTCATCCCGATCTTTATCAATATCAGCAAGCAGATCTTTGTATCCGGCATTGGCAGCCGCAATCTGTCTGTCTACTTCTCCCACATCACCTCCGGTCAGAACTCGCCACATTTTTTTGGCGGCAAGACGCACGCGATCAAGAGCATGGATAAGAGTGGCGCCAGCTTTACGTATGATTTTAAATTTGTTTAAGATTTCACCTATCGCCCAGCCAACGCCAAAGGCCGTCAGTATTCCGTTTGCCTTGCTGATAACACCGGAAAAACGTGTCGCCTTGCTGATAACAGGGGTCAGCTTCGATCCGAACCCCGTGGCGGCAGTTCCTGCAGTAGCAAAAGATTGGATGGAGGTGGGGCCGATCTTGGTAATGGCAAGGCGCAGGATATCGACAAGCCTTTTCGCCGATCTGAACACAACAAACCCCGTGGCAACAGAGGCAAGGGTTGCAGACAGCTTAGGAAACTCACTCATAAGTCTTGCCACCGGCCGCAAGATGGCGTTTAAACCACCGGCAACAGCATCAATGGCAGGCAAAAACCCGTCACCGATCGACCTGGTCATATCAACAACAATATTCATCAACAGCTGTAACTGGTTCTCGGTTGTTTCAGATCGCGCCCGAAATTCATCGTTCATTGCCCCGGCATACCGTGTTTTATCAGCGACCTGGCTCATGGCATCACGGTAGGTGTCAAGGCTGCCCACCAGCACCCCAACATCATCCTGAAACTCTTTGCCAAAAAGCCCTGTCAATACCTCGGCTCGTTCCTGATCACCCAGCTTGGCCAATGTTTCCAAAAGTCCGTCCAGTGCGGCCTGCGGATCAGCAGCTACCATGGCCGCCATCTCGTCAGCACTCGTACCAATCCGTAGCAGGGCATCCTTAAACTCGCCGCTCTGCATGTTGGCAGTCTGCATACGGTTCAACATTGCGTTTATCGCAGTACCCGACACCTCCGCAGGTCTTCCTAGAGAAAGCATGGATGCTGAAAGAGCAGCAATAGCCTCATCAGCAAGGCCAAATTGCTTTGCCGTACCGCCAACCCGCAGCATAACATTGATAATATCACGTTCACGAGCGGCGGTTGTGTTCCCGAGTTGATTAACGGCATCGCCCAACCCCTCGACTTCAGGAATAGTGAGCTGATATACGTTTTTTATCTTACCGATAGAGTCTCCTGCCGCCTCAGCACTCATATCAAATGCGGTCGCCATCTTCGATGTCACTTCAGTAAACTTGCCAATATCCTGCGAGGCGATACCAAGCTGGCCGCCCGTTGCGGCAATCTTGGCAAGATCATCAGCGGCGGTGGGGATGGTGTAAGACATCTGCCTGATCTCATTGCCAAGCTCGCGGATCTCGTCCTTTGTACCGCCCACGGTCTTTTTTACATCTGCCATCGACGACTCAAAGCGGATTGCAATACCTGCAGATTTCACCAGCCCGGCAGCGGCAGCAGCAACCTTGGCAATCTCAAAACGGGCGGCGACCAGCTGTTCCTTCCAGCCGTTAGTCTTTGCCCGCAGCTCATCAATCCGCCGCCCCATAGCAACCTTTGCCTGGGCTAACTCACGCATCGAGGCCTTACCGGATTTTTTCAGCGTAACATAGGCCTCCCTTGTTTGTGCTATTTTACGCTGGATATCGGTATGCGCCTCAACCCCCAACGTCTCTCTGGCATTGGCAACCTCGGCCAGAGTCTGAAACTTTGCCCTGGTTTTTACAAGCTCCGTCTGCAGCTTTTTCTGAGCACTCCCCAGATCAGTGGTGGATATCCCCGCATCCTGCAACGACGTTCGCATCCGCAGCAGTTCCTGCCGCTGATCCGCATACGTCCGTTTGAGCCCTGCAACATGCTTTTCGGCGACAGCAAACTCTCTATGTACGGTCGTCGCAGCTTTTACCTGGCCTCTGAAATCAGAGGCGACATCCTTTGCCTCTCTATATGATTTCTTCGTAGCGTTGAGGTTCGCCTCTAACTCCTCGGCCTCCCTCGTTGCCTGTTCAAGCGCATTACCAAGAGATTCATCACCAGCCTTGATTTTTTTATTGATTTCAGCAACAACAGCCCTTGCCCTGGCATACGCTGTTGTCCCCAGGCTTACCTCATCTTTCAGGGTGGCCGCTGCCTTTTTCGCCTTTCTGAAAGACTTCTCCAGCGCGTCAATATCTCCAGCTTCTTTTACCTTACCGGCAAGGACTCTAACCTGTTGCTGTGCATCTTTACAGGCTATGGCAACCTCTCTGGTTTGCTTTTTCAGATCAGTAAAACCTTTGATATTGCTAAGAGCTGTGGTAATATTACTACTGGCTTCGCGGAACTGATCACGCACCGCCGCAAGCCCGGTCTTTACCTGACTGCTTTCAACGCCTATACTTATTTCAAGTGAGGATTTTGCCATGGTAATACCTAAAAAAATACGCTACTCAATCCTTGTAGCTGCTCTCTTTTTCATACCCGCGACCCAAGACGCCATGCTGGCACTCGCGCTGATGGCACCTTGTGCCATTGTCTTCATTTATCTGGCCGCTCATTTTGGAGAGACGGTCTCTCTGCTTGCAACCATGATCTCAGCTTTTGTCATAACGGTAGGTGTCTATTCCTGCCTTAACTTCTAACGTAGAGCATCGTTGACCTCCTCTAACGCTGATACAAACCAGTCCCAGGGATAATCAATGACACCAGCGTGACCATGCCGCCGCGCCAGATAACAGGCTATTTTTCTGATCCGGCTGCCGTTTGTTCCCCGTCTTGCTCCGCGATTATCTCTCTTCCCGCCGAATTCAGACGAAGAAGAAGATCTTCCAAAAAAGGGTTCACCTCACGAACAGCATCCCAAACCGCTGCAAGCTCCGACGGTAAGGCATCTCCGTTCAGCTCTTCGGCGGTAAGTCCTGTAGCCATCCTTACCACCAATTCCGGTATATCTCTGTTCACCAGCAGATCAGCCGTGCTGGGCGGCTCTGGCTTCGCCTCCAAGAATTCATTTACCTCACCAACTGTAAGCTGCCTGACAGGCACAGCTTTGCCGTTCAATCTGACTTCCATATCGTATTCCTTATTTCTCTCTATCCTCACAGGGCAGCCCCGCATTACGAGGCAGCCCCAAACTGTACAAACAGATCAATTCAACCATGTATGTTTCATCGGCTCATCATATCCTGCCGGCCTCTCCAGTGTGCCCTCAAAGGTTACCTCGGCAAAGTCAGTGCCGATCAAAGAAAAATTGCCTGAAGGAGCAAGCCGCATTTGATAGATTTCGGAGACAAAACGCCGCCCATCCGCATAGTTCTGACCATCCAGCTTAACGCGGATACGCACGTTGGACTTCGTCATCGCTGCCATCGAAGACCCTGCCACCTGAGCCCAGGTACAGGTAATGGTCAGCTCATCGCCATCAGCCGCCTTAGTTGATGAGGACAGTAGCTTGATCATACCCAGCCGTCCGTTCAACTGATAATCAACATCTTCCTCCAGCGTTTCGCTGTTAGCAGTCACCGTACTCACTGTTACCATATATTTCCCCAGCTCAACAAAGCGGTCAGCAATGGCCGTTACTGTCAAGGTCTGGGCTGATGTGGCAGCACTCTGAGAGAGCGCGGTAGTGGTACCAAAAAAGTTCGCCGCAAAAAGTTTTTGTGAGAGCTGGTTAAACTTAATCGTCGCCTTCATCGGTTTCGGGATGACCACCGAAGCAATCACATCACCAAAATTATTCAGCCCGTTGCCGGTCTGTTCCTTGGTTTCAGAATCAGGTTTCGGGGTAAACTCGGTGCAGTTTCCCTCTAGAACCAGGCCGGTTCTGGTACCGTTATCATCAAGAATATCGACATAGGCATCAGCAACACCTATGAATGAAAAAACATCGTTTGCCATATTTCACCTCTCAAAGGGTAAAAGCTGCCGGGACGATCCGGCAGACTAAAAAAAGTAAATATTCTGTAGGGCCGTGGTCTTTATGCCCTGACAGCGTAATCTTGGGGACACTGATCGGCTCAACAATTCCTGTAGAACCTGTGGGATGCCATCCGGCAAAACCATCGCGGAGAGTATCCAGATAGCGGTGCAGATCTGCGATCTTGGCATCACCTTCGCTATCAGGGCCAACGGTAAGCTGTATCACCCACTGCAATTCCCGAAACGGCTGCGGCGCCTGGGTTATCTCTTTATCATCGTGTAGATAAAGCTGCACTGCCGGCAGTGGCGGGATTTCAGCCAGAGCACTGCCGACATTGGCAAAGCCAAGCGATGACAGGCGCATGACCAGCCTTTCATAGAGTTCTTGATACATCAGACCGTCCCCAATACCAGCGTACAAAAACCGCTGCGCATAGGTTCAATCGCCAGAACCCGGTATCTTTCCGAACCAAAAACAAGGACAGAACCGTCTTCACCGCTGATGATTCCCAGCCGTTTAATATCATCATGGTCAGCCCAGGCGATAGGCGGCTCCTGGTCAACACCACTGCCGGTGTATTTCATCTGGGCATCTGCCCATTGCGGCTCCATCACGTAAAAGAGCTCACCTGACTCAGTGGCCACCCTGAGACCGCAGGCCTCAAGGGTCTCCTGTCGATCAGCACCAGAGAACATCACGCAGCTGACTCCTTCTGACCGGAAGAATCCTTTTTCTGTTGTCCAGCCGGAACAGCTTTCCCCCGCGCCAGCAATTCACTGGCGACAGAGCTTGCGACATTGATAGTCTCCTTACGTTTCACCAGGACGCCGTCGACAAAGGTATCCCTGGTCATGGTAATTTTCTGTTTAGTCTCCATTACTTTCCTCCTATGCAGTCAGCGCATCCGCCATTACCGCAAACGACTCGGCATGGCGGACAGTTACATCCACATCCTGAAGGGCAACAATACGGACACCGCCGGAAGTGGAGTTGGTATAAGGATCTACGGTAATATCCAGCGTGCCCCACATACCTACAAGCAGGTCTGCCCAGTTGCCGAAGATGATTGCGGAACAATCGTTGGCAGTCCCCTTGGTGAGGTTGTTCGGCACCTGGTTGCTGACGCCGCAGCGCGATCCGGCAAGAGAAGTAAACCCTTCCACATCCGGGAAGTCCTTGACCACGAACTGAGCGGTATTCCCTGCCTTCTCGGTGGTCATCAACTTGCCGATAACCCGCGAATTGGTAAGGAATCCTGTCGCGCCAATATCAGCGTTATCAATAGCCACCTCACTCCACAGCCCGACGATATCGGCCCAGTCAGGAGCTGCGCCGTTTGTGCCGCCAACTACCGCGCCAATGCCTGTTGTTTGCAGAATACCGCGTGGCTGGTTACCTGAGCCGGAACCGTTTATAGCCGCAAGATCAATAGCCAGACCAAGGGTACGGGCGAGATCAATGCGCACCAGATTCTCAATATCAATTGAGCTCTGTTTCAACAACTTACGAGAGATATCAGACCAGGCGCCAACCGTCTTGGGGGTCATCCCTACCTGGCCAAATGCTGCAGACGACTCGTTCGGATCTCCTTTTTCCGCAACCCAGTAGGCTGTTGCGCCGCCGGTTTGTTTCGGGATGGCGATATCACCGACAAGTCCGGTCAAGGTCGTTGCCCCCATCTTTGCTACCATCATCCTGTTCCTCAGCATCTCGATAAAGGACGCAGAAAGCAGGTTGGTCGCCACCAGGTGACCACCGGCGGTATCGGTACCGACGGTCAAATCACGCTGCAAGACTTCCATAGGCACCATAATACCCTGGGCAGCACGTTTTAGTTTAGCACTCGCGGCCTCACTCGCTTCAAATTCAAAGGCGGCTGCCTCTTGCGCACGACGGTCTGTCGGGTTGGCCAGCGCGTTAATCGCCCGAAGAAAAGAGAACTGCTTTGCCTCTTTTTCACTCATACCAACAGCAGGATCGGTAGTCTCGACCGGCTTGACACCACGTTTTGCAAGCTCTTCAAGCACAAACTGGCGGAAGGAATCGAGCGGCTTTTCTTCTTCGATAAAGCGTTGCGCCTCTGCTTTCATGCCGTGGAGTTCCCCAAGGGCAGAAATCTCCCGGATTCTGGTTACCTCGGCACGGCGGGCATCTTTCTCAGCCTGTTTTCTGATCTCTTCGAGTTTCACTTCATGCTCACGCTGCTTACCATTTTCTTTTTCCATATCATCACCTTCTATAACTGTTATGTTGCTCTCTTGTTCCGCTGATCGTCCGATGCCCACGGTTTTATCCGCAGGTACAGAGACAAGCGACACCTCAAAAGGCTCCCATTCGGTTACCCGATAGGTGTCCTGGTCATCCCTGGTTTCGACCAGCTGCATTTTTTGTATCCGGTAACCAACGCTGACATTGCTGCGGATACCGTCCACTACATCCCGAAAAATCTCTTCAGCCCCTGCGCTTTTCCCAAAACGCACAATTGCCCGTCCCACACGGTCGGGGTCTATCCATGATTTTTCAATAACACCGATCTGCCGACCATGATCATGCTGATCGAGCAGCGGGGCAGTGCCGGAGTTCAGCCAGTCCATGGCCGCCTCTCCACGCTCATGCCCTAAAATTTCTATCCCGAACCACCGCTCGTACGGGTCTTCGGAAGAAAAGGCCAGCTGCACCGTCCGCCGCTCTTCATCAATTGCGTCACGAGCAACTGATGCCATGCGGTAATGCTGTTCTGAACATGCCTTATCAATTCGCTGTTGCTGTTGTTTTGTCAGGTTCGTCATCATCGTATTTTTCCGGAAGGTTTTTATTTATCCCGTTAAACACCGGCAGCTTGAGGCCATAGCGTTCGGCCAGGTCGCGGGCACGGGCATTTTCTTCAATAATTTCTTCGAGATCATAGCCCCGCTCTGCAGCCACATCGAAGAGGCTGGCAAAGCAGTTGGCAACATCGTTCTCGTTAGCCTTGCTTTCCTTGATCGGGTCCACCCATTTCCAGCCGCGCGGTTTCCAGCGGACATTGCGCCATTTGTCCAATTTGGAGACGGGTAACGGGATGGCTCCTGTGGTCAGCGCCGAAACCAGCCACTCTTCAAAGAGCGGTGCATAGAAATTTTCGACCATCCAGCGTTGCAGCATCTTCCAGGCATCACGATCACTCATCTCACCGCTTCTGATGGATGAATAACTCACCCCTTCAAGGTTGTTGGAAAGAGCCACATAGCTGACATTCAGTCCGGATGCTGCGCCGCGCAACACCGCCTTGCCAAAGGATTCAAACGCCGAGGACGGGTGCTCAGGGTTCCAGCTGACAAAATCCATGCCTTCTGGCAACTGCTCGAAGGTACCCGGTGTCGCCTCGGTGACCAGGTCAACATCTGTCGTGCCCGGTTCGACCATGTTACCGTTTTCATCGAACCCTGTTTCACCAAAATCTGACCCGCCGGTGGGCTTGAAAAAACCCATCTTGCTGGCACCGACCCGAGCGGCGATCAGCTCGGCCTCTTCATATGCTCCCAATTGCCGGAGACGGCGCATAGCTGTGATAACCAGTGGTACGCCTCGTGTCTGCCCGGCTCGTTCCGGCTCAAAGATATGTAAAAACTGGTCAGCAGATACCCGGGTTGACGCATTATGATCGAGCGACAACGAGTCGCCGGGATGTCTGGTTTTCAGCCAATAGGCGACTGGGCGGCCATACACATTTTTCTCAACGCCCATAACAACACTGTTGCCGTTAGCGAGCCGTTCATTTTTCTCAAGATCGAGATGATCGGCTTCGAGCAACCGGATGGCAAAGCCATATTTATTTTCGTTCCAGCCGTACAGTTTCTGAACAAGGACTTCACCATCAGCTGCCCAGGCATCAAGCACCATATTGGCAATCCGCCAGAGCGACAGCGTACCGCAGGCGGAACATACCTGTTTTCTACACCAGTCTGTCCAACCCCTTTCAATGAGCAAACATGCCTGTTCATCGAGCTGGCCGGGTCCATCTTCCGCCCTTGCCTGTAAACGGATACCCTCATGCCCCAATACATTTGTTTTCATCAACCGGGAAAAGCGGCGGATATAATCATCATTGCGGAACAGTTCCCGGCTCCTGCCACGCAGGATACGCAAGGCATTGTATATCTCGACATCGGCAGTGGTTTCCGGGTATTTCCAGTCGGCGGTCAACCGGTTGATGGCCGCCGCTGCATAGGCTCTTTGCCGAAACGCCCGTTGTCTCTGGATTTCCCGCTGTCTGCGATTCTCTGCCCGTTCTGTAAGGAGCTGCTGCACCCGCTCTAATCTGCGGGATATGAACCGTCGTAACCCTGCCATCAGAACCGTACCCCGATTATCTTTGTTCGTGCCCTGCCACGGCCCTTGGCGGCGGCGTTGTTGCGACTGATCCGAAGCCCTTCCAGGGACTTGAGTGCCGATATTTTCTGTTCAAGCGGCATACGCTGGACGGTGACACCATCTATCGAGGTCATAAGCTGGTCTTTATGGGCCGTTCCAGCTATTGCGGCTTCAAGCGCCTCGATGGCCTTGTCCAGCCAATTTCTGTTATCAAGACCCTGCTCGCCAAGGCTGGCAAAATCTTCAGCCACGGTGAGAACCCCTGTCCTGGTCATTCTGCTGTATCCGGTACCGGTGATCTTGAGCTGCCAGTCGTTGCGGCCAGCTGCCAGGTGTGTAGTGTCAACCTGCAGGCTATGATCATTGCCCGACGGTGCCGAGGTAACAGAGAGCTTCGCCCCAGGCGAGACGAATGTCAGCGTCAGCGAATATTCGGGTGCTGGATATTCACCGCCAGAAAGTACGATGTTCAGGGTATCACCCCGCGTGCAGGACTCAGGAATTTTGCTATACGTTTTCATGGGGAAAAGTATACCCCACGATTTGGCCGAAAAAATAAAAGCAGTATAAAAGACGTATAAAAGTAGTATAAAAGTAGTATAAAAGTAGTATAAATACATATTGACAGGGGTTGGGACATTATAGGGGCAGAGACGGATCCCATATCCGCCCATTGTTGCAGGGCGGGAAAATCAAAATAATCCCGACATAAAAAAGATTGCAAATCCAGCTTTCTCGGCATATCATAGAGACAGTTGTTGTTTCGCTTATGACACAAGGAGGAATTTATGTTTGCTGATATAGAGCTTCTACCGAAAAAAACTGTGCGGGTTTCACCGAAGAAGTTTCTCCAGATGAGCGAGGAGGAACGAACAAAGATTGCCCGGTGCAGATTTATCCCACCTAAATTAGGCGGGAAAGGTTTTGGGAAAGTTGAATTGACATATAGACATCCAATATATTCAAGAAGATGAGAGATATTCCCCAAGACAAAACAGAACTTGTTGAACGGTTTCTCAACACCCAGGACAAAGAGTTCGAGGTCAGAGCGAAAGAGCTTGAACTCGCAGCAAAAGAGCTCGAATACACTGCCGAACTGAGCCGGATGTCCCTGGAGGCCGGAGGAGTTGACAGAGAGCACCAAAGAGGATATTCCCTGAAGATATGGAACAAAGGCTTTTGGGTTCTTCTGGCCGCCATAGCTGCTCTTCTCGTTTTTGGAATAGTTGCTCTCAAGGTAGGAGAAGCCGATCTTCTCGAATCTCTTGGCGTCAGCATCCTTATAAGCGGCACTTCTTTTGGTGCCGGGTACGGTTTTCGCCGATATAAAGAAACCCTCGACGACGAAGACGAATAGAAAGCCCGAAAACAACCGCTACCTACCGTTTATTTCCCAAAAACAACGCCTTTCTCTTTTCAATCCAGCAGATTAAATCTGCCTGGGTAGCCAGCCACACCTTGGACTCGCAGTCTGTTTTAAAGACCGGAAGATCAAGACAATCTCGATAATAGGCAAACCGACGCGGATTGATACCGACAAAGGCGCATATCTTCCATGAGAAGGCTTGTCAAGATATAAGTTCGTCGCGACGAACCACTTTTTCATTACAACCCAATAACGTCACGCTTCCATTCGCACTCATTTATG
>PDWJ01001167.1_pt1 | contig 36526 bp, 35 predicted proteins | sample 1430881 | NCBI WGS metagenome assembly PDWJ01 (sample SAMN01162460, study PRJNA174530) | Oral metagenome, whole genome shotgun sequencing project. | biome: Marine environment; feature: Marine mammal; material: Swab sample of the gingival sulcus; isolation source: swab sample of gingival sulcus...
TTCATCGTTGTCTGTTTTGATGTGAAGCTTGAACCTGATTTCCTCAAATCCCCTTCGAACATCAGGAAGCCCTTTTATAAATCCGTCAGGATTCAGATCGCCCTCGGTTTCAACCCAGAGTTCCGTAAAACTTATATTCTTTGCTTTTGCAAATGCAGCGCCAACAATGCACTGGCAGGAGCCAAGAGCGCAAAGCAGTGCCTCAACAGGGTTCATTCCTGTATCAGTTCCACCAAGCTCTGCAGGTTCATCCATTGTCAGTTTGAATCCACGGGATTCATTTTCCACCGCAAGACCGCCGGGAAGCTTGCGGGATGTTGCTTTGAAAGTCACTGATGCCATGGTATTCCTCCTTGCTGGAGTTGTTACTCTCGCCTTGTGAATTGCATCACAACAATATTGTAACCTAAATGCTTGCCGTTGTCAAGAATACAGTGGCTACTGATTTACGGCTCAGTGGTTCTCTGAAAAGTGATGGAACAATCGTATTGAGAGAATTCTTAATACTGATCAGGAATAGGAAACTTATTCAGCTTAGATATTGTGTACAGTTATGAAACCCTGACCGTTTGCCTGACTGGTAACTATTTCTTTCCTGTTCATAAGAATGCGAACACAATAGGCAAGAGAATGAGTAAAATAGTACTTGACAAATGGAAAAACACCATATATCATTGTGTATGTATGTTGAGTGTGATGAGGTCTAACATGGTGCAGTCAAAATATAATTGGATAGTGAATAATCATGGAAGAACTATAATATATAATTGGTTTACTGGTGCTATTGTTGAGCTGGATAAATTGCATAACTATATTTCAGAATATCTGTTACATGATGATATGAATTCTTTGATGAAGACTCTGACCTCTGATCAAGTCAATTTCTTCAGGTCAGCCGGGTTTCTGATTGATAAAGACTTTGATGAACGATTTCACTTAAGTGTTCCCTCTCCAGGGAGGTAAGAATGATACTGTTTCTCGCAGTTGCTCTTTTTCTGTGTATCGCATGTAATTCTAATCCAACCCCATTGCCGGCAGACAACTGTATTGAACTACTGCCGGTTGATAGCCTGGTGACTTGTAGTGATGGAATTTTCAGCATCGGAAGCATGTGCTTTACAAAGAATGGTAATCTTGTCTTACTGGATGATGTAACCGGATCCCTGCATGTCTATCAGGATAACGAACACATAGCCTCACTTTCCTGTATTGGGGAGGGGCCGCTTGAATACACTTCTCCAAGGGAACTGACAGCTTTGCCCGAAGGAGGATTCATGTTGAATTGTCCTCCAGATATGAAGTTCCTGTTTTTTGATGAAACCCTGGAATGCACCGGTGCCACATTCTTTCATGATTTTGATCTTAGACCTGGAACGCCTGTACGAACACAATTTCTGAGCAAGGACCTATTTGTGGGGCAGTCATACTTTTGCAGTGATTTCTCTGAATGCGGAACTGAAGTGTCAGTATGGAGGATTAATGACGACTTGAGTGTAAACCGGGAATATGAGATAAGAACAAGATTTGCTGAGAGATTTCATCCAATCAAGTACCTGATTGATACCAGGATTGCGTCAGCGGTGGAACCAGACAATCAGATAATCGTTTTCTCTGATGTTACAACGAACAACTATGAACTGAACCTGATACAGTTCTCAGAGGGAATAGATGTGACAGAGACAGTCACAAGAGAGTTCCAGACAGAAATGAAAACCGATGAAGAGATCGAAGCTGAGGTTTCCAGGATAAGACAGGCATGGATCAGAGGAACTGGAAGTGATATAGGGTTTCAGTATGAAGCCAATAAGGAGAACTTTGTAATCATCGGTCTGTATTTTGCTTCAAATAGTTCGCTGTGGGTTAGACGTAACTCTCCATTCAGGATTCATTTTGATGTGTTCAACGGGGAATTCAGTTTTCAAAGAGAAGTAGCTCTCGCTGTTCCAGACGAGTATATGACTGATGGATGGCTGGTTGCCTTCGGAGACGCCGTTATCGCAGTCTCCCCGGTTAATCCGGAAATTGATCCAGTTGTCTATTTTTATAATATTGAAAACCTCTGATAGAAGAGGTTTCCACGAATTATAACTGACTAAAATTGAGTATGTGCAGTACTTTCTGTAACGAAGAATCACAGAACAAAATGTACTCTCAACCCTGGTCAGAGACATAGTACATAGTTTACGGCATTCTCTTTATGCTTAGAATGTCTTCAGAGAACCGATTGAAATCAATCACAGTGTCTGACTTTTCTGATCCCCGCAGCCAACAGGGGGGGGAGGTATCTGCATACTTGTCGCAGCCGTGGAACTGGCAGACCTTGCTTTCTATAATGGAGTTCAGCTTCATCTCTCAGTGTTTCAATACAAGATGGGCAATTCTCTTCTCACCGAACTTCAAGCGAGTTCATTGCTTCAGAAACGCCACAATGCCTCCATTGTGGAGTTCGTAACTATTTCACTCAGGTTTTGGAAGCTGAAACCGATGTTCTGAATTGTTTGCTGCGAAACAGCAGTTTACTGAACTGAGAGTTACGAGAGAATCTCTAAGAAACGGGTGGCCAAATTACTCCGGAATCACTGGCCAGTTTACTCCGGAATGAGTGGCCATATAACTCCGGAATCGGTGGCCACTTTGGTCCGGATTATGCATCACCTCGAACAAGTCCTGGTGTCAGTGGGGAGAGATCATCCCCGACAGGGTGATGGCTACCGCCATCTTGGACAGGCTGCTACACTACTCAGTGACGATAAACATCTCAGGAGACAGTTACAGATTAAGGCAACACAGGGAATTCGGACCGGGTTACATTAACAGATCAGGAAAGGAGGAAAGCGGCGGAGAAAGTGTTGCATTCAGACCGGCGAATCTGTAGCGACTGAAACCGGCGTTGACACCTTGTAGGCTCAACTCATAACTTATTTCACTCCGGCGGGTCCCGTCCGTAGATTGGTGTAAATTGGTTTGAGGTGCAAGTCCCTTTCGTTAGAATTGAGAATCAGCTAAAACTCTTAATTCAGAAAGGAACCTGCACGAAGGCTGAAACTGATTTCCTGAATAGTTTGCTGTGATGCTGAAATCGATGTCCTGAATCGAATCGCTTGTATTTGCTGTGATATTTCTTTTGTTATTGCTGCGATATTGAGTACATTTGTGAATCCCTGACCTGCAAGCTCAACTCACAACTTATTTCTGTCCGGATTGGGAAGCTGAAACCTATGTTCTGAATCCTTGTATTTGCTGCGATATTGCGTACAGTTGTGAATCCCTGACCTGTAGCCAAACTCATAACTTATTTCACTCCGGTTTGGGAAGCTGAAACCTATGTTCTGAATCGCTTGTATTCGCTGCGATATACAGTTATGAATCACTGACCTTGTAAGCTCAACTCATAACTTATTTCTCTCCGGACTTGAAGGCTGGAGCTGATTTCCTGAATAGTTTGCTGCGATATTATGTAAAGTTATGAATCCCTGACCTGTAGCCAAACTCATAACTTTACATAATATCCATTATCGGACATTGATTGTCAAGAAAAACGGGCCTTTACAGACCCGCTCTTCTTCTAGTTGGTCAGTTCCGCAAGCTGTGCAATTCTGTAGTTTTCAAAAGCTGTTGTGTCTGCACTGATTGCAAGAGCCTGCCGGAGGTATTCTTCGCTCTGTTCGTACTGTTCTTTCTTGAAAGCAATTCTGGAAAGCCCTCTGAGAGCCTCAGCTTCAACCTGAGAGCCTTCTTCAGTAATCTCGATGAGTTCCTGGTATGTTGCTTCTGCATTTACCATATCCTGTTCGGAACCGCGGTTCTCCAGAACAATGCCCATGTGAAGCAGTGCAGGTATTACAACGGTTTTGTCAGGATTTGCTGCAAGAACCGCCTGCAGTGTAGAGATTGCGGCATCGTAGTTGCCTCTGATAATGTCTATCTTTGCACCGAGAATGGCTGCATTACGGGCCCATTGGTTCTGTGAGTTGGCATTCCATGTCTGCATGGCCATCCCGTAGGCTGCTTCCATTCCCTGAACAGACTGCTCAAGCTGATTCATTTCCGCTGCGTTCATTGCCTGGTCGAACAGCTGACCGGCTGTAATGAAACCTGCCATCGATTCCTGTGTAGCTGCCTTCTTTCTGCCTATGAAGTACTGGCTCACAAAGATGATTATCAAGATGGCTATAAGAGCACCGATAATCTCCTTCTGGTACCTCTGAATAAAGAGCAGACCGGCTTCCAGCTTCTCGCCGACCGGATCCCGCTCGATCTCTTTTTTTGTCAGCTTATTTCTGGTCTTGTGTGCCATTTGGCATCCTCCATCCTCGTTATGATATTGCTATAGAACAGTTCTGCTTTGTTAACAAGTTCATCTTTGCTTCCGGAGTTGTTTATGACGAAGTTGGATTTGAGACATTTCTCGCTGATTTCCATCTGATTTCGCCATCTGCCCTCTGCAGAATCTCTTGAAATACCGTCCCTCTTCGCAAGCCTTTCTAATGCCCTTTTCCTAGTGTCCTTAACTGTTACTGTGAAGTCGGCGTAACCGGAAAGATCAAGCTCAAATATCAGAGCAGCATCAAGAACGAACACTCCTCTGGTACTGCGAAGACTGTTTGCTGATGAAGCAACCCATCTTCTGAGTTTCGGGTGAAGCACAGAGTTGACCCCATAAAGTGTTTCAGGTTCTGTGAAGGCTTTATCTCTGAGAAGTGTACGAATTTCGTTCACCGGCATTTGCGAATCTACAGGCAGCCCTGCTGCTTTCTGAAGAGCTGTTTTTACTCTGGGTTTTTCCAGGAACCTGTGCCCTGTTCGGTCAAGAGAGCAGACAGAGGCTCCCAGCTCTTTCCACACTTCTGCTACTGTTGAGGCACCAGATCCGCTGCAGCCGGTTATCGCCCAGAGCATCAGCGGAGCCCCCAGCATATGTTTTCCCTGGTCAGTTCAACCTGAACCAGTTTACCTTCTTCTGCTCCTTCAGGGGCTTTAACCGGAATGTAGTTGTCAGTTAGTCCCAGCATGCTTCCCATGTGTTTCCTGTTCTCAACCAGAATGGTTTGAGTTGTTCCTATCATGCTCTCCCTGAAGGAGTTTCTTGAAGAGGTGGAAATGCTGCGAAGCTCCTCTGCCCTGCCGGTTATGGTTTCAGTATGCAGCTGCTGCATTTCAGCTGCAGGAGTACCTGGTCTTGGTGAGTAGGGAAACACATGCAGATAGTTTATTCTTGAGTCTTCTGCCAGAGCTCTGGTTTTCATGAAGTCTTCATGGGTTTCTTCCGGAAAACCTGCGATTATGTCGCTTCCCAGGCATACACCTGAAAAAAGCTCTTCAACTGCATCAAGCAGTTCGTACTCCTCCTGTTCACCGTAAGGTCGCCCCATTCTTTTAAGCACAGCTTCTGAACCGCTCTGAAAAGGAATGTGGAAATGCCTGCATACACCGGCTTCAGCAAGCTTTTCAAGGGTCTTTACAGTGAGGCAAAGAGGCTCAATTGAACCGATTCTGAGCCTGAATCCTCCCAGGTCCATAAGATCATGCACCAGGTCGGTGAGAGTGTACTTTCCATTGTATATATCAGTTCCGTAGTCGGCTATATCCACTCCGGTGAGACTGATTTCTCTGTACCCCCCTGCTGCAAGCTCACGGGCCTGTTTAAGAACAATTTCCCTGGGCTGACTCCTTGAATCACCTCTTGCAAGGGGAACGATACAGTAGCTGCATCTGTTTGAGCAGCCATCCTGTATCTTCAGAAACGCCCTGGTTCTTGAAGTTTCCGCAGGGGCATGCCAGGGGTAAATACCCTCTTTGCTATTCTCAGGCTTTCTGCCTGTGAGAATACTTACAATTTTCTCCTTCTCAGGAACAGGAACAATGATGATTTTTTCCGCAGGAATTTCACCGAAATCCTCAGGCGCCACTTCAGCAACACATCCTGTTACAACTATTGTTGCCTCGGGATACCTGGAAGCGTAGCTGCGAACAGCCTTACGACTCCTTGCCTGACTCCTGCCTGTTACTGCACAGGTATTCACCAGAATAACATCTGCGTCCTCAGCCCGGCCTGCACGGGTGCCGCCGGTTGAAGATACAATGTCATCAACCATGGACTCTGTTTCATAGGCATTGAGCCTGCATCCAAGGGTGTATCCAAACACACGGGGTTCAGCAGATATCATAACGGTATTATGTGTGCCGGGCCCCTTAAGAAGGCCCGGGCGCATCTACTCTTCTGTTGTTTCTTCCGGCTCAGCAGGGGATTCTTCAGTGCTCTCAGGTTCAGAAACAGCCTCAGGAGCTGCTTCTTCTGCCTTTGGGTCAGGCTTAGCTTCAGCGGCAGGACGATTTTCTATGGAAGCTCTGAACTCTTCCAGCTCTTCCATCGGTCTGCCGTTGAAATAGCTTCTTACACTGAGAACTATCCTTCTGCTGGAAGGAACAACTTCAATTACTCTCAGAGGAAGTTCATCATCAAGGCGAAGAACAGATTCAGGGCTTGCAATCTCATCCCAGCCAAGCTGACTCAGAGGCACGAAGCCTTCAATGCCGTCTGTAAGGTCAACTACAACACCTCTGTCGAGAATCTGTGTGACTTTACCTCTGACCTCGGAACTTTCAGGATACCTTTCAGCCATTGAGTCCCAGGGGTTTTCCTCTGTCTGCTTCAGTCCCAGAGAAATTCTGTGATTCTCACGGTCGATGCTGAGCACCATAACCTTTACTTCCTGGTTCTTCTGAACAATTTCAGAGGGATGGCTTATTCTTCTGGTCCAGCTCATGTCTGAAATATGAATAAGACCGTCAATGCCGTCTTCTATCTCTACGAAAGCACCGAAGTTGGTCAGGTTGCGAACCTTGCCTTCAACAGATGAGCCGATAGGGTATCTTTCCTCTATGGAGTTCCAGGGGTTCTCCATTGTCTGCTTGAGACCGAGGGAAATTTTTCTCTCTTCTTCATTTACGCTGAGAACAACTGCCTCGACCTCGTCTCCTACATTCATAAGCTTGGACGGGTGACGCACATGCTTTGTCCAGGACATCTCAGAGATGTGAATAAGACCCTCTACACCAGGTTCAATCTCAACGAAGGCGCCGTAGTCGGTGATTGAAGCAACCTTACCTGAAACCATTGTCTCAGGTGAGTACTTTTCTGCAACTCCCTCCCATGGGAAAGGCTGAAGCTGCTTGAGCCCAAGGGAGATACGCTCTCTCTCTCTGTCAAACTTGAGAACCTTGACCTCAATCTCGTCTCCAATGGTAAGAAGCTGCGACGGGTGACGCACTCTGCCCCAGCTCATGTCGGTGATGTGAAGAAGACCGTCAATACCTCCCAGATCGACGAAGGCGCCGAAGTCGGTGATGTTCTTCACTATACCTGTGCGTACCTGCTCTTCCTCAAGTTCCTTGATAAGCTGTTCCTTCAGCTCGCTTCTGGCCTCTTCAAGGACCTGTCTGCGGCTTACAACGATGTTTCTGCGCCTCTTGTTAAGCTTGATAACTCTGAAGTCCAGCTCTTCACCGCAGAACTTCTCCAGATTGGGAACCTGTCTCAGGGCAACCTGTGAACCGGGAAGAAAAGCGTCCACACCCATGATACGAACAGTAAGACCACCCTTTATTCTCTTGATGACCTTACCCTTTATGATGCTGTTCTCATCGTAGGCCACCTTGATGTCGTTCCACACTGTGTGGAAGTGGGCCTTCTCGCGGGAGACAGCCACTCTGCCGTCAGAATCTTCAAGGGTCTCAACGAAAACATCAACCTTAGTTCCAGGATCTGGAACAACGCCATCCCTGAATTCCTGGAGGGGGATGACACCCTCGCTCTTGTAGCCCAGGTCTACAATAACCTCGTTCTCAGCTGTTTTGAGAATGGTGCCAGGTATGATGGTACCTACCCTTACAGTGAAGTTGCCGGTGATTGTTTTGTCATAGGCTGCCTCAAGAGTGGATCTCTCATTCTGAGTATAATCGTGACCCTCTATGGTCTCGATCTCCTCATCGGTCAGACCGACAACGAATTCGTTTTTGTCGCTCATTACAGAGCTCCTTTCGTATTTGTTTCCTTTATCTCTTTAACCTTGTCCATTATGTATTCTGCTATTTTCTTAGGTCCGCCCTGCTCGTTCAGCGCGCTGACTGTCTCAGGCGTAATCGGATCACCGAAGACTACTCTGAACCGATGTTTGAAGAGGAGCGCTCCAACAGGATTGTCAGTGCCTGAAATCCAGAACGGGCATACAGGCGCTCCGGTGTTTATGGCGATGTAACCTACACCTGCCTTTGCAGGAAGCATTTTCCCGTCTTTGGTTCTGGTTCCTTCAGGGAAAATTATCAGCACCTTGCCGCTTTTCACTACTTTCTCAGCAGTTTTCAGCGCATCAGAATTAACTGACGCTCTTCTGTATACAGGAAAAGCCCCCATAAGCCTCAGAAAAGAACCTGAAATCGGATTCCTGAAAAGCTCTGATTTCGCCATGAAGAACGATGCCCTGGGAACTGCAACCCCTGCAACCGGAGGGTCCATGTCTGAGATGTGATTGCCGGCAACAATGAATCCCCCTTTTCGGGGTAGTTTTCGTGCACCCTTGACTGAAAGCCTGAAGAAGACCAATAAAAGAATTGACGCTAATGGCTTCAATAAAATATCTGTAATGAAGGATCTTTCCAGATTCAATTTGATTTAGTCCTCCTGTAGTGGTCAATGACGAACCTTACCTGACCGTCAACTGTCATGGAGGTGCCGTCCAGCCACAGTGCGCCAGGAGGGAGCCTCAGCGGGCTCTCTTCCCTGTTTCTGTCACGGTAGTCGCGGCGAAACATGGAAGTTACCATTTGGGAAACCTGGTCTCCGCCGATATCCCTGAGCCTTCTGAATACCCTTATGGCAATGTCGGCAACCACATATACCTTCAGAGCAGCCTCAGGAAATACAACTGTACCCATATCCCTGCCTTCGGCAACTGTGTTGTGAGTGCTGCCGAACTCCCTCTGAAGCTGTACCATCTGAAGCCTTACTTCCCTGTGGGAGGAGATTATGCTTGCAGCTTCTCCGGCTTCAGGGGTTCTGATAAGACCGGAGATGTCTCTGCCGTCAAGATAGATGCTTCCGTTCTCAATCTGAATAGAGTGTTCTGAGATGCAGTGAGCTGCCTCATTTCCGTTGCTGAGATCAATACCCTTTTCCATAACTAGAAAAGCCGACGCTCTGTACATTGCGCCGGTGTCCAGGTAATCAAATGCAAGCTGCTCAGCTATCTTCCTGGCAGTAGTACTCTTACCGGAAGCAGCAGGCCCGTCTACAGCAATTATCTCAGTCAGGCAAATTCACATCCTCTCGTTCAGGTGGCGCAAATATTGCTTTAAGAACCGGATATGTCAAGTCTTACAAGTTTCAGAAGGCCCCTTGTTTCCTCTGGAGTAAGCTCTCTCCAGCTGCCCCGCTCCAGAGATTCTTCGAGGCGGATGTTGCCGTATCTTGTTCTTTCCAGGCCGGCCATGGGAACGCCGCAAGCTTTGGAGAGTTTTCGAACCTCTCGATTCCTTCCGGTTTTGAGCACAACACTTATAGCCTTCTGCCCTGCCCTGGCAACAACTGCAGGTTTGGAATAGACTCCAGGCTGAATGTAACCGCCTTTAGTAAGCCGTTTAAGCATGTCAGGGGTAACAGGGACAGGGGTAATTATCCTGTACTCCCTTTCAATACGCCATTTAGGGTGGGTAAGCCTGTATACAAGCTCACCGTGGTTGGTCCACAGCAGAAGCCCTCCTGTACGCACATCAAGCCTGCCCACAGGAGTACAGCCTCTTGGCATTCCACCGGAGAGCAGTGTCACAGGCCGTGAGGATTTTTTTTCTTCCATGGTTGTTTCGTATCCTGAAGGTTTGTTCATTATGGCTATGAACATCTCCGGTAGTGTTACAGCTGTACCGTCCCAAAGAACAATATCTCCTGCAGAGAGCTTATTAGAAGGATCAGTTACCAGGGAACCGTTCACTGTTACCATGCCACTCTGAACTCCATGGTCACAGTTTCTGCGGCTTGCGATTCCTGCTCTGGCAAGATATCTGTTCAACCTCATACCATCAGCAGAGGCAGGCACCTTTCTGTTCCTTCTGCTGTCAGCTTTCAAAGAGGTCGCCTTCCCCTGCCTCTGCGGCAGCTTTCTCCAGGTCTTCAGCAGAAAGCCTGAGAAGCTCGTCTATCTCATCCATTCTGGGAAGGTCTTCTATTGAGTTCAGTCCGAAATACTCAAGGAAGAGGTCGGTAGTGCCGTAGAGAAGAGGTCTTCCAGGGGTTTCATGCCGTCCTGCAATTCTTATGAGCCCTCTTTCCATCAGTGTTCTCACTGCACTGTCGCTGTTGACCCCTCTTACTGCTTCCATCTGAGCCCTTGTAACAGGCTGCCTGTAAGCAACAACTGCAAGAGTCTCAAGAGCAGCCCTGGAGAGTCTGCTTGGCCGTTTTCCCTGAAAAAGCTGAGAAACCACATCTCCAAGACCTGGATCGGTAACTATTCTGTAACCGCCGGCAAGCCCTGCAATTTCCATTGCGTGGCCTCCTGCGACAAGCTCTGCGGTTATTCTGGACAGGGCCTGTTCTGCAGACTGAATGCCGCACCCTGTTATCTCACAGATGCGCTGAAGCCCCAGAGGTTCATCTGTGGCCACCAGAAGGGCCTCTATCTGTCTTGCAAGCTGATCAAGCATTACCTGTCCACCTCTTCGTTCTTTTAATACTGATACTTCCAAGGGGGTATCCCTGTCGTGAGACAACCCAGCCCCTCTTCATAAGCTCAAGGAGAGCCACAAAAAATGAAACTACCCTGTCTCGTCCGGCGTTTTTTCCAATAGTTTCCCTGAACTCACGGGTTTTGCCTGGAGGAAGAAGCTTTTCAAGGGCATCAACGCACTCAGAGAGGGACATCAGCGGTTTTCTTACTCTGTGATCCGGCGGAGCAGCCTGTTTCTCTGTCATGCTTTCAACAGCAAGGAGCAGATCAAGAAGGGAGGTCTGGCCTGGATCAGGCGGTCCCGGGGCCTCTTCATATCTTTCCCGTTCCCCTGGAAAAGAAAAAACATCCCTCCATACGGTTTCGTTCTCCCTCAGGTTTCCGGCAACCTCCTTGAATACCCTGTAGAGTACTATGTGTCGCATGAGGGTCTCCATAGGGTCTTCAGATTCTTCCATGAGCGCCTGTTCCACAGGAAGCAGAGAGCGGCTCTTCATTCTGGCCAGAGTAGCAGCCATCACAAGGTACTCGCCTGCAATGTCCAGATCAAGCTCAGAGGCTGCTCTTATGTATGCAAGGTACTGGTCTGCCACAACAGCAACACTGATTGCGGTAATATCCATCTCATTGCGTCTGATAAGGTACAAAAGCAGATCCAGGGGACCTTCGAATTCATCAAGAGCTATTCTGCAGGCGGTACTGTTTTCAGCAGACATATCCGAACTCAAGCATGTCCTTCTGGTTATCAGGCCATGCTTCCCTCACCTTCACCCACATATCAAGCCGGCATCTCTCCCCTGTGAAGCGTTCAATGGATTCTGCTGAAGCCCTGCTGATTCTTTCAAGTGTCTGACCTTTTCGCCCGATTACAGTTCCCTTGGCTGAAGCCCTTGATACAAGAATGTTTAACCGTACATAAAGCCTGCCGTCACGATAAGAGGTCTCCTCCACCTGAACTGCTGTCTCAGAGGCTACTTCAGGAGGCAGGAAGGAAAAAAGTCTGGCTCTCACCTGTTCAGCAACAAGGAATCGTCTGGAATTGAGTGTAGTTATGTACCTCGGAAAGAGCCTGTCCCGCATGGGAATGTTTTCCAGAACAATTTTAAGAAGCTCAGGAACACCTGAACCTGAAGCTGGACACACAGAGAGGCAGAAGGTAAATCTGTTGGTGTAAAGGGCTTTTCTTACATAGGCCTGCCTGTGTTCAGCTTTCACGAAATCGTCCATACTCAAGGCCAGAATCACCGGCTTTTCAGCGGTTTTCTTTAGAAAGAACTTCAGCATGGGTGTTGTCAGATCTTCCTCAAAGGTTCTGATGTCAAGCATGAGCACAACAGTATCAACCCAGTTCAGTATTGACCAGTCGTAACGGCTCTCAAGGGGAGGGGTGTCTACAAAGCATATCTGGGCGTTTCCAGGGGTGGAAATACCTGTTATGGGCATTCTGGTGGAAGATGCCTGCGAAACAGCCGGCGAGATGTCCGTTCCAGTGAGACAGTTCAGAAGAGTAGACTTGCCTGTATTCGCCAACCCTGCAATAAGGGAATAGCCGCTCTTTATCATTCCACTGGGCAATCTGCCTCCTCTGCTGCTACAACTACACTCTGAATTGCATTGAAGTCACCCTCTGCTGTGCCTGTGTAGAGAGTGCCTCCCAGAATCAGCGGCGGCGTTCCAGAGTATGAGCCTGTTTCAAGGGTATCCAAAGGTGAACCGTCTGAAAGATTCAGGAGATGTATTCTGCTGTCGTCGCAGCTGACATAAACAACTTTATCGCATACAGCAGGAGTTACAGCAACCCAGTTTTCTATTGGCGATTCCCAGACAAGGGAACCGTCTGATGCCTCAAGGCAGAATACTCTTCCATCACAGGTGCCTGCTACAACCAGTGAATCTCCAGGAATAGAGGGTCTTGTTACCACAGCCCTCCCTGAAACATTTTCAAGGGCTGTTTCCCAGATGGTCTCCCCTGTTGCAAGGGAAAGGGCCAGCACCTTTCCTGTTGAGAATCCGATAAAAACCCTGCCTGAAGCAATAGACGGAGCAGAAGGCTGTGAGGTGAACGATCTTGTCCACTGAATATTTCCGCTGCTGTTCCAGGCGGCAGCTGCCCCTGATTCTGTGCAGAATACAGCAATGGAATCTGATACAGCAGGACCTATGACAAGCCCGTCAATGGCATCATTCCATTCAACTGCACCTGAACCAGTGTTCAGTGCTGCGATATTTCCCATGGAGTTTCCTGCAAGAACCAGAGTGTCAGACAGTACAGCGGCATCGGTAAAGATGTGATAGCCCAGACCGGCTTTCCATTCCTCTGAACCGTTTTCCCTGTTCAGTGCATAAAGATATCCGTCCTGTCCGCTGAAATAAACCTGTTCTGCGTCAGCAGCCACTCCTCCTGAGAGACCGCAGGTTACAGAGCGGCTCCATAACTGCTCACCTGTGTGCCTGTTAAGTGCCCTGAGCACCTTGTCATTGCCAGCCATGTAGATGTAGTCACCTATAACAGCAGGAGGCGAGAATATCTCCCTGCCGGTCTCAAGGGTCCATAGTGTATCGAAAGGTGCGGTGACAGCAGGAGCCCAGGCTGAATTTCCTGTTGAACCGCCGTATGCCTGAAGCCAGAGAGCAGGAGGCTCTTCTGCAACAGCTTCAACTGCCTGCTGCTCTTCAGCAGCTGCAGTCTGACTCAGCTGAGAACTTTCTGAAACAGCCGGCTCATCGCTTTCAGAGCTGAGACTGTTAACGATGAAAATTGCAGCAAGAACAACAGCAACACCGCCTGCTGTTATGAGTATTTTACCGGTCTGCTTTTTGGCGGCTATATCTTCAGAACACGATGAAACCATCATAAGTTCACCTCTGTTAATAAATTAAGACAGGAGCACCAACAGGCAGCGCCCTGTACAATGCTTCCAGATCGTTGTCACTGAGACGAATGCACCCGTGGCTGACATTTCTGCCTCTTCCTACGCCGTAGTGGAGCAGAATACCACCTCCAAGGTCTACCTTGTAACTGCCCAGTACTCCAGGAACAGCCCTTACCCAGACCCTCTCGGAAGCTGTCAGGGAATCGTTGTAGTATACAATCTGATCTTCCCATGAGAGGCTGTCAGGAAGAAGTATGTCCTCCCCGGGTCTTGGAGGTCTAAGGTTCTGCTCAAGCCAGTACCAGTCCGGGCGGTACCAGTAGGGATTCTCGCCTTTTTTTACAACATAGCGGATTCCTCTGGGGGTACTGAAGTTCCAGACCAGACCGCTGTCATTCTCCACCCAGCCCTTTCCTGTACCGCAGAAACCGGTACGAACAAGCAAACCGCCTCTGCGAAGCTGAAACCTGTTCTGCCAGGTGTCGATAATCAGGTAATAGCCCTGGTAGTTTCTTACAAGTTCAGCTTCAGTGAGTCTTACGCTGAGAGAATCTATCACTCTCAGCAGCCCTGGAACCGAGTCTGCTCTCAGGCTGAAGGCCTGATTGGCAAGTGCCAGAGTATCACGCTGTGCAGTAACTCTGTCTAGCTCCTCAATGGCAGCCTGCGCAGCGGCAATATTCTCATCAGAGAGACTGTGAAGATGGTGAATGGAGTAAAGGCTTGCTGCAAGCCCCAGAATAAGAACGGAGAAAAGAGCTATAAGGGAAGCTTTCATTTATGCAGGACTCCCATCAGATAACAGGGTTGTCTACCAGGGTGCGCCTGGTCTGCCAGACAGCGGCGCTTCCTCTTGTATCAATGTGTACGAATGGTCCGTGGGTTGATATCCATCTGTAAGCTGAGGCTCCCCCTGTTGCCACCTGGCCTGATGCTTCCAGTCTTCTGGTTGCCTCAATGATGAACTCTCCGTCGTACACATCTATTCTTTTGTTTCTGTCAAGATCGTCTATCAGTCCGTTTTCAGGCCAACCCTCTATCCAGATATCTGCAGCAGAGCCATAAAGATGGAGGCTGAATCCGGTTTCGTTGCCGATGGCAAGGTTGTATGCCGGAGTTCTGAAGCCGCTGATACTGTGAATCACCCTTGCTTCAGGATAGGTTTTTGCAACCTCCTGAAAAACCAGTTCAAGTTTTGTGAGAAGGCTTGTATCAAGCACCATGTACTGGGGCCAGCCTCCTTCTGTATGGCAGAGGAGATCGGCAAAAGTCAAGTGAGTAGACACCCTTGAGTTGTAGTAGTGATAAGGAAGCTCTATGAAGCCATTGTCCGGAAGGTGATCTCTTGTATTTCCGTCACCGTAAAAACCCAGCAGGAAAGAGTTGACAGTAGCTGTTCTTACCTGTTCGCTGCCGAGAGGAACCAGAAGCAGCCATTCCTGAACACCTGTTGAGTCAGATCCACGGACTGTATGAATCCCGTGGCACCTGGGAAGCTGAATTGCAAATTCTCTTCCCTGTCCCTGAATATCCAGAGAGGGAACAGACCACTGAATGGAATCAGGACAAGCTAGAGTAACAGTGCTGCCCTGCTCCACAGTAAACGCCAGGAGATGCTCAGGCTGCTGCACACCGTTAAGGGAAACAGAGAACAGGGAACCTTCAGGAACAGGATCATCAGCTCCGGAAAAGAGCATGAATGACAGGCACATGACAATGGTCGTCAAGGAAAATAACCTCCAGGTGTTTACTGTGTGTCCGGTGTAATATACACCCTTCTGCCGGATACTCTCAGTCTACCTGCGCAGTGCAGGGAAACAGCCCTGGAAAAAATGGCATGCTCCTTCTTCAGTATTCTTGCAGCAAGAGTGTCACGGGTATCGTCAGGGAGTACTGGAACAGCCTTCTGAAGTATCACAGGGCCTGTATCTGTGCCTCTGTCCACATAGTGAACTGTACACCCTGCCACCTTTACTCCGTAGGTGAACGCCTGTCCCTGTCCGTCAAGGCCCGGAAACGCAGGAAGAAGCGAAGGATGTATGTTCATCAGTCTGCCTGAGAACTCCTCAATCAGTGGGCCTTTAAGTATTCTCATGAATCCTGCGAGACACACAAGATCAATCTTCTGATCCCTTAGAAATTCTGCCCACTGCTCCTCCTCTGCAATACCGAATCTGGTTCGGTATTTCCCTGGATCCAGTACATGGTGCGGAATACCAAGCTCCCGGGCAATGCTAAGGGCGCCTGCATCATTTCTGTCAGACAAAAGAAGAACCACCTCACCAGGAGAAGTATCATTCTCAACCAGAGCCCTGAAATTGGAGCCTGTTCCAGAGGCCAGTACAGCCACCCTCCTGATTCTATCTGCCATTGTGATCCTCCTCTGAAACCTGTGGCGGAATGTCGGTAAACGCCCATGTAATACCGAAAGACCAGCTTCTGTCAAGGCTGCTGGTAATATCCTCCATACCGGCAGAGATGGAGAAAGGAAGCAGAGTGAAACCCATTACTGCATCTGCTGTGCCTGCCCAGTTTCCATCTTTGTCCATGGTTCCGTTGAACCTTGGGCCTGCCTCAAGCCTTCCCTTGAACCAGTCCAGCCCAAGTAAACCGTGACAGTTCAAATCAAGTGAATCATTCTCAAAACCCCAGCAGGCTGCCGCCTTTCCCCTGAATATGCCCTGTGAAATTTTCAGGTCTGCGGCAACTGCAGGCTCATGGGAGAGTCTGCTCACAATATTGAAGTGCTCATGTCTTATCGCGAGCGACTGAAAGTATTGGCCTTCAGATGGAGAAGAGTGCAGGGCTGAAAAAAGAAGTCCGCCTGCTGCCCAGGTGAAGCCTCCCCAGAATCCCGGTTCTTCATTCTGTATATTGGAATTAATGGAAAAGGTGAAATTACCAGCAGTTAATCGCAATCCGCCTGCGGCTCTGTACTCAAACGCTGAATCTGCATACGCACCGGCCAAACCTGCGCTTATCTCCATAGATCCAGCTTTGGCGCAGTATTCCGCAAGCATTTCAGGCCTCCTGTCACCAGGGTTAAGCCTTGAAAAACCTGCTCTCGCAGAGAAGCTGCCAGGGGACCATGAAGCCCAGGTTCCCCAGCCGTATCGGTTCCCTTCCCAGCTGGTTCCGTTAAACAAAAAGTTTCCTGACAAGAGAGATGCTGAATGCACTGAAAGGGTATCGTTCCTGCGAATGAAAAAGCTGCCTGAGGTACTACCGGGCAGAGGTCTGTCCAGCTCGAAGAAGTACCTGCTCCGGTTATTGGTGTTCTGAATAAGCCCGATTCTTGAAAAACTGAGAGAATCAGGAAAAGGCCCTGTTTCAGTTGTCGTATTCCAGCTGCCTCCACCCCATATACCGCTTTGAAGGGGATCTTTCACAACTCCGTTTCGCCAGGGAAGATCAGATGGCACAGAGCCCACAGCAGCAAGAGGCTGGCGATCTCGAAGGAGAAAGCCTCCATTCTCAGAAAGAAGGTAGTCTGCTGAACACCGAAGAGTGTGTTCAGTCTGCAGCATAGCGAACCAGTCTGCTGTAATACCCTCAGGCATCAGAGCAATAAGTGTATAGAAAAGAAGGATCAATAACCCTCCCTGCCCATTGCTCTGTAGGTTAAGACCTTGCCCCTCTCCACTCCAGGCTGATTGAGAGGATTGATGTTCAGAGCAAGACCGCAGAGAACAGTTGCAATTTCAAGTGCCATGAACAACTGCCCCAGCTCAAAACCGGATACCTTTGGAATTCTTATTCTGGAAACAGGAAGCCCCCGTTCTGAAAGAGCCTCTGCAGTTGCGTCCGCTTCTGATGCTCTGAGTTCATTCGGGCTCCTTCCCTGGAGGTAACCCATTGTGGGTATTCCGCTGAACTCGCCATTGGATGAGGCTTTGCCAGCTCTGCATTTCTCAGACAAGATGGTTACTGTCTTGTCTGAAGGCCCCTCCATAAAAAGTTGAACAAGGGAATGCTGGTCTGCGGGACCTCTGCACGCTATGGGAGTCTGGCCTGTGTTTACTGTTTTTCCTGAAAGATCCAGAGCTTTTCCAAGACTCTCTGCCCAGAGCTGGGCAAACCACTGCGATGTCTGAAAGAGACGATCTGAATAGGGCATGAACACATGTATCGGATGGCTTTTGAATCTGGAGAGAAAAGCACCTGCCATATCTGCAGCCAGGCTCTCAAGACCCCTGTCAAGAAAATCTTTTCTAACCAGAGCAGCGCCTTCAAGAATATCGCCTGATGAAGCTCCTGCAAACCATGCAGGAAACATTCCCACAGGAGAGAGAACACTGAATCTGCCTCCGACATTTTCAGGAACTGGAAGTGTGTCCCATCCCCTGTTCTCTGCGAGTTTTCTCAACTCCCCTTTTACAGGGTCAGTTATTGCAATAACCGGTACGGAAGTGCCGAGAAGCTTTCTCAGTTCCATGAAGATGGAAAGAGTTTCGGAGGTCCCGCCTGACTTGGTGACAATACAGATTGCAGATGAACTGTTTTTTCTGCTCTCAACAGCTCTTTTTATGAGATCAGCATCAGGAGAATCAATGAGAGAAACTTTGCCGTTCTCAAGGTATTCTGCTGAAAGAATAGCCCTTAGCCCAAGGGAGGAACCGCCGATACCGGCTACAAAAAGGTTGTCGAACCTTTCTGAATAACGCCTTGCAGTATCAAGTGTCTCTTTCTGAACCTCCCTCTGAACAGGAAGGTTAAAGAAACCCAGACGCCCCTGGTTCCTCCAGTTGTGAAACAGGTCTATTGCCTGAACAGGAAGAGTTTCACAGTTGTATTCTGCAGTAAATTCAAACAGTTTGCCGGCCAAAGCTACCTCCTGGATTGAAAACAGTTTTATGAATATACACCGGAACCAAAACCCTTAAGGAGTGTTTTCTCCATCAAGGAGGTTGCAGAAAATGAGAATGTTACCGGCGTTGCCTGCAGTTCTTGTTACAGTAATACTTGCCCTTTCAGGTTCAGGCAGAGAGGATGACGACAATATGGGATACAGAGCGCTCACACCGGAAGAGGAAAGGGTAATAGTTCACAGGGGAACCGAAGCTCCATGGACAGGGGAGTATACAGAAACCTTTGACAGCGGCGTATATACCTGTCGAAGATGCGGTTTTCCACTTTACCTTTCAGAGACAAAGTTTCAGGCACACTGCGGCTGGCCGGCTTTTGACAAAGAGATAGAAGGTTCTGTCGAAAGGCTTCCGGACCCTGACGGTATGCGAACTGAGATAAGGTGCAGATCATGCGGAGGACATCTTGGACATGTCTTCACCGGCGAAGGGTACACAGAAACAAACACCAGACATTGCGTAAACTCAATATCAATGATCTTTGTTCCTGCAGGCAGAGTGGAAACCGCCTACTTCGCAGGAGGCTGCTTCTGGGGCGTTGAACACAGTTTTCAGCAGACTGAAGGTGTTATCGATGCCTCATCAGGTTACATGGGAGGAGCTGCTGAAAACCCTTCATACAGAGAAGTCTGCACAGGGGCCACAGGGCATGCAGAAACTGTAAGGGTGCTCTTTGATTCTGAAAAGATTTCTTTCAGGGAACTTGCAATGTTTTTCTTTGAGATTCACGACCCTGAGCAGGTGAACGGTCAGGGTGTGGATATTGGAACACAGTACAGATCCGCTGTGTTCTGGACAACTGAGGAGCAGCGGCAGATAACCGGAGAACTCACAGACATTCTCAGGGAAAACGGCCTTCAGGTGGCAACACAGGTGGAACCTGCAGGAGTATTCTACCCGGCGGAAGACTACCACCAGAACTACTTTGATAAGAACGGCGTCAGAGGCTTCTGTCACGGAAGGGTGAACAGGTTTCAGAGATAATCAGTGCCATCGGGCCAGAGGGACAGAATCCAGAGCTGATTGAGAGTGTATCATTCTCATGGAGTTAACGCTTCCTGAAACTGTAACCGGCAAGGTGTCGCCTTCACTGGTTATCAGGAAAATGTTCAGGCCTTCCTCGTGTATGTATTCCGGACCAACAAGATAGAAGTCCGGAATTACAACAGAATCCTCTGAACAGGTTCCAGAGCACACAAGGCTGCCGTCAGGAGATACAGTCCCTGAAACTCCCGAAGGCCATGAAAGCTGACCGGAAAGAGGATGTACAATGAAAATTGAGTCAGGAGGAGGGCCTGTGATTACCGCAACTGTATCTCCAGGCTGCAGCGTCTCCCCTGCATCGGTGAATATCTCTGCTCGTCCGTCAGACACAGAAGTTACAGGAATGTACCTTGAAGAGTCGGCAAGAACAGCAGCGAGGCTGTCTGCTTCAGCACTGTATCCGGCGGCTTCAGCCAGTTCCAGTTCCATCATTATGCGGTCAAGCTCAATGGCAAGGAACGGATCTGATCCCAGCAGAAGTGTATCCCCCGCTGAAAACTCCCTTTCTGCACTTGAAACATCAACTACAAGCAGCGGATGCGGTTCCTGCCATACAACAGCCACTGAAGCCGAGTCTGGAAAGCTCACTGGAAACGCCGGGCCGGGCAATGCGTATCCAGTATGGGCAGAAGCATCGGTTTCAGCAGGTTCCTCAGGCTGCTGCATCTCATTTGTTCCGCATCCAAACAGAACTGGACACAGAAGAGCTGATCCAATAGTTTTCCATACCATTTTCATAGAGACAGATTCACTCCCTGGCTCATGTTTCTTCCAAGACGGGAAATCCACATGAACAGAATATACGCCATAACAGTTACAGCCATACTGCTGTTTGCAGCCTGCGGTTCCACAGAACAGACAAGCGGATTCTTTGTAGGCTCAATTTCCGGCACTGCTGCTGCAACACCTGCAGATACCACTGGAGCTTTTGAGAGGCAGGCCCCTGCACCTGATGATACTCTGCTTAACTGCTCCTTTGACAGTCCGCTGGACAGGCCGTTCGGTGCCAATCTCAGATATGATACCTGGGGGAGCGCGCTTCATATAAACAATGGTTATTTTAACTCTCCTGTTGTCCTGCTCAGTACTGCAGGGCTTGTAGATGACGGTCTGGTTCAGGCTGTTTTCAACATAACCGATGCCCCTTCTCACGCTGTATGCGGAGTTGTTCTGAGAGCTTCAGGCCCTGAAGATTTTCTTCTCATGGGTGTGAACGGCAGAGGCCAGTATACTGTTCAAAGGTGCAGGAACGGCATGTGGATGCCTGTAATGGGACTGGATGCTTTTGAAACATCCAGACTTCTACCCTGGTCCCTCACAGAGGTTGAGATATCAGTGGAAGTCCACGGCTGCTATGCTGACCTCTCAGTGAACGGACAGCTGATTCAGATTGTTAAGACATCAGTTCCTCCCACTGGCCAGATCGGAGTTTTTGTTGACGAAAGAATGAATGCTGAACTGGACAGAATAACGGTGCTGCCCCTGTGATTACACTCATTTTTATTCTTGCCGGATACCTCCCGCTCTGCCATGAAGCTCCTGCACTGGAACACGGCGATGCTCCGGAGCCCTGCAGCTACCGCAGCGGTGTTCCGGTACTGACATATCATCAGGTTTCAGAAACACCGTACCAGTACGGAGTTACTCCTGACAAACTCTGGAATGATCTTCAGGCTCTCTATGACGCAGGATTCTTTCTCATTCTGCCGGACGATATGGAGAATGGTCTCTACAGGGTTCCCTGGAACAGAAGACCTTTGATGATATCCTTTGATGACGGCTGGGAAGACAACTTTCATTTCATAGAGCAAACTGACGGAACAAGAGTAATTGACCCTGATTGTGCTGTGGCAATTGTTAACCGGTTCCTTGATGAACATTCGGATTTCGGCCCTGGCGTTCTCTTCTTCATAAGCTGGGATAAGGTTCCTTTCGGCCACGACACCGAGGAAAAACTCAATATGGTTCTGGACATGGGCCATGCCATAGGCAATCACACAGCAGACCACACTTCTTTCATGCAAATACCAGTGTCTGATTACCACTCTCAGATTCTTCCGGCACTTGCTTCGTTCAGCAGCAGGCTCGGAATGCGTGCCTGGTTCATAAGCAGTCTGGCGTACCCCGGTGGACAGCTTCCTTCAAGGGCAGGAGCAGAGGAAATACTTCTGAATATGGAGTATGAAGGCAGAAAGGCTGTTACTCAGGGCTATCTGGTGGACGGCGCAGTAGAGAACCTGAGAAGGTTCTATGAATCATCAGGTGAAGGCAGACTGAGAATCAGCAGAATTGATATGGCCCTTTACAGCGTGCCTCAACTTCTTCAGTGGCAGAACCTTATGCAGCCCGGCCTGGAGCGGCCATCTCTTCACGATCAGCTCCCCTGGCGACCATGAATATCAATTCTCTTCCATTTTCGTTCCGGAGCCATCTGATACTTCCTGAGAACAGGTTGTCCTACGCATAGCGCCGTATGACATCTTCCCAGCCCTGTGAGCGGTGCGGCATACCTGATGAATCCTCCCCACAGTGTTCCCAGCCCCATGGCTTCAGCTTTCATGGCCACTGCAGAGGCAGCTATCAGAGAATCCTGAACAGGAGTCGCTGATTTTACAGATGAGCTGAAAAGCAGAACACAGGGAGCACCCCAGGCCAGAAGATCCTCTCCTTTGCGGAGTCTTCGTATGAAGTCCCTCCCTGGACCTGCCATAAGGGTTACAGCTCTGAAGCAGTCAACCGCCCTTAGTATTCCAGTAAACTTATTGACCAGTTTCTCTTCAACTGCAGCTCTGCCACTGAGCACCTTAACAGTTATTCCCTGATCGTTGCGGCCGGTAGGTGTCCAGTTAAGGGGCTTGAGAAGCTCCTCCAGCTCGTCCGCTGAAAGGTCAGCGGCTTTGAATCTTCTGACAGACCTTCTTAACTTGAACAGTTCATCCACTTGAACAGGAGAGACACCTTCACTTCCGGCAGCAGGTTCAAGGTCAAAACAGTTTTCCGGGCAGTATACGCCGCAGTGGGAACAGCCGATACATGTATGTGCAAAATAAGAGGGTTTCCCCTCTGGAGTTGCGCGAATTGAACAGGTCGGGCAGATTGAACTGCATATGCCGCATCCGGTGCATCTGTTCTGAAGGTATCTTTCAGCAGGGTTGAAGACCATCAGGGAACCACCTGTATATTAACATTTCCTGTATCTATTCCCGGAAGCACTTCAACTACTCCAGGCCACGCTCCGTATGGTTCACCAGGATTCCAGATTTTGTCACCGTTCCAGTCAACAAAACACGCTGCAGTGTATCTGCCTCCTGGAAGATCGGTAACAGTGTATTCTCCCGGTGTAAACAGTTCTGTAACTGTTTCGCCGTCACTTCCTGCAGGTGATACAACAATCACCACTGTTGCAGCGCCTGTACCTGAAATGTAACCGGATATTGAACCCGGTCTTTCACTCCAGGCAGGTATGAATGTCCAGCTTCTTCCTGAAAGAGTATCACCCTGGAGAGATACAAGACCTGAATCGACATCAATGCGGTACTGTACTCCCCCCAGCAGTTCTCTCTCCGGAACAAATGAAAATGCTCCAGGCGCGATTCTGCTCAGGGTTCCTGCAACAGGAGTACTGTCTGAAACCTGCGTAACTGAATATAGAGGTTCGAGATCTTCCAGATAAACCCAGTCGCTGAAGAGGATTGTGAAGGGGCCTGACGGCGGAACTTCCACTGCTCCGTCTTCAGGATACGCTGATTTTATTGACATGATATTCACAGGAAGGGAATCAACTCCCCATATTTCAAGGGTGTCAGGCAGTGACGGATTTCCTGAAAGATCCTGAATTCCCTCCACAGCAACTGTATAGAGTGTATCGCTCATTTGCCTGGTATATACTGTTGTTCTGCCTGTTGAGGATCTTCCTGCGTAGGACTCAAACCCCAGAACCTCCAGCGGTGACCCGTCAGGGCCGGCTATTAGCACAGAACCAGTTTCCCAACCATTATCAGAAATCTGTTCATTCCAGCTGATATTCAGGTGCCACCCATCAATAACAGTTACAGCAGATATTGATGGACCAATGCTGTCAGTAATTGACAAATTCAGAGTTATGGAGGCTGTATCAGAAGCCTCCAGTATAAACCGCTCAAGTACCCCGGGTTCCCTTTCCATATCCCAGCTGAGACTTCTGTCATTATCCTCGTAGCAGTGAACAAGGTACTCTCCAGGAGTAAGCCATTCTGCCAGTATGGTATCTGTTGAATCCGGAAAAACAGTGGTAAGCCGTGAAGCAGTATCAGGAAGCAGAAACAGGTCGCAGCGGGATGTTTCAGTTACTTCTCCCCCGCCGCTTCTTGTAACCTGGGCATTCAGAGTACCGAAGTTTTCCATTCCTGAAGTGTTCCATACAAAAGTTGAAGAATAGCCGGCAGGGTTTCCCCTTCGATCTCTCAGGTCGCCTGATACAGTTACAACCACCACTGTTGCTGAAGAATCAGGATAAACCCTGATATAGTCGCTCCCGGTAACTATTTCTCCTGGGCAGGGATATATCTGAACAGCACCCTCATCCTGAGATATCTTCTCTGAGAAACTGAAGGTTATCTCATTCGGAATAACATCACACTGGCCGTAAGAAGGAGTAACACCTGTTATCTCCGGCCCGTCTGTGTCCTCCGGACCCCCTGTGGGCGCAACCACTCTGGCACATGACAACAGGAAGAACAGAATGGTTATAAAGAGAATACGGCTTGTTTTCATTGATCAATCAGCAGCTGCTTTCTGATAACTGCTGACTTTCTGTAAAAGGCCTCTGCTTCCGAGTGCCGTTTAAGTTTCTCAAGAACTATTGCCAGCTCAACGATGTAGTCAGGGTTTTCAGGAGCCCTTGAAACAGCATTTCTCAAATACTCTTCAGCCTCATGAAGCTTTCCTGTAAGATTGGCGCATCTGCCCAGATAGAACCATCCTGCATGGCTGTCAGGATAATCGTCCACCACATCCTCAAGTCTGGACATTGCTTTTTTGTAAAGGCCGGTTCTTATCAGTGCCACTCCCTCAAGCAACTCCATCTGAACCGGTGATATATTCATCAAAGCAGCTCTTGCGCGCCATCCTGAGCCCCTCAGATTTCCAATCTCAATGAGAATGTCCGAAAAAGGAGTATTCTCAGGTTTTGAATAATCTTCCTTTACCTTATCAGGCTTGATAACCTTCTCATTATCAAACTCTTCATCAAAAAACACATCCTCAAGTTCTTCCATGGAAGACTCTGAGGCAACAGGTTCCTCTTGTTCATCCTGAATAGCCTGTTCAGCAGGCCCGTCCTCGGAGATTTCAGGCAGATCCATTTCAGAAGAGGCATACACTGCCATCTGTCTGCCTGAAAGTTTTTTTTCCAGCAGCGCCTTGAAACCCTCATGGAGCTTTACAGGCTCTTTAAGCACCTTTAGCAGCTGTCGAAGCTGAAACTCGCTTATCTCATCGGTCAAAAGCACCTGCTGTCGAATCTCCGCAGGCAGCTTGAGAAGGTTAACCAGCTGGGTTATTCGTGCCCTGGAATACCCGAGCATGTCTGCAAGCTTGCTTCTGTTTGCTACAATTTCCCTGCGCAGCAGAGCATCAAAGAGCATTGCTTCTTCAGTGCAGTTCCTAATCAGCCTGTGTGCAGGAAGCACATGTACATTGGACCTTACCACAAGACACTTTGCCAGTGATCTGCCGGATTTCCTAAGATGCCATACTGTACGATGATTGCCTACAAGGGTGAAACCTCTGTCCTCTGCAACAAGTACAGGCGGAAACTCCTGGCTTTCATCGTCTTCGCTTCGCTGCCAGTTTTCAGGAGCATTGAATCCGTCTATATCCGAGAGTGCCACCTCTTCCAGAGGCAGATGGTCTGCTGTCAGTTCTTCTGCTCTATCCATCGTTCATCCTCTCCTTGAACAGTATCTCTGCAATACTCCCGGGGGAATTACCTGTTCTCACAGCGCCGGGCAGTCTTCTGAACATATTCCTCTGTCTTCTGGCAAATCTCCATGTATTGACAGATATGCGCTGAAAAGCCTCCTCTTCAGTACACAGACCTTTCAGGTAGTCGATTATCTCAGCATAGCCGATGGTAGCACTGAGTACAGGCTCTTCAGGCACCCCTGAACCCAGAAGACTCCTTACCTCATCAACAAGACCGTTCTTCAGCATTTCAGAAGTTCTTTGCTGTATTCGTTTTCTAAGCACAGCACCCTCAGCTTCTATCACTGCAAACCTGAATCTTCCATCGGGATTTCCGCCCTTTTTCATTTCTGAAGGAAGCTCCATACTGAGAAGCCCTATCTCCAGAGACCTTACCAGACGAACAGTATCTGACTTATCAAGTCGCATAGCCTCCCCTGGATCAATTCCCCGAAGCAGTCTGTGAAGAGACCCGGGTGCTTCGTTTTCAATGGATTTCAGAGCCTCTCTGATGTTGTCATTTCTATCAGGAAGGTCATCAAAAAGACCGGCAAGCGACATCAGATAGAGAGCTGATCCTCCCACTACAAGTGGAGTTGAACCCCTCGCAAAAACATCTTCAATAGCCTTCATGCCCTCTTTGGCAAACCATCCTGCCGAGAGTAGTTTTACAGGATCTGCAACATCAATCATGTGGTGAACCACCGATTGAAGTTCTGAACTTGAAGGTTTTGCAGTTCCGATATCCATTCCTCTGTAGAACTGCCGTGAGTCGGCGCTGATTATCTCAATTCCTGAAAAACGGGATGCCAGTTCAAGTGCCGCTGCAGTTTTTCCTGTTGCAGTGCATCCTGCAATTACCGGAATAACCCTATCTGCCAAAGCGGTTCTCCAGTTCAGCGAAGGAAAGCTCAATCATGGTAGGTCTGCCGTGGGGACAGTGAAAAGGGTCTTTCATGTTGAACAGGGTGTGAAACAGGTTTCTGGCCTCAGCCTGACTGAGCTTGTCTCCAAACTTGATTGCTCCTTTGCAGGCACTGGACGCAGCTATGTTCTCAGCCTCTGAAACATTCTTTTCTGAACCTGAAGCCAAAGACTCCATAACCTCAAGGAGGGCTTCCCCTCCACGCTTAATTCCCACAGGCACACTGCTCAGCAGAAGTCTGTCCCCTGCTATGGTATAGTCGTAACCGGCCTGCTTGATCATTGCTCCGTAGAGCTTCAGAAGCGCTTTATCCTGCTGATCCAGACTGATCTCCTCAGGAAGCAGCATTCTCTGCTGCCCTGCAGCCATAGCGCCCTTCAGAGAATCCAGTATCCTTTCGTAGAGAATCCTCTCATGGGCTGCGTGCTGATCCACAACCAGCAGCCCTGTGGCAGTCTGTGTAACCAGCCAGGAATCTGCTACTATCATTATTTCAACAGTATCTCCCCAGCCACTGTTTACAGAGGCTGCAACCTCTTTCCGGGAAGGTTCATCAAGTGGGGCCTGTATCTCAAAAGCCTTCTGGAAAAGGGATGGGCTGACAGTTTTTTTCTCAGGCCTGTATCCTGAATCAGAATACCCTGTGTATGAAACACGCGCTGAACCAGAAGCAGGAAGACTCTTTTCACCGGCGGTGTATTCAACTCCTGCTTCACTTTGACCTGTATAAGAAACATGAGGTGATCCTGATACAGCAAAGGATGTGCTTTCTTTTCTGTTCTGAACTATTCCCAGTGTTGCAGACCTTACAGCTGCCTCCAGCTCATGAGGTTTACGGAAACGAACCTCCCTCTTGGCAGGATGCGCATTTACATCCACAAGGTCCGAAGCTACAGTTATCCTGCAAACAATAAGAGGATCCCCTGCCGGGCCGGAAAAAGCTTCCTGCAACGGTCGGTAGGCTGCAGGCGCAGTAACCGGCCTGCCGTTCACAATGATGAACTGATGCCTTCTGTTAGCCCATCTCCTGTCTGGAAATACAGTCAGTTTCACCTCAGTACTCCCTGACTTTCCAAAAGCTTCCACACACCTGTCAGTGGCTGAAAGATGATATCTGCAGCGAAGCCTTGAAGGGAGAGAATCAGCCACAGGAAGGTCAAATACAGTTCTACCTGAATGCTTCAGCAAAATGGAGCAATTCAATGCTGAAAGGGACGAGCCGGTTACTATCTTCTCTATCCATGAAAGTTCAGTGGATTCAGTTCGCAGGAACCTTCTCCTTGCAGGCTGATTGAAAAACAGGTTCTCAACTGTAATGGTTGTTCCTCTGGTTCGTGCAGCAGGAGACATATCATCCAGCCTGCCTCCTGTAAGAACCATCTTCCATGCCTCTTCACCGTCTGAAGTAAGTATGGTCATTCTTGAAACACTGGCTATGCTGGGAAGAGCTTCTCCCCTGAACCCCAGGGTGTGTATGTCGTTAAGGTCGGAAGCAGAGGAAATCTTGCTTGTGGCATGCCTCTGAATAGCCAGAAGAAGGTTGTGGCGGGTCATTCCGCTGCCATCGTCACGAATGATTATTGATTTTCTTCCGCCGGCCTCAAGCTCTATCTCCACAGAAGAAGCCTGTGCATCCAGAGCATTCTCAAGCAGTTCCTTAACCACCGAAGCAGGCCTTTCAACCACCTCTCCAGCAGCTATAAGGTTCACCAGATGATCCGGCAGCTTCCTGATCTCACCCATGTAAACCTCCCTTGCAGCAACCTGGTATTTCTGTGCCTGCAGCAGAACGAGTTATTTAAACCCCGACACCAGCCAGGCTGACGACTACCGACACCGGCAAACAGCCTTTTGTACAAGCCCTAGTTCCCGGCACAACCAATCGTGTCAGCACATATTGGTGCCGGCAAACAACCTTTCGTACAAGCAGTGGTTCCCGGCACAACCAATCGTGTCAGCACCTTTTGGTGCCGGAGGAGGGATTTGAACCCTCACGCCCATGCGGGCAGCGGATTTTAAGTCCGCTGTGTCTGCCATTCCACCACTCCGGCACAGACAAAAAGTGTTAACGCAGCAAATATACTACTGCAGTGCAAAACCACAAATATGACTTATTACAATCAATACCGGCTTAAAACAAAGCCACTGCAGAGTTCTGAAAAGCCCCAATTGCTCAGGATAATCTCGAATTCTTTCTCACTGGAAATGTTCATCAAATACGGGAATTGCATAATATTGACTTATGACATCATCCGTTGCAGGAGTGCTGAGAATCCGAATAACCGGAAGTGCTGCTTCTGCCCTGTTCACTGATATGAGTGCGGTTTATGATGAGGCGTCTGTTTCGCTATTCCACCGGCTCAGTTAATTGCTGCCGAAAGATATACCAAGAACTGCTCCTGTTTCCCAATGGTTTCCGTGTTCCCTTTTGGCGGTTATTCCTGCCACCAATCCTCTGATTGATACTTGCAGTTCTCCTGATAACTGTCCCCCTTCAGTGTGGGAAACTGAAGCTGTAAGATTATCAGCAGGCGTGAAGAGAAGATGAAATCCAGGGTTTGAAATGCATACCGAGAGGCTGCAGCAGCCTGCTAAGCTTTCAAGGAACAGAACAGGCTCTTCCTCATCGGTTCCTGCTGTGAAAGAGATGTAATCAATGTCGATGTTTGCTGTGAACCGTCTTCTGAATGTGCTGTCGGTAACTGCTCCACCACTGGATATTTTCAGTGGCCTGCAGTTGATTCGGGAAACAAGCCAGAACCTTCCTGTGTTTTTGTCCTGACACCAGGCAGGGCCTATGCTCACCCACTGCGAAGGTGTCAGAGTAAATCCGGCGGTGAAAGCCTCTTCACCTGCAGCGAGAGTAATTCTTTCAGAGCGGTAACCGCCGAAGAGTGATGGATCGTTACCTGTCAAGTTCCTTATCTGGAACTCTGCCCCGTCATAGGAAACTCCTGCGCCTGTACCTTTGTCAAACTCCCACAACTCTGCTCTGAACCCTGAGACTTCAAGGAAGGATGCGTAATAGTCCTTTGTGATTCTGGAGCCTACTGACGGTTTCAGCCCTGCGGTTACACCTGTTGAAAGTACTCTGAAGCTTCTGTCGGAAGACTGGTGAAAAGTTACTTCAGTGAAAACGCTCTCTGGAGTGAAAGGTATTTCTGGAACCTGTGACCAGCCACTTTCCGGAACCAGGCCCTGAATTAATAGAAAGTGCAGTTCTTTTCCACAGGAAACCGGTTCTGTTACAGGTGTGAGAGAGCAGATAGCAAGAAAAAGAGCAATCATTCCAGAACTCTCAGTATTTCTTTAGCTTTTTTGCGGCCTATTCCCGGCACTGAAGCTATCTCCTCTTCAGAAGCAACTCTTATTCTGGCAACGCTGCCAAATCTTTTCAGTAGTGCAGCTTTCAGGGCAGGCCCTATACCTGGTATGTCGTCCAGTGCTGAATGAAAATGATTTCTGGCTCTGCGCTTCCTGTGAAAGGTTATTACAAACCTGTGTGCCTCATCCCTCATTGCTCTGAGAAGAAGTATCGGAGGAGAATCCTGAGGAAGTTTTATCTCTTTTTCCTCCGGTGCGGTAAGCAGTATCTCTTCCTTCTTGGCAATGGAGATGAACCTGGTTTCAGGCATTACTGAGCCTCCGGCAGCCCATGCAGCCCTGAGCTGTGTAATCCCTCCGTCAATAAGAAAAACATCAGGGTGTTCCTCTTCCAGATGGGAAGCGTACCGTGAAACAGCATTTCCAATCATGGCAGGGTCGTTCCGGGCTATCTCTTCAGGCATTGTAAACCGTCTGTACCCGTTCTTGTCAGGTTTACCGCTCCTGAAGCTTATCAGTGCCGCAACCGATGCGTAACCCTGAATGGTGGAGGCATCCAGGCATACCATCCACTCAGGAGGTCTCTTCAAACCAAGAATATCTGCTATGGCTTCAAGTGAAGCCTCAAGTCGTTCTCCTCTACCTGCAGGATTCTTCCATTCAAGCTTTCTCAGAAAGTGCTTGAGATCCTTCTCTGCCACATCCACCAGGGAACGGCGGTCTCCCCTTTCAGGAACCAGAATCTCCACTGTACTGCCCCGCTGCTCTTTAAGCCATCCCTGAAGCAGTTCTCTGTCCTCCGGTTCAGCTGAAAGAATTACCTCTCTTGGAATATCTCCTGTTTCTGAATAGTAAGACCTGAGGAGAACTGAAATCCGTTCCTCTTCAGAAGCAAGTTTCCACCTGGAAGTAAAAGGAAGGCGAAGACTGCCCAGGAATCGGCCCCCTCTGGCCTGTATAATTATGCCCCAGTTCTCGTTCACTGCCATGATGTCTCTGGAAATGCTGTCACGGAGTGATTCAGGAGCAGGCCAGCCGAAAGAGTCAAGCCTTTTCATAAGGTCTCTCAATTCAGCGGCCCTTTCAAACTCCAGGTTTTCAGAAGCGTCAAGCATCCTTTTGCGAATCTCCTGTCTTGCCTCTTCCCAGTGTCCTCCCAGAATGTGAATAATCCTCTCTACCCTTTCCAGATACTCTTTTCTTTCTCCTGTGGAACACGGTGTGGGACACCTGCCCATCTGGCCCATGAGGCAGGGGCGCTTTCTGGGTTTCAGAGAAACTGTTCTGCATTTCCTCAGCGGATACAGCTCCATAAGAAATGCCGCCAGTGACCTGAGATTACCTGCATCAGGATAAGGGCCGTATCTGGGAATCTCTTTGGATCTGTCGGGATTTCTGGTTATTACCAGCCTGGGATACTCCTCGTCAGTTGTTATCTCCAGCCAGGGATACCTGCTGGAAGACCTCAAATCAACATTCAGAGGAGGTTTCAGCATTCTTATCAGTTCAGCTTCAAGAACCAGGGCTTCCAGCTCATTCCTGGTGACTGTCCACTCAACTGTCGCTGAACGATCCAGAAGAAGCCTGTGCCTCATATCTCCAGGGTTTGAGATGTGCCCTCTGAGCCTGTTGATAAGACTCTTTGCCTTGCCTATGTAGAGAACTTTGCCTCTGCTGTTCAGAAACCGGTAAACACCAGGAAGAGCCGGTGCGCCGTCAACTGATCTTTTGAGTGAATCACCTGCCATGCTTCAGAATTCTGAGAGCTGTTTTTCGTATATCTCTGCCCCCTGTTAGGAGAAAAACCGAGGTGGAGAGAATAATTGTCAGAATACCGGATACAGCCAGAGCAGCAGCGCCGGGAACCATACCTGAAGCAGCGTAACTGAATACAAAATTCTTTACAGTAACGAGGAAAACCGTTGCAGTGAGACCTGAGAGGAAGAGGGAAGCCCAAAGTACCCCTGGAAGACGGGCTTTTCCCAGCCTCTTTCTCAAAGCCCTTCTAAGCAGCAGCAGATTGGCCATTGATGCAGTGCTGCTTGCAAGAGCAAGTCCTGCAAGTGGTTCAGCAATACCTGTCTTAAGGAAAAGCAGCGTAAGGCCCATGTTAAGAATAATGTTGAGACCCATGCAGCCAATGGCTATCTTTACAGGTGTTTTCGTGTCCTTCAGGGCAAAGAAAACAGGTGCAGTTATCTTCATTCCAGCATAGAACACCATGCCCAGCGCATAGTATCTCAGGGCTGCTGCTGTAAGTCTCAGAGATGTATCTGAAAACTCTCCGCGAAAGAACATCACCCTTACAGCAGGTTCAGCCATGAAAAAAAGAAAGAGACAAGCCGGCACCATTATTCCAGAGAGTACCGCTGTGGAGTAGTTCAGGGTTCTGATGGCCTCCTGGGGCTTACCCATTGCAGTCTGTCTGCTGAGTGTTGGAAGAAGAGCTGTAGCCAGAGCAATGGCAAAGATTCCCTGTGGCACCTGTGTTATTCTGAGCCCGTATGAAAGAGCTGCAACGCTTCCTTCAGAAAGCATTGAAGCAATCAGCTGGTCTACCAGTATGTTCACCTCTGCAGCCATGAGCCCGATAAGTGCAGGAAAAGCCAGCTTCAGGACTCTTCTCAAGGCAGGATCCTTCCAGCAGAAGTCAGGTCTGAAAGGAATACCCCTTGCCTTTAACCATGGTATCTGAACCAGAAGCTGCAAGGCTCCTCCTGCCAGAACACCTGTGGAATAAGCCCATACAGGCATATTCGACATCCACATTCCAGCAAGCACAAAGAGTCCGATAAGCGCTGAAATATTAAAGAGTATAGGACCAAGAGCCGGAGCCAGAAAATGCCTGTGGCTGTTGAGAATACCCATGCATACAGAAGCAAGGCCCACAAATAGTATGTATGGGAAGAGCAGTCTGAGAAGGGAAGCTGTAAGCTGCGACTTTCCTGGTTCGGAACTGAATCCGCCGGCGAAGATGTCTACCAGTATTGGAGCTGCAGCCATACCTGCTATTACTATTGCCAGAAGTGCAGTTGCTGTGAATGTAAGTATTCGACCGGCAAGCTGTGACGCTCTTTTGTCACCGTCTTTAACAAGAGTCTCTGTATAGGTTGGAACAAAAGCAGATGAAACTGTAGCCTCACCGAAGAGCCGCCTGAGGATATTGGGAATGATGAACGCTATTGTGAAAGCATCTGCTGCTGTTCCGGTGCCAAGCACTGCAGCCTGCCCCACATCCCTTGCCAGGCCCAGAATACGACTGAGAAATGTCAGTATTCCCAGGAGACCTGCTGCTCTTGCAATGCTTCTCCCCTCCTGAGCAGGAGTTCCAAGAGAGTTCCCTTTGCCCGGTTCAGCGAAGAGCACTCTTTATTCCCGCCCAGGTAACCTGCTCAAGAACTTGGGTGTCAGTGGTGCCTGCCCCTGCATCATCAAAACTTACACTCCAGGGTACCTTTCCGGGACCAGCTGCAAAAACACCGGCAGACCCTGGTTGCATCTGCAGATCATCCACAGCTTGAAGAAGCCACTCTGCAGGTTCGTCACCAGGAGCGCCCTCCCATACTTTTGCAGAAACTTCATTGCCTGAAACCTGAAGAACCGCATGGTACTCAGTGTCATAGTCCAGTGTAAACAGCTGTGTGTCCAGCGCCAGAGACTGGGCAGAACCGAACTTTCGCTCAATGAGTATCGTGTTTCGAAAAGGCTTCAAAACAAGCCTGTAGTACCACTCTTCATCTCCGCAGTATCTGGCAGCAACTCCTGCTGCAAGGCCACTGTCAAAGGTCACTCTGGCAAATACCCGGTAATCGGAGATACTCATTTGGCCAGACACATCTCCTGTGTATGACATGCCGCTGCCCCTGTTTCCTGAGCCGTATAAGAAGTATTCCCCTTTGATTACCTGGAACTCTGCCGAACCTGAACGGGTCCATCCGTCATCATTGCCGTCATTGAAATTATCAATGAACAGAATATTCCCGAAAATCACAAGTGAAAGCGCAACATAAAAGACAGCATTCATTATTCTCCCCCTTCGCTTTAGTACAGGAACTATACAACTGAAGCACGAGTGGAAGTATAGGTGCAGCATTTGAAAGGATTACCAGGAGTTTACCGCTAAAGGGAAACTTCCTCTGAAATACTGATGAACAGCAACTCTTGCTAAACGGCTTCTCCGTGTGCTGCTGGCTGGGTTAGATTCCTCCGGGCCTCACCTCTGCAGAGTATTATGTACGGATCATGATTTTCAGGAATAACTCTGAGACAGAATGCTCTTCTGTTCAGAAACACAATTGTTCCCTGTTCAGTAATATCATCCTGAACTATTGAACCAATCGTTGTAATTTAGTTCCGTACATCTTCTAAAAACTGTCCGGTTTCTGAAAAATGATAATACCTTAAGAATTTATTCTTCATCACGCAGGCAGACCAAAAACAGATGCTGCCACTGCACTGAAAATCCCTTTACTGAACATTGCGTTACCACTTCTTCTTTCTCGGTAATCTGCTGATACAAAATGAGCCGCCCCGATACGGGACGGCTCAATCTATCAATGCATACTCTTAGAAAATGGCCTTGATTGTGGCCCAGGTGCTGCTGTCAAGTGACTGCGCATAGTCGGGAACAATGATGCCTGAACCGTCAGGAGCAGTCACAGTAAGATCATCTACCCAGACTATGTCACCAGGGGCGGAATAGACTCTGAACTCAATCACAAGACCGGTATGACCATCAACAACTTCCCATGAATGCTCGGTCATGTCCCAGCCGAGCCCCTCACCGTAGTCACTGTTTCCACCGGCGGAACCGTTATAACCGGTAACATCATTCGGGTCATCATTCCAGTGTGCCCATATTCTGCCTGAAGGCGCCGCGCCTGGAGTATCGTCGTATCTCCAGATTGAAGCTGTAACCTGATCCCCGTCGGTAAGGCCGGTAATCCATGCTACATAGGCCTGGGTATTTCCGTCAGAACCGGCGGTCTGCTCAAGTTCAAGGGACTGACTGCCTTCATGAATCGGATCAACAGTCTCAATGGTTGCCTGCATTCCGCCATATGTGCCCAGGACAGTATCGGTGCCTTCCCAGCCGCATGTTGCAGTTACATCAGCAAATGAAACTGCGAAAGCTGCCGTGAAAAGCATAACAGCAAGTGTTTTCAAGTTTCTTCCTCCTATGGTTTCGGTCCGTATTCCTCGGGTATCATAACTAATACAGAAAGCCATAGCCAGATTCCCGGCATCATCTCCGATCCTCAGACACATCAGGTTAAAGCTATTATAAATTATCAATACAATATTACTAACTTTTAACAATATGTATGATGCTCTTGATAATCAATTGATATACTTATAGTATTTTTATCATTCTTTGCGATTAACCTGTTATAATAATTTGGAATACCTTCATTCATTTACACAAGATACACTTGATTTGTTATTACTGCTTTACTATGACTTAGAACTGATTTTCTAAAAACAACAAAAGCGGATTCATTGCCCTTGCGAATCAATCATATCTGAAATACGGAAGCCTGCTTAACGGCTGAACAGTAGAATCAGTTCCGGAATTGACTCAGGCTAATCAGAAGTGTATCTATAACTTGTGTAACAGAAAGGGGTTTTCATGAAAATATTAGTTACACTTCTTTTTATGGTGTTCGCCTCTCTGGCAGTGGCTGATGTTTCCATCGTCGCTACCATTGATGCGCCGGACACATTGATAACAGGTCTCGGTTATGGAAACGGATCGTTGTGGGCTGTCAACAGCGGTGATGAAATTGCATACCAATTAGATCCGGGCACAGGGAGTGTTCTCAACTCGTGGACACTTACACAGCCTGGAGCTAAAAAAGTATCCGGATGCACCTTTGCCAACAGCACTCTGTATGTGTGTGCAGGTAATCTGCCTAACCTCACAGCTTCTTACTGCTACAAATACACCACATCCGGTACATACTCAGGCAGCTTCTCCCTGGACTGTTGAGGCAGCGACCTTGACCGGGAGGTTACTGGTCTTGCTGAAGGAAACGGAAGGCTCTACGGAGCAGGAGTAGACACTCAGACAATGAAAGAGTGTCTTGAAAAGTACAGCTACTCAGGCGTACTGCAGTCAGGGCCTGAGTTCATGGTGGAACTTGGTATTGATTTTCATGATATTGCGTGCAGCGGCGATCTGTGGTGGTATGCCGTGAACGATGGAACCAGCTCTATCAAGGCTTACGATGAGGCCGGAGTTCTTCAGGTGTCCATATCGGTTGCTGATGTTCCAGCTGCCTGCGGACTTACCATTGACGATGAAGGATATCTGTGGGTAAGCAATACTGACACAGATGAAATCTATAAGGTTGATATTGGTTTGAGTTCTCTTACAAGATCAACCTGGGCAGGCATCAAAACTTCTTTCTGAACACAAACAAAATCCCTTGGAAGGCCCCGGAATGCTCCGGGGTCTTCTTAGTTCCTGTGTTTCCTGGCATTCATTGCACTCTTTCAGAAGCAGTCAATGTCACCCAGGAGAAGATTTTTTTCACCACTGCATCAGGGCAAAATTACAGCTGCGGATACTTTGATTGACCCCCTCTGAAAAATACACTAGATTAGTATTGAAATAAGACTAAAGACGAGGAGAAATTCATGCGTAATGTTATTATTGTCTTGATCCTGGTTGCGACTGTTGCTTCAGCCCACTCTGTAGTTGCCACCATTGACGCCCCTGACACAAACATTTCCGGTCTTGCCTGGGGAGATGGCAGTCTTTGGGCAATGGATGCTCTGACTGACATGGTATTCCAGCTGGATCCTGCAACTGGAGCAGTACAGAACAGT
>PDWJ01001030.1_pt1 | contig 36512 bp, 34 predicted proteins | sample 1430881 | NCBI WGS metagenome assembly PDWJ01 (sample SAMN01162460, study PRJNA174530) | Oral metagenome, whole genome shotgun sequencing project. | biome: Marine environment; feature: Marine mammal; material: Swab sample of the gingival sulcus; isolation source: swab sample of gingival sulcus...
CTATCTTGATACATTCGCTGCTGATGAAACAACCGATCCCTTTGTACAAATGGGCGGTACAGGTGAAACCTGTCCTGCGGCCAGTGAAGAGCAAATCTTTGCGGTGATTGAGAAATGGGCAGCGGCGGCGGTACGTTGCAAAGCAGCGGGTTTTGACGGTGTTGAACTCCACTTTGCCCACGGTTTTGGTGCAAGCGGCTGGCTCAGTCCTCTATGGAACCACAGGACCGACAAGTGGGGAGGATGTCTTGAGAATCGTTCCCGTCTCGGAGTTGAAATTGTTAAAGCGATCAGGCAGGCCGTCGGCGATTGGCCTGTTACCGCTAAAATCAACAGCGAGGATGGTGTTGAAGGGGGGATTACCCACGAGGATATGATCTTTTTTGCGCGTCACATCGTAGAAGCCGGTGTCAACGGATTAGTCGTCTCAGGCGGATCTCCGGCAGGCGGCAACACAATGAAGCCGGCAAGGCTGGCGAAAGCAGGTCGGGAGGGCAAAAACGGTGAAGGCTATTTTGCTGAGGCTGCTGCCAAAGTCAGAGCGGCTGTCGGTGGCGAGGGTGACGGCAAGGTCCCCGTGATTGGCATTGGCGGCTGGCGAACCCCGGCTATCATGAACAAGCATATTGGACGCACATGCGATGCATTTGCCATCTCACGTCCTCTCATTCACGATGCCGGGATTATTAACAAATGGATGAAAGACTCTACTTACCTGACTGGTTGTATTTCCTGCAACAAATGTCTGCAAAAGAAGGGAATTGTTATCTGCCGGAAGGATGAATAGAGCTTCTCAATACTTGAGAAAGTCATTGCCAACATGGAAGAATCTCAGCGATACCGGATCGCTGACGAATTACGAGCATTGGGTGTCAGGGAAGGTAGAGTCGTGCTCGTACATTCATCCCTGCGCTGTTAGGAGGCGCTGAAATGCTTGTTTGCGGCCTGTTGGAAGCCTTAGGAGAACATGGAACGCTATAAGGTCGTCGGAGACATTTTGGAGCAGTGTGCAGCCGTTGGAGAATTGCACCATGCCCTGGAGCAAGGAATCATCAGCCAGTCGGATGTTCATGGGGAAATCGGGGCTATTGTGGCCGGTGCGATTCCCGGTCGAGAAAACGATGATGAAAACATTGTGTATGATGCGGCTGGAACGGCCCTGCAGGATACAGCCGCCGCTGCTTCTTACTATGAAAAAACCGTGAAATTCGGGAAAGGCTGTTACAGGAATTTATTCGAGTAGATTTATGTTGCCACTGGGGCCTCTCCCTCCCAGGTTTTTCAACCTGGAGGATGCTGGGAAAAGAAGGCCCCAAATATATTGAAACGTGTTGCGCAACACGACGGCAGGCTCTTTCCGAACATTACTCAAACAGTGTTGCCGGAAGATCTTTAGCAAGCGGGAAACTCGTTTGCGTGCCGGATGCCTGAACACTGATCGCAGCAATTGTATTGGCCCGTTGTATGGCATCTTTTAAAGGCTTACCGGCTGCCAGAAAATAGGCAAGACTTCCCACGAAAGAATCTCCGGCTCCGGTTGTATCGAGGGCATTCACCGGTTCAACCGGCACATGCAGCGTTTCCTGTTCTCCGACGAGCAAGCTGCCGCGTTCTCCCAGCGTCAGAAGCACACTTTTTGCCCCTCGTTCCAGGAGAACTTTTGCCGCTGTTTCGGCTTCGGCAATCGTCTTAACCGGCAAACCGGTCAGTAATTCGGTTTCGGTTTCATTGGGGCAGAAGATGTCGCTTAACTCATACAGTTCGGACGGCAGTTCCGGGCGGGCTGGAGCCGGATTAAAAATCGTTTTAACGCCTTCTTCACGGGCGATCCGTAAGGCTGCCAGTGTAATTTCCAGTGGAATTTCGAGCTGACAGACAAGTATTTGGGACGCAGCGATCGTCGGACGGGCCGCTTCGATCTCTTCTTCGGTCATGAGATCGTTGGCGCCGGTCACAATAATAATCGAATTGTAGCCTTCTTGATCGACGGAAATCGGGGCCACGCCTGAAAATGCCTGGTCTGTAAACAAGACATGCTGCGTGTCGATACCGAAGGACTTGAAATTGTCTAAGGTATCTTTTCCAAATACATCCTCTCCTAGTTTTGAGACCATCGCGACATCACCACCAAGTTTGGCGGACATGACAGCCTGATTCGCACCTTTTCCGCCAAATCCCATATGAAAACGAGTCCCATGCAAGGTCTCTCCTCGCTGCGGCAATCGAGGGACATAACTGATCAGATCGAGATTACAGGCTCCGACAACACAAATTTTTGGCGTTTTCATGATTTTTTATCCTCTCATTCAGCAATTGTTTTTTCCGGTTACGCAAGGCATTTCACTCCGTAGTTTAAAATTCGACGAACAACATTCCATCAGGTTCCTTGGAATTTGTCAAATGTTTTCATTACAAGAGCTGTAAAGTGCTGGAAAAAGCCTATGCTACCAGTCCGAGGAGCCTTTCAATCTTCCCTCCGATCTAACGGAGTCTCGTATGGATAGGTCGGGGGGGAGAACCCTCTGGGTGAGAATTTGGGAAGAAAAATTTGACAAGATCAGCGGAATTTTATAGAAGCACCAGACGGAATGAAACATAACTCAATAGAAGAACACCATAACCATCATAAGGCGTAGAATGTGACGTATGAAATTCGACGTGTCATTTATATCCGCAGATTCCATAAGTCAGATTCTATGTTTCTCTCATGCTCGAAGCGATCAAGGAACAGGTTCAAAAAATAGCTCTGGATATCGAACAAGAAATGTGGGAAGCAGCTCTGTTTATCCATGAACATCCTGAGTTAGGCGATCACGAGTTTCTCGCAGCAGAAAGACTGACAGGATTACTGAAGCAGCATGGATTTACCGTTGAGCTTGGGATTGCTGGGCGCGAAACTGCGTTTCGTGGGACGTACGAATTGCAGGGGAATACTTCACCGACAGTGGCTTACATCGCTGAATATGACGCGTTGCCCGAAGTCGGTCATGCCTGCGGACATAACTTGATTGGAACGATGAGCGTCGGGGCTGGCATTGCGCTCTCAAAAATTCAGGACGGGCTTGGCGGGCGTATTGTGGTGCTGGGGTCTCCGGACGAAGAAGGGGGCGGTGGAAAAATTTCCCTGGTTACACACGGCTATTTCGATGATGTCGATGCGGCGTTGATGATTCATCCTGGCGATAAGGATGTCAAACGAAAATTCAACCTGGCAGCCTTTCCGGTTGTCGTCGAATTTCGGGGGAAACCGGCCCATGCTGCTTCGGAACCGTTTTCCGGCATCAATGCGCTGGATGCCATGATTCAACTGTTCAATAATATCGGCCTGCTCCGCCAGCAATTGCAGGACGATGTCAGGATTCACGGAATTATTACGCATGGCGGGGCCGCATCGAATATTATTCCGGATTATACCAGAGGGGAGTTTATCGTTCGCGCGTCAGAATTGAATCGGACGTATGAGACGCTTGAAAAGTTTAAACGCTGTGTCAAAGCGGCTGCGATGGCCACAGGAGCGAGTGAAGAGATTCAGGTCGACCTCGAACATAAATATGAGCCGCTCATGACCAATAATGTGTTGATGGATCTCTATGCTGAAAATATGCGCATACTGGGGATTGATGTGGAAGAGCAGGTTCTCTCGGAACTCGGAGGATCATCTGACATCGGCAATGTCAGCCAGGTTGTTCCTGCGATCCATCCTACCGGACGCATTGTACAGCCTGGAAAGGAAGTTCCCGGTCATAGCTATGAATTCGCACTCGCCTCAAAATCAGACGAGGCGAAACAGGGCATGCTGCGAGGCATTCAAACCCTGGCGATGTGCGGGGTCGATCTGCTGGGAAATCCCGATATCTTAGACGCTGCCAAAAACGAATTTCAGCAAAAGACCGCTGGGTGATGAGAGACGGTCGATATAGAGCGATTTTTCACTCATATAGCAATCTTAAATGAGTGATTGTATCTTCCTGGAAAATCTTGACTCACCCTTCCTGGGAGGGGCAGGAGGTGAGTGAAAAATGATACGGTTTATCGAGGATACCTCTATGTGGGCTCTGTTGTCATCAATCCTGCCAGAGGTTGAAACCCCAGTCGGGTCCAAATAGCTCACGGATCATACGGATCATCTGGAATTGCTCTCTATCATGATGCTGAATAGGCGCTGTCAGTCAGGAACGGAGCTGTCTGACAGCGCAAGTATCATACACTCTGCCTTGACATTTTGTGAAAGGTCGTATCGGGCGTTCCATTTTTCTTGCTGCTGCAAGAATTGTTTTCTCTCCTGATTTGACTTTTGAGCATTTTATTTTACCTGGTGTCTACATGAGTATACATCGAGACTTAACAACAGCGCCGATTCCAGAACTTATTCGACAGATTGCCATTCCGGCAAGCATCGGGTTGTTCTTTAACACGATGTATAACGTGGTCGATACCTATTTTGGCGGCATGATTTCGATTCAGGCCCTGGCAGCGTTATCGTTGTCTTTCCCGGTTTTTTTTATCATCATCGCCGTAAGCAATGGTGTTGCGACCGGTACAACAGCGTTAATCGGGGCGGCATTAGGAGCGAAAAACCATGACGAAGCCCGGATATACGCACTTCAGGGTATCACATTCGTTCTCTGTATTGGCGTGATACTGACGATTGTCGGCTGGTATATTTCACCTCCTATTTTTTCATTGCTTGGAGCGTCGGGACAGTATTTACACGATTGTCTGCTCTACATGGATGCGATTTTTGCCGGAACACTCTTTTTTTTGCTGGTGCAGATGTTTAACTCCATGCTCAACGCGCAGGGAGATACGAAAACCTTTCGAAATTTCTTGCTTTTTGGGTTCTTGCTCAATGTCGGACTCGATCCATGGTTTATTTATGGTGGCTTTGGAATCCCTGCCATGGGAATTCGAGGAATTGCTATTGCGACGGTGTTGGTCCAAATGATCGGCTGTGTGTATGTCGGCTGGCGAGTCTATCGTACTGGGTTATTACAAGGCGGAACTCTCAAAGAAGCGATCCCACGCTTTGGGCCCTTCAAAGACATTGCCTGGCAGGGTCTACCTTCCAGCCTGAATTATATGACGATTGCCCTGGGCATGTTTGTGATTACCTATTTTCTGAGTGAATTCGGTCAAGAAGCGGTTGCTGCCTATGGCGTTGCAATCCGGGTTGAGCAGATAGCGCTTTTGCCGACGATTGGACTAAATATTGCGACATTGAGCATCGTCGCACAGAATTATGGCGCTCAAAAGATTGACCGTATTCATGACACCCTCAAAAAAGCATTGCAATACGGCGGAGTTGTTTCCATTATCGGTATGATCGCTGTTTTTGGGTTAGGACGATATTTTGTCGGAGTGTTTACCGAAGATCTTCAGGTTGTGCAGATCGGTTCTGTCTATTTAAAGATCGATGCCTTTGTCTTTTATGCCTATGTGGTTCTGTTTGTGAATATGGCGACTCTGCAAGGAATGAAACGCCCTGTGTTTGCCTTAGTTATCGGGACATATCGACAGATCGTTGCGCCGTATCTTGTGTTTTATCTCTTGACACATGTTCTCAATTTTGGCATAGTAGGCATCTGGTGGGGCATTTTTTTGGTGACCTGGAGCGCGGCAATTATTACCTTTTTTTATGCGCAGCGTGTGCTCAGGCAAGTTCGCTTACAATCCATTAAGGGCACAAAGAGTTAACGAGGGGATATGTCAATAACCATTATTCTGTCCACTCCGCTTTAGGATTCAGCCATCATTGTTCTAAACGAAATTTCTGGAATTCCCTCATGAAATTCTCAAAAAAACTTTTCCTCATCCTTGATGTCTTCAAATTTTTGGGCATCGTTGGTCTGGTGATCTGGTTTCTGGCTCGCGGAACAGAGAAATTGGGTTATCACTGGCAATGGTATCGGGTTCCCCGCTATTTGTTTACTTTTAAAGCCGGAAAATTCGCTGCCGGACCTTTGCTGGATGGCCTTGGCCTAACCTTCAAGATCGCCGGAGTGAGTTTAGGGCTGGCACTGGCCATCGGCTTGATAACAGCGTTATTCAGACTCTCTCATTCCTTTACGGCCAGAGCCTTAGCGCATGGGTATTTGGAAGTTATTCGTAACACCCCTCTTCTCATCCAATTGTTTTTTATTTATTTTGTCATGGCTCCTGTCATCGATATGGATGCGTTCAGCTCAGCAGTGTTGGCCCTGAGCTTGTTTGAGGGGGCGTATGCTTCGGAGATTTTGCGGGCGGGGATCGTGTCGATTCATAAAGGCCAGTGGGAAGCTGCCTACAGCCTGGGAATCAGCTCCTATCACAGTTACCGCTATGTGATTCTCCCTCAGGCGTTTCAGAGAATTCTTCCGCCATTGACCAGCCAGGGGGTTTCTTTAATCAAAGATTCCGCTCTCGTCAGCACGATTGCGATTTATGATTTGACCATGCAGGGGCAGGCGATTATCGCAGAAACGTTCTTGACATTCGAAATCTGGTTTACTGTCGCGGCAATTTACCTGGTGATTACCGTGTCGCTTTCACTACTCGTCCAACTCATGGAAAAGAAAATGAGTAATCCTGTGTAGAAATCTTCTTGCATAAACATGGAAATAACTCTATGGAGAAACGATGAATGACTATATCATTGAAACAGAAGGGTTGACAAAGGTTTTTGATAATGGCGTGGTAGCGTTGAAGGATTTTTCGTTGAATATCAGACGGCAGGAAGTGGTTGTGGTCATCGGTCCGTCGGGATCGGGAAAATCGACCTTTCTTCGCTGTTTGAACGGCCTCGAGGAACGAGATAGCGGCTCGATCGTCATTGACGGTATTCCACTCGATCACCATAAAAAGCATCGGCTGGAGATTCGCAAAGAGGTTGGTATGGTGTTCCAGGCCTTCAACCTGTTCCCGCACATGACCGTAAAGGAGAATATCAATCTGGCTCAGAAGCTTGTGCGGAAAAAATCGGTGCAGGAAGCGACAGAGATGACGCTTGAACTGCTCGACAAAGTCGGGATTCGTGAGAAATCCGACAGCTATCCCGGTCAACTGAGCGGAGGGCAGCAGCAGCGGGTCGCGATTGCTCGCGCCCTGGCGATGATGCCGAAGGTGATGTTGTTCGATGAAGCCACGAGCGCACTCGATCCGGAAATGATCGGCGAGGTGCTGGATGTGATGAAGCGTTTAGCAAGAGAAGGGATGACGATGGTCGTCGTCACACACGAAATGGGGTTTGCCAGAGAAGTCGGTGATCGGATTATCTTTATGGAGGACGGGCAGCTTGTTGAAGAAGGAAGCGTTGAGCAGTTTTTTGAAGCCCCAAAACAGGAACGGACCTGGGCCTTTTTAAGTCAGATTCTCTAAGTATTTTTTATCTAGAGCGCGAAGGAGCGCAGAGAGTTTATAGCGCTGTGTCGTTCTGCACACTCTGTCGTGAAAAGAAGGGGGGGGATGCCTTCATAAACCATGATGTTCAGAAGATGAAGTCTCTCAGACATTAATTACTCAAACAAGAGAATAAGGAGAATGATCATGAAAAGATATATTCTAGGGGGATTGATCCTCGTGATGGTGATGATGAATGTCGGAACTCAGGTGTTTGCCCAGGATGCCCGGCAGCAGCTTGTCAAAGAAAGCACTCTGGAGCAAGTGTTGCAGCGCGGAGTGCTGAAGGTTGGAATGTCGACTTTTGTCCCCTGGGCCATGAAAGATAAAAACGGTGAATTTATCGGGTTCGAAATTGATGTTGCCCGTCGTCTGGCTGACGATATGGGGGTTGACGTCGAATTTATTCCCACGAAATGGTCGGGCATTATTCCAGCTCTGTTGACCGGAAAATTCGACGTGATTATCGGAGGCATGGGCATTCGTCCAGATCGGAATCTGAAAGTCAATTTTTCGATTCCTTACAATTACAGCGGGATGTCGATTGTGGCGCATAAAGAAAAAGCTGCCGGCTTTACCTCTCTTGCTGATTTTAATACGCCGGATGTGGCGATTGCCGTCAGAACGGGAACCACCGCCGCATCTGCTGCCAAAAAATATATGCCGGAAGCCACACTGAAATTATTCGATAATGAAGCACAGACAATTCAGGAACTGCTGAATGGGCGGGTGCATGCTGTGGTCGCGTCTGCTCCGCTTCCCGCTTACCAGGCCATTAAGTATGCGGAAAAGCTGTTTCTTCCGTTAGAGGAAAATTTCACAAAAGAACCGATCGGTTTTGCCGTTCGTAAAAGCGATTTCGACACACTGAACTACTTTGATAACTGGATTCGCGTTGTCGATTCCGAAGGCTGGTTCAAAGAACGCAGCCATTATTGGTTCGGGACAAAAGACTGGGAAGACCAGGTGCAATAGACGGAGGGAAACGTGACAGGTTTTTAAAACCTGTCACGTTTTTCGATATGGCGTGAGAACACATCGCATTAAAATGACGACCCTTGACATGATCTTGCTGTCGCTGATTGGCGGAGTCGGGCTGTATCTGACATATCGCATGACTGTCAGCCTTGAGTATAAATGGAACTGGGGAATTATTCCACAATATCTGTTTCGCTACGATACCGAGGAGCAGCGCTGGGTTCCAAATCTTCTGATGCAGGGATTTTTGACGACCATCAGATTGAGTGTGTGGTCGACAATCTTAGCGACGGTCTTAGGAACGATTGCCGGAATCTTTCGCCTCAGCCCGAGTTTCTTTAAACGCCTGATCGGTCGAACGTATGTCGAGCTTGTTCGCAACATCCCGCCGCTGGTTTTAGTCTTTTTGTTCTATTTTTTTCTGGGCGATCAACTCATGATGGCATTGGGGGTTGATGATTTCGTTCGCAAGAGCTCGGAGCATACACAAGCTCTTCTCGCTCTGTTTTTTGCGCCCCCGGCACGATTCTCAGCCTTTTTGTCAGCGGTCATTACGCTGGCTCTTTACGAAGGAGCGTATATCACAGAAATTATCAGAGCCGGCATCCAATCGATTGAGAAAGGGCAGTGGGAAGCATCGTATGCGCTGGGGTTGTCCTGGTGGCAGCAGATGCGCTACATTGTTCTCCCACAGGCAATTCAACGGATTCTGCCGGCCCTGGCCGGACAATTTATCTCTGCGATTAAAGACTCTGCGATTGTCTCGATTATTTCGATCCAGGAATTGACCTTCCAAGGGTTGGAATTGATGGCAGCGACCTATTTGACGTTTGAGGTCTGGATGACGATTACTGTCCTCTACTTCGTATTGACCGGAGCATGTTCGCTTGCGGTAAGACGACTGGAAATGTATGTTCAGAATCGGACAACATGAAAATTTGTCATTTTATTTTTAATTGTTTTTACTCCTGCGTCTGTCTTTCTCCATAGAACGTCTGAGAAATACTCCAGTACAGTTGGTGGGACAGATATTCCTGCCTGTCAGCCCAGAAAAGTATGTCTGGACCACCGTGAGAAGTCTGGCATGATACCACCGTTTATGCCAGACGCTTTTTATGGGGAAATATTTCTCTTGATTATACTCAATAAATATCGTATAATGACTTTTTGTTGAATGGTTGTGTGTTAAATCGTTCTGATATTCCTGTATATTCTTGTGAAAGAGCTTGCTATAAAAATTCCGAGCAGTACCGAATTTGTTGGCCCGGTGGTCAAATTTTTCTATACGTTACTGGCCGAAAAAGGTTTTGACGATATGGTTGTCGCAAATGTCACGACAGCGATCGTCGAAGCTCTCGGTAATGCTATTGTGCATGGGAATAACTCTGACGTCCAGAAACCGATTCATATTTCTATTCGAGTTCATGAGAATGTGATGCAAATCGAGGTGCAGGATGAGGGAAATGGATGTGATATTGAATCTCTGCCAGATCCTTTGGCTCCTGAAAATATTCTTAAACCCTGCGGGCGAGGCATTTTTTTGATTAAAGCATTTATGGATAATGTCACGTTTGGGAAGAATGGACATGGCTCGAAGTTAATCATGCACAAAGCGTTCGAACGAAATATAGAATAATTTGTTCTCCTTACTTGCATGTTTCCTCTGAATCATCTTTCATGAACTGCATCTCTTATGGGGAGAGGGAACTCGATATCTATTCTTCCTCAAGGAGTGTCTCAATCAGCGCTCTTGCTTGGTCACTGTTCCAATCTGCACTGCCAACTGTCATGCCCGCAACCCTTCCACGGCGATCGAGAAGGTAAATGGTCGGGACTCCGGGTACCCGGTATTGCGTTGATATTCCGCCCTGTGGGTCGAGAAGGATCGGAAAGCTCAGGTTATAGTCCTGGACGAAAGGGGCGACGGTTTTTGTCCCTTGTGTATCTCCTGCAATGCCAAGAACGATGAAATCCCGATCTTTATACGTCTGATATAACGCCTCGAGGGTCGGCATCTCCTTTCGGCAAGGGCCACACCAGGTTGCAAAAAAATTCAGTAAGACAACATTTCCTTTAAAATTTTCCAACTGTCTGGGGCGATCGGATAAATCCGGCAGGGTAAAATTTGTGTTATCAGCGCTGCGTGTCGCTTGCGAAAGCAGTTTCATTTGAGGAGGGGCAAGTGCTCCGCCTTTCTGGTATTGTGTCAATGAAACGACAGCAATGGCGATAATCAGAAACGGCAGAAGTCTCCGAAGTTGAGGAGGAAGAGCTTGTTGTATGTTTGTCATATAGTCAAGAGTCCGTATCCTGAACCTGTCGAAGGATAAGACCGTTCCGTCGGCAGACCGAGGGCAGACAAGATTATCTGCTCCACCGAAAGATGCAAAAAATGTGTTTATACTTAACGTATGGACCTTGCGGGGGAATCTCATGAATATTTTACACAAGAAACCCCCAATTCCATCTGTTGGAATGTTCTGTTTAAATAGTGCAAGCTCTTGTTTCTGTCAAATGAATTTCCATGAAGAAGGAAAATCGTTTTTAGAGTTGACATATTTGCCTTGAGAGGCACTATGTCTTTTTACCGGAGTCGTCATGAGCGTGGCGCTCATCCGACATGATGAACATAGCGTTCAACCCTGATAGGGTTATTTGCATAGGAGTAATGAGAAAATGGCCTCTCTGATTCTGAAGTCCGGGCGGGATAAATCTTTATTACGACATCATCCCTGGGTTTTTTCTGGAGCGGTGGCACGCCTTGAGGGGGATGTCCAGCCTGGTGGAACAGTTGATGTTGTGTCTGCAAAAGGTGATTGGCTGGCCCGCGGGGCCTATTCCCCTCACTCCCAGATTGTGGCTCGTGTCTGGACGTTCGATGAATCAGAACAGATTGCAGCAGAATTTTTTCACCGTCGTTTACAACAGGCGTTTGAAGCTCGCCGAGTGTTTTCTGAAGATGCATCGATTTCGGCTTATCGGCTGGTGCATGGTGAGTCTGATTGTTTGCCCGGTTTCATTATCGATCGGTACGGAGCATTTCTGGTGTGTCAATTTTTGACCGCCGGCGCGGAATATTGGAAATATGATATTGTGAGGCAATTAGCGGAACTTATCCCTCATTTCGGTATCTATGAGCGTTCTGATGCTGAGGTACGGAAAAAAGAAGGGTTAGACCCGTCTTGTGGAGTGTTGCTCGGTCAGGCCCCCCCGGATGCTATTGAAATTCAAGAGGGGAAACTCCGTTTTTTCGTGAACATTCAGCATGGACATAAAACCGGTTTTTATCTTGATCAGCGAAATAATCGCGCCGAACTCGGCAGATATGCAGCAGGAGCAGACGTGCTGAATTGTTTTGCATACACCGGAGGTTTTGGGATCGCGGCAGCAAAATATGGTGCGCAGCACGTGACGCATATTGAAGCATCGTCTGAAGCATTAGAGCTTGCCAGGCGAAATGTGGAGCTGAATACGTTAGAAAACGCGAAGACTGAATATGTGCAGGACGATGTCTTTAAAGTGTTGCGCAGGTATCGTGATGCTCGACGTGTGTTTGATTGCATTATTCTCGATCCCCCGAAATTTGCGGAATCGAAAAGCCAGTTGAAAGGAGCGTGTCGAGGCTATAAAGACATTAATCTGCTCGCTATGAAATTACTCCGGCCCGGAGGATATGTGATGACGTTTTCGTGTTCGGGCCTGATGACGGCGGAGCTATTTCAAAAAATTGTCGCTGATGCTGCGCTCGATGCCCGGCGTCATGCTCAGATCGTTCAACGACTTTCGCAAGCCTCAGATCATCCGGTGGCGTTACATTTTCCTGAAGGGTCTTATTTAAAAGGGTTGGTTTGCCGGGTCTGGTAATACGCTTACCAGACCTGGAACGCAAAATATTGAGGATGTCCAGATAATTAACCGTACGCGCGAGATTGTTTCTGACTATGGCGTTGGTGACCTGCTGTCTATTGGAAGGACCACATTAAGGTGATGGAAATCTTCCCGGTTTTGACCCATCAACGACACCTTGACAACGTACGAGGCGGGATTGTCGGTCGAACGTTCTTATTCGACTCGTCGGCTTCGCGTCTTTCGTGTGTTTCGTGGGTTTCGCTCAATCATGACTGCCAGGTTTTATACTGTAGCATCATCCCGTTTGCTCGCGATCCAGAGAAATCCGATAAACGCGATAAGAGCCAGGACGATCCAGACCAGGCCGATAAACACCGAAAGACCAGGGAATCCGAGTAGGCGAGCGATTGTGTCGGCATCGCTGCCAATGCCGCTTCTGTCGATGAGATCTGATTTAATGTCAATAATCACATACAGGCAGCTTGTCATCCCCAAAAATTTCATCAGAATATCGACAATGTTATTGTGGGCTACTGCTGAGATGACGATCAGTAAGACGCCGAATCCGACCGTAAACAAAAAGCCGAACAGATTACGGATATAGAGCAGCGACAGCACAATTAAAAAGCCGCCGATCACAATTCCCAGCACATTATCACGTTTCGTTCTCGTGGCGATCATCAGAATCACGCCGCCCCAGAAAATGCTGCCGAGGTAGCCAGCGCTCGCCACGATGAAGCGCGACCCTCCCATTGTCGAACAGATTCCTCCGGCCAATTGGTTGACTTCGATTTTGACGATTTTTCCTCCGGTCAGAACAGCAGCGAGTCCATGACTGAATTCGTGCAAAATGACGACAAAAAGCTTGATCGGATAGATTAAAAGGGTGTTCCAGAATACCGTGGCAAATAGGAACATCACGAAAAGAATGCCCAGAGTTCGCGGGTCAATACGGCGTAATCGCTCTCTCATAAATCATTGCCCTCTCATTCGAGTGTATGCATATATTGATCGGAATTTTAGTGTAATTTGTCGCGTAACTGTTATCACAATATACTTTTCTTTTGCCTTGTACGACGGTCGAGAGTCAACAAAAAAGTTGACAATTTGTAGATTTTGAAAAATAGCGATTCCTCATGAAACCCTATTCACTCTCAAATATCCACACGATTTTTACGCAAGACGGGCTGCTTGCAAAAACACTGCCCTATTATGAGCATCGCCAGGGCCAGGTCGAGATGAGCCGAGCGATCGCCGAAGCCTTTCATCAGCATCAGCATTTGATTGTCGAAGCCGGAACCGGGGTTGGAAAAACTTTGTCCTATCTATTGCCGGCGTTGTTCAGCGGGACAAAAACGGTGGTCTCCACCGGAACGAAAAATTTGCAGGAGCAGTTGTTTTTCAAAGACATTCCGTATTTAAAAAAGCACGTTTCAAACCATTTTCAGGCTGTGTATATGAAAGGCCGCGCGAATTATCTCTGTTTGAAACGTCTGGACTTGTTCCGACAGCAAGCGTTGTTTCAAGATACGGATGATGTGGATATCTTTCAACAGATTCAGGAATGGGCGCAAACCACGAAAACCGGCGATCGTTCCGAAATTCGAGGTATGCCGGATAGCTACGGTCCCTGGCGCGATGTGTGCTGTACGCGGGAAACCTGTACTGGCTCGCAATGTGAATTCTATAAGCCCTGTTTTTTGTTTAAAATGAAGCGAGAAGCGGATGAGGCAGATCTTGTCATCGTGAATCACCATCTGTTTTTTGCGGATTTAGCGATTAAGGGCCTGGGAATGGGAGGGGTCATCCCTGACTATGAAGCGGTGATTTTTGATGAGGCTCATCTGTTGGAAAGTGTGGCAACTTCCTATTTCAGTGTCAGCGTCAATAGCTATCAGGCCGAGGATTTGTCACAAGATGTGTTGCGGGAATTGTTAAGTGCCAAAGTCCCTGCCGAGACGATCAACAGGACTTTACAGACATTACAGCAGCTTTCACAACGCCTCTTTCGCTGTTTTGAGCCACAGCCGCCAAGCCGTTATCGTTTGAAAGAGGGGAGCGTCGACAATGACGTGGCGAAAATCGGTCCGGATGTTGCTAACATTTTGCTGATGTTGATATCGCAGTTACGGGGTATCAAAGATTGTCCGGAAGAAATCAAGGCGTTGGCCGACCGGACCGAAGAGATGAAAAATTCTCTCGAATTCGTCCTTAATCGAAACGAACCGGGATATGTCTACTGGTGCGAACCCCAGGGCCGCGCTATTTTTCTGCATGCCTCTCCCATCGACATTTCTGAAGACATGCAGCGCAATATTTTTCAACAGGTCTCGCGGATTGTCCTGACCTCAGCCACTCTTTCGACTGGCAATAGTTTCGATTTTGTCAAAGAACGGCTCGGTATTGAACAACCTGTTGAATTGATTGTCGATTCGCCGTTCGACTATGAGCAGCAGGCCGTGCTGTATCTGCCACAATGGATGCCGGAACCCAACAGCCCTGATTTTACCGCATTCGTGGCATCCGAGGTGGTACAAGTTCTGGAAAAATCGCAAGGCCGGGCGTTTTTGCTGTTTACGAGTTATCGGAATATGGATGATGTGTATGAACGCTTGAAACACAAGCTGCCGTATAAATTATTAAAGCAAGGTGAAAAAAGCCGGAATGCGTTGTTAGACGATTTTAAAAAAGATGTGCATTCTGTGCTGTTTGCGACGAGCAGCTTTTGGCAAGGGGTCGATGTGCAGGGTGACGCGTTGAGTTGTGTCATTATCGATAAATTACCGTTCGCATCGCCATCGGAACCGATTGTCGAAGCGCGGATCGAAAATCTCCGCAATCGCAACGAAAATCCGTTTATGTCCTATCAGGTTCCTTCGGCGGTTATCACCCTGAAACAAGGACTTGGCAGGCTGATTCGGAGTAAACAAGATAAAGGCATTCTGTGTATCCTTGACAATCGTCTTCTGACCAAACAGTATGGCCGGGTGTTTTTGGAAAGTCTGCCTCGGTTTCCAATTGTCCGTGATGTGAAGGATATTATTTTCACATCGTTTCGCTCTGTTCGTTCGTCGAAAAATGGCAAGATCCGTAAAAAAGACCAATCAGCGCCGTATTCAGCGCAGGCTGCTGAGGTCCGTTCCTGTCCCTCTTCGAACTCGGAATGGGAATCGGCGCTTGAAGGCAAGGATTTGATGAGCGCCAGCCATTACTCGATGTATGATGTGTTTGCAGAGGACGAGCTGATTCTGCATGAAGGGTTTGGGCATGGTGTCGTCACCGCAGTCCACCCTGAAGGTAAAATAGAGGTCTTATTCAAATCAGGGCGCAAAATGTTAATTCACGATCAGGTGATTTAATGTATGTTACGTATTCGCCGGGCGTATTCCTCCATTTTGTAAGGGGGACGGATTGGGAGAGATTCTCTTTTAAACCGATTGCTGTTCCGACAGTGAGGGGTGGGCATTTTCCTAGGAGTTGTCATGAGCGGACGCTCGCCCGATATGATGAAAATACGGTCACGTGACGTTTTCGTATGAAGAAGGCGCGACCTTGACGTTTCTATATCATTACGATACATGGGGATATTGCGGCATGAGCTATTATAGATTCAAAAATGAAGTATCACTTAAGATCATTATTAAAATTCCATAGGAGTTGTCATGGGCGGAACGTCCTCTCAGTATGATGAAGCGGGATGTGTGAAATTGTTGCTCATACTTAATTCCTACCGTTTAGAGGAGGAACAGAATGATTCAGGGAACTGTCACGACAGTCTACGGCCCGAATATCAACACCGATGATATTGTCCCGGCGCTGTTTTTGCAGCAAAGTTATGACCGGGCCTATTTTAAAGATTATGCTTTTGAAAAATACGATGCCGCCTTTCGGGAGCGGTGTCAAACAACCATGACGAATATTGTCGTGGCCGGTGAAAATTTTGGCTGTGGTTCGAGCCGTGAGCAGGCTGTGTACGCGATTAAGGATAATAATGTGGTCTGCGTGATTGCAGAATCGTATCCCGATATTTTTTATCGGAATTCGTTGAGTAACGGTCTGGTACTGATTACGGTGCCCGATTCTTCAGTCTTTCAGCAGGGCGATGAATTACACGTCGATTTGGATGCGGGGACTATTGAAAATGTCACGCAAGGCAGCACAACGACGTTTGACATGAAGGAAAACGATCGACGTATTTTTAACGAGGGCGGCACAATCGGACGAGTCAGAGCGCATCTGGAAGAAATTTTGTCAGCAGCGTAAAACATTATCATGAGCAGGGCGCTCTCCCGGCATGAGGAAAATGGGGCAGCCCCGTCAGGGGTTGAAACCCTGGCAGGGTCGTTTCATAGGAGCGGCTCAGGGGCAACAGTCGCCCCAGTCATCGAAAGAAACACGGCAGGAACAAGTGTAAAAAGGATGACGCTCGGAGCTTCTCCGAAAAAATTCTTGCTTACCTGTCATGCCTGTAGTGTTGAAGGAGCTAATATATTATGGGACAAACAATGGTAGAAAAAATCGTCTCTCGGCAGATTGGACGCGCCGTATATGCCGGAGAAAAAATCGATCGCTTGCCGATCAGCAAAATTTTTTTTAATGATGTCATTGGTCCGCCGGCTGTAAAAGGTTTTGAAGAAAATTTTTCGGATCTCTTTGAGAAATATAACAAGCCGTTGCAAGTCTTCGATCCGAAACGTGTATTTTCTCTGCCGGATCATTCCGTACCCGCCCATTCCGTATCAGTGGCCGAGGGGATCGATATTATGAAAGCGTTTACCAAAGCGCGCGACATCAAGATGTACAAAGAAGGCGACGGTATTGAGCATGTGGTTTTGATGGAAGACGGCCACATCGTGCCCTGGGATATTGTGCTTGGCACAGATTCACATACCGACACAAACGGCGCAATGGGTGCGCTGGCATTTGGAGTAGGAACCACAGAAGGCTTCTATGCCATGGGAACCGGTCACATCTATGATTTTATCGTCCCGGAATCAATGAAGTTCGAGCTGACCGGGACACTGCCAAAAGGCGTATACTCCAAAGATATTATTTTACATATCATCGGGAAATTAGGGGTCGGCGGCTGCTCGAAACGTGTGGCCGAGTTTACGGGGGATGGCGTGCGGAACTTGAGTATGGATGCCCGCACCACTATCTGTAATATGGCTGTTGAAATGAGTGCCCGCACTGGCATCATGGCTTATGACAAGACGCTGGCCGAGTATCTCGAAGGCCGCGCGCAATGGCCGGTCGAAGCGATCGACAGCGACCCTGATGCGACCTATGCCGATACGATGACGATCGATTTATCGACATTGGAACCTTGCGTGGCTTTTCCTCATAAACCGGGGAACGTGACAACGGTTTCTCAGATTCCTGAGATGATCGAGCGCAGCCAGAATGAGACTACGCCGGATTTTTGCGCCGTGGATAGCGATACAATTACCGATGCCTTCCTGGGGGCGTGCACGAACGGACGCTATGAGGATTTAGTGGCCGGAGCCGAAGTCTTAAAAGGACACAGTGTCCATCCTGACGTAAACCTGATCGTCATTCCTGCCAGTCGAAAAGTGTATGAACGGACGATGGATGAAGGGATCTTACAAGTGTTTGTCAAAGCTGGAGCTAATGTCGAGTCGTCAAATTGCGGCCCGTGTTTCGGAAGCCACATGGGCGTGATCTCTAAAAAAACTCAGATGATTAGCTCGAGTAACCGCAATTATCAAGGCCGAATGGGATCGCCAGATGCCAGAATCTTTCTCGCCAGCCCGGCAACCGTTGTGGCTAGCGCAATCGAAGGGAAAATTGCCGATCCCCGGAAATATCTTTAATCAGCAGAAATGTTAATGATGGGCTCCACCTTCCGGGCGGCGTCCATCTTTTCTACCAGAACAATGGAACAACGTGTAAAAGTCGGTTTGGCATTGGGAGGAGGTTCAGCGCGAGGATTTGCTCATATCGGAATTCTTCGAGTGCTTCAGGCAGAGGGGATTTCGATTGATTGCGTGGCAGGGACAAGCATTGGTGCGATTGTTGGTTCCATGTATGCGGCTGAACGGCTGCCCAAAGTAGAGGAGTTTCTGCAAGATTTTGACTGGAAGGATATGACATTGCTGCTTGATCCACTGCTGCCGGTTTCCGGTTTGCTCGGCGGAAAGCGGATCGAAAAGCTGTTCCGGTCTTTTCTTGGAGAGCTGGTGATCGAAGATTTTCCGAAGCCCTTTGCGGCCGTTGCGGTTGATGTCGCTACAGGAGGAGAGGTTGTGCTGACAACAGGAGATGCTGTGAAAGCCGTCCGGGCCAGTATGTCGATCCCTGGGGTGTTTACACCGGTCCCCTTGAATGATCGGCTGCTTGTGGATGGCGGAATGGTCAACCCGATTCCAGTGAACGCTGTCAGAAATTTAGGGGCTGATGTGGTGATCGCCGTTAATTTGACTGCAGAGATGTCGAAACGTTCATATATCGATATTGAAAAAGGGCCTGCCGAATTACCTCAGCCTGCTGTGGCGATCACGCCAGTGGATTCTGACATTGTGCAAACCTCGGAGAAAGGAGATACTGCAGACACATATATTCCTCCCATCTTGCGAGAAACACTTGAAAAAGGGAGAAGTTTTGTCGAAGAACAGACACGGGCCTTTGATCGCTGGTTCGATGAAACTGTTGAAAAAGGCCGGGAAGTGCTGCATGAGCAAGAGTCATTTCTGAGTGAATGGTTCTCCAGAAGAAAAAAGAGCAATTTGCCGGATATTTTCAGTGTGCTCTTCAATTCGATTAATATCATGCAGGAGCAAATCGCCGAAGCCAATCTGCTGCGCTATCCTCCTGACGTTTTATTGGAACCGGATCTGGCGCAAGTTCGCCTCGTGGATTTCAATGAAATTGAGTACTGCATACAGGAGGGTGAGCGCGTTGCACGAAAAGCACTGAGCGACATCCGGCAGGCAATCGAACGTCAGGGCGAGGGCTCACCTCGTTGATCGTAGGGGAGGGTTCTAAACCCGCCCTAAGAAGGATCGCGAGGCAATATGGGGGCAGGTTTGGATCTCGCCCCTGCGACTGTCACGGCGAGGCATATTGGCTCAGGCCCTCGAAACGGATCATGATGGTCATAAGTTTATAGGCCAGCACTTCATACGAGAAAAATTGCAGCGCGATCTGATAATTTTTCTCAGCCATACGGTCACGATCTGCCGGATGACTCAGGAGATACTCGATCTGTTCGATCACTTTGGGCGTTACATACCCATCCATCGTCACGACGTCGAACCCCATTGGCTCGATATCGCTTTCATAGATCGAATAGCGATTGACGACAATGGGTTTCTTGAAATAGAGGGCTTCAAGAAACGCATTTCCAAAACCTTCATACATAGAAGGATACGTGATGAGATCGGCGTGGGGATAAATATCCCATAAGGTATAAATCTTTTTCCCTTCCGGCGTCTGCCCTCGACGGCCCCCGATAATGTCGGGCCTGATAATCAAAGGCACATGCATAATCTCCGCATAATTCCGGATGCGTTCTTCATAGGCGACGCCTTCGTCCCCACCTTCATGACTGATGACGAGTTTGACTTTCGGGTTTTTTAAACGATTGACAATTTCGATCGCATGCTCGATGCCTTTACGGGCCACTATCCGGGTCGGTTGTAAAAAGAAAATATCATCCTCTTCCAACCCGAGATCTGCCCTTACATCTTTGTTGTAATCATCGATGCCCGGAGCCGGGTCTTCAAAATGCAAGACATTCGGAATCACATGCGGCGAGAGTCCGGTTCGATAGCTCATCTCTCGATCTGCCGGTGTATTAATGACGACGTGCTGAATCGACGGCAGGGATGGCGGAAAAGCCAGAGAGAGAAAATCGCTGACGCAGTTTATCATAAAACGCTGGCGTTCCCAGTAGAAGTCATGGTGGTGAGCAATGGTCGGAATTCCGGTTTCGGCGATAAATTCCGTAATCGCAACGCCTAAGGGGATGTTCATCGGGATTGTGACAGCGTTTTGCGGAATAATCAGGCCAATCTCATGATCTTTAACGAAGTCGTAGAGCGCCTGTTTGAGGTGCATTCGGAGATGATGAATTTCACCGCTGAGTTCCGAACTCCGCGTTAATACTCCAAAACATTGTGATTGAATATCTCGAATGCGATGATGATCGAAGAAGGCTTCGGGGACGACTGTCGTGCGGTGGGCATCCCAATCGGACAAACCGGCAAAAAAATAGCAGGTATAGCCCATACGTTCCAGTACCGTGCTCCATTTTGCGGTTTCGAGGGATACCCCATCCGTACCTTTGAGTCGGGTAGAAATGAATCCGACATTATGAATCTTGCGTGTAAGCATAACGATCTCCTGAGCATGATGAGTTGATGGATCATTATAGATCAAAAGCCAGGCACAACATTTTTCTCTTGCCAAATTCTCGCAGATAAAACGAGGTGAAGAGCAGGATGAAACGAGTAACAAATTTTCATGACCCACATAGCCACAGAGAGCATGACAGGGTGACGGCCGATTGTTTTTTGTGATGGTTGTGTCTGCGCAGACATACGCAATGCGTTTCGTCCAGATTTAAACATATAGTGTATAAAAAAAACAATCCTGACAAGTTTTTATTGCATGAAAAGCTACAAAATTTTGCACCTGAATCATGCCTCGTATCTTGGTGGGGCTGAAATCGCACTCTTGAACTTTTTGACCTATGTCAACCGGGAACAATATTCTCCTATTGTGTTGTGTCCGGAGGGACCTCTGTTAGAGGCTGTTAGTGACCTTAACATCCGGTGTATCACCATTCCCGTATTGCCTGGTTTGAATCGTTATACGTTGTTCCCTTTTCTCTCAGCGTTACCTGGTCTGTATATGAGAATTCACCGAGAAGCTCCAGACATTCTCTATGCCAATACGAATTTTGCATCGCTCTATAGCGGCCTGCTTGGAAAGATGTTAGGACTTCCAACGCTTGGTCATATTCGAGACATCGAGCCTCCCGGTCGTATGGGGCTGCGGCTTTTGCGATTGAATACAAAGTTACTCGCGATTTCTCAGGCCGTTCAGCGTTTTCTCCTTCGGGAACAGATTCCACAGGAACACATTGCTTGTGTCTATGATGGCGTCGATTTACAGCAATACCATCCTCGAAAAGCCGTCAAACACCAGAACACGTCGAAAGTCATTGTCGGAATTGTGGGACAAATCGGCCAGCGTAAAGGACATTTGGCGCTCTTAGAAGCCTTTTGTGAGCTTTCCCGACGCCACACAGACCTGGAACTCTGGATCGTCGGAAAGGAACCGGCTCACAGCGTTGAGCGATACACCGAGCAATTACAACGCTATATCGAAACAGCCCGTCTCGGTGCTTCCGTCAAATTTTGGGGATTTCGTAATGATATTCCCAACCTGCTTTCTCAGCTTGATATTCTTGTGCTGCCTTCATTGCAAGAGCCTTTTGGCAAGATCGTGATCGAGGCGATGGCGATGAAAAAACCTGTTGTGGCTTCAAAAGTCGGAGGCGTGACGGAAATTGTCGTGGACGGCAAAACCGGCCTGCTGGTTCCTCCTCAGCAACCGAACGTTCTGTGTGCTGCGCTTGAAACGCTCAGTAAGGATAAGACACTGCGAATCAGAATGGGACGTGAAGGAAGAAAACGGGTTGAACAGTGCTTTAGCATCCACAATACGGTCAAGCAAACAGAATCTGTCTATGAAACGCTTCTTCAATAATTCCCGGCAGGGCGTGGTGTGGATTTTTCTCTTTTTTTGTACCTTATACGGGCTTTCTATAGGCGGACACGGTTATGGCGGTGTCGGGCAACCACCTACGATGTTACTCGTTCTCTCGTACTCAAGCTCAGCGTTGCCATCCGGCAGGTCCCCTGGAGAAAATGATGATGCGAAGCTCCCGAACATGGATTCCCGCGAAGTCGGAAATCCATCCTGAAGGTCGTACGAATTTTGACAGGTTCTTTCTCTGAGAATCCGTGCGCTGAAAACACCCTGGCCGGTCGAGGTTGCTATTGCATCAAGTTTGGCAGGAAGAGCACGATTTGCGGGAATGCCAGCAGGATTGAAATACACGCCAGCAATGCAAGAATAAAAGGTGTGACGCCTTTAAAAATTTGTTCGAGCGGCACATCTTGAGCAATGCCATATACCACATAGACATTCACACCAACCGGAGGCGTAATCACGCCCATTTCCGTCACCAGGACAATCGCGACACCGAACCAGATCGGATCGAAGCCCAAACTTGTCGCCACGGGGAAGAAAATCGGAATGGTCAGCATGATCATAGCCAGGGCATCCATGAAACAACCGCCGATCAGATAAATCAGGATAATGACTCCCATAATGGCATAATTGGGCAGAGGCAGCTCACTGACCCAGTTGGCGAGTTCAAATGGAATTCTGGTAATTGCCATAAAATGTCCAAACACTGTGGCTCCGGCCACAATCATCATGACCATACAGCTAATCTTTGTTGTCTCAGTCAACGCGCGTACCAATCGTTTCCAGTTCAATTGCCGTCTGATAAGCGCCAGCGCTAATGTCAAAAATGCCCCGACTGCCGCAGCTTCGGTCGGCGTAAAAATGCCGAAGAAGAGTCCTCCCATTACCAGGGCAAAAATGAGCAGTGCTTCGAACACCCCGGCAAAGGACTTCGCTCGTTCTCGAATAGAGGATTTTTCCCCCTGTGGAGCCAAAGATGGGTTTTGACGAACGCGAATATAAATCGTCAAAATGAAAAGCGATGCCAATAAAATGCCGGGGAGGATACCGGCAGCAAACAGCTTGCCGATCGATTGTTCGGTCATCACGCCGTAGATAATAAAAATCACACTCGGCGGAATCAAAATTCCCAGACTGCCTCCGGCTGAGACAGTCCCGGTCGCCAATCCCATGTCATACTTATAGCGTCGCATTTCCGGCAGCGTGATCATGGCCATTGTCGCTGCCGTGGCATTGGTCGAACCGGAAATCGCCGAAAATCCGGCACAGGCCCCGATGGTAGCGATTGCCAGGCCGCCTCTATAATGCCCCATCATGACATACACGGCATCATACAGGCGCTTACTGATTCCGGAATGAAAGGCAATCTGCCCCATAAAAATAAATAACGGAATGACAGTTAAATTGTATGAGGAAAATGTTTCGAACATATCTTTTGCTAATAAACTGAATCCCGCGGAGGGATTCACGACATAGCTAAAGCCAAGCACGCCTAACAACGCCATCACAAAACCGACAGGCATTTTGGAAAAAAGCAGAACGATCAGGAGAAACGTTCCCAGAATTCCGATCGTGGTTAAACTCATGATGTTTTCACTTTCGCGATAGCGTCCATAAAGTCTGCCAGTAAGACCAAACACACAACCGCTGCACCAAAGGCAATTCCATAAATGATAGGATGAACCGGTAATTCTAACGTTAGGGACACCTCCCCGTATGCTTGACAATCCATGCCATAAAGAACGCTTTGCCAACTGATAAGGGCGAAGAGAAACATGCCGAGCAAGGCGACAACACTCTCAATCATTCTCTGAATGTTTTGTGGAAGCAGACGTACGATAAGGCTCACCGCGACATGAGATTGCTCCGCAGTTGTATGGGCAATGGCAAACGAGACTGTAAGAGCTCCCAAAAAAGATACCAATTCATACGTTCCGGCGATCGGCCTCCGAAAGAAACGCATAAGCACGTCGGCACAGGTCAGGCACACCATTGCAACAATCGCTAGTGCCGCCAGCATGTCTAATTTTTTCGCCAACTGCACGATATGGGTTCGAAACACAGCCATACAGATTCCTCACTTTCCGACTCTATTAACATAAAAGGGTGATTAGTGTGATTTCTGCTATAAAATACGGACTAAAAAAGTCAAGTCAAAAAGCGTTTTCGCCACAATGTTTCAGTTTCTCATCCCACAAGCATATCATAAGAGAGTCAGAAGAACAGATGGGGCTCTTTTTAGCATATTCGCTGCTTTCTCATGCCAAAGCACTGAAAATTTTTGAAAATACATGTTAATGATTTGACATTTCTCACATCTTATGTGGTATATCGATGTGACGGATTCATGAACAGATGCTCCTGCGATTGGTGAACCAGAAAAAGCGGCAGAAACCTTTCAAGTTCATATGCAAAGGGGCATTGTGAGCTGAGCAGTTCAGGGGCCAACAGCCGCTCCTGACAGCAGAAGAAAATGACAGGAATTCGGCATAAGCAGGGAGAAACATCCTTTCTTACGGGAAATCCTTGTCGTTTTGAAGGAGGACATCTTATGGGTGACGAACACAAGAACAATAAGCGTACCTGGACAGAAGAGTTCGAAATCGCTGGCAACGAATTAGTCGATAAGGTGAAAGAATGGATTGAGGATGGCAGTGCAACCCGGCTGATTATTCGTAAACCGAACGGCGATGTCCTGATGGAAGTACCTGTCGTCGCTGGCGCTGCGGTTGGCGGAGTTGTCACTGTATTTGCGCCGGTCATTGCAGCCGTCGGCGCTATGGCAGCGCTGCTGGCTCAGGTCAAGGTCGAGATTGTCCGAGAGCAGGACGACGATGATCAGGATGAAGAAATTCGACATGGTGATGTGTAGCATTACGGCTTGCTGAAATGGATGTGTTATGCTCAAGTAGAAAGGCACAGAGGGCACAAAGATGCCTTGAGGAAATGTCTGTCCTGCTTTGCGCCCTCATAGTGCAAAAATTGCTCCCCCGAAGATGTTGTTATCTTCCATAAACCCATTTCCTCTTCTCCTGAGGTCATTTATTGAGTTGATACTATCGAGCCAATGTTTCCAGAGGCCACCCAAGAAAGGAGAGCAGCGCCAGAATCCATGTACAAAAAAACGAATAGATGAGCCTTTCTTTCTCCCATCTTCTTCCTGATGTTTTCACGTGAGCCGTTGTGCTGATGTGTATCCGAACTTTGCGCTTCTTTATCCATTGCATCAGGTCAACATCTTCCATCATTGGGATCTCCCGAAAACCACCAATGTGAAAAAAAACAGGCTTTTGGCATAAAAAATGATGCCTGATCGCCATAAGAAAGTCTGGTGAGCCGGTACCGCCATACTGTGGGGATTTTGAAGATCCATCGGTCACTCTGAAACCCTGGTTTAAACGCTCCGGCAACATACCGCGTATCAGCTATGACACATTAAATATGTGTGAAAGCGTCTTGTGGCAGTATCGTGTCAGCATGAAGAAACAACAACATTTCTCCACGGGCTAACCGCCGGATTCGCCTCTCTTGCATATGCATTACAGGATCTATTCTCCCATAACCTGCACATACACCTGACGATTACGAGACCTGTTATCGTGATCGATTACAACAATCTGCTGCCATGTTCCCAGCAGAGCCCTGCCCTTGACGACCGGGATCGTGATCCCCGGCCCCATAAAGGTGGCTCTGATATGTGAAAACCCGTTATCATCGCCCCAGGTCTGAGAGTGTAAACTCTCCAAAGAGCTTGGTATCCACTTCTCGAGCTCATTTCGAATATCCTGAACTAAGGCGGATTCATATTCGATTGTACTCACAGAAGCTGTTGAGCCAATCACTGAAATATTCACCAAACCAGCCGTGACTCCGGAACCAGCAATAATCTCCTGAACACGCTCGGTAATATTCGTTACATCGGAAAAACCTTGAGTTTTTAATGAAATCTGCTGACCAACAACCACGTACAACCTCCTTTCTCGAAAAAAAACATCGGCACATAAATTGTGTTCAGAAATACGTCCCTCCCCTTATATATGAACATGAGGAAAAAATACAAGCTTTTCGATTCAAAAATTCAAAAATTTTCCATCCTCAAAGACATTAAAGAAAGGAAATTATTCTTGTGGTACATCCTTGGGTCTCTTCGATGGTCATTTTAGAATGAAGATATTTCCCTCCAGGGAAAATTTCTGGCAAAGAGATGCATAGAGGATAAGTCGTGATTGGGACAAGCGTTGCATAGAAGGGGATAGGGAAGAGAACGGTGTAAAAGAATTCATACACAGAAAAAACTTGACTTAATCATTCCGCTTTGATTCTTTTTAGAAATTAAAGTGTATGGAGAAAGATCTACCAGCCTGATATGAAAAGGTGTGTACACGCACACAGGGATCGACATTTCATGAAAAAAGTACGAGTCCTGGTTGTTGAAGATAGTAAAACTATGCAACTATTTCTCCGGAATTTATTAGAGCCGGAGAATTATGACGTTGTTATTGCGAGTGATGGGGAAACCGGGATCGATGTCTTTCAAAAAGCCATGTCCGAGCATATGCCGTTTGACATTGTGTTGACAGATGTCGTGATGCCTGGCATGGACGGGTTAGCGCTCTTAGGGAAAATCAGAACGCTAAATCGGGACACGATTGTTGTCGTCTTAACCAGTGATGACAATGTCGATACAGCAATCGAAGCCCTTAATCTCGGAGCCAATAACTTTCTTCATAAACCTCCGAATTCAGAAGAAATTCTCAATGTGCTCTGGCGGGCGACAAAACAGCGAGAAATCTTCCTTGAAAATGCCGAATTAACCCCTTTCACAGAGCGTTCGATTCGGATCGAAATCCCCAGCCAACTCAGGTTTATTAAAGGAATTGCTCACAATATCATTGCTGATGCAAAACTCATGGGCTATGATGAAGGGGAACTGCGTGATAAAATTCCTGTGACGATTGATGAGGCTGTCACGAACGCGATTCAACACGGCAATACATTTCAAGAAGATAAACGTGTTTTTATCGAAGTAGAAATCAATTCCGAACGCATCAAAATGGTTGTGGCTGACGAAGGAGACGGTTTTGACGTTCAATCTGTACCCGATCCGACCGATCCGATGAATTTTCTCAAACCGAGCGGGCGTGGTATTTTATTTATGGGTATCGGAATGGATGAAGTTCGATACAATGAAAAAGGTAATATTTTAACGCTGATAAAATATAAACATTCCCCCGATGATGAATGAGCACGAAACAGATGTATGATATGATAAAGTACCTACTTACTACCTTTCTCTTTCCATTGAATAGATGGGCTTTTATTTTTCATTAACACACATGCAACTCATGTAACAGACAAAAAGGATAAGACGATATGGCACAGTATCTTGTCACTGGCGGAGCGGGATTTATCGGGTCGAATGTGATTCGGAAATTGCTCGAACTCGGCCATCAGGTAAGAGTCTTAGATAATTTTCTCACAGGAAAGCGCGAAAACCTCACCGAAGTCAAGTATGACATCGATTTACGAGAAGGTGATTTGCGGGATTTTGACACCGTCAGAACGGCCGTCAAAGCCTGTGACTACGTCCTCCATTTTGGAGCGTTGCCATCTGTGCCGCGTTCTGTCGAAAATCCCCTGAGATCTCATGATATCAATATCAATGGGACCTTGCACATATTAGAGGCTGCCCGGCACGAAGGCGTGAAACGAGTGGTGTTCAGCTCATCCTCCTCGGTATATGGGGATACTCCCACGCTGCCGAAGCAGGAAGATATGCCCCTGCATCCACTCTCTCCCTATGCCACCAACAAGGCAACTGGTGAAATGTATTGCGGTGTTTATCACAGGATTTTCAAGCTCGAAACCGTCTGTTTACGCTATTTTAACGTCTTTGGCCCACGGCAGGATCCGACCTCCCAGTATTCGGCAGTCATTCCCAAATTTATCGCCGCCTTCCAGTCCGGCGATCAGCCGACTATTCACGGCGACGGAGAGCAATCCAGAGATTTTACCTATGTCGATAATGTCGTTTTTGCCAATATTGCCGCCTCTACAGCCCGGCATGCCGAGGGCTCTGTCATTAATGTCGCCTGTGGAAGCCGCATCACGATAAACCAATTAGCTCAAAAAATCGGTACACTGTTAGGTAAAGAAGTCAAACCATATTATGAACCTCCGCGTGCAGGTGATGTGAAACACTCTCTCGCCGACATAACCAAAGCCCGCGAATTGTTGGGCTATTCAGATATGGTCGATATTGATGCTGGGCTGGATAGAACGATTGAATGGTTCACACACTAAATGTCTTCCATCCTCTCTTCACAACGCATGGTGATTACCGATCTGGACGGAACGCTGCTTTCGTCCGACCGGACTGTCAGTCTATGTGATCTGACCACGCTCAAAAGCTTGGAGACCCAGGGGATTATACGAGTGATTGCCACCGGACGCTCCCTTTATTCCGCGTATCGCGTATTGCCAAAGGATTTCCCGATCGACTATCTTGTTTTTTCCTCCGGCGCTGGAATTGTCGACTGGATCCGGCAAGAACTCTTATTGAGCTGCCACTTGCTTCGTCAAGAAATTGAAGAGACAACCGCTCTTTTGCTCCAACATGGCCTTGATTTCATGATCCATCAGGCGATTCCTGACAATCATCATTTTTGGTATCATTCAACCGGTCAACATAACCCTGATTTTATTCGGCGTTGCGATCTCTACCGAGATTTTGCATCTCCCTTCCACGAATCGATTCTTCCTTTGGAACAAGCCTGTCAATTTCTTACAATCGAACCGGAGAAAAACGCCACCCCGACGTATCAGATGCTCAAAAGCAGTCTTCCGTCCCTGCATGTTATTCGGACCACATCTCCTCTGGATGGAACGTCCTCCTGGTTCGAGATCTTTCCGAAATCTGTCTCAAAGGCATCAGCCAGTGAATGGCTGGCTCGCCGTCATCGCATCGCACCAGCCAATACACTCGGACTTGGCAATGATTATAACGATATCGAGATCCTGCAGTGGGCAGGGCAGAGCTTTGTTGTCGCCAATGCTCCACACGATTTGAAAGAATCGTATCCCGTTGTGGCCTCACACAACGACAATGGTTTTAGTGACGCCGTAAAAAAATGGATTAGTTGTTGACTTTTCCGTGTGGCGTAAGAATTCTTTCTACAACGACTGCTTTGTCAAGGTGAGGATGACGGTCATGGTGCGCGTCAACCCTGCCAGGGATAACAGAACCTTGTAAGGGGGGGCAATCCGTCACTGTCATATTGCAAACGCACTACAAGAATGTTATAGACGCAAGAATATCCAGGAGGAGGAAATCACTATGAATGAACACTTGCAACGACCGCAGCAAGCCCTGGAATCATTGATCCGGCGAATCCCAAAGACCGATCTTCACCTCCATCTGGATGGATCGATCCGATTGGGAACGATTGCTGAACTCGGCAAACAAGAACAGATCGCTTTACCCAGCTATACAGCAGAAGGACTGAATGAGCTGGTTTTTAAAGAGAAGTATCAGAACCTCGAAGAATATCTTACGACCTTTGGCTATTCCTGTGCCGTGATGCAAAAGCCGGAACACTTAGAGCGAATTGCCTACGAACTTGCACAGGATAATCAGCAAGAAGGGGTGCGATATATTGAAATCCGTTTTGCGCCACAACTTCATATGAACAAAATCATGGATATGAAGGACGTGATCACGAGCGTGAATAAAGGGCTCGAACGAGCGCAAAAAGAATTCAATCAGCGCCCTGAAGTGCGAGACGGGACAGAGCCGCCGTTTTATTACGGCATCATCGTTTGTGCCATGCGGTCCTTTAACGAACATTTTTCCGAGTACTATAAACAATTTGTCAGTACACACTCCTATTCTGATATGAAGAGTATTCGGAAGATGGCCTCATTCGAGCTCGCTCAGGGAGCCGTACAAATCCGCGATCAAGGTGGCATTCCTGTGGTCGGCTTCGATTTGGCTGGCGCGGAAAAAGGCTATCCTCCTCGCGATCATTGGCGAGCATTTCAGCATGTTCACGAAAATTTCATGTCCAAAACCGTCCATGCTGGAGAAGCCTATGGCGCGCAATCCATTTTTCAAGCGATCACCGAATTGCATGCTGACCGTTTGGGGCATGGCTACTATCTTTTCGATGTCGAGAAAATCGAAGATAACAAGATTACAGATAAAGCCCGATATATCGAAGAACTCTGCGAATATATCGCCCAGCACCGGATTACGATCGAAGTCTGCTTGACTAGCAATATGCAAACAAATCCTTCGATTGGTCGTCTGGAAAATCATGCTTTTCAGGAAATGCTCAAACGCGAACTCAGTACGGCGTTTTGCACCGACAATCGCACCGTCAGCAAAACCTCTGTGACCAAAGAAATACTGCTGGCATTACGCCATTTTCCGATGTCGGCTAAACAGTTGAAAAATGTCATTGTCTATGGGTTTAAACGCAGCTTTTTCCCTGACACCTACTCGAATAAGCGCCACTATGTCAGGCGATGTATCGATTACTACGAACAGCTCATTCATGATATCGATATCCCTCTTGAACCGTTAGTAGAACAATATCATAAGGTGAAAGAGTAAACGTTGTTTTTCTTGACAAAATTTTTTACGGCATCTACAAGGAGAACGTTGAAGAAGTCCCGGACAATCGGATGGTATTTCTGGGAATGAACCACACGAACTCTTACCCAAAAGGAGCGTATGATGAAAACAAAATCTGTGTGTATAACGAGTCTGACCTTGATGAGTATTCTCCTGATGACCGGCATGACATGGGCAGTGGCCTTGCCCGACCTCGAAGGCAAAGCCATTGTGGCCGTCACCGGGAACGATTACACCCCTCTCAATTTTATTGACCCCAAAAGCGGTGAAGCTGTGGGCTGGGAATACGATGCGGTTAATGAAATCTGCAAACGTTTGAATTGTGTCGTGGATTGGCAGGTTGCCTCCTGGGATACGATGATTTCCGCCATCCATAACAGCCAGTTCGATGTTGGCATGGACGGCATTACGATCACTGATGAACGTAAAGAGCAAGTCGACTTTTCGGATCCATATATGGTTTCCCAGCAATTCATGCTGGTGCGGGCCGATGAAGACCGTTTTGCCGATGAAAAAGAGTTTGCAGCACAAGAAGACTTGCTGATCGGCGCTCAGACGGGGACCACGAATTTTTACGTGGCAGTGTATAATGTGTTGGATGGTGACGAAGCCAACCCACGCATTAAGCTGCTCGAAAATTTTGGTGCAACCGTACAGGCGCTGTTAAGCGGCGATGTGGATATGGTGCTGATGGATGCCGCATCCAGCCGGGGGTATATCGGTGCGAACGAGGGCAAACTGAAACTTGTCGGCGGCCCGTTGGGCACCGAAAAGTTTGGATTTATCTTTCCTCCGGGGTCGGAACTGGTAGAGCCCTTTAACGCTGCCATCAACGTTCTGAAAGATGAAGGGTTTCTGGAAAAGCTGAATACAAAATGGTTCTTTGAGTATAATCAGTAAAATCAAGACTCTTCACCACAGAGGGCGCAGAGGATCGCAGTAAAAAATGAATTCGACAATATTATATTGAAATATACATCGTTTGCCCTGAGTCTGTCGAAAGGTTTTTCTGTGTTTCGACGATCAACACGAATAAGCAATGTATTGTCGTTGTGTGAATGTAGTATTGTCGAACTCAAGAAATCCTCTGTTATTTTGTTGCAGAGCGTTTTCATCTCGCAGTGAAAAGGTAGAACAAGGACTGATCATGTCTTTTCAGTGTGGAGCAGACTGCATGATGGCCCCTCTGCGTATCTTTGCGCCCTCTGCGGTGATATCATGTATCAATCATCGGTAAAGTTCTCGTGAAACGTTCTCCAGAAAAGTATCCCCGTCGATTTTTTGTCAAAGGCCTTGCATCGAGCCTGCCGTATTGGCTGCTGATTATTATTCTGGGCGGCCTTATCTTTCTCTGGCATGTTATGACTGACAGCGCGTACCGCGTCATCTTCGGCGCTGTTGCCAAAGGCATTACCACAACCATTTACGTGTCGTGCATCGCGTATCTCTCCTCTGTCATCTTCGGACTGATTATCGGCCTGATGCGGCTTTCTCCCTCGCGGCTGTTACGGGAAAGTTCTTCGTTATACACCGAAGTCGTGCGAGGCGTTCCGATGCTGGTCATTTTATACTATATCGCCTTTGTCGGAGCACCAGGGTTGATTCAGGCAGTAAACTGGCTGATTTCCCCACTCATCAATGCCGGCATGATCGGGGAATTAAGCGTTCGGAATTTGAATTTTGTCTGGCGCGCGATTCTGGCTTTAACCATCGGTTACAGTGCGTTTATCTCGGAAATCTTTCGCGCCGGCATCGAATCAATCGACAAAGGACAGATGGAGGCCGCCAAAGCTGTCGGCATGACACGCGGCCAGGCCATGCGTCATGTGATTCTGCCTCAGGCGATCCGGAATGTGCTGCCGCCCTTATGTAACGATTTTGTCGCCATGATTAAAGATTCCGCGCTGGTGTCCGCGCTCGGCGTGCAAGATATTACGCAATTGGGGAAAGTCTATGCCGCCTCGACCTTTAAATTTTTCGAAACCTATAATGTCGTGGCCTTTCTGTATCTCATTATGACAATCTCGCTTTCTCTGATGGTTCGCGGCCTGGAAAACCATCTCAATCGCAACAAAAGCCACAACCGGTAAACGATAATACGGCCTATGTGTCTCAAGACCATCAGGTCTCGACCGGCAAACCGTTAACAAACCTTTGTAGGACTATTCACGTGCATTGAGACTAACATGAACCCTGACAGGGGTTCAAGCCCTGTCAGAGTTGGTCAATTGATTTTTATTGACAATTCACAGGACATTTTCACAAGGTAGTTGTGTTGTTCGCAACGACGTAATCTTTGTCGTATGGCTTCTTGTAGATGATTTGGAAGTCATAGAGATCCCAACTTCAATGTAACACAAACAGGAGGTTCTTTATGAAGAGAAGTATGGTACTTACCGTGATGTTGCTACTCGTTTTAGGCCTGGCCCAGAGTGGTCTGGCTGCTCCTAAAACAATCAAGCTCGCCCATGTCGTCAATGAGAAAGACGGTTTTCACATGGCGGCGCTCAAATTCAAAGAATTGGTGGAAGCGGGTTCTGATATCATCATCGAGGTTCATCCGAATGCAGAATTAGGCGATGAACGAACCCTGCTGGAAGGGATGCAAATCGGCACGATTGATATGGGCGTGATTACCAATGGCCCGGTCAGCAATTTTTATCCGGAAATCGCCGTATTGGAACTGCCGTTTCTCTTTAGTTCAAATGAAGAAACGTATCGAATTCTGGATGGCCCGATCGGTCAGGAATTACTCGACAACCTCAGCAAAGTCGGCCTGAAAGGGTTAGCGTATGCCGAACGAGGGTTCCGAAATCTGACCAACTCTGTGCGCCCTGTCTTGACTCCGGAAGACATCAAAGGCTTAAAAATTCGCGTGATGGAAAACCCGGTGTACATCGATACCTTCAAGGCGCTGGGAGCAAACGCTGTGCCAATGGCCTGGACCGAAGCCCTGACAGCGATGCAGCAAGGCACAATCGACGGGCAGGAAAACCCTGTAAACGTGCTTTATGCCTTCAAACTATTCGAAACTCAGGGCTACATGTCGTATACCCGCCATACCTATGCACCGGCGCTGTTTGTCATGAGTATGAACCTTTTCAATTCCCTCGATGCAGACACACAGAAACTTTTCAAAGAAAGCGCCCAGGCTGCTGCAGAATATGAGCGCCAATGGGATATGGAGAAGGAAGCGGAACAATTAGCTGTGCTCAAAGAGCAAGGTATGCAGGTTGACGAACCGGATTTAACCCCTTTTAAAGCCGCCGTTCAGCCGGTATATGAGAAATACGGCAAAAAATTTGGCAAATACCTGACAGTAATTCAGGAGGCTCTGAAGTAAGAGACAAACCGCTTGCCGCAGAGACACAGAGGCACAGAGAAAAAGCATGACGTGTCTTTGTGTCTTCGTAGCGAGAACAACAACATTCTTTCCATCAGAAAATTTATGGACACTCTTGTTAAAACACTCAGCGACCGCCTCGATCAGATCGCCAGGTTTCTGCTTTTTGTCTCTCTTGTCGCGATGACGCTTTTTATCACGCTTCAAATTATCTTTCGGGTCTTTTTTACGGCGTTGAGCTGGACCGAAGAACTCTCACGCTATTTGCTTGTCTGGAGTAGCTTTCTCGGCGCATCGGTGGCCTTTAAGAAACACGTGCACATTTCAGTGTCTTTTGTGGTCGATCGTCTGCCGCCACTCCATCGAAAGGTGGTGCAATGGCTGTCAATGGGACTGATGGCGATTTTTTTTCTCGTCTCCATCTGGTACGGATTTCTGCTGATGAAGCTCCAGGTGTTTCAGGTTTCTCCGGCCATGGGGCTGAAAATGCGCTATGTCTACACAATTATTCCTGTCAGTTTCTGTATCATGTTCGTGCATTTACTCCATGAAGTCCTTCAGTGGTGGGCATTGTCGGGGACTTCTTCAAACAATTAAAGCCGGATCGTCGTCCGAAAATTTTTGTTCACACATCATGCTTACTTTCCCTCAATTCCTGTAGTGATTACTTATGGGCTGGATACTCTTTCTTTCATTACTTTTGCTGATTTTTATGGGTATGCCGATTGCCCTGGCCATCGGAATTTCGTCGTTGTTTGTCCTGGTTACGCATAACATCAATCTGGTGCTGGTTCCGCAGCGCATGTTTGTCGGAGCAGATTCCTTTCCGCTGATTGCTGTGCCGTTTTTTATCCTGGCGGGTGATTTGCTGGCAAAAGGGAACGTTTCGAAGCGACTGGTCGATTTTGCCGATGCCTGTGTCGGATTTATTCGCGGGGGCTTATCGCTGGTCGCAGTCTTAGGTTCGATGTTTTTTGCGGCGATTTCAGGCTCGTCCGCAGCCACCACAGCGGCGATTGGCACTCCATTGATCCCAGAGATGGAATCGAAGGGCTATGAAGTGTCATTTTCTGCGGCCCTGATTGCGGCCTCCGGCACGATCGGTGTCATCATTCCCCCCAGTGTGCCGATGATTCTTTATGCCATTATTGCGGATCAATCGGTCGCGCGCTTGTTTCTCAACGGATTTTTACCTGGCATTCTCATGGGAGGAGCCTTGATGGGCTATGCTTTGTATGTGGCGAAGCGCAGGAACTACCCTATTGGCAGTCCTTTTAGTTTACAGAATATCGGGGCCAAATTCAAGCTTGCGTTTTTTGGGATCTTGACTCCGGTGATTATCCTGGGTGGGATTTTTTCCGGCTATTTTACACCTTCCGAAGCGGCGGTGATTGCAGTGGATTACGCCATCATCGTGGCCTTATTCATCTATAAGGATATTCGTCTGAAGCAACTCTATTCCCTGGTTATTAACGCCGGCATCACGATGTCGATGATCATGTTTTTGATCGCGACCTCTAAAATTTTTAGCTGGATTCTGGCGAATTGGTCGATTCCCTCAGACATTGCGACAGCTTTATTGAGCCTGACAGAAAATCCCTTAGTCATCATGCTGCTGATTAACGTGGTGATTTTAATCGCCGGCGTCTTTATGGAAACCGCTTCAGCCTTAATCATTTTGACACCGGTCTTTTTGCCGATCGTCGAGCAACTCGGCATCGATCTGGTTCATTTTGGGATTATCGTGGTCGTCGGGCTGGCGATCGGCATGGTCACACCACCCGTGGCGATCAATCTATACGTGGCAAGCTCCATTACCGGCAAAAGCATCGAGACGATCAGCCGCCGTGTCCTGCCGATGCTGCTGCTCTTGATTTTGGTCCTGCTGCTCGTGACCTATGTTCCCTTGCTGCTCTATTAGTTGAAAAGAAATCATGAGCGTCTGTTTAACGGGATTATCCGGTTTCTTCGGGGATTTGTTGCAATGTATTACATTGTCAATTATAAAATGATCCAGATCATGTTTCTATGGGTGTCTTTTTAGGATTGGCGCTCGGTGCATATTTCATATGTCGATAAACTCAAAAAAGATTTTGAAACCATCGTCCCCACTGATTTCGGTCCTATTACACCCATCGAAGTCGTACGTACCATGTCAGGCTGGCCAGAGAAACAATCTTCAGATATTGGCTGGATCTATGTAGCTATTGGAGGCGATAGAGTTTGGGCGGCCATAATCAGACGCCTCACATGTTTATGGAAAAATCAGACAGTATCTTGAAGCTCGTGCGAGCCCCATTGGCTCACTTGATCCGTTGATTGCCGCTCATGCGAAGAGCATCGATGCCATATCAGTCACAAAGAATGTGCAAGAGTTCAGCAGGGTACCAAATCTCATTGTTGAAAATTGGACTAAATTAAGAGAACAAATTCAATACAGGAGGAAAGGCGTCCTATGGAAATAACAATTCCAATAACAAACTGGAAAAGCGTGATCCTTGTTGTCGGACTCGTGGTCTTGGCTTTCTGCACGCATCATGTTATCTATTACTACAATCCGAAACTGGATGAAACCATCACAGCCCTGCAATC
>PDWJ01001033.1_pt1 | contig 36458 bp, 23 predicted proteins | sample 1430881 | NCBI WGS metagenome assembly PDWJ01 (sample SAMN01162460, study PRJNA174530) | Oral metagenome, whole genome shotgun sequencing project. | biome: Marine environment; feature: Marine mammal; material: Swab sample of the gingival sulcus; isolation source: swab sample of gingival sulcus...
GAAATTAGATAAACCGTCGATTCCAGGCGATTGGAAAGGATTAACAAAAATATTAGAAGAATATCACAATTTTATAACATCGCCGGATGTACGTATTAGTAAAGCCAAAACAACACCGTATCAATTATGTGTTAGAATTTATCCTGATGATATATTCGTATCGAATTTTAGAAAATCGTTAACTTCTGAGGAATACAACGATGCTGTTAATTTCTGGGTTTATTGGTTTATCTACGGCTACAAACCATCGGCAATTAAAAGCTCGTGGAATCAGCTGTGCGAAAAATACGACCCCTATCGTGCATCGTGGCTGGTCCGCATGTTCGAAAAAAATATGAAATCTCTAAAAGGCAGCCGTCCTTATATCGATTTTCTTAAATTTGAAAACAAGGTTCAGGAACTACTTAACAGATTAAAGAAAAATTTACCCTCGGAATACCGGCTGGTAAGTTTTCCCAGCAAACAATTCCAGAGAGCAGGTATCTATTCCATATCAATGAAACGTCCTTATGGAGTTATCCGGCATTCTAAAATTGAACACAGAAGCAGTATCAGCAAATTCAGGAAAATATACAGCAGTATTTACAGTTCCGAGAAACAAAATATAGTAACAGATACTCTTTACAGCGAAACAAAACAGTTGTATCAAATCCGCAGGTTTTTATTAAGCCATAAAAGTATACCTGCCGATTTATGTAAGAGAATTGAATTTGTATTAAACAATACCGCATCGTTATTAAAAGAATATATTGCCTTTTACGACACCCATAAAGCATTAAAAACACCCGATTATGAAATTAGAGGAGAACATAAAGAAAGTACGCAGATTGATGATTTAATTAAAAATCTGATACACGTGCAGATTGTTACCTGGGATAAGGATTATTTTGCCTTAACTAATTTTATGAAAGAGATTGACGATTTACTGCTTCAATTATCAGAAAGACAGCAAAGCACAGCGGAAATTAATAAACTTTACCGTGATATTTTAACAAAAAAACACTGCTTCGAATCGGAGGATTTAATTATAAACAACGATGAAACACTGTATCCTTCATCATCGATTATGCCCAAGCGGTTTATATTTGTAGGGGATTTAAAAAACGGCTCCACCACAAAACGAATTGTAAGAACAGGGCGGGCAATTCCCGAAAACCTGCAGTTGGGAATATCAGAAAACGAAGAGGAAACACTGGCTCCTTACGAATTAGACTTCGACCATTACGAAATTAATTTCAACGGAGGAATAAAGTGGTTTTTCGACTACAACGAGGCTGAGCAGTGCGGAATGGCAATTACTGTTCCAATATCGAAAAAAGACTACGACAATGAATTTGAATCGGTTTACGTATTTGGTATTCACAACGAAAAAGTTTCTGAAAGCAGCGAAATTATTGAAGATTTCTTAAAAGGGCATATCTACGGAAAATCGGGGCTGGATATTCTTCCGGCAGGTACGGCAACCAACCAAATTGGTAAATTTACAGATTATGAATATAAGGATGCCGGCAAATTAATGAATCAGCGGTTTGCCATAGAAGTAGACAGAACAAAAAATACCGATTTAAAAAAATATGAAAAGTTAGGAGGCAGTGCAAAATCAGAAGTAAAATTCGACAGTAAACTTTTGGCAGAAGCATTTGGTGTTGACTATACCGATACCTTTGCACGAATCAACAGTTTTAACCGTACCGATATTTTAAATTCAAAAATTGCCAACGAAATATTTGCCAAATATTTTATTAATCAATTTACGGCAGATATGCAGGGTACTCCGGGACTTAAAACATTTATCAAATCTGCGGTTCCTTACCTTACACGGTACTGCTCTTCGCGGGGAAGTTTACCAAGTATAAAAATAGGAAATCAGCCTTACGGTATATTAACGACTACCGATTTTTCGAAATATACTTTGGAAGACGGCCGCGATGAACTGCACAATTTTGTAAGTAAACTAAAAGCGGTACTGCACCGTTTGTCGTACTATTGGAAATATTTGCGGGAAACAAAGGTAATCAGCAGCCAGAGTCTGCAGAAAACCGATGATGCAGAACGTCAAAAACGGTTTATGCAGATGTTAAGCGCCAATCCCAAGTCGGTAGAATATCATCAGCGGAAAAAAATACGCCATCCTCTGCTGTTAAAGAATTTTAATTACGATTACAGCTATAAAAATATTAACCGCAGGTTAAATTTAGAAAACTTCTTACGCAAGAAACTGGATACAAGTAAATCGGTGCTGAATAATACAGAGTGGTTCAGCGATTTTATCACCAGCGAAAAGAGCGACCCTGTTTCAATAGAGGTTTTATACAATGAATTCAAAGAAAAATTCAATTCCAAAAATTCGGGGTTAAGCGAAAATGAATTAGAAAAATTATTCGGCGAATTTATCGATTTATTCTCTTACAGACTGGATGCCTGGTATTTGGGAATGGCAAATTATAAACTCCATCAGATAAGAAATCAACATAAATATAAAGGTATACATATCGGAGCTTACGGCATATTACACAATTTACGCCGCAACTTCCTGCAGAAAGAAATTGTTGGAAAAGAGAAAAAAAAGGTTGTTTCCGATATGAAATTAAAAGATACGAAAAGCGTCATTTATAAAGATGAACGCAGCGAAGGAATTATGCTTGCTCCTAGTATAAATCATGCCATAACGGCAGCTATTATGCGCAGTGCATTTTCCCGCAGCAGAAAAAATAACGGTGCAGATAACAGACTCTGTATCAATCTGTCTTCAGGACGGATGCGGCGCGCCATAGAAGTAATTGACGGCGTAAACAATGGTTTATCGGTTGGTGCAATATTGGGAGCCGGCTTAGAACGGGCTTTACACGAAGCCTATAAAACAGGGGAAAACCGCGAAATGGATCGATATATATATCCATTACGCAAAGCATATCCATTAACCTTAACAGCCGAAGCGGGAAGCAAACAAATCGAAAGCGGTTACACACCACAGATCATTAATGCCGCTCAGCTTTTAGAAGATATTTACAGTACAACAGACTGGTACAATTCAAAAGGAGAAACATTATCGCAGCTTTTAGAAGCAGCAGACAAATGGCCTTCAGCAGTAATAGACATTATAAACAGTGCTGATACCAGTACCGAAACTAAAAAACAGCATCGTATTGTATTGGCGCAGATTATAGAACAAATAGCCGACACCTACGATGCCATTAACGATTTAATGTTATCAGAAGGAGTTTATCAATTGGTAAACGGCAATAGAATGGCTCTGTCGGCTTTAATGAACAAAATGGAACGAAATACTCTGGGGCAGCGTCCTGAAATATTGAACATTCCTATGAGAAGTGTTGCGGCAACACACAAAATTGTAATGAATATACCCGCACAGACTGTTGATATGGACATTGCCGACTGGGAATACAAGAGCACCCAATCAGTATTTGCAGTAATAGAACCATCGTTAAACAAATTTGCTGCTCAAATTATTGGCAATGCCCACAATATCGGTATTTGGCTGAAAACAAATGAAGGCAGCCAATTTATCTCGCTGGTTAATGCACAGGTATCTCCTTTGGAATATATTTTCTTATCGGCAAATCAACAAACATTTACCGATTTAATGGTATCGCGGTATCTTATGAATCAGCCCGATACGCTTTGGTCTGAGCATGTTGAAGTTGAAACCGGCAGACACCGTCCGTCCGGCAGCAAGGCATCGCAGATTTCTATTTTCGAACAGCAGTTACTGGTAGAAAACCTCCGCAAAGTAATTGGCAGCGGTATTCCATTAAAACCGCAGGATTTTATGCATAAAACCGGCAATAAGTTAGATACCCAGCAAAATAAACATTACGATTTGTCACAGCTGAAGCAAAGAATACAAAAAGCCATAGACCAATTTATGCCGTTTAGAAACAAAGTGGAAATGGTACTCCAGTATATCGATACAAAATACGGCGAGAAAAACAATGGAAAATTACAAAAACTAATTAGCAGCAGGCAGGCTGTTATTTCCGATTTCTCAGAATACTATAATATAACTTTTGATGATATTAAACAGTTAATCGAATTGATTAACAAGGCATTATGTATGGGAATAACCACCGTTGCACCAATTGCCGATCGTCATTATTGTACCGAAACAGCACCGGAAATTGTAAAAATAATTGAAAGTGTTCCTGAGGAAGAAACTCCTTCCGATGAAATTCTAAACAAAGAAAATCCGAATATTGAAGAGCGGGCAGCTATCGCTAAATATCTGAATAAACTGAAAATATACGAAACACAAGCAGAAAAGAAATATCAGGAAGATTTGTCCGGACAGCGGGCGGCAATCAGAAAAAATCAATCGGCTCTGTTTACTGCCGCTGCATCTATTGTTTCCTCAATTGACAGCAGAATAAATAAAGTAGAGAAAATGCGGAAAGAATTAGATGAAAATAAGCTGGATGCAGAATCGTTTATCGCTAAAAGCAATGAAATAGCCGGTATATTATTGGTTAAAAACTTTAAACTGCTGCCTTTATTTACACTATCTAATTTAAGCGATGAAATAAAAGCAGATTTAGAACCGCAGCTTCAAAATAATTTTGAATATAAAAACGCTTCTCCTCTATCGTGTGAAAACTGGCTGATGGATTTAGCAAAAGTGCGCAAACACACCAAAGAGCTGCATTTGATGCGAATGGGAGCTATGGCAAACGGCACGCATAATTTTGCTCCGCTGCAGCCAATACAGATTCCTTATAAAGAAACCAAATTCAATAAAGTAATCGTCAGTGAAGAGTGGATTGGAGCAGAGGTGAAAAACAGAAAAGAATTAACAGACAGAGATTCGTTAATGCTTTGGGATAAATCAGAATTAAGAAAATCACTTAAAAATAATGAACAGGAATACTACACTACCGGATTTGTTGTGGACAGCTGGATGGAGTTAATTCCTAAAAAGCACCAACAGGGAGGAGCAGTATTCCATTATGATGTGCCCAATTCAGAACCGCCTCAATTACTATTGCTGGCAGTACCTCCGCAGATTAATTTTTCGAGAAAACATACCAAAACATGGAGTCTCGATTCGTTAATTGATATTCTGGAAGAGACACAGATTATGGCTAAAAACAGAGCTGTTGAACCGGAAATGATTAACAATTCGGGAAATTATGCCCGTGTTCTGCCTCTGCTTTCCTATTTTAAAGAAAGCGAAAAGCCTCAAAAAGGAAATGTGTATAAACATAACATTAAAGATATAGCATATAAACCTAAAATTCATTCTATTTATGTGCGTATAACAACAACAGATGCATTAATGTATATGAACGTCGAAAAAAATAGTTCTGCTAATTATAAAATTCATCTGCATATTGGAAATGAAAAATATAAATTAACAGAAGACTGGTATGAAGATTTTAGGTCTGAAACAGAAGTATTATACGTTGTTAAATTAAAATCACCTCTTACTCAAAAAGAATTGATTAAAAAGCAGATACAATTGGAAATGCCGACAATTATTAAAGCCGGATTAGGTATAAATAACACTCCGCAAAGAGTTGATCTATACTTAAACGATCATCAAACAGTGAAGTATTTAAGTAAAAAATGGATACTTTTTAATATAATTTCTGAAAATGGAAAATATACATTACAAGAAGCTGTAGAGGAATAATATATTCCCCTGAAAAGCCGACTTGTTGCAAAAATTAATTTTATAAAATAAGGAGGAACTATTATGAACGGTAGTTATAATATATTAAACGATTTAAAAAACAGAGAGTATTACCCCATTACAACAATTGACAGTTTGGAAGTAACTATTCAAACTTCGAGTAAACATTATTCCGGAACAGATTGTGCAGTTTATCTGGTAATTGATAAAGAGGAATTAGAAGTAATCGTAAATAACGACAGCGATCCTTTTGAAAACAGCGATATAAATACAGGCACTATTAATTATCAGCAATCTCTTGCAGAACTGCGAAACGCAGAAATAAAATTAAGATTAGGTCCTTCCAGAGGAAAGAATCCCGGGTGGTGTGTTTCAAATGTCAAAATCGAAGCATTAAAAAACAACAAAAAGATTTTCATATTAAATAAGTATATGTCAAACAAATGGTTAGATCCGGGGAAGGAAACAATATTACAGCCCCGAAAAACAACCAAGTTTACATATCAGGCAATTAATAGTTATAAAGAGTATCCTTATTCAAAACATATAGAGGAACTGAAACGCAACTATAAGCAGTCGGGTTTTTTTAATGCAATCTACGATAAAATAAAAGATAACCCGTCAATAACCCAGGATGCATTTCAAGAATCATGGCGTATAGAACCGCATGTAAGAAATGCCGGCGAAGATAATATCAATGCCGCCCTTTCGCTGTCGATACACGATCCGCTGTGGATTATGACCCGCCAGTGGCAGATGGGAGAATATAACGGAAATGATGCAGGATCGGCTGTTTTGGCAAAAATATGTACCAAAAAAGATAAAGCGCAGCAGCTTTTTAATCTGAATAATAATTCTGATAACAGAGATACAATAGCGGACAAACCCATTGAACCATTGATAGAAGCTCTGCCTCCAAACATCGATTTACAAGCAAAAACCGAATCGGCATATCATTTCTTAAATATGGCGCGTTTTAAATTAAACGACAACAGTTTATTGCGTGAACTGCAACAATATCTCGCAGCAAAATTCCCGTTAACAAACAAACAGATAATAATTAATGACGATGATGATAAAATCACACGGCTGCAAAAAGAAACCGCACAATTAAAAGAAGAGTGTAAACCAGATGCTGTAGAATATAAGGCAGCATTTAATCAGCTTTTCGATGGTTATCAGCTCTATATCAGTGAAGAACCTGTTTGGACGGATTTTAAAGAAGGGGCTTTTGAGGAACCATTATCGCAATTGCAGCAGGATTACGCCCAATGGATGAGTGAAAACTACAATTTAAAACCAAACGATTATTGGAAAAAAGAGGAGATGAATTACCGCTTTGGAATTAATTTCAGCGATAAAGAAAAGAGCGTACTGGCTGCCGAAAATTACGATACAGGTAAAGTATCGTGGTATTCATTCAGCAAAGACAAGCAGAGTGAAGAACAGAACGAACAAACCAAAGCTTCAAAAGAAAAATATTTTTCGTTTATCCCTTCTATGGTAAGCTATGGCGGTATGCCAAGTAAACGCCTTTGGGAAATGGAAGAAAATGCTGTTGATCTGGGAACTACTATAGGTGTCGGGGTCCGCCATTTTTCCAATGCGCTGCTATTACAGTTTGCAACTATGTATTCTAACGATTGGATGATGCTACCGCTGGAGATGAGCATGAACAGCCTTACCGAAGTTGACGATGTAATTGTAACCGATGTTTTCGGGGAAAGAACTTATATCTCCAACAGGAAAGATAATAGTGAAAACCAGCAATTTACCAACCGATGGAATATGTTCGGCCTATCGCAGAAAGATCCTTTCTTACACAATGATTTCTCTATAGATAACCGTCTATTTTATCCTCCGGTTGTTTACAACAGCTTAGAGAGTGAACCCATAGAAGAAATTCAATTCCTTAGAGATGAGATGACCAATATGGTGTGGGCGGTAGAAAATAAAATTGATCAAGGATGTGGCACCAGTATCAGCGGAAAGCAGTTCGCTGCAATGCTGGAAGATAAACTTGCGGAAAGAGAAGATGCACAAGCCGAAGACGATGTTAATACTGATCAGTCTTCTGCCGGAGGAGATTATCAATATATTTTACAAAACACCGTACCTTCGAATTGGATTCCTCTTTCGCCTGCGCGCATACCCGGCAATATAGAAAACAACGACAGAGAAATTGCTTTTATTCGTTCGGCTATGCCCCTTCCTATTGAAGGCAGTTATATCAGATTACGTCCTAATACTTCATTCTTACGGGAAGGAATATCTGATGATGACACCTTTAACAAACACCTGTATATCAACGAGGAAGAAGTAGATATGGTAGGTGCTAAATTGATAAAAACGTACCAGCGTACACGCTGGCTGAATGGAAAAACCTATTTATGGCAGGGCTATAAAAAAGAGTTAAGTAAAACACAGGCAGACAGCAGGCTGGTTTTCGATAAAATTATTGAAAAAAAGGAAAAAAATAATTTGTAATTTTAATAAAAATAATTACATTTGAGTAATATTGAATTGTGCCGAGCTACAGTAACATGGAAATGATAGAATGGTGGAGTTAATCTTGTTCTTTTCGGTCTACTTGGTTTTCCGATCTGTTCACTTGATGCGAAGCTTAAAAATCGTTTAATGATGTAAGGCACTTTATCCGGTTCACAGTCGAATTTCGTGTTTTTCCGCCTGCAGAGCGGTCACTGCTTTTCGTTTAGGGATGGGATATTGGAAGTGTGGCGGTCAACAGTATAAACCCGCAGCGGGTTTTTATACAGTACCCATAGGGAGCCATTGGAGTTTCCTTATTCTTCCAATTAAACTTATTAAGTTACAGGGGGGCTGCTTTTCCGGCGCCCCTTTTTGATAAATTTAACAATTAGAAAGCTTCAGCTTCTTCCAGTGCTCGTTCTACGCAGTCTTCCAACGACAGACCATTAAAAAAATTTCCCACCAAATAAATGTCTGTTGCTTTTGCCAATGCTTTTATCTTAGACATTCGCTCGGTATGTCCTATTTTCAACAATGGCAACTTGTGTCGGGTAATATTATTTTCATCTATCGGCTGCTTTTCCTCCCCCAGCATATTATCAATATGCCACTGCTGATTTGTCTCTTCTTGTTCAAAATGAAATGTAAATCCCCGGTAACTGTGATGCGGTAGCACATCGCGGGTAACCATTGAAAGACATTTGCCCTTTAACGGAATAAGAAAAGTCATTGGCTCTAAACTGCTCTGTTCTTGGGGGACAAACATCGCTTTGGAGTCTATTCCCTGCATCGGGAATTCCAATAACAAATCGCTTAATTCGCTATTTATATCCTTTAACAGCTGACCATTGACCTCAGAGGTGGCGGCAAAACAAATATCCTTGGCTGCTACCGTTTCGTTATTTTCATTTTGTACCTTAAAAAGTCCATCTGTTTTTTTGCACTGAACCACTTTAAAGTTAGTACGAACAGTTATATTCTCGGCATCAGCCAAAGCATAAATAAGACTATGCATACCGTCTTTTAATACAAAACTTTTGGGGTAGTTCTTATTTTTTGTTTTGCGACTTTTCAAAAAATATTCCGCTGTAAATTTGTCGGAACGCTGAACGGCAACAGCATTAAGCAGACGATTAAACACTTTCTTGTAATTGTTTTTTCCCACAATACCACCGAAATATTGTTCTACGGTTTTATCCTTTTTCGTAGAAGTGAAAATATGAAAAAACGAAAATAGAAATTCCAATTTACTTACATTGGAAAAGACCTTTTCCACTCGATGAGAAAAAACACGCAACGGTATATTTTTTCGAGCCACAACATCGTTTTTTAATCCCAAATCTTCCAAAAGGTCTATCAACTTTGTGTATTTATTATAGAAAGTGTGAGCTCCCAGTTCTACCCAAGCTGTTTTATCGCTGTGATATGCTGTATGCAAACATCCGCCAACATTTGGTTTTGCCTCTAACACCAGTACCTTTTTCCCTTTTAGAGCGACTGCGTTGGCAAAGGTTAAACCGCTTATTCCGGCTCCAATAACTATAATATCGTAAATGTTTTTCATTATGAGATTTAAACGATTACAATGTTTACTTTTTTCGTCTTCTAAAGAACCTTTTTTTCCCTTGATTTTTAGGTTTGCTTTGCGGATTATATTGCGGTGCTTCGCCTAATTCTGTCGGCATTGGAATTTTAAATACTTCCGATTCTATTAAGTTTTCAATCTTTTTAAAATCGCCTTGATCTTTTTGGGTAATAAACGTTAATGCCACTCCTTCCGATTCGGCACGAGCTGTTCGTCCCACACGGTGTACATAATCTTCGGCATCGCGAGGCACATCGTAGTTAATTACCAAATCAATGGAGTCAATGTCGATTCCGCGAGCAATAATATCGGTGGCAACCAAAATTTGAAAATTACGGTTTTTGAAATTACGTAACACTTCCTCACGCTCGCTCTGTTCCAAATCCGATTGTATGCCGGCAACCTTAAATCCTTGTCGTTTCAGCTCTTTAGTAATGGTTTTTACATTGCTTTTTGTGGCAGAAAAAATAATTACGCTTTTCATATCCTTTCCCTCTAATAAGTGTTTTATTAAAGGTATTTTCTGCTCGTCGTAAACCATATATGCTGCCTGTAGAACACCTTCGGCAGGTTTCGAAATGGCAATATTAATGCTTTCTGCATCGACCAGAATTTCTTGTGCCAACTGTCTGATTTTAGGAGGCATAGTTGCCGAAAACATTAAGTTCTGTCGTTCTTTGGGTAGGAAACTTACAATCTGCATTAAATCTTCGAAAAATCCCATATCTAACATACGGTCGGCTTCATCTAATATCAAATGCTTAATTTTTGAAGTATCTACATAACCCAGATTCAAATGCGAAATCATTCTGCCGGGCGTGGCAATTACCACATCGGCACCTTCGGTTAAACCACGCTTTTGTTGTTCCCAAACCGACGAATCGCCACCGCCGTAAACTGCTAAAGAGGTTACAGAAACAAAGTAACCAAAGCCTTCCATTTGCTGATCGATTTGTATTGCCAATTCTCGGGTAGGAACCAATATTAAAGTACTAAATCCCTCTAATTTATTCCGCTGAATTTTATCCATTACCGGCAACAAATAAGCTGCTGTTTTTCCTGTTCCCGTTTGGGCACATACAATCATATCCTTATCTTCAATAATTTTTGGTATGGCTAATTCCTGAACCGGCGAGGGCGTTTCAAATCCCATTGCATCAAGTCCGTCCATTATTTCAGTGGAAAAATTAAAATCTGTAAATTTCATATATTATTTTTATCTGTTTTTATTAGTGATAAAGGATTTAAACCAATGTTTTATTCTAAATTCAACGTAAATGAATGGTTAAATTACTCCACATACAATACCAATCCTTTTAGGTATTCGCCTTCGGGGTGATAAATATTTACCGGATGGTCAGCCGGCTGTGTCAATTGATGCAATACTCTTACGGTACGTCCCGAATTGGCAGCGGCAACAAAAACTGCTTTGCGGAAATCTTCTTTGCTAACGGCTTGCGAACAAGAGAATGTAAACAGAATACCTCCCGATTTAATTTTATCGAATCCCAATTTATTTAACCGTTTGTAGCCTTTTAGAGCATTCCCTAATACTTTTTTATGTTTGGCAAAAGCCGGAGGGTCTAACACAATTAAATCGTATTTATCATTGGCATTTTCCAAAAACTGAAAAGCATCTTCGGCGTAAGCCTCGTGACGGTTATCGTTGGGGAAATTTAGATTTACATTCTGCTTGGTAATTTCAATGGCACGAGCCGAGCTATCTACCGAATGTACCAACTTTGCTCCTCCACGCATGGCGTAAAACGAGAAACCTCCGGTGTAACAAAACATATTCAACACCGATTTATCTTTGGCATATTGCTCCAATAATGCTCTGTTTTCCCGCTGGTCGATAAAAAATCCTGTTTTCTGACCTTTTAACCAATCCACATCAAACTTCAGCCCGTTTTCTAAAGCTGTAAATTGTTCTATATCTCCATACAGATAACCGTTTTTAGGTTCTATTCCCGATTTAAAAGGAATTGTTCCTTCCGATTTATCGAAAACAGCTATTAAATCGTTTCCTAATACTTGTTTTAGGGCATTAGTTATTTCTTCGCGATGCAAATACATTCCCACCGAATGGCACTGTATAACTGCTGTTCCGGCATAGTAATCGATAATTAAACCGGGCAGATTATCGCCTTCGCCATGCACCAATCGAAACACATTATTATTGGCATTACCATACAATCCAACACGTTGACGTAAATTAATTGCGGACTGAATTTTTTTGGTAAAGAAATAGGTGTTTATTTCCTGTTCGGTAAACGAAAGAATACGAACTACAATAGAGCCAATGGCAATATGTCCTATGGCAAGAAATTCGTTATCTGCAGAATAAACTGCAACTAAATCGCCTTCTTGTAGTCCTTCGTCAACCCGGTTTACTGCACCCGAAAAAATCCAGGGGTGAAATCGTTTTATGGAGTGTTCTTTTCCTCTGTTTAAATATACTTTTGGATATTTTATCATACTTTATTTTTTGTGGAAATTCTTGAAAATAGAAAAAGTAGCTATTTTATGCTTCTTCTAATACTTTTTCGGCTTGTTTCAACCGCTCGAATATCTCTAACGACACCCATGCATCGGTTGCGGCGTAACGTAATTGTCCATCGCTTAATTCTTTTGCTTCCCAATTCGATACCTGTTGGCGTTTAGAGATACGGAAACCAAGCACTAACGCAGATAATTTTTTCAATGAAAAACAATTAATCCCAAACCTTAACACATATTTTTGCAGCTCAATAAAACCGTTGGCATCAAAATCATTTAATTTTTGTAATCCTCGTATGTCGTCTTTTATGGCTGCACCTACTTTTAAAATATTTTCGTCGTTTAATAACTCAATAATTTCGGCAGGTAAGCCTATTTTGTTTATTCTAAACAAGAATGCTTTGGTGTTGGTAGATAGCTGCAATAATGCAATATCGTTTAGTTTCCCTTTTTTGAATGATGGGCGGGTTTCCGTATCAAAGCCGAGAACGGTATGCTGCTTTAAATATTCAACTGCATCTTTCATCAATTTCAAATCTTCAACCAATACTATTTCCCCTGTAAATGCCTCCAACGGCATTTTGTTCACAGCTTCTTTTGTTATTGTTTTCTGAAATTGTTGCATATTCTTCCGCTATCTACTACAATACATTATCTCCCCATTCCCGCTGTCGTTGAGCAAAAATAGAATCACTCATATCTATATTTTTAAGACTGCCGGAATCTGATTTTAAACCTAATTTTTCGCTATTAACCGCCAATTGATGAATCTGACGCAGAACATTTACTATTTTTTGTCCCCAGTATTCTCCAAAGTTATTATTCAACTCCCAAAGTGCATCGTTCATAATACCAATAGTTCCTACTTTATAGGCAGTTATAAAATCTTTAATATCCTGATAGATATCAGCCATATTTTCAGATACAGTTGCCACAACCGGTGTATCAGAATACTGCATATCATCTTCAAAAACTTCGAGATATTCGTCGTTGGCTCCAACTTTTTCTTTTACCGCCGAATGAATAAAGTTCCAATCCGATTCGTTTACAAATTTTTCTATATCCTCGTCTAATTCAGTTTCATTTTTAGGCAGTACACTGCCTTTTAAATATAGTAAAGGCAGTATTTTTTGAGACATTGCAATAAATTCTTCTTCAGATATTTTATTGCATGACTCTAATAATAAGCAAAATTCATTGGCTACAGTTACAAATTCGATTACATTTTTCGAATATACTACATGTTTAAAATTATCTTCCATCTTCTATTTTTTCAACAACAGACAAAAGTAATAAGATTTTGGGAATAATAAGGTTTGTAAAGTGATGTTTTTGCTGTAAACCTTATTATCCAGATAGTTTATCTTTAAAGATTTCGGGGTTAATGCTTTATTTGAAAATCATCGGCATCAGCAGATACATTAAATTTCCGGCGGAAACTATTTAATTCTGATAGGTTTAATACTACCGTAACAACTTCCGCGCAGTTATCGGTACATTTCCTAATTACATTTCCTCTGGCATCAATTACTGCAGAACCGCCCGAATATTCCAAGTTTTTCTCATCAACTCCAACACGATTCACTCCTGCTGCATAACTTTGATTTTCAATGGCTCGTGCCTGCAACAAAGTATCCCAAACTTTTCGACGGGAAGCAGGCCAATTGGCAATATAAATCAATACATCGTAATTATTTTGATTTCTGCTCCATACCGGAAAACGCAGATCGTAACAAATCAGCGGACAGATGCGCCACCCTTTTAAATGAAAAACCAAACGTTTACTGCCTGAAGAAAAATGCATATCCTCCTGTCCCATTCTAAACAGATGCCTTTTATCATAATAATCAATAACACCTTTTTTATCGACTGCGTACAATCGATTATAGTACTGTTTATTCTCTTCTACAATAACACTCCCTATTATAACTGCAGATTTTTCAGCAGCCATCTGTAGCATCCAAACCAGTGTTTCCGATAACTTGGGAGCAATAAGATGTTTATTTTCCATTAAAAATCCTGAAGTAAACATTTCGGGCAATACAATTAAATCGGTATCGGCTTCTATGTTACGAATTACAGCTGTAAAACGCTCCATATTTTTCGCAGCATCGCCCCAAGCCAGAGTATCCTGTACCAAAGATACTTTTAAAATATCCGATTTATTTACAACATTACACTTCATTGGAGAACAGTTCAGGATATTTGGGTTTACAGTTACTATATTGTTCTTTTATCAATTGCATATCTTTTTCTATATCGCCCGACGGATAAAAAAACGCACTACACGACATGGTTTTTTCAGCATAGTTAATCTCAGCCATATAAACCGGTACTTTTGCTTTTAATGCAATATAATAGAATCCTTTTTTCCAAGGAGAACGCAGACTTCTACTGCCCTCCGGCGACAAGGTTAAATACAAACTGTCTCTATTGGCAAATTCTTGTGCCAGCTGATCGGTTAAACTTCCTGGTCTCGACCGGTCAACCGGAAAAACACCCCACGCCTTCAACAGATATTTTAGAGGAAACACAAACATCTCCTTTTTCATTAATATAGTGGTTTCTATATTTAAAGATATAAAAGCCAGCTTAGCCCATACAAAATCCCAGTTAGAGGTGTGCGGTGCTGCAATTATTACCGCTTTTTTTATTGTCGGTACATCGCCTGCGTAACGCCAACCAAATAACTGCATTATCCATCTGCACAATTTTGCTTTCATTGGTCTGTATTAAGAACAAGGGAGTACACCTTATCCCCCTCGTTATATGTTCTAATTAATGTCTTGAATATTCTCTTTTTATATTTTCCCGAACTTTCTTCGATTCATCAGACAATAAATATTTTCGTGTAGAATCGGGAAGAAAATCAAGAACTTCTTCTAAACGGTCTTCACGAATTGCTTGTCGCACTTTCGATGCTGAAATAAAATTATCACAAGCCCCACAAGTTATTCGGTCAATTAGTTCCAATTTTACGCCATTGGCCGGAAGATATTTTTGCATTGCCTCGTTATATGCAGCAGTAGTTGGTGAATACATCTCGGTTCCCACATAACGTTTATTAATATTTAAAATAGGAACAATGTATTGCAAAAAGGTAATTACGTCTAATTCGGCCTGCTTTGCCGAAATATCAGATGCTTTCTCTTTCTTTAAGAAATAAGAGGGGAATATAGTACCGGAAACCACATAATTTCCACCTCGTATCATTACCAAATTAGGAATATGCCCTAATTCTTCTTCTATTAAACGCCAACGTACATCGAATTTAAAAGAAGAACGATCTTCTTCCACCACAAAAAGATACACCACACGACATTCGTTACACGCTTTTTCGATTAAATATTTATGCCCTTTGGTAAAGGGATTGCAGTTTACAACAATGGCTCCAATATCGCCCACATGTACATCTACTCGCTTAGAACGAAGATAATCCTGATAATTTTTAATATTTTCGTAACCAAATTCCAATACCGAGAACAACGGTTCTGCTGTGGCAATTTCAGTAAACCCTAAGCCTTTAAATACCTTTAAGTTTCGGGGTTTTGTATAAACAAAAATATGTTTGTGCTTTAGAATCACCAAATCTATAAGGTGGGTAACCACTTGAGCAAAAGCTGCTCCTTCTCTAAATTTGGGAGCTACTGCCACATATTTTAAAACCCTTCCCTGATAGGAACCTGTTCCCACAATTTCATCATTCAAATTGTAAAGAATCATTGTATAATCCACCTCTTCGGGTTTAAAATCAAATTCTAAATCTCTTAAAAAATCTGCTACTAATTTTACATCAAAAGGATTATTTAAATCCAAACTTTCTTCTCGGTAATCGGTGTTTTCAACTCCCATGTTACGATTTATTTTTTATTATGAGGGAATTCTAAAATTGTAAAAATCCATATGAAGATATCATTATTCTCCGCTTCTGCGAAATAACAAGAAGATTTTATTTTTAGAAGTCCCGTTATGTTTTTACAGCTGCCAATATTAACGAAATACAATAAAACACCCAAATTTTTTTATATGCTGAACAAAAGTTTTTATATACCGCCTTTTCATAAAAATGATATCCCAAAACCAAATAAATATAGAGAATTTAAATATCCACAGAAGTATCCTTCCCCTTCCTATTAATAATCAAACAATTACAACTATTTACTATTTTATATCAGTATACAAACTACTTAGATAAAATTTTAATTCATTAAAACCATAATCCATAACATACTTTTTATACTTTTGTAAAACTTTTAACCGGCTGTGATTCAAATTGAAGAAATCTTTTTATTTGGGTAAAGCTTGCACACTATAATTTTTACATATGAAACACTTCTGAATAAAAGTTTTTAGACACACAACAGCAAGATTATTTAGACAGAAGTTGGAGGATGGAAATTGGAAGATGGAATAACCAAAAGCTAAAACCTGAGATTTAACAGCTAAAAAAAGACAGAAAAGCTAACAGCTAAAGGCTGACAGCCAGAAACTAAAAAATAGACAGATGAAAGAAAACATTGAAAATATTGAACTTCAATTTCTAACTCTTGACGACTATAAAGAGTTAAAACAAGTTATGATTGAGGCATATCCCAGTATGCCCGACTCCTACTGGGAAGAATCTGAAATCGCATCTTTAATCAAAAAATTCCCTGAAGGGCAAGTGGTGGTTAAAATCAATAATGTATTGGCAGGATGTGCTTTATCTATTATTGTAGACTACCAAAAATTTGACGAAAGCCACACCTATGAAGACATTATAGGACAAAACACTTTCGATACCCACAACGATAATGGTGATATTTTATACGGTATTGATGTATTTATAAAATCGACCTACCGCGGTTTAAGATTGGGCAGAAGACTCTACGACTACAGAAAAGAATTGTGTGAAAGTCTGAATTTAAGAGGTATTGCTTTTGGTGGACGATTGCCTAACTATCATAAATATGCCAATGAATTGTCACCCAAAGAATATATTCAAAAAGTAAAAAGGAAAGAAATAGACGATCCGGTATTGAATTTTCAAATGTCGAACGATTTTCACCCTTCAAAAATATTACACAACTATTTAGAAGGCGATGCAGAATCGAAAGAATTTGCCGTTTTATTGGAATGGGACAATATTTACTATGAAAAAAAGACAAAACAGACCATCACCAACAAAAAAGTGGTACGTTTAGGCTTAATACAATGGCAGATGCGATTGTATAAGAACTTAGAGGAATTGATGCAGCAAGCCGAATATTTTGTAGATTCGGTTTCGGCATACCGATCAGACTTTGCTCTTTTTCCTGAGTTTTTCAATGCTCCATTAATGGCAGAAAACAATCACCTTCCCGAATCGGAAGCAATTCGCGAATTGGCAAAACATACCGGGGAGATTGTCGGCCGTTTTTCAGAACTGGCAATAACCTATAATATCAATATTATAACCGGAAGCATGCCCGAAATGAAGGATAATCTGCTGTATAATGCCGGCTATTTGTGCAGAAGAGACGGCACATTAGAAAGATACGAAAAACTTCATGTTACTCCCGATGAAGCACAGGTTTGGGGAATGCAGGGCGGAAATTCTTTAAAAACTTTTGATACCGACTGCGGAAAAATCGGCGTACTCATCTGCTACGATTCAGAGTTTCCTGAATTGAGCAGATTATTGGCAGAAGAGGGTATGGATATTCTATTTATTCCTTTCTTAACCGATACCCAAAACAGCTACTCCCGCGTCCGCCATTGTGCACGAGCAAGAGCAATAGAGAACGAATGTTATGTAGCAATAGCAGGCAGCGTTGGTAATCTGCCTAAAGTAGAAAATATGGATATTCAGTTTGCCCAATCAATGGTGTTTACTCCATGCGATTTTTCATTTCCTGCAGACGGCGTAAAAGCCAGAGCAACAACAAATACCGAAATGATATTAATTTCCGATTGTGATATTACTTTACTGCGTGAATTAAATCAGTTTGGCAGTGTAAGAAACCTGAAAGACAGAAGAAAAGATATTTTTAATTTGGTTAAACGATAGAAAAAACTTTTCAAAAACAAAGTGACTGTCCAAAGATTTTTTAGAAGGAAAATTTCATTGGATTTTGTAATGCTTATCCCCGAGATCTCAAAGGTTTTAAAAACCTTTGAGATCTTTATTTTCTTTACTTTTAGGAATGGTAAAGAAAAACGAAGTCCCCTCATTTTTAACACTCTTCACCCATATTCTGCCATTATGTTTTTCCACAAATTCTTTGCACAACAATAAACCAAATCCGGTTCCTTCCTCATCATCAGTACCCCTAGTGGACTGCATTTTATCAATTTTAAATAAACGCTCCAATTGCTCCTCGCTCATTCCCACACCATAATCACGCACCTCAATCTGAGCATAGTCTTTTTCTTTTGTAAGTTTTATTACTATTTCATTATTATGCTTAGAGTATTTTATAGCATTCGATAAAAGATTACGAATAATAGTATCGATCATTTTTTTATCAGCAAAAACGTTACAATCATCTATTTCTCCTACAATCTTAACTTCTTTCACCACAGATAGATTATTATGAGAACTAATATTTTCTCGCAAAAGATCACCTATGTTAAATTCTGATTTATCGATTTTAAGATCTCCCTTCTGCATTTTGGCCCACTCCAGCAAGTTTTCTAATAAACTGTAAGTGTTATCAGCACTATTATATATATTTCCAATAACTTCCAACTTATCCTCTTCGGACAATGTATCATAATTCTCGGCTAATAAGCTGGCAAATGAACGAATAATATGGAAAGGATTTCTTAAATCGTGCCCAACAATCGATAAAAATTTATCTTTTGCAATATTTGCTTGTTTTAGATCATCATTGGCTTTTCGTAATTGTAAAGTTCTTTTATCCACCAATATTTTTAATTCTTTCCTTTTTTGTTTCTCTCGTTTCTGAACATACTTCAATGTCAAATAAACTAACATAAGTATTCCAAATATTGCCATAAGGATTGAATACCAAGCCAAATACCAAACCTCTTCTACATCTATTTCAAATTGCGATATATCGCTCCATAAATAGTTCCCATTTTGTTTACCTCTAATCCTTAAAGTATATTCATTGGGACGTAAGTTAGAAATAATAATCTCATTTTTATCAGTTATTTTTTTCCACTTCAAATTCTGTTCATCGCCTATTTTATTCAAACAATACTCAAACGTAATATCTTTTCGAGCATCAATAGTTGATGCTATATCCAAAATTAACACATCATTACGAACTAACTTCACAACACCATTATATTCAAGATACTGTTTGTTTCTATTAGCTATAAATATTAAAGGCTTTGGTGTTTTCAAATCTTCTTCCACCACACTGGCTACCGACACACCATTTGATGAACCAACAAATAATAATTCATCGGGAGTTACCAACATCGTTCGAGTGGTATATATTTTAGATAGTAATCCGTGATAAGGTTTAAAAGTGGTTATTTCTTTCCCTCTTTTTCGAATTACACCATTACTTGTCGTTACATAAATAGAATTATTTTTGGTAATTGTAACTCCGCTTATCAGTCCATTAAAAATATCATCAAATCGCCCCTCTTTCGTCCTTAAATTACACTTAACTAATCCCTCAGATGAACCTAAATAGATAGTATCTCCGGTAATTTTCATATCGGCAATTTCAAAATTCTTTCTGTCTCGAATACCCTTTATATCTATACTCTTATTGATAAATTTATCGTATGATTTATCGTATTGATATAAATAGGTTTTATCGCCCTTTCCTCCCACATATAAATTGCCTTTATGGCTGTATATATCATAAACTTCATTACGAAATTGTTTTTTATAATTTTTTTTCTCCCCTGTTTTTAAATCTATTCTATACAATATTTCATTCGTAATCACCCAACATTTATCCTTATTTAATATCTCAATATCGGAAATAGGAGCATTATCAAAATTATATTTATCCAGTAATTCCTCTCCTTTATAACGATACAAATCACCATTACTTGTTCCGATTATTGTAGTATCTCCTATACTATTAAAATCGGATATTGCATTGGCAATATTATAATTTTGCTTTATTCCATGTAAAGTACTATCCACTTTATAAATTACATTATTTACAGCAAAACGAACCATATTGTCGTTATAATGCAATGCATTAACAAACTTTGAAATTTTATTGGTAAATGCCACTTTTTTAAATATATTTTTCTGCAACAATAATAATCCTGAATTGGTAGATACCCAATAGCGATCAACATTATCTTTAAATATATCATTAATAGTAATATTCTTAGACCATTTCAAATGATAAAAAGCTTTTTTCTCTGAGCAAAACTCCCACATTCCATTAAACCATGTTCCTACTAATATGTGGTTGTTATCCAATTGAGAGAAACACGAAGCAATAACATTTTTTTCAATTATTTTATAACTATCTACTGTTCCGTCTTTTTTTAAGATAATTTTTGCTATACCTTTAGATGTTCCCAAAAGAAAAGTATTATTTCCCAAATAGAGATGCGCATAAACTTTACTTTCACAATAATAAATAGTCTTAAATTTATTTGTGGGATAGTTATATTTATAAAAGTATCCTTGTTCAGAAATAGCAAGAAAATTATTTTCATCTTCTAAAAACTGAAAAGAACGTAAATATGATTCGGCTTTATTTTTTAAAGGCATTTTATACCGATATATATTTCCATTAACAATTTGATAAATATCTTTATTAGTGGTTATCCATATCCTTTTATATTTATCCTGAAAAATAGATTTTGCATACTCCATTCCCATCTTTTCACCATCTATCAAAAGCTGTATTCCTTCATTTTTTAAGGCTGAATTTACTTTGTACATAGCATCATCAGATAAAGCTACCAGATCTCCGTTATTTAACAATTTTATATTTTTAAAAAGAGAACTTTTTCCTTTGGGTATTTTTATTTTTTTAAAATTTCCATTTATCAAAGCAAATAGACCATCATCAGTTGCTAAATAATAAACACCTAAACTATCTTGTGCTACCGCTTTTGTTAATTCTGCTTTTAATTTATTTTGTTCATTGTAGCGATAAATATTGAACGATGTTGTTTGCGAAAAAGAGAGTAATATCGATGAAAATAACAATAGAACTGTCAATAAGTATATCTTTATATATTTCATTATATATTTTTTACAAGTGGATAATTAACATATATGTTTTTAAAACAACACGACTTATTAAATATGTTACGCAAATTTTGCTTTAGAGTTATATTATTGATTCTAAAAAACTTATTTTATAACGTTTTACAAATATGTAAATGGTAAATAATAAGTTTTATTGTGCATAACAATTTGTACTCAATAAAACCAACAATCATTCTTTCATTAATATATGGAATTACAATTTTGAAAATGTATTTCAGAAAAGGTTATTTATTGAATATCGGCAAGAAAACAACTACAAAAACTGAAATTTCGATAAGAAAAACAATAATAAATTTCTTATTATACACTATTAAAAAAAAGCTTTCAAATCAGATTTGAAAGCTTTTTTATTGATATTATAAATTCTCTCTTACGCGTCAATATTTGCATAAGTAGCATTTTGCTCAATAAATTCTCTACGAGGAGGTACTTCATCACCCATTAACATAGAAAATACATGGTCAGCCTCAGCAGCATTTTCAATGGTTACCTGCCGCAGAGTTCTTGCCTCAGGATTCATTGTAGTCTCCCACAATTGCTCAGCACTCATCTCACCCAAACCTTTATATCGCTGAATATGTAGTGCATTTTCACGTCCTCCTCCCCACTCTTCAATTAATCGTAAGCGTTGGTCTTCGTTCCAACAATATTGTTGATTTTTTCCTTTTTTCACCAAGTACAATGGCGGAGTTGCAATGTACAAATAGCCGTTCTCAATCAATTTCTTCATATACCTAAAGAAGAAAGTCATAATTAATGTAGCAATATGACTACCATCCACATCGGCATCACACATGATGACAATCTTATGATAACGTAATTTTTCATCATTCAAGGCCTTACTGTCTTCTTCTGTACCGAAAGTAACCCCTAAAGCAGTAAAAATATTCTTAATCTCTTCACTTTCGAATACTTTATGCTGCATTGCCTTTTCCACATTTAAAATTTTACCTTTTAGCGGTAAAATAGCCTGGAATTTTCTATCTCTTCCTTGCTTGGCAGTTCCTCCTGCCGAATCTCCCTCCACTAAGAATACTTCGCAGTTTGCTGGATCTTTATCCGAACAGTCAGAAAGTTTTCCGGGTAATCCTGAACCACCTAACACCGTTTTTCGCTGCACCAATTCACGGGCTTTTCTGGCTGCATGACGAGCAGTAGCGGCCATTATTACTTTTTGAACAATAGTTTTGGCATCTTTAGGATGTTCTTCCAGATAATTTGCCAACGACGAGCTTACCGCTTGGTCAACGGCAGAAGAAACTTCAGAGTTTCCCAATTTGGTTTTGGTTTGTCCTTCGAACTGCGGCTCGGCAACTTTCACTGATACAACAGCAGTTAAACCTTCACGGAAATCATCACCGCTAATATCAAACTTTAATTTAGTTAACATTCCTGATTTATCAGCAAAACTCTTTAATGTACGAGTTAAACCTCTACGAAATCCTGTTAAATGCGTACCACCTTCAATGGTATTAATATTATTTACATAAGAATGAATATTTTCAGAAAAAGATGTGTTATATTGCAATGCTATTTCAACAGGAACACCATTTTTCTCTGTAGATACATGAATTACATCCTCAATTAATTTATCACGGGTACTATCCAGATATTCTACAAATTCTTTCAATCCTTCATTTGAATAGAAAGACTCGCTTTTGTAAGAGCCGTCTTCTTTGGTTTGTCTCCTATCGGTAATGGTTAAACGAATTCCTTTATTCAGGAATGCTAACTCACGCATACGAGCAGCTAAAATATCATATTTATATTCGGTAGTTAAGAAAATAGTATTATCGGGTTTAAACGATACAATTGTTCCAGTAATATTACTCTCTCCTATAACTTTAATATCGCTAAGCGGCTTTCCCTGAGAATACTCCTGCTCATAAATTTTCCCATCGCGGTGAATTTCAGCACGCAATTTAATAGAGAGTGCATTTACACAAGATACTCCTACTCCGTGCAATCCTCCTGATACTTTGTAAGAATCTTTATTGAATTTTCCTCCGGCATGCAATACAGTCATTACAACTTCTAATGCTGACTTGCCCTCTTTTTTGTGCATTTCGGTAGGAATACCACGACCATTATCTTTTACGGTAATAGAATTATCCTCGTTGATAAATACTTCGATATTATCACAAAAACCTGCTAACGCTTCGTCAATAGAATTATCAACCACCTCGTATACCAAATGGTGAAGACCTTTTACGTTAACATCACCAATATACATCGACGGACGTTTACGAACCGCCTCTAATCCTTCTAATACATGGATATTATCCGCCGAATAATCGGCATTTCCATTCGGTTTCTTTTCTAAATCACTCATTTAATAGTTCCTTATTTTATTGCATTGAAAACTAGACTCAATACATTATTTAATTCTTTTCTTTAATTTATTTCCAGAGTATGCTGATCTTATTGTTTTTATGATTAAAAACACCTACAGCCACGAAAAATAAAAATCAAACAAAGATAATAAATTTGCCATAAATTAAACTTTTTTAATGCTTTTTTTTATCCTTTTTTTTCCAATTTAACCAATAAATAAATTAAGTAGTAATTCGAACCAACAAAAAAAACAGTTCAAAATAAATGAACTGTTTTTTTACTATTTTTTCTATACGTTTTAAAATCCGAATTTATCTGCAATTTTCAATAACTCTTCTTTTTCTTTAGCCGGCTTAGATGTAATTATAATAAAGGTATCATACTCCTTTATGTCCTGCACTAACAAAGAGGCTTTTTGTCCCTCATGGGAATCTGTGTAGTACATATATCTTTTTCCATTATGTGTAAACCATTCAGACTTTTCAATCTCCGATTTATCGGCACCCTCTTTTGAAGCTGCTCCAATCAGAATCATATTTCCAAATCCTTTCATAAACATTGCAGCATAACCGTTCTCTGATTTTTGAGCCATAAACTTATTATAACCATCATGTTTAAAAGTATTTACTTTCTTTAGAAATTTATCGTAAGGATATTTTACAGGTTTCACCTCTCTTTCTTCTTCCTCATCATTATTTTCTTCTTCCATAGCTTGTGTTAAAGCCCCCAGCATGCCACCTTCACCCTGTTGCGGAATTTCGATTATTTCAAAATCAACACCCGCAGGTTCTTTAAATTTTGAAGCATCCACAGAAATATTCGGCTTGAATTCAACAGCGGCTGAATTATTTTCCATTCCCAATATTTTAACATATGTTTTAAGCGTAACTCCTTTATACACCCAGGATTTAGCACCCATTACAGAAATTACATCACAAGTGTATCCCAATACTTTTTCCGTTCCTAATCTTCTGCCTCCAAGCCCCGCTAAAACATCATCAGATAACTTTTTCTGTTCTGCCTCTGTCATATTTTCAATAACAGATTTTGCAGAATAATCTGGCACCTTACCCTTAGTCGCTTTATTCTCTTTATAGTTAACTGCAAAAAAATTATCTTTATTTATAATTTCTAACTTGTGTGTCTCGTCAGTACGGCTCATTCCCAAAATTTTCGTTACAGTCTTCGACTGCTCTAACTCTCTGGTCTTCTGACCATAATCATCCCACCACAACTCTTTTGTACCAGTTATATTTCCTGTTAATTTATACTTCACATATCCCGATTTAACAGCAAACCGATGTGCTTTTTTTTGTGCCTGCAGCGACATTGCCACTACAACAGCAATACTTAAAAAAATAAACTTTCTCATTGTAATTTGGTTTAAAAATGAATAACTTTTTTATGAATTATAAATGTATAAAAATTTAATTATCCAAACAAAACTTAGCCACTGATATTTTTTCAAGTATTGGTGTATATTCTTTTTTTTTAACAGCACATATTCTTTCTTTTACAAAATTTTACGATTGGCTTTAAACTCTTTTTATTTTTGTTTTAAAATTTATTATTTTTACTTCTTGCAAATACCAGAAAGTTAAATATCAATATCTTTCCCGGAATAAAACATCCATGACTAAAATTTTCAGACACACAGCGGTATGATTATTTGGATGGAAATTGGAAAATGGAAAAACCAAAAGCAAAAAGCAGAGGTCTAACAGCTGAAAAAATACAGAAAAGCTAATAGCCAATACCTAAAAATAAACATATGAAAAAGATTGTATTTATATTCTTGCTAATCAGTTCATCGTTATATGCTCAAAAATTTAAAAATCTGGCTCAAACACCACCAATGGGCTGGAACAGCTGAAATTGTTTTGCCTGTGATGGCATTAACCAGAAAGTTATTATGGAAATAGCCGATGCTATGGAGACAAGCGGAATGAAAGATGCAGGCTACGAGTATATCATTATTGATGACTGTTGGCAAATTGGTAGGGACGCCAATGGTAAAATTATTGCTGATTCCATTAAATTTCCCGATGGAATAAAATATTTAGCTGATTATATACATTCCAAGGGCTTGAAATTTGGAATCTATTCAGATGCAGGAACAAAAACTTGTGCCGGCAGACCAGGCAGCAAGGGAGTTGAAGCTATTGATGCCCAAACTTATGCCGAATGGGGAGTTGATTACTTAAAATATGATTGGTGTTATACAGAGGGACAAGAACCTGTTCAATCGTACACAACTATGCGTGATGCACTATATAAAGCCGGCAGACCTATTGTTTTCAGTATTTGCGAATGGGGTAAAAACAAACCATGGAAATGGGCAGGAGCTATAGGTCATCTTTGGAGAACAACTTTAGATATCAGCGACAGGTGGGACGGCAATATTTGGGGCAATCAATACGGATGGACCGAAATTTTAGAAAAGCAAAATGGTTTGGAAAAATACGCAAAACCCGGAAGTTGGAATGACCCCGACATGCTGGAAGTAGGCAACAAGAATTTAACTGTAAACGAATCGAGAGCTCACTTTACCATGTGGTGCATATTGGCCGCTCCGTTAATAGCTGGTAACGATTTAAGGAATATGAGCAATGCCACCAAAGCAATTTTAACCAATAAAAACTTAATTGCCATCAATCAAGATACACTAGGAAAACAAGGCTTTAAAATTTACGATGAAGGAAATTTTGAAATCTGGCAGAAACCACTTTCTAATAAAAATATAGCTGTTTGTTTCCTGAATATGGACAATAAAAACAAAACCTTTAAAGTGAATTGGAACAAAATTCATATAAAAGAGATGAATGTTACATATCAAATCAAAAATCTTTGGACTGGCAAAAAAAAGGGAAATACTTCACACAATTTAGAATTGAATATACCTGCAAGAGATATCGTAATTTTCCGACTGATTCCTCTTATCAATGAGTAATTAAGCTATTAACTGAAGATAACACCTCTACAATGGAGAAATCTCCAAATGAAACTTTTAATGATTACTATAAGAAAATTATTAATAAAATACAAAAATACATCAATCAACAAAAAACACAACATAAGGTTCTCAATGTCAGTATATTACAACACATACATTCATAAAAAAATACAGAATATATTTAATGAGTGTATTATGGATATACGCCTCACTCCCGATACATGAGAAAAAACAATTAGCAACAACAGCCGATTTACAAACAGTGCTCTTTCTTCAACAAGTAAATATAAACTGCCCTGGGGAATAAAAATTAACGGGATTCTATAAAGTCTAGGTTTCCTTGTTCTTGTATGCGTTTTTCTTTTCCCAAAGGAAGTTGTTCCAGTTTTCGCATTCTCTTTTTGATATATTCAACCCGATTATCTTTGTCTGTTTTTTTCAACTTTTGAGCGGAATTATCCCAATAAAAAATATCCATTTTATTTTTAGGCCGCTGTTCCTCTAACCATTTAAAATCTTTTAGATAAAGCATATTTTCCAATAAATCGACAAGAGGAGTTAATTTGGCATCGGGTTTTTCAGTAAACAATATTCTGTCTATTTTATTATTTTCAATGAAAATAGCAATATCCCTGCTTTTTACTCTATTCATACCCACAATAGCTCCTTTATCCTCCGGATAATAAATTGTTTCAGCGTTACCAAAAACATCTAATTTATAAAGCTTATTATTTTTTACATGCCCCAACATATTTCGCCCCTTAATTTGGTCAAAATAACTGGTATCTTTTTTTGCAACCATCAAAGCATTATTTCTGAAACGAATAAACTTCAATTTTTCCTCCACCATCTGCAAGGCTATAGTATCAGCAGTCATTTGATTTCCTTGTGCCCACATCACCGGATTACTAAATAACCGAAGGGTAGAATCCTGCATTTTATAAACCAGCGAATCGCTTTTTGCCTGCAAATCGAAACGAAACAGTTTCATATGATGAAAGGCTTTTATCACATTTCTATCTGCGGTATCCTTACTTAGCGTAATAGTATCGGCGTGCATAAACAGACTATCCTTTTTTACCACCTGAATAAAAAGCGTTGAATCAGTCATTAGCGCATGTTCACTATTTTTATAGGTTTCCAAAAAATTACCTTTCAATATTAAGTTATTAACAGTATCGCGAAGCACCACATTTCTCCTAAAATATGCTTTTTCATTCTTTTTATCAAGATAAATAGTATCGCCAACAGCGACGTAGGTCTTGCTGGTTAATTTATTATTTCTATGAAACTGAGAAAAACCATAAGTAGTATTGTACCAGCCTGCCTCAGAATAAAGAGTTTCGGTTTTATTTACAATACGAGTAGGTCCAAGAATATATGCTGTTTTAGTTAAATTATTGTATTTTAATGTGTCTGAGTATAGCGTATAATCGGTAGTTACGACCTTTACACTATCCTTAAAAAACAACTCCCGCTCCTGCGTATAATAGCGACCTATTTTACTGGTTAAAATATTGGTACTGTCTACAATTTTTCCTCCTTCATGATAATATCCCATATTTTGATTCATATCATAATCTAAAAACTGAGTAGTAAGCACCGTATTTCTATTGGTTAGTTTTACATTCCTACGCAATTTTGCAATTCGGGTATTTCCATTATATTTTAGAAAATCGCCATAAATATGAGTCGTATCAGCATTAATAATATGTATGTTTCCAAAAGCCTCAATCAAATTTTTTTCTCTAATATCAATAACGCTATCGCAAAACATTTTTATCTTTCCATGTTCAATTTCTACATTACCATAAAATACATTTTTAGGGGGTATAGTTTTTGTAAAGAATGCAACATCATCAAAGTGATTAATTTTAATCTCTTTTCCCTTCTTTTTTTCCTGAGCATTGACAGTTATAACAGCACAACCGGCCGCCAACAGCAAAATTGCATATTTTAATATAGCTGTACGCACTAACATTTTATCTATTTTATAATTTCAGCAATAATCTGCTCTACACTCATCCCCTGAGCTTCAGCTCTGTAGTTTTTAATTATTCTATGACGCAAAATAGGTACAGCAACTGCTTTTACATCTTCTATGTCAGGAGAATATTTTCCTGATAAGAGGGCATGGGTTTTAGCTCCCATTACCAAATATTGCGAAGCACGAGGCCCTGCCCCCCAATTAATGTATTCGTTGGCTATTTTATGAGCATATTCGGTATTCGGACGTGTTTGAGCCGCCAACATTACTGCAAATTTCAACACATTATCATTGACAGGTACTTTTTGTATCAGTTTTTGATAATACATTATTTTTTCACCCGATATTATTTTATTTAGTTTTACATCAGAACCATCGGTTGTATTAGCAACAATTTTCAACTCATCTTCCAAATTAGGATAATCAAGATATATACTAAACATAAATCGGTCTAATTGTGCCTCTGGCAACGGATAAGTTCCCTCCTGTTCTATCGGATTCTGGGTAGCCAGCACAAAAAAAGGCTCATCTAATTTATAGTTTTTACCATTTACGGTAACCTTTTTTTCCTGCATGGCTTCAAGTAAAGCAGCCTGTGTTTTGGGTGGCGTTCTATTAATTTCGTCGGCCAAAACAATATTTGAAAAAACAGGCCCTTGCATAAATTCAAACTGACGACTACTATTCAATATTTCCGTTCCAATAATATCCGACGGCATTAAATCGGGGGTAAACTGTATACGTTGATATTTCAGATCCAAAACCTGAGCTATTGTATTCACCAATAATGTTTTAGCCAACCCCGGAACACCAACCAGAAGACAGTGTCCGTTACTGAATATGGATATTAAAACATTCTTTACAATATTATCTTGTCCAAATACTTTTTTATTAATTTCACCATTTAATTTTTGATAATCGCTAAATAGTGCATCTGCAGCCTCAACATCTGACTTAAAATTCATCTTTTTTGTATTTATAATAAAAAAAAGGTTGGCATGCAATTATTAAATAGCTACCAACCTGCTATTTCTGTTACTTTATCCAATGTTTAAACCGGAAATTTGAATTTTTATACAAATCATCGATATGAATATAGGTTTTTGTCTGCTTATTTTTAATCCAATCGTTTAAAACAGTCTCCTTCTTTTTGTTTTTCAGCATATTTTCAAAAATAATCCAGTCATCTGCCAAGTTTGCTGTATGAGCTTTGGTTTCCGATTTTATCTTAATAATTTTATAAACTGTTTTTCCTAATTCCATATCTAAAAATGGAACTGAAACTTCTTCTAATTTTAAACTATTCACCTCTTTTGATATGACAGAAGGAAGTTCGTCTTTTTTAAAATTTGACGATGCTGTACGGGGATTAATTAACAAACCGCCGTTATTACGGGTATTTTTATCATCAGAAAAATAGAACGCAGCTTCATCGAAAGTCATTTTTTTGGTTTTAATTAAATTAGAAATACTATCTAATTTTGCAACAGCTCTTTCTTTCTCCTTTTCAGCAATTACTGGTTTTAATAATATGTGACGAACATTAATTCTATTTCCTCTACGGTCGATTAACTGTATAATATGGAAACCATATTCTGTTTCTACAATTTTCGATACTTTATTTTCATCCTTCAAGTTAAATGCTACATTGGCAAATTCAGGAACAAATTCAGCACGAGGTTTATACCCTAACTCTCCTCCTCTTGAAGCACTTGGTCCTTCAGAATATAAAACAGCAAGGGTTCCAAAACTTTCGCCTTTGGCAACGCGATCACGTAATTTACGCAATTTTTTACGAATACGGTCACGTTCATCAGCTGTTATCTTTGGTTTTTTCACAATTTGCTGTACTTGAATTTCGCCCGGAACAGTCGGAAGACTATCCTTTTTTACGTTTTTATAAAATGCACGTACTTCGGCAGGTGTTACATGGATATTCTTTGTTATTTCAGCAATCATTTTCTCTTTGATACTTTCGGCACGAGTATCTTCACGAAAATCATTTTTCATATCTTCGATGGTTTTATTGAAATACTGCTCTAATTTCTCTTTCGAACCTATTCGCTGGATATACATATCCATTTTTCTATTTAAGATTCTTTCCACCTCTTGATCTGTAACATAAATACTATCAATCTGAGCTTGTGCCAGCATCAATTTTTGTATCAATAAATCCTCAAATATCTCTGATTTTAAATCGGGACTTTTGTCAGCATAACCTTGAGCCTGCATTGCTAAAAATCTGTTCTCCACATCTGATTTTAACACTACCTGATCTCCCACTACGGCAATTATTTTATCGGCAATGTTATTCTGTGCCACCACAGGTGTAGTTCCCATAAATAGCGCTATTAGTAACACCTTATAAATACGTTGTAATCTGCTTTGCATATTTTATCGTTTTAAATATATTTTGAATTTATTTTTATTTTTTGCGTCGTTATAAATATCGTTTTCCAAATGATTAATCAACTCCAATTTTCTTTTATTTAAGATTATTTTTCTTACATCTTTTTTAACGTAACACAATGGAGCCCTACTATTTTTCAACTGCAAATCGTTAATTTTTATAAAGTAACAATAAACATCATCTTCCGAAATTATATATTTATTTTTGCTTAGAAATTGTGTTCGATTGTCGATTTGTAACGGAATTTTATCCAATAAAGTATTAGATGAAATCCATTCTCCTTTAAAAAGATCATAATTGGTTGCTCTTTGAAAACAGAAATATTCCAATTTTTCGGCATCGTCTTTTTTTTCTGACTTCAACCATCTTACTATCTTTTCTTTCTCGGGCAAAGGTTTCTTTATCTTCACAAAGAGGGCCTTCACCAAGCTTTTACTCAACATAAAATTATTGGGATACTGATTATAATAACTGCTAATTTCATCATCAGTTACAATAGTATCTAATTTTTCGTGCACAAAGTTTTGCTGATAAATATGAATTAAAAGGGCGTTACGATAATCTTCCACCAATTTACTGACATCTTTTTGCTCTTGAGTTAAATTTAATTCGGCTTTATTCACTATTAACTGTTTGGTAATCCATTGATGAATATAGTTATCTGCTATAAGAAGGCTATCCTCCGAAGTAGCATTACCCGGAATGATTTCTGCAATATCTGTTTGCAACAATTCTTTTTCGCCCACTCTTGCAACGACTAAAGACTTTTCGTTGTTGTAAACATTACAAGAAACAATTGCTAATATTGAGATTATTATAATTACAATTCTCGCCATTTATTTCAGAACCTTTTGTTTTTAATCGGGTAAAAATAATGCTTTTATTTTTATTGTCTTGCTTTTATCTGAATTTTTATTTTAAACGAAGTTACAAAATAGTATTTCACAATAAATAATGCCTAATTTTCAAATCTTTAATTTCTTTATAAACAAATAAAAGTGAATGTACAACAAAACACATTCACTTTTTTTTATTCTCGAATTTTCTAAAATGCAAATTCAGGTCTTTACTTTTTAGAGTCCGTCTTTATTTTAACTCTTTCGTTTTTTATTTATCTGCTATAATTTGGTGCTTCACGGGTAATTGCTACATCGTGTGGATGACTTTCTGCCATTCCAGGTGCGGTAATTTTCACAAACTTAGCATTATGGAGTTTGCTAATATCTGCAGCACCACAATATCCCATTCCGGCACGTAAACCACCTATCAACTGATAAATTACCTCGTATAACGTACCTTTATACGGCACTCGGGCAACAATCCCCTCAGGAACTAACTTTTTAATATCATCTTCAGTATCTTGAAAATAGCGGTCTTTGGAACCTTGCTGCATTGCTTCGATAGACCCCATACCACGGTACGATTTAAACTTTCTTCCGTTGTAAATAATAGTTTCTCCCGGCGACTCCTCAACTCCGGCAAAAAGCGAACCAGCCATAATAGAATCGGCTCCGGCAGCAATGGCCTTTACAATATCACCTGAATAACGCAATCCTCCATCGGCAATTACCGGAACTCCTGTTCCTTCTAATGCCTTGGCAACATTATATATTGCTGTAAGTTGTGGCACCCCAACACCTGCAATCACACGTGTAGTACATATAGAACCGGGACCAATACCTACTTTCACACCATCGGCTCCGGCATCAACCAACATTTTTGCCGCTTCAGCAGTTGCAATATTTCCTACTACAAATTCCATGGTAGGAAAGCGTTTTTTTGCTGTTTTCAAAACCTCAATCACACCACGAGAGTGTCCATGAGCAGTATCAATAATAATAGCATCGGCATGAGCTTTTACCAACGCTTCTATTCGATCCAAAGTATCGCCAGCAACTCCTACTGCAGCAGCTACACGCAGACGTCCTTTACTATCCTTACAAGCCAATGGTTTATCTTTGGCTTTTGTTATATCTTTATAAGTTACCAAACCTACCAATCTGCCATCGGCATCTACCACTGGTAATTTTTCTATTTTATGTTCTTGTAAAATATCAGCAGCTTGTTCTAAATCAGTAGAAACCGACGTTGTCACTAGGTTTTTCGAGGTCATTATTTCTGATATCGGACGCTCCATTTTACGTTCAAATCTTAAATCACGGTTGGTAACAATTCCCAATAACATATTATCGTTATCTACTACAGGAATACCGCCAATTTTATACTCTTTCATCAAACCAAGAGCATCGGCAACCGTTTTATACGGAGCAATGGTTATTGGACTGAAGATCATACCATTTTCGGCACGTTTAACGGTTAATACCTGTTTGGCCTGCTCTTCAATTGTCATATTTTTATGAATAACACCAATTCCTCCTTCACGAGCAATAGCTATAGCCAAAGCCGATTCTGTTACTGTATCCATTGCTGCAGACACAATAGGAGTATTCAACGTGATGTTACGTGAAAATTTTGTTTGCAAACTTACTTCACGAGGAAGAATTTCAGAGTATTCAGGAATTAATAAGACATCATCAAAGGTGAGTCCTTCAGAATAAATTTTATCAGAAATAAAAGACATAGTGGAATAAAATTAGTTGTTTAAAAATTGTCTGCGAAAGTACAAAAAAAAGATAAACTATATTAGAATATTCACATAAAAAATGTTAACTCCCATAATTCAAAAGAATAATCTGTTGCAAATACCTAATAATACCATTTTACATTGAACTCTACCCTATTAAATGTTCTATTTTCCTTCCCATTTCAAATTTTAATTGATATAAATAATCCGTATAAACTAAAAAACACCCTTGAAAAGACTGTTTCAAGGGTGTTTTTTAATTTAATATATTTCTATTTTATCTCTATTCCTTCTTAAAGAGATAACAAAACATATTTTCTCCTTACATTAAGAAGCTCAACAAGATACCGGCCCCTACAGCAGAACCAATAACCCCAGAGACATTAGGAGCCATAGCGTGCATCAACAGGTGATTATTGGGGTCGTTTTGTAAGCCCATATTTTGTACTACTCTGGCACTATCAGGTACTGCAGAAACTCCTGCTGCACCAATCATAGGGTTAACTGGTCGTGATTTTGAAGATGCCCAATTCATTATTTTTCCGAAAAGTACACCTCCGGCTGTTGCTATAATAAACGATATTGCACCTAAGAAAAATATCAAAATAGAGTCAGCAGTCAGGAATACATCAGCCTGAGTTGAAGCACCTACGGTTACCCCCAGAAGAATAGTAACAATATTTATTAAAGCATTGCTTGCTGTATCTGCCAAACGTGCTGTTACGGTAGATTCTTTTAATAGGTTACCAAAGAACAACATACCCAATAGAGGAAGAGCTGTCGGCGAAATAAAAGCTGTTAATAGCAAACCAACCAATGGAAAAATAATTTTTTCTAATTTACTTACCGCACGAGGAGGTTTCATTTTTATTTTTCGTTCTTTTTTAGTGGTTAACAAATTAATAATAGGAGGCTGAATAACCGGAACCAAAGCCATATAAGAATAAGCCGCAATAGCAATAGGACCAATTAGATTTTTAACTGTTTCGCCATTAGCCATTACATTTATACCGTTTGCTAATTTCGATGACAAGAAAATAGCGGTAGGACCATCGGCACCGCCAATAATACCTATTGCACCTGCTTCCGGAGGAGCAAATCCCAGCGCCAAAGCACCTAAAAATGTGGCAAAAATACCAATTTGTGCTGCTGCTCCCAATATCATCAATCGAGGATTACTAATTAAAGAAGAAAAATCGGTCATAGCACCTATCCCTAAGAAGATTAACGGTGGATACCAACCATTTACCACTCCCGAATAGAGAATATTCATTACTGAACCTGGTTCGTAAATTCCTAACTTCAAGTTAAAATCTACTGCCTGAAACATAGGAATATTCCCAATAATAATTCCCATACCAATAGGGATTAACAATAATGGTTCGTAATCTTTTTTTATTGCCAGAAATATAAAAAACAAACCGACGAGTATCATCAACAGGTGTCCGAATGTGACGTTTGCAAATCCGGTAAACTCAAAAAAGTTTTTTAATCCGATTACAGCTCCTAAATTATTTTCGCAATTTAATTTAGGATTTCCAAAATCTAGTTTGTTCCCTTTTAGCGTAGCTACTCTATTTTTGAGTTGCACCACCTCTTTGGTTACCAAATAACCGGAAGAACTTGCATTTGGTTTCAAATTTTTACTAAAATGGCTAACCTCTTTGGGTGTAAAACGCATAGTTAATAGGTTGTTCTTCAACTCCCAATGTCCGGTATAACGTTGTTTTACCGAATCCATTGTAAACGATCCGTCTTTTTTAAAAGTAATCGTTTTGTATCGTTTTACTGTTTTCTTAGAATTTCCTACGGCATTAGGTACGTATCCATCGGTATGATTTACCCACTTTCCTTGAGTAAGAACTGATTTTTGTTTATTTTTCGATTGAGCCAGTATCGTTTCACCGAATACCAATATCATTATTGCGGATAATATAATTGTGAATAATTTCTTCATACTACATTCTATATTTATGATTATAAAATAAGCCCCTTCTCTTCTGTTTATAGAGAAGGGTTAATTGGATGAGAATTTCATGAATATCGACATCAAAACTTACAAAAAGACATAAAATATTAACAACCAATAAATAGCAATTTAAAAAGTATACTATCTATTGATAACTAAGCTTCTAAACAAGATAAAAATACCTTATTCTTAATAAAACCTATTGCCTATTTCTGTTAATAATTACATCTAATAGAAACAATATCCTGAAAAATCCTCTTTAAAATATTAGGCTAACTCAATTAATACATCGTCTTGCAGAACACTGTCGCCTATAGCAACTTTAATGGATTTTACCGTACCACCTTTTTCAGCCAATACATTGTTTTCCATTTTCATTGCTTCCATTACCAATAGCGTATCGCCTTCTTTAACGGCATCGCCCACAGCAACATTAATTTTAATAATACTTCCGGGAAGCGGTGCTTTAACAGATGCTGCAGCTCCTCCGGTTTTCTTTATTTTATGAGCATCGGGTTTATTTACAACGGGTTTACGAACTAATGTTGGGGTTTTCGATGCTTTTTCTTCAATGTGTATATCTACATCGTAAGTTGTTCCGTTTACTTCTATTTGAGCATTTGATCCTTGAAATTCTTTAATCTCAACATCGTACTCATTTCCTCGTATGGTGAATTTGAATTTCTTCATTTTTATTTTCTTAATTGATTGTTAGAAACTCCATAAATTTTAGAACTCCATGGAGAATAATTTTTGGTGATTTTCTTAATGGTAATAATGTTACTTTCTTCGTCGTGCATTTCGTTAAAATGT
>PDWJ01001034.1_pt1 | contig 36450 bp, 46 predicted proteins | sample 1430881 | NCBI WGS metagenome assembly PDWJ01 (sample SAMN01162460, study PRJNA174530) | Oral metagenome, whole genome shotgun sequencing project. | biome: Marine environment; feature: Marine mammal; material: Swab sample of the gingival sulcus; isolation source: swab sample of gingival sulcus...
AGTTCAGGCGGTGTCAGGTTCGAAGTTTTTTGCATTACGTAAGAGTAAACTCTATTTACTGCAAAAATACGCAAAGAAGATGGCGCCGTATGGACTGACTTTTGGTGAACACTTTGGATATTGTAAAACTGTAATGTTCTTCGTGTAGTATTTTGGAATATCAGCAATTTTTAAAAATTTGACACAATGTTCATGAAATATCCGGGCTAAAACACAGAAACCCTTTCTGTGCCAAAACCTTAAACAGAGCGGGAATCGACCCGTCAGGACTGTCTTTTATAAAACAGGACAACAAGGATCCCCACAAGACCGCCACCGGTATTGACAAGCAGATCAAGCAGAGAAGAATGCCTCGAAGAGAGAAAGGACTGGGCTACTTCGATAAATAAACTAAAGCCGAGGACAAGAAAAAAAGAAACGAGAAAGGGGGAGATCTTTTTTCCGCTGCAGATGCCATCAACGACTATCGGCAGCAATATCCCCAACGGAACAAAACCAATAAAGTTGACAGCAATATCCAGCAGCATCAAACCGTGACGGACCATACCGACGTCCTTGGGCCAGAGAAGAATCCGCTTGTCCAACACCGGAATCCTTGCCGGGAGCAGGATCTCCGGGCCACGCCCAAACTGCTCCTGGATGCCGCCTTCGGCAAGTGCTGAAAAATTATACCGCAATTCCCGGCCATCCTCGCCGAAAAAGCCAAGCCGATAGAGCACACCATACCAGGGGTTCCTGCCAGAGATACTATTTCCGAGAACAATACGGCAACCATCTCTCCCCTTGGGAAGGTGGAGCCTTGCCTGCCTGCTTTCCATGGCCAGACGGTCGTCAAGATATACAGAGACGCCGGATGAATCGCTGACGACCCGTACCTTTCGCGGTCCTTCCCCCTCGCCCAAAGGGACGTACAGTTTTGGTTCGCGTTTTTTATTACTATAATCCGCACCATTCATAACGACAAGAGACCTGTTCCACTGACCGATCAGCAACTGATCGTCACTCCCCTCACCATACAACAACAGAAGGAACTGGAAGCTGGGATAGGTCTGAAAAAGCGGTTTTACCAACAATTCAATTGTAAGGTCTCCTCTCTCTTCAAAAAAGAAGGTTCTCTCTTTCGTGTAGGCAATTGAGTTGCGTGTAAAAACATAGCCCCCACTCTGCGGATCCCAACGCAGGCCATTGTTGTAATCATAGCCTTTTTGCTGCAGCCCCGCATAGAGCATCAACACGAGTATCGGCAGCAAAAGCGCTCTGGATATACGAACAAAAACGGAATATGTCATACCCTCTTCCCCATGGGCCGACTCTGCACAGCAACAGCAGATTTTACAATAGAGTGCCTGTCACACAGCATACCGCATTATAGAGATCATTGAAACCTCTCCTTGAGCAAATTTTTCCTCCTGAAAACAAAGAATTATAATCAAAGACGTCTCATATTTTATATTGACGCACAACCGTGAATTGGCTATTTTCAGTCGAGACAGGATTTTTTCAGATGTGCAGATTACCAGCTCATCAGTAGCGTTATACACTTCAAATACGTGCTTCCCGGTAGACGGCACGCGTACAAACAGCCCTTATTCACCAAGGAGGTTTTGTTAAGAACCAGAAGATCGGTGAGCAAAGGTAGGCTTCACCTCTACGACCTTGCTCTGTTACGACTGCAGCCTTATAAAAAAACCGAACGCCTGCAACAGGTTGTCGGTTCCTTGTCTGTATAAGACCTTGCCTCAGGGAGGGGTGGCTACCCCTTTAAGAAAAAAAGGATTTACATCAACAAAGGAGGTATTGTTATGGAAGGGATAGCGGTTTTCTGGGATCGATTGTGGCGAATGCACGAGGAGACAAAGGCGCTTCTCCTGTTTCGTCCCCAAAGTATGGTTCGCTCCTTTATTCATCAAAACCAGACGAATGAAAAAGATCTGGAGAAGGGCGTTCATCTTGCCGCTGAGGCGGATTCAGAGCCCGCCAAGCGTAACGAACCACTCAAAACTGGTCCTGGCGGGGCGGATGAAAATGAACCAAAAGAATACAAGAGCCCACGTCAAAAGGTGGGCCTCTTGCTTGGTCCAGTTCTTTTTCTGCTGATGCTGCTCGCCCCGCTGCCGGAGGGAATGACTCCGGAAGCGCAAAGGATGGCCGCAGTTGCCCTGCTTATGGCAACCTGGTGGATGACAGAGGCAATCCCCATTCCGGCCACTTCGCTTATCCCCATCGCCCTCTTTCCGCTGCTTGGTATTATGCACACCAAAAAGGCAACGGCCCCTTACGCCTCCCACCTTATCTTTCTCTTTATGGGCGGATTTATCATCGCCCTGGCCATGCAACGCTGGAACCTGCACAGGCGTATTGCAATGAATATTGTCAAACTGGTGGGTTTTTCCCCCAGTCGGCTGATATTTGGCTTTATGGTTGCCACCGCAGTACTTTCCGCCTTTGTCTCCAACACAGCCACCACGGTCATGATGATGCCCATCGGGCTGGCTATTATCTCCCACGTGGTGACAGAAGGCAGAAGAGAAGGGCTTGAGTCCACAATCGATTTCACCCCGGAAAACTTCAATTTTGGACTCAACCTGATGCTTGGCATTGCCTATGCCGCCTCGATCGGCGGTATCGCAACCCTGATAGGAACCCCGCCCAATACCGTTCTCGCAGGGTACCTGCAGAAGACCTACGGTTATGAAATCACCTTTGCAGGCTGGATGCTGGTCGGTGTACCCTTGGTTGCAGTCTTTTTACCTGTCTGCTGGCTGTGGCTGACCAGGATAGCCAACCCTCTGAAACTTAAAAAAGTCCCCGGAGGACGAGAGCTGATCGATCAGGAACTCAAAGATATGGGGCCAATGAACAGCGGAGAAAAGTGGACCGCCCTGGTCTTCGGTCTGACCGCAATTGGCTGGATTTTTCGCAAAAAAATAGGCTTTCTCTTCCCCGATCCAAAACTGGTAACCGATGCAGCCATCGCCATGACCGGAGCTGTCCTCCTTTTTCTGATACCGATCGATCTCAAAAGGCAGGCCTTTGTCATGAACTGGCACTGGGCGCAAAAAATGCCCTGGGGTGTCCTTATCCTCTTCGGGGGTGGACTCTCTATGGCCGCCGGCTTCAAGGCAACAAAACTCGCGGAATGGATTGGCAGTCAGGTCAGTCTGCTTGAGGCAGCGCCGATCATCGTGCTGATCATAGCGGTAACGACCCTGATCATATTCCTCACAGAGCTTACCTCGAATACCGCCACTTCAGCGATGATTATGCCGATTCTCTCTGCAGTTGCCATAGGCCTGGGGCAAAGCCCTCTGCTGCTTGTCGTCCCTGCTGCCATAGCCTCATCCTGCGCCTTTATGCTGCCGGTGGCGACACCACCCAATGCCATCGTTTTTGGTTCGGGTTACGTGACCATTCCTCAGATGGTAAGAAGCGGCATCGGACTCAACATCATCGGCATCGTTCTCACCATCGCCCTCACCTACCTGGCAGTGCTGCCTGCGTTTGGTATTGAGATCGGTGTAGTACCCGATTGGGCGACTATCAAAAACTGACCCTATACTCTGGCAAGAGATATGTGTATCTCTTGCCAGAGATCAACATCGTATAACACCCGTTTATTATCGTTTCATCTTCTCACACCCCAAAAGACCTTTTCGCCATCAGCCTACCAACCATAAACGCCAGAATACCGGGTATAAAAGGCTCTCCATCGTATCGTCAACCAGGGGGGTCTGACGCCGAAACACTTGAAAAAGAGGTCTGGAAAAGCTACCTTAGCAGCATAACGCAGAACACAGCGTATCGTGAAGACAAAATGTTTGCAGAAAAATGGATACGGTAAAAAAAAACAACGAAGAGCAATGGGTCTACCTGACCGGAAGGGAGATATACAACTTCATCTCTATGGTCAAGGGAAAGCTCAAGGGGCTCCACGTCTACGCACTGGTCGGTAAAAGTGGGACCGGCAAGAGCTTTCGGGCCAGGCTTCTCGCAGAAAAACTCGATGTCGGCTATATTATCGACGACGGTTTGCTGATACACAAGGAGACCATTCTGGCCGGACGTTCAGCAAAGCAGGAACGTCACTATATCACCGCGATAAAAACGGCGCTCTTTATGGAAGAGTCCCTCAGGGCAGACGTTATAGAGGCCCTGAAAAAGCACAAGATCAAAAAGATCCTGCTGCTCGGCACCTCGGTCAGAATGGTTGAGCAGATGGCAAAAAATCTGCAGCTGCCACCGATCAGCCAGATCATCAGGATCGAGGAAATTGCCAGTCAGAAAGATATAGAGGCCGCTATCAAATCGAGGATGGAAGAGGGGAAGCACGTTATCCCGGTTCCGGCGATCGAGATAGAACGGGATTATGCCCAGATCCTCTCCGATTCAATCCGTATATTTTTTAGCTGGGATAAGCGTGGGGCGGGAAAGAAAAAGTCAAAGTTCTTTGAAAAATCGATCGTCCAGCCCAACTATCTTGATCAGGACGCAGGCGGCAAGGTCACGATCACCGAGGCCGCTATCACCCAGATGATCCTGCACTGTATCGATGAATTTGACGACAGTATTGCAGTCAAAAAAGTGAAGATCAGGGTACAGAATACCGGCTACGCCATCGGATTGCATATTACGATAGACTACGGTAAAAATATCAATACCAGCCTTGATGAACTCAGAAACTATATATGCAACACCATCCATCGTTATACCGGAATTACCATCCAGCCGCTGACCATATCGGTTGATGAAATAGCGATGCGAAAACAGTCAGGGGTGTAAATCTCTTCGGCCTTTGCGGCAAGGCTTGCCCCACTCCCACACTCAAATTCGAACAAAATCTATGAAAAAAAACATCGCAAGGCTTCTTTTGGACAAACAGGCGGTACGACTGCAAATACGCGAGCCGTTTACCTTCACCTCCGGCCTGAAGAGCCCGATCTACTGTGACAACAGAAAAATGCTTGCCTTTCCCAAAGAAAGGGATATCATAACCGAGGCCTTTGCCGCCGGTCTGCAGGACAAGGGCTTTGCAGTCCTGGCCGGGACGGCAACGGCCGGCATTCCCTGGGCTGCCTTTCTCGCAGATCGGCTTGCACTGCCGATGGCCTACATCAGGAGCAAGAAAAAGGCCCATGGAACGGCGAAACAAATTGAAGGCGCCAAAGTGCAGGGGAAAAAGATTCTCCTTGTAGAAGATCTGATCTCCACCGGAAACAGTTGTATTACCGCCCTCAAAGCCTGCAGAAGAGAAGGTGCCGAACAGGTTGAAATCTGTTCAATTTTTTCCTACCAGTTTGCCAAGACCTTTCAAAATTTTACAAAAGCCGGATGCAGCTGGTGGTCACTCACCGATTTTCCAACGCTTCTCAACGTCGCCAGAGACTACGAGATGATCAGCGAGGAAGAGTTGAAGATTGCAGAACAATGGAGGGATGATCCGGAAAACTGGATCGTATACTGAGTGTCGGAAAAAACGCCGATACGTTACAACATGAAACTACAACTTCGGGACATGCTGATTTGTCTCCGGACTGGGTTTTGAATAAACGGGACGCACAGGATGGGCCCTGGCGCATCATAGCGCCTCCTTCTCAGTCCAGCCCTGCCGCCCTATACAACAAGGAGTGCTACGATGAAAGATCAAACGAACACGAAGGTACCAGAGGTTGAATTCAAGATACGACAGGGCCATGAATGGCTTGTCAAAACCAGTGACGATTTTTTCAAGGGCAAGAAGGTGGTTCTTTTCGCCCTGCCCGGTGCCTACACCCCGACCTGTTCTTCAACCCATCTTCCCCGCTATAACGAGTTGTATGAGGCTTTCAAAGCGGCGGGTGTAGATGATGTGATATGCCTCTCCGTCAACGACAGCTTTGTTATGAACGCCTGGCAAGAAGACCAGAAGGCAGAAAAAATCACCATGCTGCCCGACGGAAACGGAGAGTTTTCCGAAAAAATCGGCTTTCTGGTTGACAAAAACGACCTTGGCTTTGGCAAAAGATCCTGGCGCTACTCAATGTACGTCGAGGATGGAATGATCAAGAAGATGTTTATCGAAGAGGAGGTCCCCGGCGATCCTTTTGATGCCTCAAACGCCGAAACAATGCTCAACTACCTGCAACAGGAAGTTCCTCCGTCGGTGGCTGTGTATACCAGACCCGGTTGCCCCTTTTGTGCGGAGGCCAAAAAGCTGCTCAAAGACAAGGGCCTGCAGTTTGAAGAGCATATCCTCAACAAGGATTATGGTATAAAAACCCTGGTGGCCATCAGCGGCAAGACCTCTGTTCCACAAATTTTCATGAACGGCAGACATATTGGTGGTGCCGATGACCTGAAAAAAGATCTTGTCCTGAGACAGGCCTCTTATGAATGCGTATAAGGTTATCATTATTGGCGCTGGTACGACGGGCCTCACCGCCCGTCGTCAGGTGGCCGAAAAGACGGACAGCTATCTGGTGATCGACGACGGCCCCTTGGGTACCACCTGTGCCCGTGTCGGCTGTATGCCCTCCAAGGCCCTGATCCAGATCGCCAACGACGTTCATCAAACGGATGTTATTGCCCAGAGCGGTCTGCTCAAAAAAGGCGACCAGCAGGTCGATTCAGCCGCGGTTATGCGGCATGTCCGCTCGTTGCGGAACCGCTTTGTGCGCAGTGTCCGCAAGGGTATGGAGCCTTGGGAGAAGACCCATCTCCTGCGCGGAAGGGCAGAGTTTATCGCTCCAGACACGGTCCAGGTAGATGGGACGCAATACAAGGCAGAAAAGTTTATTCTGGCCGTTGGCTCAAGACCCTCTCTGCTGCCTGAGTGGCAGGCCGTCAAAGACTATATCATCACCACCGACGATATTTTTGAACTGGAAGAGCTTCCCGAATCGATCCTGGTGATGGGGCTTGGTGTTATTGGTCTTGAGCTGGGTCAGGCCCTCAGTCGCCTGGGGATCAAGGTCTATGGGGTTGCCAGAAGAAGGGCCTTGGGTGGTATTTGCGACCCTGAAATACAAGACTATGTCTGCAGGAAGATGGCAGAAGAATTTACGATCTTCTTCGATGGAGCGCGTGTATTGGGGGTGAACGCCGAGCAAAAGATTCTCTTTGAGGCCGACGGCAAGACCTATACGGCTGACAGGCTGCTGGCCTCGATCGGCAGACGGCACAACACGGACAGACTGCAACTGGAAAAGGCTGGAATTACTGTCAACGACAGAGGGCTGCCCGAATACGACAGACAGACCTTACGGCTCAAGGAGGCAAGGCATATCTGGTTTGCAGGTGATGTCAACGAGTACCGCCCCCTGCTTCACGAAGCCGCCGATGAAGGCTATATCGCAGGCCATAACGCGGTACACCAGGAGGCCTGTTTCAAACGCAGGGTTCCGCTGGCCATAACCTTTTCTGATCCGAACATTGCAAGGGCCGGAAAGGCCTTCGGCGAGCTGGAAAAGGGGTGTTTCATAACAGGGAAGGTCTCCTTTGAGGGACAGGGCAGGAGCATTGTCAAACTCAAGGAAAAAGGGCTTCTCAAGGTCTATGCCGACAAGGACTCTGGAGAACTTCTCGGTGCCGAGATGTTTGCCCCGAACGGAGAGCATCTCGCCCACCTGCTGGCCTGGGCCATTGGTATGCGGCTCACCGTCCAACAGGCACTGCAAATGCCGTTTTATCATCCGGTCCTGGAGGAAGGCCTGCGAACCGCACTGCGTGATGCTGCACAGAAACTGGGGCGTATAGCAGAAGAACTGGAACGCTGCAACGAAGCGACAACAGACAAGTAACGGCTCAGCATCTTCTGACGCGTATAACCTTCGGAATCTGCCGGAGATGCTGGAGAAGCTGTTGTAAATGGTTCAGGTCTGTCACCTCCAGGGAGATATCCATTTGCGCCTGATCGGTCGGAGTCGTATGCGCCGAGATATCAACAATGCTTGCCCCGTCGGTGGAGATGATCGAGCTTATCTCGACAAAAATTCCCCGGCTGTTCTCTGCGGTAATCGAGATCTTGACCTTAAACGTCTTCTCAGCAATACCAGACCAGGAGACGTCGATCCATCGCTTTGGATCTGAGCTTAACAGATTCCGGCAGGTGGATGTATGCACCGAGACCCCTCTGCCCATGGTGATAAAACCAACGATCGGATCCCCGGGAAGCGGTCTGCAGCACTGGCTGATTTTTACCAGCATACCATCGATACCGTCAATACGTATCCCGGATTGCTTCCCCGAATCCTGCGCCGCCGCCTGACTGACCAGACGTTTTGCCAGCTCTTCAGGAGTCAGCTTGACGTCCTGATCCCCGACATCTTCTTTTTTCAACTCGGCGGGAACAAGCCCTTTGACCAGATTGGGCAGGGTTATCGTCCCGCTGCCCACCTTGGCAAGCAGATCTTCCAGAGAGTTACAGCGAAACTGCTTCAAGATCAGCCGGATATGGCCGCTTTTAATAATCTTCTTCAGGGAGGTATTATACCTGCGCATCTCCCTCTCACAGATCTCACGACCAAGCTGTAAGGCCTTTTCCCGCTCTTCCTTGCGCAGCCAGGAACGGATACGGGTTCTGGCACGACTGGTTTTCACCAGATCAAGCCAGCCTCGGCGTGGTGTCTGGGTTGGCGAGGTGACAATCTCGACAATATCACCGTTTTGCAGCTGGTATTTCAGCGGAACAAGACGACCGCCGATCTTGGCCGCCACGCAGTGATCGCCAACCTCTGAGTGGATGGAATAGGCAAAATCAATCGGACAGCTGCCAAGCGGAAAGCCCCTTACCTCTCCTTTCGGAGTCAGGGCAAACACCTCCGGCTCATAGAGTTCGCCGATAAGGTTTTCGAGGAACTCGCGGGGATCCTCGACCTCTTGCAGGCTCGTTACCAGCTTTTTCAGCTCGCGGAAGAGTTTGGCATCCTTCTCGGATGCCTCCTGACCTTCCTTGTAGGCCCAATGGGCGGCAATACCCTCCTGGGCGACAAGATCCATCTCGTCTGTACGGATCTGGATCTCGATAAAATGATCGCTGGGCCCAACCACCGTGGTATGTATCGACTGGTAATTGTTGGCCTTCGGTGCCGAAATAAAGTCCTTGATCCGTCCCTGAACCGGCGACCAGTTGGAGTGAATGACGCCTAAGGCCTCATAACATTCGTTCACCGTATGCACGATGAGCCGGAACGCCACCTTGTCGTAGACCCTCTCCAGGGGAATATTCTGGGCCACGAGCTTCTTATAGATCGAATAGAGATGCTTCGGCCGCCCTATGATACGAAGGGGATGAATATCATTTTCTGCAAGTTTTTCCTGCAGTATCTCTATAACCTCATTAACATACTTCTGCCTCTCCGCAAGCGAGCTCTCCATCGCCTGGTTCAGGTCTTGGTACTCTTCAGGAAACAAGAACTTGAAGGAGAGATCCTCGAGCTCCCTTTTCAGCCAGTCAATGCCAAGGCGAGAGGCCAGCGGAGCGTAGATATCCATCGTCTCTCTGGCGATATATACCTGCCGCTCAACATCGACCCTATCGAGCAGAAACATGTCAGCCAGGCGGTCTACCAGACGGACAAGCAGGACTCTGACATCGGCGGCAATGGCCAGAAGCATTTTCCGCAGATTTTGTGACTGATTTGCCAGCTCGGAGTTATAGGCAACCTCGGTGATACGGGTACAGCCATCGACGATAACAGCGACATCTTCACCAAACTGCCTTGCCAGCTCCTCAAAATCGACACCTGCCTTGAAAATACCGTGAAGCAGACCGGCAAGAACAGTGTCAAGATCGAGCTGCATAGAGGCAAGTGTCGAGGCCACCTCCAGCAGATGGGGTACCAGCAGCCCGCCGGAAAAATGCCGGGTCTCCCCATGGGTGGCTACCACCAACTCCCAGGCCGCATCTATCCGGGAGAGATCCTCATCGGGCAGATAGTTTGCGACCAAAACCTTCAGTTCATCGGGATGTACGTGCGCCAGCATCTCTCTATCACTTCTCAGCAAAACAAGATATCAAGTAAAAATGACTCCGTTTCTCTTTCCGAGCGCAGACAAAAAGCGGTTGGAAGCTGATACGCCTGCCCCCCTTTTTGACGGCACCAGAAAAGAGACTGGAGACAACGGATTATACTCTTCCCTCTTCCAGATTGCATTCCAGGGCGCTGCGAATCTTCTCCTGCAATCTGCCGACAACCTCCTCAAGGGAATACTCTTCGACCTCTCCGCCTGCCCTCTCGCTCAACTCAACCAGGCCGGTTTTCAGAAAGCCCTTGCCAACGGTGACTCGAAACGGCGCCCCGATCAGATCGGCGTCCTTGAATTTTGCGCCAGCCCTCTCTGCCCGATCGTCAAGGAGTACATCTATACCGGCCTGTTGCAGTGCCCGGTAGAGCTTTTCAGAGGCTTCGGTAAGCCTGTCAACCTTCGGATCAAGATTTAACAGGGCCACCGTCACCGGAGCGATGGCCACCGGGAAGACAATCCCGTGTTCGTCGTGGTTCTGCTCTATCGCCGCGGCGACAACCCGAGTGATCCCGACACCATAACAGCCCATAACAAAGTGTTTTTCTTCTCCATTCCGGTCCTGAAAGGTGGCGTTCATCGACTGCGAATAGCCGGTCCCCAGCTTAAAGACATGCCCGACCTCGATGCCCTCGGTCAGCTGCAGATGCCCACCGCACTCGGGGCAGGGATCGTCGCAGGTGATCTGCCTGAGATCGGCCACAGATTCGGCGGTGAAGTCCCTGTCATAATTCACATTCTGCAGATGATAGTTCTTTTCATTGCCACCCACATAAAAGTTTTTCATCCGGGTTACTTCCTGATCGGCGACAACGCGAATGTTCAGCCCCACCGGACCAAGATAGCCGGTGGGAACACCGGTGGCATCAAAGACCTCCTGGTCTCCGGCCATCTCCAGATCAACCGCGCCAAGGAGGTTTTTCAGCTTGACCTCTTCTACGTCCCGATCGCCGCGGACCAGCACCGCAACAAACGCACCGTCGGCCTTAAAGACCATGGTCTTTACCAGCTGTTTTGGCGCAATATCCAAAAAGGCACAGACCGTGGCAATCTTTCGTTTGCCGGGGGTTTCGACCCTGGCCATCTCCAGCAACGGAGAGGTATCAGGGCTTTCAGCCGGTACAACACGGGCCTTTTCCATATTGGCGGCATACTGACACTCGTTACAGACGACGATGGTATCCTCGCCGGTCTCGGCCAGCACCATAAATTCATGGGAAAAACTGCCTCCAATCGAACCCGAATCCGCCTGAACGGCCCTGAATTCAAGACCACATCGGGTAAAAATTCGCCTGTATGCCTCATACATCTTCTGATACGAGACACTGGCTGCCGCATCGTCAACATCAAAGGAATAGGCGTCCTTCATGATAAACTCCCGCCCTCGCATCAGGCCAAAACGGGGGCGTATCTCATCACGAAACTTCGTCTGGATCTGGTACATATTGACAGGTAAATCGCGATAGGAGTGCAGCTCCCTGCGGGCAATATCGGTGACCACCTCTTCGTGGGTTGGCCCAAGACAGGACTCACGCTCATGCCGATCCCGAAAGCGGAGCAGCTCAGGCCCGTATTTTTCGTATCGGCCGCTCTCCTCCCACAGATCAGCAGGCTGTACCATCGGCAACAGCAGTTCCTGGGCTCCGGCCAGATTCATCTCCTGCCTGACGATGTTTTCAACCTTGCGAATCGCCGCAAGGCCCAGAGGCAGATACGAATATATACCGGCTGTCAACTTGCGGATGAACCCCGCCCGTAACATCAACCGATGACTGACAACATCGGCACCGGCAGGATTTTCCCTCAGTGTCGGGATCAATGTTTGTGAGTAGCGCATATCTTTTTGTTCTTTCAAAGAGTTTTATCTTACGGTCTCCCAGACCTCCTCAACCATCTTCTGACCTGTCCCCGCGGGTACGCTGCCTTCGCTCAAAGCGTCTCAACCAGGGCAAGGTCTGCCCCAACTACCCCTTTTTCGAGAGATACTCCCGTTCCATGTTCTGTAACTCACCAATAAAAACGCGTTTGAGATCCTTTTCTGCCAGTTTTTTCCAGACCTGCCCTTTCTTAAAGATAACTCCGACACCGTTGCCGCCGGCAACTCCGATATCGGCCTCCCGGGCCTCTCCGGGGCCGTTGACCACACAGCCCATTACCGCCACCTTCAGCGGGGCCTGCATGGTCTGGACAAAGCCTTCGATATCCTCGGCAAGGGCAAAGAGATCGATCTGGGTTCTGCCACAGGTCGGACAGGAGATAAGCTCCGGTCCACGCTGACGAAGATTCAGCGAACGCAGAAGCTCAAAGGCCGCCCGAACCTCTTCCACAGGGTCCCGCGTCAGCGATATACGGAGGGTATCGCCAATCCCCTCGTTGAGCAGGATGCCCAGGGCGACACTCGATTTGACGGTACCGGCGATCAGACCGCCCGCCTCGGTTACCCCGAGATGCAGTGGATAATCACTCACCCTCGCGATATGCCGATAACCTGCTATGGTGGTGAGAACATCTGCCGACTTTATCGAAATCTTTATATCCGTAAAACCGCCCTGCTCGACCAGTCGTACGCTTTTCAGGGCACTTTCAACAAGGGCTCGGGTGTTTTCGGCGCTGGGATAGCCATATCTCTGCAAAAACTCCTTCTCAATAGAGCCGCTGTTGACACCGACCCTGAGGACCACAGCGTGCCGCCTGGCCGCATCCACCACCTTTTTGGTCTTATCCGGCCCGCCAAGATTACCAGGATTGATGCGGATGCCGTTGGCTCCGTTTTCCATTGCGGCGATCGCAAGTCTGCTGTCAAAATGGATATCGGCAATGAGGGGGATGCTAATCCGCTCAACAATGTCCCGAAGGGCCTTTGCCGCCTTAAGGCCGGGCACAGCCACCCGAATGATATCACATCCCGCCGCCTCGAGCCGCTTGATTTGTGCCACAGTCTCTTCGACATCAGCGGTATCTGTATTGGTCATCGACTGCACAGATACCGGCGCCCCCCCGCCTATGGGGAGATCCCCGAGATGGATCTGCCGGGTCTGTTTTCGCAGAATTACCATAACAAACTACCCTGCTGCCCCGCCAGCTTCGGGGGCAAAACGCCTTTGTCGTTGAAAATTCAGCTCGGCATCGGAACTTCTCACATACAACGGAACGGCATCAGGGCCAAGGGTCTGGTTCTGCAGCAGCTTCTCGGCACAGAGCAGGCCAAGCAGTCCGGCGGACGGCTGATGCGTGAGGGGCGGGACCGGCAGCATCTTCTCTGCCAGAGACCGCCGAAAAAAATCCGCGTAGGCAAGAACCCCATCGCCAACCATCAAGGTCGGTTCTTCGATCTGTTGCACAAGCCCTGCCGGAGAAAAACTGCCAATGGCACCGATCCGGATTGTGCGGGCATCTTCATCTCGACGATACAAGGCCGCATACACCTCCTTTTTACGGGCGTCAAGAACGGCACAGACCGGGCTTGAAGAGAGCTCACAACCCGCGGCAAGGCTGTCGAGTGTCGAGGCCCCCAAAAGTGTTGTCTTGCTGGCAAAGGCCAGACCCTTGGCTGTGGCCATACCAATACGCAGGCCGGTAAAGCTCCCCGGCCCGGAGCATACTCCGATACCGTCTATCTGGCTCCAGTCGACTCCGGCCCCTTGCAGAAGAGAGGTAATGGCCCCGAGCAATTTTCGCGAGTGGCTCCCCTGCGAAGAAAAGGTACAGCCGGCCAGTACCCTGCCGCATCTTCTGTCGCCCAGGGTCAGGGCCACCGAGGTGACAGTGGTTGCCGTATCAAAGGCAAGGATCAGGGGGCCCAGCTCCTTCATTGCAGAAAAATCCTTGTAATGTCATTGTAAAAGGCGAAGACCATCAGCATAACAAGCAGAGCAAGGCCGACCTGTTGGGCGATACGCTGCGCCGTTTCATTGAGCGGTTTTCGGAAAACCGCCTCAAGGGTTAAAAACAGCAGATGTCCTCCGTCAAGCACCGGAATGGGCAGGAGGTTCAACAGCCCCAGGTTGACACTGAGAAAGCCCATAAAAAAGATCAGGTGCACCCAGCCTGCCTTCATCTGTTCTCCGGCAATCTGCGCGATACTGAGCGGCCCCGCTATCTCGGAGGCCGGCACGCTGTTTTGGAAAATCTTTGCCACACTGACAACCGTCAGACGTAAAAAGGTCCAGGTTCTTTCTGCGGCAAGGCTGGCTGCCTGCAGCAGTCCGACAGAACGGTACTCGAGATCATCGGCCTTGACGATGCCGATCATATAGCGCTGTTCCTCGACTTCTCTCAGCGGGTCTTCGACAAGCTCCAGTGACGGGGTTACCCGCAGAAGAAGCTCATCCCCCTCTCTTTGCACGAGAAAAACCAGCTCTTCTCCGCCGCCTTCCTGTACCGCCTGCAAGACATCCATCCAGACCGTTGTCCTGTGCTCACCTATCCGGGCAATGCTGTCACCGGGTAAGAAACCGGCCTCAGCCGCCGGAGAACCGGCAACGATTTTGCCAATGCGGGTGGAATCCACCGGCACAGGCATTCCCTTGATCGCAAACAAAGCAAAGAAGAGCAAAAGACAAAACAAAATATTGAAAAGCGGGCCGGCAAAGACAATGGCGAAGCGCTGAAAAACCGTCTTATGGGCAAAGGATCCAGCACGCTGTTCGTCGGAAATCTCTTCTCCATCAGGGGTTTCACCAAACATCTTCACATAGCCACCAAGCGGAAATGCCGATAGCAGATACTCGGTATCGCCAAAGGTCTTGCCGACAAGTCGCGGACCAAAGCCCAGGGAAAACTTGAGAACCCGCACCCGGCATAATTTTGCAACGAAAAAATGCCCACATTCATGGACAAAGATCAAGACCCCAAGAACAAGAATAAAGGAAAGTACAGTCATCATGGCTACAGACAAGCTTACGAAAGGTTCACAAACAGGGTATCGCCTCTATCGTAGCAGAAAGAGGGGATGTGCCGATACCTCAACCTGCTCTCCAAAGATTCAGGCAGCGATACGACGGGCGGCCTCCCCTCGAGCGATGGTGTCGGCCTCGAGGATCGCCGCAAGGGAGTCTTCATCTCCCCGGGGCACTCTCTCGAGCGTTTGGGCCACCGTCTCGGCGATCTGCAAAAAACCGATACGCCCCTGTAAAAAGGCCTCAACGGCGATCTCGTTGGCCGCATTGAGTACCGCCGGCATGGTGCCCCCCGCCTCCAGGGCGTCAAAGGCCAGCTGCAAGGCAGGAAAGCAGGTACGATCCGGCTTGAAAAATTCGAGTTCGCCGCAGGTAAAAAGATCGAGCGAACTGAGCCCCAGATTCATCCGTTCTGGATAGGAGAGTGCGTAGGCTATCGGAATACGCATATCGGGTACCCCCAGCTGGGCAATCACCGAACCATCCAGATATTCAACCAAAGAGTGCACGATGGATTGGGGATGCACGGTCACCTCTATCGCATCTGCTCCAACGTCAAAAAGCCACCTTGCCTCGATCACCTCCAGGCCCTTGTTCATCAAGGTTGCCGAGTCAATAGAGATCTTTGGGCCCATATCCCAGTTCGGGTGGGCCAGGGCCTGTGCCGAGGTCACCTTCTGCAGCTGATCGCGGGATGTTCCGTAAAACGGGCCACCGGATGCGGTGAGAATAATCCGACGCAGATCAGCCCTTCTTCCGGCCTCCAGGGCCTGAAAAATGGCAGAATGCTCTGAGTCGATGGGCAATAGTTGCACCCCTTTTTCCCGTACCATATCCATCACCAGCTTGCCTGCCATAACCAGGGTCTCTTTGTTGGCAAGCCCAATATCTTTGCCCGCCCGAATCGCAGCAAGGGTGGGCAGAAGCCCGGCCGCTCCGACGATTGCCGATATGGTGATATGGCTTCCCTCGGCGGTGGCAACAAGCTCCATCCCTTCGGTACCATGCGAGATCCGGCTCAAATACCGGCGGGGAAGAAGCCCTTGCAGCTGTCTTGCACTCTTTTCATCGACCACAGAGACCAGCTCAGGTTCAAATTCGACAACCTGTTCTGCCAGGAGTTGTACATTCCTGCCGGCTGCCAGAGCGACAATCCGGTACTTTTGCGGATATCTTCTGACAATATCCAGCACATTTGTACCGATAGAACCAGTTGAGCCGAGCAGGGAGATACCTTTCATTTGTCTGCCAGAAAAAGAAGGATACAGTAGAGCACCGGTACCGCAAAGAGCAGGGAATCAACCCTGTCCAGGACACCACCATGCCCGGCAAGGCAGCTGCCTGAATCCTTGGTTCCCGTCCCCCGCTTTACGATTGACTCTGTCAGATCCCCGGCGATGCCAACGACAGCCAGCAAAAGGCTCAGCGGGACAAGTGAAAGGCCCAGCGCAGACGGAATCAGCAAAAAGACAAAGAGCTGAGCCATAAGAACAGCGGCAATGATACCGCCAATGGCCCCCTCAACGGTCTTGTTCGGACTGATATTCGGACAAAGTTTACGTTTGCCGATACAACCACCGACAAAATAGGCGGCACTATCCGATGAGGCGGTGATTGCCGTTGCCACAAGAATCCAGGCGGCGCCATCAGGAAGTGCCCGCAGAAGAAAGATAGACGAACCTAAGAAACCAACATAAAAAACACCAAAGAGCAAACGGGCAAAGGCCAGAAACGGATCTGCCAGGCGCCTGTAGCGATACAGCAAAAACGATACCGCCAGGGCAAAACCGGCAATAAAGGCCGGCAGCAGTATCGACACATCGGTCAACAGACAGACAAAAAGTGCCGGAAACAAGATAACCGTATCGACAAGAAAACGATCTCCTGCTCCGGTAACGGGGACAAGGGCCATCCTTGCGTATTCATCGGCGGCAACAGCCAGGGCGCAGATGACGACGACCTTAAACAGGGACACTGGCGCCCATAACAAAAGCAGCAGCCAGAAACCTGCTATCAACAATCCGGGGAGAATACGTTTCATCACTTCTTCCTGTCCGCCGTTACCTGTTCACTGGTTTTACCAAACCTTCTGTTTCTTCGCTGAAAACTTGCCAGGGCCGCGGAGAAGGCCTCTTTTCGAAAATCCGGCCACATCGTATCGGTGAAATAGATCTCTGCATAGGAGAGCTGCCAGAGCAGAAAGTTGGACAGCCTCTTTTCTCCGCCTGTTCGGATCATCAGATCAGGATCGGGTATCACTGCCGTATCAAGAGCCTCCTCAATGTGTCTATCCTCGATCTCTTCTGCTGTCAAATCCCCATCAACACATTTCCGGCTCAATTGACGTACAGCCCGCACCAGCTCATTTCTGCCCCCATAGCTGAGAGCAAGGGTGAGGGTCAGCCTTTTGTTGTCACGGGTCTTTTGCATCACCGAGTGCAACGTCTGCAAGACCTCTTCGGGCAAACGCGAGTGATCACCGATGGCCAAAAGACGAATGCCATTTTTCTGCATATCAGACAACTCAGACTGCAGATAGTGTTTCAGTATCCCCATAAGCCCGTTTACCTCCTCGGCCGGCCTCTGCCAGTTTTCCGAAGAAAAGGCATACAGGGTGAGATAGCCAATACCAATCTGCCGACAAAATTCGACAACGCTGCGTACCGAATCGGCACCGGCCTTATGGCCGTAGAGACGCGGTCTCTTTCTCTGCTGCGCCCATCTGCCATTACCGTCCATGATTATCGCAACATGACGGGGCAGACAAGACGTATCGAAATGGTTCTGTTTATTCATACAACCTACACTGAAGATGCACAACAAGACAACTGCCGTCTTTGGCGGGGAATCATAGCAGATGCAGTCTCTCTTTTTACGAGACGCCGCTCACAGGATATACGGCCCTGACGCCAAAGCCCGCAAACCGGTATTGCTCGCAGGTGAGCCGGGTCGGCATGCTGCTGGCTCTTGAGGCACAAAAGAGAGATACCCAAGCCAGAATGAGGCATAGACATATCCTATGAGCGATGAAAAGGGCTACGATTCTTGTTCTTCAAGGCCTTTTGGACAAGGACTAGACTTCCATAACCTCTTTTTCCTTTTGCACTGTAGCTTCATCTATCAACTGTATATGGCTGTCCGTTGCAGACTGGGCATCATCTTGAAACTTATAGAGATCGTCCTCTGAAAGCTCTTTGTCTTTTTTCTGTTTTTTCAGAATCTCCATTGCCTCACGCCTGATATTTCGTACCGCAACACGGAAATCTTCGGCCGTCTTTTTGACCTGCTTGACCAGCTCCTTGCGGCGCTCTTCTGTGAGCATCGGGATATTGAGGCGGATCACCTTGCCGTCATTGGCCGGGGTGATGCCGATATCCGACTTGAGAATGGCCTTTTCAATGGCCGGAAGCATCTGCGGATCCCAGGGCTGAATAGCGATCAATCGACTTTCCGGTATGGTTATAGTACCCACCTGATTCAGCGGCATAAGGCTCCCATAGGCATCAACCTGAACACCATCAAGCATGGCAAGAGAGGCCCTGCCGGTACGCACCTTGGCAAGTTCGGCCCGAAAGGCCTCAACTGTCTTTTCCATTTTCTCGGACATCTCTACAATCACATCACTCATTGCACCACCTCTCGTATGAAAATCTCAAGGAATCTGCCGTTCTCAATCGGCAAGGGAGAAGAACGAGGACAATATCCCCCCAAAACGCAGGATCCCCCTGTTTTTGTGCTGGAAAAAGACGATACAGCTCAATCTTCAGACGCTGTAATCAGGGTTCCCACACTCTCACCCAGGGCAGCCTTTCTGATGTTACCGCTCACCCCCATATCAAGAACCATTATCGGCAGGTCATCTTCCTTGGCCAGGGCAATCCCGGCGGCATCCATCACCCGCAGCCCCTTCTGCAGGACATCGTCATAGGTCAGCCTCTGGTACTTGACCGCATCGGGGTTTCCTACCGGGTCCTTATCGTAGACGCCATCAACCTTGGTTGCCTTGATAACGATATCGGCATCAATCTCAAGGGCCCGCAGAACACCGGCGGAATCGGTTGTAAAATATGGATTCCCGGTCCCGGCGGCAAAGATCACAACCCGGCCCTTCTCCAGATGTCTGGTTGCCCTGCGCCTGATATAGGGTTCGGAGACAGACTGCATCGGAATGGCTGACATAACCCTCGTGATTATGCCATGACGCTCAAGGGCATCCTGCATTGCAAGGCTGTTCATCACCGTTGCCAGCATTCCCATATTATCGGCGGTTGTCCGATCCATCCCCTTGCTGGCTCCAGCAACACCACGAAAGATATTACCGGCGCCAATGACGATACCCAGCTCCACTCCAGCAGCAACGACACCACTGACCTCGGCGGCGACATATTCAAGAACTCCGGTGTTAATACCGTAAGGGTCTTCGCCCATCAGGGCCTCGCCGCTGAGTTTCAACAACATCCGCTTATACTTGAGCTCTCCAGGCATCTCTGAATCCTCTTGAAAACAGGTTGTCACAGCCAAGGTGTTTTGCAAAGTATCTGACGACAAGGCCACAGGCTCAAAAATCCACCAGGCCTCTACTCTTCACCGACCTGAAAACGGGCAAATCTCTTAATCGAGATATTCTCCCCCATTTTTGCCACCAGCTCATTTAACAGGTCCTGGACGGTAAGGTCCATATTCTTTACATACTTCTGTTCGAGAAGGGCAACCTCTCCGAGATATTTTTCGATCTTTCCGGTGACCATCTTTTCCGCAATATTCTGGGGCTTGCCTGAGTCAATGGCCTGTTGCACAAAGATCTCTCTCTCACGGGCAACCATCTCTTCCGGCACCTGCTCTCTGGAAAGAGCCGCAGGATTGGTAGCCGCGATATGCATTGCAATATCCCTGGCAAATTCGCGAAAATCATCGTTTTTGGCCACAAAATCGGTCTCACACCCCAGCTCAACCATAACCCCGAGCTTGCCGCCCGCGTGAATATAGGTCTCAATGCAGCCTTCGCTTGTCGCCCTTCCAGCCCGCTTGGCAGCCACGGCCAGCCCCTTTTGCCGCAACAGATCAACGGCCTTTTCCATATCGCCATCGGTCTTGTTGAGCGCCTTCTTACAGTCCATCATTCCCGCCTGGGTTTTATCACGCAGATCCTTTACCATTTTCGCAGTGATCTCCACAGCCTTTCTCCTTTTCCATTATTAATATTCCACTGTAATCCCAAGAGATCAGAGCGTCCCTGCAGAATCACATCAAAGACACAGAAAAAAAGGGACAATCCAATGACAGCCCCTTGCACTCTTCCAATGCGCCTTTTGTCCGGCAACCACTGCAACCTGAAGAACGCCGCCCTGTGCAGAAAACAGGCCAGCGGCCCGGCACGAAAAAGACACAAAGCAGCCCTGTTAGTCTGCCTTTTCTGCCACCGGTTCAACCATTTCAGCTTGTTCGGCAACTTCGGCTTCTTCCTGAGGAGCCTCGTCAGCGGCAGCGGCTTCAGCCTCTTTGGCCGCCGCTTCCTGTTCCATAGCCTTGTCTCCATCACGCAGGGTCTTTCCGGCGAGAACAGATTCGGCCAGATGGAAGCTTAAAAGGCGGATAGAGCGGATAGCGTCGTCATTGCCGGGAATCACAAAATCAATATCGTCGGGATCACAGTTGGTGTCAGTGATCGCAATAACAGGTAATCCCAGCTTTTTTGCCTCATTGACCGCGATGCTCTCCTTACGGGGATCAACCACAAAAACCGCGGAAGGAAGATTCTTCATATCCTTGATCCCTCCGACGTTTCTCTCCAGCTTCACCCGCTCTTTTTCCATCAGCAGGACTTCTTTTTTCGGAAAGCGATTGATCGAACCATCGGCCTGCATCGACTCGATTGATTTCAGACGTTCAATACTCTTCTTGATTGTCTGAAAGTTGGTCAGCATCCCTCCCAGCCATCTGTGATCAACATAGTACATGCCACATCTGGCAGCCTCTTCGCTGATAATTTTCTGGGCCTGACGCTTGGTGCCGACAAAGAGCAGAGAGCCACCCTTTCTGACGACATCGGTTACATAGTTGCAAGCCGAATCAAAGAGCCTCTTGGTAACATCCAGGTTGATAATGTAGATTCCGTTCCTGGGCCCGTAAATATACGGCTTCATCTTCGGATTCCAGCGTCTTGTCTGATGACCAAAATGGACACCGGCCTGCAACATCTCTTTTACACTTGCATTTGCCATACGATTCTCCTTCTGGTTGTTCCTCCACCTTCCTTGATCGGCTGAAAGATCGTCAACCAACACCAGATTTTTCAGAAGGCGTGTGTATTTTCAAACTCCCCTTTCGGGCCTAAACACCGCTGTTTAACACGTTTTTTCTCTGTTTGCAAGACAAAGACAGGGCAAAACATCTGCAATTATCTGACCAGCGACGACTGCCCGCCAAAGAGCAGCTTGAGCCATTCAAAACCAAATTTAAGCAACTCGCTATCTTCCTGCCTGATTCGTTTTTTTACATCCCGATCAAGGCGAAACTGTCCAAGAAGGGTATGCCTGCGGCAAAATTCCCTGAAGGTATCGATATTGTAACAGACCATAAAGGCCAGTTGCTGTTTTTCGCCGCCAACCCCTTCCCCCTGCCACGGGTTTGTTGCGAAAAAGACATCCATCTCGGCCCAGAGATCGTTCATCGTATTGTAGTCATGGAGTTGCTGGGAGCGCAGCCAGAGATCCACGCGCTGCTGCCGATCCTCGAAATGTCCCTTGCAGTAGGGGTGTCTGGTCAAAAAATACCTGTCTTGCCGGCACCCTCTCTCATCTCCGAGAGCACCACGCTCGAGCGGATATGTCCTGCAGGCGGAAGGACGATCGGAGTAGACAGTGCAGCCAGTCTCGGCAAGGAAGGGACAGGCCTTCTCCCGATCCTCATCCAGGCGCAGTTTGAGGCTTGGGAAATAGGGGTTATCAGCACGCTCAAGAAAACAGAACCTGCGGACAAAGGACTCGGAGTCGATTTTGAGTCTGTTTTTCAAACGGATAATATCGTATGGGTACAAGGTCAGGTTGACATTTTTACAACACAAGGTGAAGCAGGAAACGTCCTGATGGCAGGCAAAAGAAAAAGAAGAACCTTCCTCGAGTATTGGCAAATGCCCCTGGGTTCTGTCCATTGACTATTCTCCTTGACATAAAAAAAGCCGGCAGGAGCCTTGAAGCTTCTACCGGCCATACGTCCTCATAGCGATCAGGAGAGAGCAGACTACTCTTCGGTTTCGGGAACCTCAATGACCTCCTCGTAGCCGACAAGCTCCCAGATAGCCATGCTGGCAGCATCTCCCCTGCGAACACCGGTCTTTATGATCCGGGTGTAACCGCCTTTACGGTCTTCAAAGCTCTCTTTGATATCGGTGAAAAGCTTGTCCACCACAGCCTTGTTCCGAACGTAGGCAAGGGCCTGCCGTCGGGAATGCAGATCCCCCTTCTTGGCCAGGGTAATAAGTTTTTCGGCAATAGGTCTTGCCTCTTTGGCCTTTTCCGTAGTGGTTACAATCCGCTCATGCTCAAAGAGAGAGGTTACCATGTTCCGAAACATCGCCTTTCTGTGCGAAGTCGTTTTCCCCAGCTTTCTCCCCGAATATCTATGTCTCATCCTATCATCCTCTAACTACGAAAGAACTTCAGTAATTGTGCAGCGTGCTGTTTCCTGGCCTTCTTGCCCGTCCTATTCGTCACCCCTCTTGTTGGGTGGAACCCAGGTTTCAAAGGTCATCCCAAGGGTCAGATCCATATCAGACAGCAGCGCCTTGATCTCGTTGAGGGACTTGCGCCCAAAATTTTTGGTCTTGAGCATCTCCTGGTCGGTTTTCTGCGCCAGATCTCCAATAAAGTGGATATCTGCATTCTTCAGACAGTTTGCCGAACGAACAGACAGCTCAAGATCATCGACCGGTTTATCGAGATACGGATTGAGGGGTTCGACCTCCTGCTGCGGATCCTCTTTGATTTCCGGCTCGGCCTTCTGCTCATCAAAGTTGATGAAGATACTCATCTGATCCTTGAGGATCTTGCCCGCATAGGCCAAGGCGTTTTCAGGCCTGAGACTGCCATCTGTTTCAATCTCGATGGTCAGCTTGTCGTAATCGGTCTGTTGACCGACCCTGGCCTGGGTGGTGATATACTGAATCTTTTTCACCGGGGTAAAAATGGCATCAATTGGAATCTGCCCGATAACCAGGTCTTCCTTATCCATCTTTTCAGCCGGCTGATAGCCCTTGCCCCATTCAACAGTCAGCTCAGCACGAAAAACGGCCTTGCCGGTGATGGTGCAGAGGACCTGCTCCGGATTGAGTACCTCGACAAAGCCGCCCTCCTTGATGTCTCCGGCAGTTACCACCCCGGGCCCCTTCTTTTCCACGGTCACGGTCTGGGGATCGCCGGAAAGAAGTTTGAGACGTACCTGCTTGAAATTCAGGATGATTTCACTGACATCCTCCATCACATCCTTCAGGGAAGTAAACTCGTGCAGAGCACCCTCGATCTTGACAGAGGTGATTGCAACCCCCTGAAGAGAAGAAAGAAGAACCCGTCTCAAGGCGTTACCGATAGTGGTGGCAAAGCCCCTCTCCAGAGGCTGGCAGACAAACTTCCCATAGGATTCTGTATGGCTGCCGGAATCCACCTCGATTTTCTCCGGCTTGATCAGCTCATGCCAATTTCGATAAAACGGTATTTTTTCGTCGACAACGTCAGTCATGTATCTACCTTTATTGCAAAATTTCACCGACACAGCGGTGATTCACCCTTCTTGAATTATCCGCGTTCCAGCAAAGCAGGCAGCAGACAAATCCCGGCTCCAGGCGTAAAAAGGAGAAGGCCTGCACAGAACAGGAAACGGGGCCCCCAAAAGATCTGCGTTGACAAGGGCAAACCTCCTCTCTCGAGCAATGCCCGGCCCAGACAGGAAACACCGGGAGTCTCACTTTTCCCAGATCTCAGCTCCCTCTAGACCCGGCGCCGCTTTGGCGGCTTACATCCGTTATGGGGGATGGGTGTAACATCATAAATCTTGCTCACCTCAAAACCCGTATTGATCAAGGCCCGTAAGGCAGCCTCTCTCCCCGGTCCGGGACCCTTTACCTTTACCTCAACCTTCTTCATCCCACAGTCGGCAGCCTTTTTTGCCGCATCGGCAAGCGCGTTCTGGGCGGCAAAAGGAGTGCTCTTGCGGGATCCCTTGAAGCCGAGGACACCGGCGCTGCACCAGGACACCACATTGCCCTGTTTGTCGGAGATTGTGACGATAGTATTGTTAAAGGTTGAATAGATGTAAACGATACCCTCCGGTATGTTTTTTTTCACCCTCTTCTTCTTGGCAACGGCCATAATTACACCCTTATGATTCAGTTACTTGCGCCGTCCGGCGCCCTTTCTGGGGCCCTTGCGAGTCCGCGCATTGGTCTTGGTATTCTGGCCGCGACATGGCAGACCCATACGGTGTCTCCGCCCACGATAACAGCCCAAATCCGTCAAACGTTTGATATCCATCGAGACCTCTCTCCGACGGTCTCCCTCAACAACGTACTCACTTTCGAGTACCTTTCTGATCCTGTTGACATCATCCCCATCCAGATCATCACTGTTCATGGTGTAGGGGAGATCAACCTTGTCGAGGATTTTTCGGGCCGATGTTAAGCCGATACCATGGATGTAGGTCAGTGCCCGATCCATATGCTTGTTTTTAGGAAGATCAACTCCTGCTATACGTGCCAAGACATTTCTCCTTGAGAGACGTTGTTAAAATATGCGGTTTCAACCGATCAGCCCTGCTTTTGCTTGTGCTTCTTGATTTTGCAGGAAACCCGGACGATCCCGTTGCGTTTATATATCTTACAATCACTACACATTTTCTTTACAGACGCGCGTACTTTCATAACGGTGAACTCTCTAAGCTTTTTTTCTCGAGTTTTTCTCGCGGAACGTCACCCGCCCCCTGGTCAGATCATAGGGGGAGAGTTCAATCGTAACCCTGTCTCCTGGAAGGATCTTGATGAAATGCATCCGCATCTTTCCCGAGATATGGGCCAGAACCTTATGTCCATTGTCCAGCTCTACGCGGAACATTGCGTTTGGCAATGGTTCAACAATTGTTCCCTCAACCTCAATTGCCTCTTCTTTTGCCATAATTCCTCCGCAACCTTCATTTTTTGAATAAAGAGCAGCAGTCTAATAAATTTATCCACTTTTGAGAAGCATTTTTTTCAGATCGGAGAAACAAGCCTCTCTTCTCTCAACTCTAGACCAGGTCCTGCCTGAGAAGCTTGCAGGCGTCCGTTCAACAGATCGAAGCCGTTTTCTACCTGCGGCCCCGAATCTTGCCCTGTTTCATAAAGCCTTCATAGTTGCGCATATGCAGATGGGATTCAACCTGGGCTATCGTATCTATCCCAACACCAACGACAATAAGCAAGGCCGTACCGCCAAAGTAGAAGGGAACGTCAAGCTTTGAAATCAGGATCGTCGGCAATACACAGACTGCGCTCAGATATATCGCCCCGACAACGGTTATCCTGGTCAGTACCTTATCAATGAACTCCGCCGTCTTCTTGCCAGGACGTATTCCAGGAATGAACCCCCCGTTTTTCTTCAGATTTTCGGCAACATCATCCGGTTTGAAGGTTACAGCGGTATAGAAAAAACAGAAGAAAACGATCATCCCCACATAACAGATGTAGTAGTAGATCGTACCCGGAGCCATGGCCGCCGACACATCCTGCACCCACCTGACGTTGATAAACTGGCCAATGGTCGCAGGAAACATCATAATCGATGAAGCAAATATGGGTGGTATTACCCCGGAAACATTAATCTTCAGCGGCAGATGAGAGCTCTGCCCCCCATACATTCTCCTGCCGACAACCCTTTTCGCGTACTGGATCGGGATGCGGCGTTGTGATGTCTCAAAAAAGACAATCAGAGCGATAACAGCCAACATAAACAGCAAAATAAAGGGCACGAAAAAGACCGCGATCTCACCGGATTTTATCAACTCAATTGAGTTACCGACGGCCGCCGGCCCTCTGGCCACAATACCGGCAAAGATGATCAGGGAAATGCCGTTACCAATCCCCCTTTCGGTCATCTGCTCGCCAAGCCACATAATAAAAGCCGTTCCCGAGGTCAGGGTCAACATCGTCATCAGTTTAAACTGCAGACCCGGTTCCAAAACGATCGCCTCACCCTGCATTCCGCCCATCCCTTCGAGTCCGGAAGCAATCATCGTCCCCTGTATAATACTCAACAGTACCGTACCGTATCTTGTGTACTGGGTTATTTTTCGCTGACCAGCCTGCCCCTCCTTTTTCAGGGCTTCCAGCTGCGGAACAACAACGGTGAGCAGCTGAATAATAATCGAGGCGCTGATATAGGGCATGATACCCAGAGCAAAGATGGAGAAGTTCTCCAAGGCCCCTCCGGAGAACATATTGAACATGCCGAACAAGGTTCCAGCGTTTTCCCTGAAAAACGCCGCTAAGGCCTCTCCGTTAATGCCCGGCGTCGGAATCTGAACGCCGATTCTATAGACGGCGAGCATAATAAGCGTGAAAAAGACACGCCTGCGAAGCTCCGGTATATTTGCAGCACTCTGCAATCCACTCATTCTCTGTACCTGCCCGTATCTGACAAAAAGACCTGCTCTACAATCTGCAGCCCTGGGGATTGAGGCTCAAGCTGCCCCGCCAAGGCCCTTTTCTCCAGAACAGAACCTCGAACATCGAGCCAGCCGGAACGGTTTCTACTCCTGCTCAATCACCGAGCCGCCCGCGGCCTTAATTTTCTCTCTTGCAGCCTTGGAAATATTGTTGAGTTTCAGCGTAATGGCCTTGCTGATCTCTCCATTGGCAAGGACCTTCACCGGCTGCCCCTTCTTGACTATTTGAGCCTCAATCAGCGCGGCCTCATCAACAACCGCACCGGCGTCAAAGCGGTCCAGCTGGCTCAATGAAACCACGGTAAAAACCTTCTTGAAGGGGCTTTTAAACCCCTTTTTCGGCAGACGACGCTGCAACGGCATTTGCCCGCCTTCAAAGCCCGGCTTGATACCGGATCCGGATCGAGACTTAAAGCCCTTGTGCCCCCGACCGGCTGTCTTTCCATGGCCGCTGCCAGGTCCCCGACCAAGTCGTTTCGGCTGTTTTCTGGAACCGGCCTTGGGGGATAAATTTCCTAAGGTCAACATATTACATCTCCTCGATTTTCACGAGGTGGGATACCTTTCTGAGCATACCCCTCAGCTCCGGGGTATCCTTTCTCGTGACAGTCTTATTCATTTTCGTCAGCCCAAGACCAACAAGAGTGGCGTTTATCCTTTTGGTACTGCCTATGCCACTTTTAACCAGAGTAAATGTTATTGTCTCCGCCATCTAAAGATCCTCTAACGATGTACAGGGACGCAACAGCCATCCCTGCAGTATTTTTATGCGCTTATATCCTCAAGTGTCTTACCACGAAGGGCGGCAATTTCTTTGGCAGAACGCAGCTGCTGCAGGCCTTCCATCGTCGCCTTCACCATATTGTGGGGGTTGTGAGAGCCCAAACATTTGGTAAGAACATTTGAAACACCCGCGGCCTCGAGGACGGCGCGAACCGGACCGCCGGCAATAAGACCTGTACCTGCCGATGCCGGCTTCAAGAGAACCTTGCCAGCCCCAAACTTTCCAATCACCTGATGCGGGATGGAGATCTCTGTCAAAGCGACATCAACCATGCTCTTGCGGGCCTTTTCAACACCTTTACGGATCGCTTCAGGTACCTGATTTGCCTTGCCAAGACCATATCCAACCTTACCGTTGCCGTCACCGACCACAACGATAGCACTAAAACTGAACCGCCGTCCACCTTTGACAACCTTGGCAACACGGTTAATGAAGACAATTTTCTCAATGAGCTCTTCTGCGGCTGCACTATTTTTAGAACGCTTAAAATCAGACAAGGACCACCCCCGTTATAAATTGAAGAAGATAAAATATAGCTTAAAACTCAAGACCACCCTCGCGAGCCCCTTCAGAAAGGGATTTGACACGTCCGTGGTATATCGAACCACCCCTGTCGAATATCACCTTGCTGATACCAGCAGCTACAGCCCGCGCCGCCAGGGCTTCACCTACGGCCTTGGCCACAGGAACCTTGGCCGTCGCTTCGCCCGCATCGAACTCCTTGTCCATGGTCGACATGGAGACAAGTGTCTTGCCAACGCTGTCGTCTATAATCTGCGCGTAGATGTGCCTGTTACTCTTGTAGACACACAAACGTGGCCTCTCGCTGGTCCCGTGCAGTTTTTTTCTGATCCTGCGCACCCGCTTGGCACGGGCCGTTACTTTTGGATTCGTTCTCGCCATTGTATTGCACCATGTTAAATTGTTTGGCAGTCAGCAGGGTTATGCAGCACCCGCCTTACCAACTTTTCTTACGATATGTTCGTTTTCGTAACGGATCCCCTTGCCTTTATAGGGCTCAGGCTTGCGGATCTGGCGTATTTCCGAGGCAACAAGACCAAGAAGCTCTTTGTCGATACTCTCAAGTACAATCTTGTTATTGCCCTCTACACTGGCAGCGACACCGTCCGGCAGGGCATAATTTACCGGGTTGGAATAGCCAACGTTCAGCGTCAGGTTTTTACCGCTGACACTCGCCCGATAACCGACACCCTCAATCAACAGCACCTTTGTGAAACCATCGACGACACCAACCACCATATTGTTGATTAAACTCCGCATCAAACCGCGAAAGGCATTTCCCTTTTTCGACTCGACACGGGTCTTTACCTCTATCACATTGTCGGCGAGATCCAGCTCGATATCGCTCATGATATCACGCCGCAAGGCGCCTTTCGGTCCGGTAACCGTAAGATTCTGGCCCTTGAGATCGACCTTGACCCCGGCCGGTATGTTAATTGGCTGTTTACCAATTCGAGACATAATTTCCTCCGTTATCAGCTGCTTTACCAAACCTCACAAATGATCTCACCACCAGTGTTCAACGCCCGGGCGGTTCTGTCGGTCACAACCCCCTTGGAGGTGGAAACTATCGCTATCCCCAGACCGTTAAGAACCTCTGGAATATCGCTGGCACTGCAGTATCTGCGAAGCCCGGGCCTGCTTACCCGCTTGATCCCCCGGATGACAGGCTCGTCGTTTGGGCCATATTTCAGATCAATGGCAAGCGTACCCTGCGGACCCTTGTCGATGACAGAATAACCATTGATATAGCCTTCATCCTGAAGCACCTTGGCCACGTTCACCTTCGCATTTGAAGACGGCATCTCAACGGTCGTAAATTTTACCATTACTGCATTTCTGATCCTGGTCAGCATATCTGCCAGGGGGTCGCTCATGGACATGGCGATCACTCCTTATTCATCAAGATGGATTCTCAAGCTAGCAACATCTCTTCAAGACCGTTGCCACAAAGCAACGATCCTGAGGACAGCCCCCTTGGGCGTTACAGTCTCCATACAACCGAGAACATCTACCAGCTGGACTTTGTTACCCCGGTTATTTCTCCACTGGACGCCATTGTACGAAAGCAGATCCTGCATACCCCAAACTTTCGAATAAATGCGCGGGGACGCCCGCAAAGAGGACATCGATTGTATTTACGTGTAGCAAACTTCGGCTGACGCTGCGCCTTTGCGATAATTGATTTTTTAGCCAAACCGACCTCCAAGTATTCGTCTAATAGCTCTGTTTTGATGCCTGCAGTAAACCTGCTGTCTATTTCTTAAAGGGCATTCCCAGCAGCCTGAGCAGCTCACGCCCCTCCGCATCGGTCTGTGCGGAGGTAACAATGCTGATATTAAGGCCCTTGATTTTATCTATTTTATCGTAGTCTATCTCCGGAAAGATGATCTGTTCCTGAACACCCATCGAATAATTTCCGCGACCATCAAAGCCCTTGGCAGACAGGCCCCGGAAGTCCCTGACCCGCGGCAGGGCAATATTCACCAGTTTACTAAAAAAGTCGAACATTTTCTCCCGCCTGAGGGTCACACAACAGCCGATCGGCATGCCGGCCCGCAGCTTAAAGGTGGCGATAGACTTCTTCGCCTTGGTAACGATGGCCTTCTGCCCTGCTATCCGGCTCAGCTCCTCGACCGCGCCCTCAACAATCTTCGGATTCTGAACGGCCTCTCCCAGCCCCATATTGAGAACGATCTTCTCCAGACGGGGAACCTGCATCACATTGCTGTAGCCAAATTTTTCCTTCAGCGCAGGAACACATTCCTTTTCGTACATATCTTTCAACGCGCCCATGGTTACTCCTCGCTAATCATTTGATAAACTATTTTTTGGCCTCGATGGACTCGCCGCAGTGTTTACAAAACCGGACTTTTGTTCCATCATCGAGAAGCCTTTTGCCAATGCGGCCCGTCTTTGTGCATTCGGGGCAGATAAGCAGGAGGTTGGAGACATGCAAGGGGGCCTCTTTTTCAACAATCTGCCCCTGCTGACCGGCTTCACGCGGTTTCGTATGTCTCTTGATCATATTGATGCGTTCAACGACGGCCTTGTCTTTGTCACGAAGAACCCGCAATACCTTCCCGACCCTTCCCTTGTCTTTACCGGCAATCACTTCAACCTGATCATTTTTCTTCAGGTACGTTTTCCCCTGTCTCATTGCTCTACCTTTACCCCTATCAATAGTTGTCCCGCCAGCAACACAGCGACCCGCTAGAGTGCCTCTGGAGCAAGCGATATAATCTTCATAAACCCTTGATTTCTCAGCTCTCTGGCAACTGGACCAAATATCCGTGTTCCCACCGGCTCTCCATTGGCAGACAGCATAACAGCGGCATTATCATCGAAACGAACCCAGGTATCATCCATTCTCTTCATCGCCTGGGCGGTTCGTACAATAACAGCCTTCATCACATCGCCTTTTTTTACCTTGGCGTTGGGAAGAGCTTCCTTCACCGTAACAACAATAACATCTCCGATTGAGGCATAACGTTTCCTGGTACCACCAAGCACTCGAATACAGAGAACCTTTTTGGCCCCGGAGTTGTCAGCAACATTTAATATCGTTTCTGTCTGTATCATTTTTTCACCTGAGTCTTCTCACAGACTCCCTATCAAATCAGAATTTATCCTGAATAGACTAAACAGCCTGCTCGACAACCGTCTTGACCCGCCATCGTTTGCGCCTGCTCAACGGCCGACACTCTTCAATCTCAACCTTGTCTCCGACCTTGCACCGATTTTCTGGATCGTCCGCGAGGTACTTGACACTGGTTTTCATAAACTTGCCGTACAGCTTATGCCGAACCCTGCGTTCCACGCGAACCACTACGGTCTTTTCCATTCTGTCACTGACAACGGAACCAGTTCTCGTCTTTCTTGTCTTTTTTGTTTCACTCATATCTTTTATCAATAGTGATGAAATTTGGGCCAGGACTCTTCTTTTCCTAACTGTCTTTTCAGGCCCTATGCGGCCTGCTTTCTGATCGTCTCGATCCTGGCAATGTCTTTACGAATCTTTTTTAGCGAGGAGGTATCCTCGAGTGGTCGTATCCTGTGCTGAAAACGAAGTTTTGCAAGCTCCTCCCGAAGGTCTTTCAGCAGCTTGTTCAATTCATCTGCAGATTTGCTGCGAGTCTCCTGCGATTTCATAGCGTATTCCTCTTGGTGATGACCTTGGTCGGAAAGGGGAGCTTGGCCCCTGCAAGCTTTAAGGCCTTCAGCGCAACCTCTTCCTTAACCCCGCTGATCTCATACAAAATTAAACCTGGACGGATGACCGCAACCCAGGACTCCGGGCTCCCCTTACCCTTTCCCATACGGGTTTCTGCCGGCTTTTTGGTCAGCGGCTTGTCCGGGAAAACGCGAATCCAGACCTTACCACCCCGTTTCATCGTCCGATTTATTGTGATACGGGCCGCCTCAATTTGCTGGTTACTCATATACCCACAGCTCGTTGCCTTCAGGGCGTAATCACCGAATGAAATCGATGAACCTCGATAGGCAGCCCCCCTCATCCGGGCCTTAAAGACTTTTCTATGTTTAACCTTTTTCGGACTTAACATCGTTTACTCCACAGTATAGATAGAACGATCCATCAACAAAGGGGGTTATTTTACAGCACCCGCCTCATTCTCATCCAGGACTTCACCGTTGAAGATCCAGACCTTCACCCCAATGATACCGTAGGTGGTGTTGGCCTTGGCAAGGGCGTAGTCGACGTCGGCTCGAAGCGTATGCAGCGGAACCCTGCCCTCACGAACCCACTCACAGCGTGACATTTCGGCACCACCCAGGCGCCCCGAGCAGGATATTTTTATGCCCTGTACCCCAAAGCGCAGAGCCGAGCTTACCGCCTTCTTCATGGCCCGCCTGAAGGCAACGCGACGAACAAGCTGCTGGGCAATATTCTCAGCCACCAGCTGGGCATCGGCCTCAGGTCTGCGAACCTCCTGAATATCCAGGGTTACCTTCCTGTTTATCAGCTTTTCAAGCTCCTTTTTCAAAAGCTCAATCTCCGCACCCTTCTTACCAATAACGATACCCGGCCGGGCAGTACTCAACCTGATCCGTACCTGTTCGCCGGTACGCTCAATCTTTATCTTGGAAAGCCCGGCATGCTGCAGCCGATCCCTGAGAAACTTCTTCAGCCGCTGATCCTCGATCAGATAGCTGGCATACTCCTTGTCTGCGTACCAGATCGAATCCCAAGTTCTGGTAATATTTAACCTGAGTCCGTGTGGATTAATCTTTTGCCCCAAAGCAGTCCTCCAACAAGTCTTTGTTTATATGATGTAATACAAGGTATCCCTTACAACGTACAGCGCCTACACCTCATCGAGTATCACCGTGATATGGCTTGAGCGCTTGATAATACGGGTTGCCCGACCCTGAGCCCGGGGGCGAATCCTCTTCAGAGAAGGCCCGCCATCGACATAGATGCTTTTGATATACAGGTTATCCATATCCGTGGCATCATCCTGGGTGGCGTTGGCAACTGCAGATTCGATAATCTTTTGCAGAATTACAGCCCCCTTCTTCGGCATATAGCGAAGCGTCGTTATCGCCTGATCCACACCCATACCTCGAACCACATCCGCGACAAGCCGAGCCTTTTGCGGTGAAATCCTGATATGTTTTCCCACAGCTTTTGATTCCATAGTTTTTCCTCTGATGCGTCTTAGGCCATGCCGTGTCGGCAGTGTCTATCTCTTGCCCTTTTTGTCGGATGTATGCCCGTAATAGGTTCTGGTCGGGCTAAACTCACCCAGTTTATGTCCAACCATGTTCTCGGTTACAAAAACCGGTATAAACTTCCTGCCATTATGCACAGCAAAGGTAAGCCCGACCATATCCGGACTGATATCCGACCTCCTGGACCAGGTTTTGATTACCTTCCTGGAGCCAGTCTCAAGAGCATGGTCAACCTTACGCTGCAGATGATCATCGATAAAAGGACCTTTTTTGATTGAACGAGACATTCCTGACCCCCTGTAATCCTATGAACGCCTCTTGACAATGAGCCTGTCAGAAGCCTTGTTTTTTCTTGTTTTAAAGCCTTTGGTTGGAACACCCCAGGGACTGCATGGATGCCGGCCTCCAGAGCTTCTTCCCTCGCCACCACCCATCGGGTGATCGACCGGATTCATCGCCACACCTCTGACATGCGGTCTCTTTCCCTTCCATCTGTTGCGTCCGGCCTTGCCAAGTTTCTGGCTCTCATGCTCACGGTTACAGACCTGTCCGATACAGGCCCTGCAGGTCTTGTTAAACTTACGCAGCTCGCCGGAGGGCAGCCTGACCAGGACATAGGCCCCTTCCTTGGCCATCAGCTGGGCCGAGGCGCCGGCACTTCTGACCATTTGCGCCCCTTTACCGATTTTCATCTCGATGTTGTGGATAATCGTTCCCAACGGGATATTTGCCAGAGGCAGACAGTTTCCAGGCTGAATATCCACGTTGTCCCCGGCAATAACGGTATCCCCGACCGAGATGCCTTCGGGTGAAAGGATATAGCGTTTCTCACCATCGGCATAGCTGAGCAGGGCGATATTCGCCGAACGGTTCGGGTCGTATTCGATCGAGACAACCTTGGCGCTGATATCGACCTTGTTCCGCTTAAAGTCGATAATACGATACTTGCGTTTGTGACCGCCGCCGATATGCCTTGACGTTATCCTGCCGTAGTTATTCCTTCCTCCGGTTTTGGAGAGCGGAGCCAAAAGACTCTTTTCCGGTCCCTTGGTCGACAGATTCGGGTTCCTTGCTGAAACATGCTGACGTTTTCCAGCTGACGTTGGTTTATATACTTTGATAGCCATTCTTTCCCAATCGCTCCGTTATCAATGAATAAGGATGGATGTGCACAGACAAGCGGCCTTAAAGCTCGTCGGTAAAGCTTATTGTCCCTTCAGACAGGGTCACATAGGCCTTTTTCCAGTCTCCAGTATGACCAATGGTCCGGCCAACACGCTTTTTCTTGCCACGCATGGACACCGTCTTGACATCTTTCACCTTCACGTCAAACATTTGTTCAACGGCCTCTTTCACCTCGATCTTATTAGCTTTTGGATTAACCCGAAAAGCGACTTTCTGATGTTCTTCCTGCAGTAAGGTCGCCTTTTCTGTCAAACAAGGCCCCTGTAAGACACTGTAGATATTTTTCATGCCATTAACCTCTTTTCCAGGCGTTCTATTGCCGGTTGGACAAGTATCACCTTCTTGTGGAGAAGGATGTCGTAGACGTTGACCCCCTCGGTCGGCAACACCTTGTATCCCTGAACATTGCGGGAAGATTTTGTCAGATTCTCCGAGGCCTCGTCAACAACAATGAGCGCATTCTGGACCTTGAGGGCATCCATGACGCCGACAAAATCCTTGGTCTTGATCGTCTCAAAGACAAGGTCATCGACAACGATCAGATTGCCCTCCTGAAACCTGGCACTGAAGGCCATGGCAAGGGCCTGGCGTCTGACCTTACTGTTCACCTTAAAGCTGTAACTGCGGGGTTTGGGGCCAAAGGAGACACCACCACCACGCCACAGCGGAGAGGTTCTGGTCCCGGCACGGGCCCTTCCGGTACCCTTCTGCTTCCAGGGCTTGCGGCCTCCACCCCGAACCTCGACCCTGGTCTTGGTGCAGGCGTTGCCACTCCGTCGGGCGGCCTGCTGCATTCGCACGACCTCATGAAGTAGATACTCTTTAACCTCACGATTAAAGATCTCGTCGTTGAGCTCTATCTCGCCGACGGGCTCATTCTTTGTGTTGACTATATTCACAGTTGACATAACCTTCTCCTCGAACCAGCGTGGATCCGAATATCGTTATTTTTTGAATATCTTCAAAAGTCCGTTATTGGCTCCAGGCAGGGGCCCCTTCAACAGGACAACGTTTTCGTCGGCCCGCACTTCGACAACCGTCACATTCTTTCTGAGGACGGTGTCATTTCCCATACGTCCTGGAAGTTTCTTCCCCTTGATCACCCGCCCCGGATAGGCGGAACAGCCGATGGAGCCAGGAGCACGATGGAACATCGAGCCATGTCCGGCACCACCGCCGCCAAAGCCATGGCGCTTTATAACCCCTTGAAAACCACGCCCCTTGCTCGTCCCCTGCACCTGAACCTTGTCTCCAGCCTCAACAATCTCGGCAATGGACAAGATCTGCCCAACACTGTAGGCGGCAGGATCCTCGACCCGGAACTCACGAACAAAGTAAAACCCGTCTGAGCCGGACTTTTGAAAATGACCGGCCAGAGGCTTGTTCACCCTGGCTGGTTTTTTTTCCGAAAAACCGACCTGAACGGCACTATAGCCATCAACTTCAGGGGTCTTCACCTGGAGGACCTTACAGGGGCCCGCCTGAACAACAGTCACAGGAATGGCCTGCCCGATCTCGCTGTACACCCGAGTCATCCCAACTTTTTTTCCCAAAATACCGATATTTTTTGGCATGTTCTTTCCCGATTCTTCAATTCACGTTAAGACCGACCACTAGGGCAGCTTAATCTCTACATCAACACCGGCAGACAGCTCCAGCTTCATCAACAGATCGATGGTCTGCTGTGTTGGCTCGAGAATATCCAGAAGCCGACGATGGGTACGCATCTCAAAATGTTCACGAGACTTCTTGTCAACATGCGGAGAGCGAAGGACACAAAACTTGTTGATCGAGGTCGGCAGCGGAATGGGCCCTGCAACTGCAGAACCGGTTCTTCGCGCAGTCTCGACAATTTCAGAGGTTGACTGATCAAGAAGCTTGTGATCGTAGGCCTTCAGGCGAATACGGATTTTCTCAGTAGGTATCATCTTTGCACCCTATGCAATAATTTCACTAATAACACCCGCACCGACAGTACGGCCACCCTCACGGATCGCAAAGCGAAGACCGACGTCCATCGCTATCGGCGTAATCAGCTCAACACCGGCCGCGATGTTATCTCCAGGCATCACCATCTCAACACCGTCCTCAAGCGTGACAACCCCGGTAACATCCGTCGTACGGAAGTAAAACTGCGGACGGTAGCCGTTAAAGAACGGCGTATGACGACCACCCTCTTCC
>PDWJ01001036.1_pt1 | contig 36438 bp, 28 predicted proteins | sample 1430881 | NCBI WGS metagenome assembly PDWJ01 (sample SAMN01162460, study PRJNA174530) | Oral metagenome, whole genome shotgun sequencing project. | biome: Marine environment; feature: Marine mammal; material: Swab sample of the gingival sulcus; isolation source: swab sample of gingival sulcus...
GTAATTGATTTTGACCAAGATGCCTCCATGGAACAAAAAAAGAGAGAAGGTTATTTTTAATCCCAACAAACTATTTTATAAGAAAATAATGACGGAAAAGCATATTGATATTAAAGCGTTTTTAGACCAAGATGAGAAAAAGGATTTGTTAAGATTACTCACGGCTGGGTCGGTAGATGATGGAAAATCAACCTTAATTGGTAGATTATTGTTCGATAGCAAGCGATTATACGAAGACCAGATTTCTGCTTTGGAACGTGATAGCAAAAAAGTAGGACATGCCGGAGATGATATTGATTATGCCTTATTGCTTGATGGGTTGAAAGCTGAGCGTGAGCAAGGGATTACCATTGATGTTGCATATCGCTATTTTTCTACGAACAAACGGAAATTTATTATTGCTGATACTCCCGGACATGAGCAATATACTCGCAACATGATTACCGGAGGTTCTACGGCTAATCTTGCTGTATTGTTGGTAGATGCTCGTAAAGGTGTTATCACTCAAACCAAAAGACATACGTATTTGGTAAGCTTGTTGGGTATACAACATATTGTGGTGGCCATTAATAAAATGGATTTGGTGGGTTATCAGGAATCTGTATTTGAGGATATTAAGCAGCAGTATTTGGGTTTTGTAAAAGGATTGGATGTTAATCATATTGAATTTATTCCAATTTCAGCCTTAAAAGGAGATAATGTAGTGGACAGCTCTACGAATATGCCTTGGTATAAGGGGGAAAGCTTTTTACATTTTCTGGAAAATGTAGAGATTACTCATGATTATAATTTTGAATCCTTCCGTTTTCCTATTCAATATGTTAATCGTCCGTCTCTTGATTTTAGAGGGTTTTCTTCAAATGTGGCTTCCGGAATTGTAAGTGTAGGTGATGAAGTGATGGCATTACCGTCAAAGAAAGTTTCTAAAGTCAAAGAAATTTATGGTACGGATGGTAAACAATCAACGGCATTTCCTCCACAAGCAGTTACCATTACGTTGGAAGATGAGATAGACTTGTCGCGTGGCGATATGTTGGTGCATAATATTCCTCAACAACCGTTTATTGGCAGACATTTTAAAGCCATGATTGTTTGGATGGATGAAAAACCACTGAATACCAATACACATTTTTATATCAAACACACTTCACAAGTTACTAAAGTCAATTTTGAGGAGATTGCCTACAAAGTGGATATTAATACATTGGAAAAAAGTCAAACTAATTCTTTTGAGTTAAATGAGATTGGATTGGCAACGTTAACCACCATGAAGCCACTTATTTTTGACCGTTATAAAACGAATAAACAAGTGGGCGCATTTGTTATTATCGATCCTATAACCCATAATACCAGTGCAGTAGGGATGATATTAGGAGCTTCTGATGATATGTTGGTATCAACACAACTTACGGATGATGAAATAGAGCAAATCAATCAAAATCAGCCGTTGATTGCTATTGAAGAGAGAATCAATAAGATGCATCAAAAAGGATGTTGTATCAATTTGGTGTCTCAAACACCGGATATTGCAAAAAAAATGGCCTATCATCTCGAAAAAGAATTGTTTAAAAGAGGAGCAACAACTGTTATTCTTGATAAAGGAATGGTTCCGGAAGCTGTTTTTGAAAATTTATCAGAAACTTTTGCAAAATATGGAATTATTGCACTTAGTTATCAAATGAAAGAAGCAATGTCTTATCAGCATGTGATAACTATTGATGTGGATAAGAAACAGTCAATTAGCGAAATATTGAATAATTTGTCTGAGAATAAGATTTTTCCAGTGTAAATTTATCTATTTAGATGGTATAAGAGTATCAAAGATCAAAACTTGTAATGATTTAGGAATTATACTTATCTTTATATTTGAATTGAATGTAAAAGGCTCACCGTCAATATGTAATTCTAATGGTTTTGAGTTGATTAGTTCGATTTGTGCTGTTTTTTTCAGGGTGTAATATTTGCTATTGTGAATAGTCTTTGAGAATAATCGGGATGCCATAGAAATAGATTGCCATGCCGGAAACTGTTTTAATATGCATACATCCATTAATCCGTCACGAATATCTGCCAAAGGAGCAATATGTGCACTATTACCAAATTGTGTAGAATTGGCAAAAGAGATTAAAAAGGCTTTATGTTTCTCTTTTTTATGGTCAATTAATATATCATACGTAGGACTTTTATATTTAAAAAATTCATTAACAATCAATTTTCCATATGTTTTAAGACCTCGTTTTTTTGCCTTTGCAAATAAATGACTGATATGTGCATCAAAACCCACACCGGCAATATTAATACAATAGTTGTCATTCACTTTTAGCGTATCTATATTAACAGGTTTACCTTTGTTGATTACTTTTACCGCTTTTTTTAAATTAAGTGGTATTTTTAAAGCACGAGCCAAGCCATTACCCGAACCCAACGGAATAATGCCAAATTGTACATTTGAATGTATTAATGATTCTGCAACTTCATTTACCGTACCATCACCACCCACAGCTACAACAATATCAAACCCGTCATCAATGGCATTTTTTGACAATTCCACAGCATGCCTAACATATTCTGTGTAAGCAAAATGAGCCTCAAATTTTTTATTGTCAATATATTTTCGAATATTGTATTCAGTTTTCTTTCTTTGCCTCTTTTTTCGATTACCCGAAATAGGATTGATAATAAACAATACTTTTTTCATATTCTTGTTTTTGATACTGATTAACAAGTCTTGTTATTATCTTACAATTAACTGATTATGAATCATTCTACTGTTATAATGTTGAATAATTGCTTTTAATTGCGTAAGCATATTCTTTTCCAAATCAGGTTTTTTACCTATGATATTATGTTTCAACAACGGATCTTTTCTGTAATTATAAAAACCTACTTCTTTTTCCTCTCTAAAATGCAACGTATATTCACCTTGAATAAATTGGTAAGTACTGTTTTTATAATTAAATGCAAAGTTTGGAGCATTCGCATCTAACAAGTTATTTCCAAATGCAAAATAATCATCATCATAGTTCAAATAATTCAATATAGTAGGCATTATATCTGTTTGCTGAGCTACAAACGATGAGTCCATGCCTTTTAAACTTTCATCATGAGGTTGATAAAACAATATTGGAATGGAAAAATCACCTATTGCTGTTTTATATTCATCATGCCAAGCTTTGCTTGAATGGTCAGCCGTAATTACAAACAATGTATTGTCAAACCATGAAGTTTTTGATACTTTTTTAAAGAATTTTCTCAACGACATATCCGAATATTGAATCGGAGCATGCACCTCTATGGTACCCTTATCAAAAACGCCCTCATATCTTTCAGGCAAATTAAAAGGATGATGAGATGAAAGAGAGAAAAGTGTAGCATGGAAAGGTTCTTTCAACTCATTAAGTTCATCTGCCATAAATTGAAAAAACTCTTCATCCCAAATCCCCCAATAACCATTAAAATCATCATCATTATCATATTCTGTCATGCCAAAATATTGGTCGTAACCTGCTATTTTGGTAAATGAATCAAATCCCATAGAACCATTGGGTGCCCCATGAAAAAAAGCGGTTTCATAACCTTTTTTCTTTAACAATCCGGCTAACCCATTAATTTTGTTAGAAGCATAAACAGATGTTACATAAGGATTTAACACCGATGGAATACCGGCAATAATTGATGGCATAGCTTCGATAGACATCCTGCCATTTGCAAATGAATATTGAAAACACTGGCTTTCGCCGATTAATGAATCCAAAAACGGAGTATATCCTTTGTATGTACCATTATCTAAGTTTTTATTGTAAGCACCCACATATTCTTTGGCAAAACTTTCCATAATTAACAACACAACATTCATAGGTTTAAATGTTTTAGTAGAATCTTGTTTGTAGATGTGTACAGGCGAGTAAATATTGTTTAACTCTTCATCTGTAAAATAGTGTTTTTCTTGTAAGGGTTGCTTATTTAATGTTTTTATAATACAAAATGGAGTGTTTAATACAATAGCCATTTCTAATGGTCTTTCAGTAAATACACCTGCATTACCCAATGTTATAGGTCGAGTTGTTCCTGTAAAGCCTCCTCGCATACCAATAACGGTAAAATATGCACTAAGAAGCAACCAAACTATACCAGATATATAAAAAGATACCGGCTTTTTGTCGGTTGTATGATGAGGTTTTATTCTGTTGTAACCAACTATGAGTATTAACATTAGCACAACCCAAATAATAACACCTATAAAATAATCAATAAAAAATAATTGGAATAAACTTAGAATATTCTGCTCTTGGGCAAACATAAAAACATCAGCTGTTGAACGTTTTAAAATAAAATCAAAATAAAAAACATCACCGATATTTGCTGCCATTGCAATTCCGTTAAATATAAAAAACAAGTATTTTAATACTTTTTGATATGATTTTTTAGTTCTGAAAGGAAAAGGCAAAAGGTATAATAATATATACAAGGCGTTTACAAACAATATGCCTGATATATCAAACTTAAATCCTCCCAACATAATCGTCATGAAGCGAGAGAAAGTGATATCTGAAAAATGCTCGGTATTAAAAAAGAAAAATACTAATCGTGATATTGAAAATAGTAACATCAATAAAGCTATGCGATACAACAGGGTAAGTTGATAAGAGATGTTATAATTTTTTAGAATATTTGATTGATATGTTTTTTGAGTCATACTTTTTTATGTTGAAAAGGTTTTACCAATATATGTTGAAAAAATTTTCACAAAATTATAAAATCATTTTTAAATGTTATGAATTTTGGATTAAAACAGATATTTTCCAAAAATATCCTTAACTTTGTTTAGTTTGAATATCAAAAAAAATAAAGATATGAATGCACAATTATCGGTATTTTCTGATGAATATTTCATGAAAGAGGCAATAAAGGAAGCTCAAAAAGCCTTAGAGAAAGAAGAGATTCCTGTTGGTGCTGTGGTAGTTTGCAATCATGAGATCGTTGGTCGAGGGCATAACCTAACCATTACCTTAAATGATGTTACTGCTCATGCCGAGATGCAAGCCATTACGGCTGCAACGAATTATTTGGGTAGTCGTTACCTTAATGATTGTACCATGTATATTACGTTAGAGCCTTGTGTGATGTGTGCCGGAGCTATTTATTGGTCACAATTGGGCAGGCTCGTTTATGCGGCATCTGATGATAAAAAAGGATATTCTACAATATCAAACCAAATTATTCATCCCAAAACCAAAGTGGAAAAAGGGATTTTAAAAGCAGAAACACAAAAAATATTGAGTGATTTTTTTGCTAAGCTTAGAAAAGAATAATGAGGTCCGAAGACGGAAGTAGTCTTGTGCTGATTGCCAATATATAACCTTAGTTGCAAAGCGGGTAGGCAGTCCAAACACGAAGCGGCGAGAGATTATGAAATTTAACCGCAAAGTTCGCAAGGAAGACGCAAAGAACGCAAGGTAAACTGGTTGCTAAGCGTGGTGAATTAAAAGATAAAAGTTAAAAAGTAAAAAAAAAGAAATATCAAAGACGAGCTAATACCCCTTGGAGAAAAGGTAGGGGATTGACCTTAAAATATTGCTCATTGCTAATTATTAATTACTAATTCCAAAAGAGATGATGAAAAAGATACTTACACTTCTGTTTTTTAGTTTTCCGATATTGATATTCGGACAATTTAGTGATGATTTTTCTGATGGTAATTTCACCGAAAATCCTGTATGGATGGGCGATACAGGTCAATATATGATAAATGAGGATTTTCAATTACAATTATTTGATAATGAAGCTTCAACGGCTGTTTTATATACTTCACAGAAACAATTGGAAGAAACTGAATGGTCATTTTGGGTAAAGCTAAAGTTTTCGCCCTCTTCCAATAATTATGCGAGGGTTTATCTTGCTTCTGACAATCACAGCTTTGATGTAATACAGAATGCAGTTTATGTGCAATTGGGCGAGAGTGGAAGTGATGACGCCATTACATTGTATAAAGTTGAAAATGGTGCAGAAAGTGAGATTTGTAAGGGAACAGCAGGACTTATCAGTTCTTCTTTTGATTTACATCTGAAAGTGTCTGTGGATGCAAATCATATTTGGCGGATTTTTGTGGATTTGAATAATACCGGTGATTATCTATTGGAGGCACAGGGAGAAGCTACATTAGATTTTCAGTCTCAATATTTTATGATCTACAGTAAATACACAGTCAGTAATTCAGCTAAATTTTATTTTGATGATATTGAAGTGAAAAATCTAGAGGTTGACCAAACGCCACCAATATTGGAAAGTATTCAAGTATTAAATGAAAAGCAGTTGATTGTGAAGTTTTCTGAAATTGTGGATAAAAATACCGCTGAAAACATAGATAATTACACTCTTTTACCCAATATTCACCCGTCTCAAGCACAAAGATTATCTGAACATCCGGATGAAGTTATGCTGACTTTTACCGATAGTTTTGAAAATAATACAGCTTATACCTTGGAAGTAAAAGGTATAACGGATCTTTCCGAAAATGAAATGACACTTTCAAGTCTAAATTTCATTTACTTGCAGCCTTTTTCACCAAATTTATATGATGTAGTTATAAATGAAGTGATGGCAGATGTGAATCCTGAGCCTCAAGGTTTACCTCCATACGATTATGTGGAACTTTACAATAAAACCGAACAATTATTCGACTTGTCGGGATATACTTTAAAATGGGGGAATCAAGAAAAAGTATTTCCTGAAAATACACAGATACAACCGCATGATTTTTTGTTGGTTACAGACGAAGATGCAAATTTCCCCAATGCTGAACATGTGGTTACATTTTCAAGTTTTCCAATAAATAATGAAGCCTTACTTTCACTATCAAACAAAAATGGTGAGTTGATTCATGCCATTCATTATGATAAAAACTGGTATCATGATAAAGACAAAGAAGATGGAGGTTGGGCAATTGAAATGATTGATACTTCCAATCCCTGTGGTGGCGAAAACAACTACAAAGCATCTGAAAATCTTAATGGAGGAACGCCGGGCTTTGCAAATTCCGTAATGGGAGAAAATCCGGATAATGTAGCTCCTGAACTTAAAAGTATTCAAATTATAGATTCAAAAACATTGGCGTTGTTTTTCTCAGAAACCATGGATATGTCTGTGATAATGGAAGCAAACAACTATCTTTTACAACCCAATAATATCGCTCCCAACGTTATTACTTCTGATGAAAATGAGTATAACAAGGTAGAAATTCATTTTGAAAATGAGGTTTTTACCGGAGAAGGCAATATTTTCACATTGCAATTAACAACACCATTTGTTGATTGTGCCGGTAATCCATTGTATGAATCAGAGGTCTCTTTTTCAAATTACACACCCAAATACAGCGACATCATTATTACTGAAATTATGGCGGATGTTTTGCCCGAACCAAGAGATTTGCAGCCTTATGAATATATTGAGTTATACAACCGAACGGATTATCCCATTGATTTATCGGGCTATATTTTGCATACAAAAAGTAAAGAATTGATTTTTGAGCAAGGCACTTACATTCCCAAAAAGGAATATCTTGCTGTTTCGGAATCCAGGCTTGTATTGCCAATATATAATGTGGTTATGGATAATTTATCCATTTCTAATGAGGAAGACGAGTTGTATTTGGAAAGTCCTGACCATGAGATTATTCATTATGTAACTTACAAACGTGATTGGTTTGATAATGAAATGAAAGCTGAGGGCGGATGGTCGTTAGAAATGATTGATATTAATAATTGGTGTGGAGAAAATGAGAACTGGTCGGCATCTGCAAGCCAAGCCGGCGGAACACCCGGAAAAGAAAATAGTATTGCAGATGTTTTGGATGATGTTTTTGCTCCGGATGTGTTGCGTGTCATTTATATTGATGAAACACATGTGGAAGTAGTTTTTAATGAAGCGATGCATATTGAAGGTTTAGATGATGTGGAGGCATATTCAATCACACCGAATGATATTGGCATAACACAGATAAATCCTGTAAAACCGGCTTACAAAAAAGTATTGTTAACATTTGATCGTCCTTTACAAGACAATGTGTTATATCATTTGGAAGTAACGGGAACCGTAAAGGATTGTTCAGGCAACAACATTATCACAGCAGAGCACCTTGTATTTTCAAAACCTATAATTCCGCAAAAGGAAGATGTTGTAATCAACGAAATTATGTTTAATGCTGCTGATGATGGTATTGATTTTTTGGAGATTTATAATTTATCCAATCAATCGATAGATTTATCCGCACTTACATTGTGTTTGGCAGATGAAATGACCGGCGAGATTGAAAAAGAGGTGCAAATTACGGAAGATAAGGCTGTTTTTCCACCAAATACATATCTTGCCATTACAAAAGATAAAAGTGTATTATTACAAAAACATCCCACGACCTCTTACCGAAATGTATTTGAAAATGAAAAGACACCCAATTATAACTCAACGGAAGGCTTGGTATTGCTAAAAAATATTGAGGGAATGGTATTGGATTCTTTGTATTATCATGAAGATTTCCATTATGGATTAATTAATGATGATAAAGGTATTTCCTTGGAACGGATTGACCCAACGGCTGCCAATATCAAAGAAAATTGGCATAGTGCAGCAGAAAATGTTGGTTTTGCCACTCCCGGATATGAAAATTCACAGTATTATAAACATCAGATTTCTGAAACAGAAATTAATATTCAACCTAAAATCATTTCCCCAAATAATGATGGGAAAGATGATGTTGCTGTGATTTCTTTTAATGTAAACAAACCCGGATATAGTGCCAATATCATCATTTACGATGCTTTTGGCAGAAGCTTAAAAACACTGGCAAACAATTATCTATCAGGGAATAACAATCAAGTTTATTGGGATGGAACAGATGACAGAAACCACCGTGTTCCGATAGGACACTATATTGTTTATATTGAGTTTTTTGACTTGGGAGGTCAACGACAAACATACAAAAAGACATTGGTGGTGAGTGAAAATTAAGCTGTAGTAAAAGAGAACTACAAAACATGAAAAACAAAGACTTTACGGGTTTTTAAAACTTGTAAGTTTTTAAAATATATCTTTCTGAATAATGTTAACTTATTGTTTCCACAACACCTTAACAAATGAAGGGGTTTTTAATAAATACAATCCTTTTGGTAATTTTTGAGTTTGAATTTCAATTCCGCTATTGTTGCGGTTTATCGAAATACTTGGAGTAAAATCTTTACCTAAAACATCATATATTGAAATGTCGGTTGTTGTATAATGTTCAATGATGATTTTATTTGTAAAAGGATTAGGATAGATATGAAAAGAGGTGGTGTTGTTAACATCTTCTATTTCAATCGGTTCAACATGGGTTGTTTTACGAATTGTTTCGGAACATTCCCCTTTGTAAGAGGTTAATGTAACATTATAATTTCCTGCATTTTCGTATGTATGGCTTATTTCCGATACATTTTCACTTGTATGCCCGTCTCCAAAATCCCAAAACAAAGCATCAACATGTTGAGAAGTACTCATAAAATCAACACTAAGCTGATTTTTTACATATTCAAAATTTGTATATTGATTGTAAGTATTAATGCGCCAGTTACTTAAATGATTTAATACAGTTGTGTCAGCCAATAGTTGATACTTTTCCGCTTCCTGTTGTGTTAGAGTATGTATCACATCCGTACCCAAAGAAGGTTTTTTGAAAATGGAAGCATAAAATGTGCAAGCAATAATATATGAACCTTTGGCATTGGGATGAATGTCTCCGGTACTTCCCCAAAGCATGGTTGTTTGGTCTGCATTCCAGGCTATTCGTACAGCTTCTCCTGCAGGTGCAAAAAAGAGTGAAGTTGAGTCTGATAAATATTCTATATTCGCACGAATTAAATCCATGGTATTGTTATACGTAACCAAATCTGATGCTGTGCTTCCCCATACTCCATAAGAAATTTCATAATAAAGTGTTTTGGCACAAGGATTATAGGCTTGTATTGAGTCTTTTAGGATTTTAGCTCTACTTAAAGTGGCTTCTATTGGTTCTGAATAGCCGGGAGATTCATTAGACCCGGGTTGTAATACTACATAATCCCAATTTCCTTTTCGAAAATATTCATACACATTCGGATCATTAACATGATGAATAAATCCTGTTCCGCCGGGTGCATATACTGTAACATCCGTGTAATCTTTTTTGGAATTGGCAATTGCTTCAAAAGTTTGAGGCATATTATTAAAATAGGTAATACTATTACCGATAAATAGTACCCTTGTTTTATCTTGATTTTGGGTTTGAGATTTTGCTGTTAATACGCTGATTAACAATGAAAATAAAATAATGCAGGTTTTTCTCATGGACTTTGTCTGATTAATATTATGTAAAACACGGTATGTGAAAAAATACCGTGCTTTACATTTTAAATAGCATTTCCTTACAATTTTTCATTGGCAAGATTGGCTAATTCAGAGCGTTCTCCTTTTTCTAATTTTACATGAGCAAACAATGGATGATGTTTGATTTTATCAATTAAATAAGACAAACCATTACTTTGAGTATCAAGATAAGGTGTGTCAATTTGATGTATATCACCTGTAAAAATAATTTTGGTATTTTCTCCGGCACGTGTAATAATGGTTTTTACTTCGTGAGGGGTAAGGTTTTGCGCTTCGTCCACAATAAAGCAAACATCTGAGATGCTTCGACCTCTGATATAAGCTAATGGCTCAATAATCAATTTTTCATTTTCAAGTAATTGATCAATCTTATTAAACGTATTGCTATGGTCACTATATTGATGTTTGATAAATTTCAGATTATCATACAATGGTTGCATGTATGGCCCTATTTTATCTTTAGCATCTCCCGGTAAAAATCCAAGGTCCTTGTTGCTTAACGGCACAATAGGTCTTGATAGGTATATTTGTTTAAAATTAGAACGTTGTTCTAATGCTGCCGCCAATGCCAATAATGTTTTTCCGGTTCCGGCAATCCCTTGTAATGTAACTAATTTTACATTATCATTTAATATGGCATGTAATGCAAAAGCTTGCTCAGCATTTCTCGGAGTAATTTGCATGACTGTATTTTTTTCAACCAACTCGATCATATTGGTTACCGGATTCATATAAGCTAAGGCAGAACGTTGAGGGGATTTGAGATTGTAATACTGATTGGGAATAATTTCTTTAATACCGGCTTCTTTTGGAGTGATTTCTCTCTTACTATAAAGTTTGTCAATCAATTCCGGATTAAAATCTTCAATAGTTTCTTTTCCATCATATAATTTGTCAATATTTTCAATTTTACCGGTTTTGTAATCCTCAGCTTCTAAATTAACGGCACGTGCTTTTATCCTTAAATTAAAATCCTTGGATACCAATACTACTTTTTTGTTAGGGTTTTCTTTGGCAACAATCAGTGCTGCATTTAAAATACGATGGTCGCCTTTATCAGCGCCAAAAATTCTTACAGCATCTCCTTTGCTTCTATGTTCATCCATTTGAACTTTAATATTGCCTCGATCTTCTCCTAATGGCACCCACTCATTCAATTTACTTTTTTCGGATAATCTATCCATGATTCGAGTAAATTCCCGAGCTTCATAGTTTTTGTTTTCATGACCTTTTTTAAAACGGTCTAATTCTTCTAAAACTGTAATGGGAATTACAATGTCATTATCTTGAAAACTAAGTATTGACGAGTGATTGTGTAGGATAACGGATGTATCTAATACAAAAATTTTTTTATTACTTTTTTTTGCCATAATTAATTATGTATTTTGAATTTTTTTCCCTGAAAACAGCACTTTATGGTTATGAAAATAGGCTGTTTTCTATTATTAATTAACAACAAAAATAAAAAAGTTTACTTGTAAAAGCAATTTTGCAAGGATAAACGTCAGATTATCAGAAATAATTTAACATTTAGCTATGATTTTTTAAATGATTAATGGCTAACCAACTCATTAATCCAAGGGCACTTTCAAAGGCTTGTTCATCCACATCAAAAGTTGGTGTATGTAAGTTGGAAATAATTCCTTTTTCCTCATTTCTTATACCAACTCTGTAAAAGCAACTGGGTACTTTTTGAGAGTAAAATGCAAAATCTTCGGCAGTCATCCTAAAATCAAGTGCATGTACAGATGTTTCTCCCAAAAACTCCTGAGCAAAAATTCTTGATTGTTCGGTAAGTTTTTCATTATTAATTAATACGGGATAACCACTTACGATATCTAATTCGCAATGTCCGCCCATACTTTCGGCAATACCCTCGGATATTTGTCTGATTTTTTGTTGTGCTGTTATTCGCCATTTTTCGTCAAATGTTCGTAAAATGCCATCCATTTCCACTTCATTGGGAATAACATTTGTCCGTCCTTTTCCAATAAAATTACCAATGGAAACTACCGTAGGCATAGTCGGTGAGGCATTTCGAGAAACGACTTGTTGCAATGCAACAACAATGTGAGAGGCAATTAATATGGGGTCAATATTTTGTTCGGGTAATGCGGCATGTCCTCCTTTTCCTTTTATTTTAAAGTGCAATTCGTCGGTAGAAGCCATATACTGATTACTTTTCATCCCAATGTGTCCGGCAGGTAGTTGGGGATATACATGTTGTCCTATCATGACATCTACTTTAGGATTTTCTAATACACCTTCTTCAATCATTACCTTGGCACCGCCGGGAAATTCCTCTTCCGAAGGTTGGAAAATTAATTTGATGGAGCCTTCAAATTCATCTTTTAATTCATTTAAAATTTTAGCTGTTCCTAATAAAGCCGCTGTATGAAAATCATGTCCACAAGCATGCATGATACCTTTATTTTTCGAAACAAAATCATGTGTATTGGCTTCTTCTATAGGCAACGCATCCATATCAGCACGTAACCCGATTACAAATTTGGTCGGATTTTTTCCTTTGATTAGTCCGACAACGCCGGTTTTGGCGATATTGGTTTGGTGCTCAATACCATATTCCGAGAGTTTTTGAGCAATTAAATGTGCTGTCTTTTCCTCTTTAAAAGCCAACTCAGGATATTGATGAATAGCTCTGCGAATTGAAATAACTTCTTGCAGGTAATTGTTGGCAAGTGATTTTATTTTGGTTTTTAAGGTTTCCATTTGAATAAATGTATTTTGAATGTTTGTTTTTCAGGTTTAAAATTATGTGAGGAGTGATAAAAAGCACTTTTCTTGGTGATACCTCACATGTTATTTTCTATACAAAAATACAAATAAATATTAACGGTCTTTGAAAACCTAATTTTTGCGATAATATTCTTTAAATTTTGAAAAACTAAAAAAGAGGTTATTCGAAAAGAATAACCTCTTTGAGTTTAATTGTTATTTTTAATAAAATAAATTATTTCTTTACTTTTTTTATCCATTGGTTTAAACGGAATGTAGGTTTTGTTATGTTCACTTTTTTATGTCCTTTTTGAACCTCTATTTGCTCTTTGTTATAGATAAATTCATAAGTAGGTTTTGTATTTTCATTAGCTTTTAACAAAGCTTCATCAATATTGATGCGCATTACTTCTACACCGGAACCTTGACCACCTCCATCAGAAGTTCCCGGTTCAAATAAACCTTGGTAAGGATTCTCTCCGGAAGTAGTAGCAATTATTTCTCCGTTATATTTAGCTGTAACCACATAATTGGTAGGTAATTCTCCTCCTACACAATCTGACCAAAAATCAACTCTTACAATATATTCTCCTGCTAAAATATCAGAGGTAAATGGATAGTTTATATTTTCATTGTTTACGCTATCTATACCACATCCTGCATTAGAGTCTATATCTAACCAACCACCTTTAACCTTATATGGTTCTATGTCCATAATTTCACTTAAATAGGCTATTTGATCAACTTCATTTTCAATATTTGCAAATTCATTAAACTGTTCTGTTGTCAATTGTCCTTGGGCAGCAGCATATAATGCATAATAATTAAATCCACCCGGATTGCCATAATAAATTTCACTGCCATCAGGTTGTTCAACATGTAAATCAATATCATTTAATAAGTCAAAAGACATAGAAAACTGTAGTATGCCGGCACCAACATTTTCAATTCTCCTTACCATAATTTCATGATAAGCACTAATTAAATTTTGATCGTTAACAATAGCTAAAATAATGGTAAATTCATCTTCCGGAATACTGGAATTGAATACTAATAATATTTGATATTCATTAGCTTTAACAGAAGTTACGTCTAATTTATAATATCCATAAGCTCCTTTTTTTGAAATAATGATATCTTTAATATCACTGTTGGAAGAGTGTAGTTTCAATATATTATTTCCCCCGTCTATAATAGAAGAATTTCCGGTTACTTCTTCTATAACAGGTAAGTTGCTTCCACTACTACTTTGGGGTAGTGATTCTTTATAAAGTTTAGCATTTGTTACTGTGAAAAAATCTTGTACTTTTTCAGATTGAGATGGGTTGTTTTCCTTTTTTTTACATTGTACAAGCACTAATGTAATACACATTAATAGAAGAAATAAATAACTCTTTTTCATGTTTTTAAATTTTTAATTCTTGAATAAAATAATAGTTTCGTTGTTCAATAAAATATATGAACTTTTAAATAGTATGACAAATATAAGAAAAAAATTATATTAATTGCAAATTTTGGATGTTTTAAATTAGGGAGAAGTGTAAGGGGAGTTATACTTATTATAAAAAATGAATTTAATTGTATTTGATGTTTCAATAGATAATAGTTTTTTATTCTTAATGCGAAATAGGATGAATTTTACTTATTTGTTCATTTGAAATTATAAAATAGCCTATCTTTGCCATATGGAATCAAAAAGACAAGAAAAAATAGCTCGTTTATTACAACAGGATTTGGGGGATATTTTAAGAATAAAAAGTGGTGCTTTAGGTGGTGCAATGATTACGGTTACTAAAGTATCTGTTACACCGGATTTAGGGTTAGCCAAAGTATTTGTGAGTATTTTTGCTACTCAAAATAAACAAGATGTGTTGAGTAAAATAGAAGAACACAAAAAAGAAATTCGATATGAATTGGGGAAACGTATTAGAAAACAGTTACGTATTGTTCCTGAATTAAGTTTTTTTGAGGATGACTCCTTAGATTATATTGATAATATCGATAATTTATTGAAAAACGGTTAATTTTAATTGTCTGAAATAATACGTCCTCTGGTTTTGTTAATTTCGCTATAATCCGTTTTAAGTTTCTGATATTGTATCAATAAATCTTCGATATTTTCGGAGTGATTGTCTTTTAATTGATTCTCAATATCCAATAATTTTTCTTTCAATAGTTTTAGTTTGATATTCCAAATTAAATCATTGACTAATAGTTTGTATTGGTCAGATTCTGTTTTGACAGGCATGCCTAACATTTCTTCCCATTTTTTGCTTAAATCGTATTTTTCAGATACAAAATGAATGGTTTTCTCTTGAATTTTTTGATTTTCGGAAGCTAAAAAGTCATCTTCATTAGGAATATGTCCTTTTTCTATCATCTCTCGACATTTATCAAAGATGAGTTGATTGGTAATATCTTTAAATTCATAATTTAAATACAATATTTCATTGATAATCAATTCAGCGACACTTACTGATATTTTGTTTTCATCCTCTGTTTGATAATCCATTAAATATCTGCCATACAAAACCAATGCCCTAATCATGTGGTCTTCATCTAATGATTTAGTTGTGGTTATTTTTTGCTGTACATTTGATGTTACAGTTGGATTTGTCGTAATTTCATTGGGCGTTTGAGGTGTATTTTTACTTTGTCTTTTTTTTCTGAGAACTGCAACCCGATAGCTTAATTTTTGTTGATCAATTCCCAAAGATTCCCATGTGGATTTGATATACTCATCTCTTATCAACATGTTGGGAATAAGTGATATACTGTTTGAAATATCCTCAATAGCTTCACCTTTTTTAATGGGGTCGTTTAGGGTTTCGTTAATCAGTAAAGAAGATTTGAATTGGAGAAAATCTTTCTCATTTTCATTGATATATGTTGAAATTTCACTATCAGTATGCGATAAAGCAAAAGAATCGGGATCTTCGCCGTCTTCAAAAAGCACTACTCTCACATTCATACCTTGTTCTAAAATCATGTCAATACCTCTGAATGAAGCTTTGATGCCGGCATTATCGCCATCGTACAATATGGTAATATTGTTTGAGTATCGTTTGATGAGTTTAATTTGATTTTCAGTTAAGGATGTTCCTGAGGATGCAACAACATTTTTAATACCGGCTTGGTATAGAGAAATAACATCCGTATAGCCCTCTACCAAATAGCATTTATTTTCTCGTACGATTTCTGATTTAGCAAAATAGATACCATACAAAGTATTTCGTTTATTGTAAATTAGAGATTCCGGCGAGTTGAGGTATTTAGGTTTGGTTTTATCTTTTACCAATATTCTGGCACCAAAACCAATGACTCTTCCCGTAACATTGTGTATGGGAAAAGTTACCCTATTTCTGAATCTGTCATAAGATTGATGGGTTTTGTAAATACTCAATCCACTTTCTTCCAAATATTGCTTTTTGTAACCTGCTTTTTGAGCTTGAGCGGTAAATCCATCCCATTGTTTTAAGGAATAGCCTAATTGAAAGTGTTTTATGGTTTCATTTGTGTATCCTCTTTCTTTAAAATAGGCATATCCAATATTTTTCCCTTCTTGTGTTTCCCATAAATTTTGTTCAAAATGTTTTTGGGCAAAATTGGTTATGGCATATAAACTTTCCTGGTCGCTTTTGGCTTGAATTTCTTCAGCCGTTTCCTCTTTTTCTTCAACTTCAATATTGTATTTTGAAGCCAGATATTTTAATGCCTCCGGATAAGAATAATGCTCATGTTGCATAATAAAACTCACAGAATTACCGGACACACCACACCCAAAGCATTTGAAAATGCCTTTGGCTGGCGATACTGTAAAAGAAGGTGTTTTTTCATTATGAAAAGGACATAATCCCAGTAAATTCACACCCCTTCTTTTTAAGGTAACAAATTCGGAAACAACTTCTTCAATATTAGTTGCATCCATTATTTCTGCGATTTTTTCTCTTGGAATCATTTGCAATATTTATAACTGGGCAAAGTTAAGGATAATTATTTATTTTTCTTTATAAAATGAATTTATCATACCTTAATATTAAACTTTTCAAATCTTATCTATTCCTTTTTTTTACTTTTGTATTATAAAAATGAAAAAAGTATTATTGTTTTGGAATCATTTCTTGAGTGGATTGGATTATCTTTCAATGTTACTTTATAACTTATAATAATATTAAATGGATAACAAAATATTGTCAAATACAAACGAAAAAGCAGTTTTAGTTGGTGTTGCATTTCAAAAAGAAGATACGCTTCGTATGGAAGAATATCTTACCGAGTTAAAATTTTTGACAGAAACTGCCGGAGCTGAAGCGGTTAAATTATTTACTCAAAATTTGCATCAACCTAATCCTAAATATTATATAGGAACTGGTAAAATGCAGGAAATTAGTGATTATATCAAAGAAGAAAAGATTGATTTAGCGATATTTGATGATGAGTTATCTCCTTCGCAAGTGCGCAATTTGGAAAAAGCTTTTGAATGTAAGGTGTTGGATAGAAATGGATTGATTTTAGATATATTTGCTAAAAGAGCCCAAACAGCTCATGCCCGAACACAGGTGGAGCTGGCACAATATGAATATTTGTTGCCACGATTAACCGGAATGTGGACACACTTGCAGAAACAAAAGGGTGGAATTGGTACAAAAGGTCCCGGAGAGCGAGAGATTGAAACCGACCGAAGAATTATTCGGGATAAAATTACATTGTTGAAAAAGAAATTAAAGGAAATTGACAAACAAAAGCAAACCCAACGAGGAAATAGAGGAAAGATGGTTAGGGTGGCTTTGGTAGGTTACACCAATGTGGGGAAATCAACTATAATGAATATGTTAAGTAAGGCAGAAGTTTTTGCCGAAAACAAACTTTTTGCGACACTTGACACTACTGTAAGAAAAGTGGTAATCGAGAATTTGCCTTTTCTTTTGAGTGACACCGTAGGGTTTATTCGAAAGCTACCTCACTCATTGGTAGAATCATTTAAATCAACATTGGATGAGGTGCGAGAGTCGGATTTGATTGTTCATGTGGTGGATATTTCGCATCCTGAATTTGAGGATCAAATGAATGTGGTTAATAAAACTATGGCAGAATTGGAAGCCGGAGAGAAGCCGATTTTATATATTTTCAATAAAATTGATGATTATTCATTTGTTGAAAAAGAACCTGATGATCTTACGCCAAAGACAAAAGAAAATATCTCTTTAGAAGAATTAACCCAAACCTGGATGGCGAAAACCAATAAAAATTCTGTTTTTATTTCAGCAAAAGAACGTATAAATATTGAGGCTTTTAGAAAAACGTTGTATGAAAATGTGAAGAAGATTCATATTAAACGTTATCCTTACAATGATTTTTTGTATTAAATTTATAGGGTAAAGTATAGTTTCATTTTAAAATTAAATAATCATGGAAAAAGAAATTAAATTAAAAAATAATGGGTTTAGTAATTTATTCGTTGGTTTAATTCTATTATTATCTCCATTAAGCCTAATCTTTTTATCATCACCTTTTTTAATTCCAATTTTTATTTTGTTATCTGTTTTGGGATTTTTTTGGCTCATTGGGCTTTTTATCATCACGCCAAATCAATCTAAGGTACTTATATTTTTTGGTAAGTATAAAGGAACCGTGAAACAAGATGGTTTTTTCTGGAGAAATCCCTTTTTGAATAAAAAGAGTGTGTCTTTGCGAGTGAGAAATTTGGAAACAGATGAGATAAAAGTGAATGACGAGCAGGGAAATCCTGTTTTGATAAGCTCGGTTGTTGTTTGGAAAGTAGTTGATACCTATAAAGCGGTATTTGATGTTGAAGTAACAAAAGAATTGGATGTAAAATCCGGAATAAAAAGAGAAAATAGGGAAGGAGCTTATCAAAGTTTTGTTAAAATACAATCGGAAGCTGCTTTGAGAAGTATTGCCCATACTTATCCGTATGATGATACTGAAGAGGATTCAGAAAAAATAACCTTGCGTTCAGGTGTGGATGAAATCAATAAAAAGCTGGAGCAGGAAATCAGAGAACGCTTGGCAATAGCAGGAATAGAAGTAATTGAAGCTCGAATTTCAAGCCTTTCTTATGCGCCGGAAATAGCTGCAGTCATGTTACAACGTCAGCAAGCACAAGCTATTATAGCTGCAAGAAAAAAGATAGTTGAAGGTTCTGTTGGAATTGTTAAAATGGCATTAAAAGAAGTAGAATCAGAAATAGAGATCGGAGCTGATCAAAAGGCTTCAATGATTAGTAATTTGTTGGTTGTTCTTTCTTCAGAACAAGGTGCAACACCTGTTTTGAAAACTGATTTATAGAAAAAATATAGAAAAAATAAAAAGCGGATATTCTTAAAAATATCCGCTTTTTTGATTTATTATTTATGTTATTTTACTCTTCGGTAACATCTTCAAAATCAACGTCTGTCACTTCATCTTCGTTTGATTTTGATTGTCCTTGGTTAGGGTTAGGATTTTGTCCTGCACCCGCTCCCGGATTATTGGCAGCTCCACCTGCAGCTTGTTGTGCTGCATACATTTCCTGACTGGCTTCTTGCCAATGTTTGTTCAACTCTTCCATTGCTACATCAATGGCTGCAATGTCTTGATTTTTATGTGCTTCTTTTAGTTTGGCTACTGCATCTTCAATTGGCTTCTTTTTAGCCTCAGGAAGTTTATCGCCATAGTCTTTCAACTGTTTTTCTGTTTGGAAAATTAAGCTGTCTGCTTGATTCAACTTATCGATTTTTTCTTTGGCTTGCTTATCAGCTTCAGCATTAGCTTCAGCTTCGGCTTTCATTCTCTTGATTTCATCATCGCTCAAGTTTGAAGCTGCTTCAATACGGATATTTTGCTCTTTACCGGTTCCTTTGTCTTTAGCTGAAACATTGATAATACCATTGGCATCAATATCAAAAGTAACTTCAATCTGAGGTACACCTCTTGGTGCTGGTGGAATACCGTCTAAATGGAACCTTCCGATAGTTTTGTTGCCTTGTGCCATTGGTCTCTCTCCTTGTAGAACATGAATTTCTACAGAAGTTTGATTGTCTGCGGCAGTTGAGAATGTTTCCGTTTTCTTGGTTGGAATGGTTGTATTTGAATCAATTAATTTTGTCATCACACCACCCAATGTCTCAATACCCAATGATAATGGAGTAACATCCAATAAAACGATATCATCTTGATGGAAATCACCACCGATAATTGCACCTTGAATAGCAGCACCAATCGCTACCACCTCGTCAGGGTTAATTCCTTTTGATGGTTTTTTACCAAAGAATTTTTCAACAGACTCCTGAATAGCCGGAATACGAGTAGAACCTCCCACTAAAATTACCTCATCAATATCAGAAGTTGAATAACCTGCATCTTGTAATGCTTTTTGTAAAGGTTCTAAAGTTCTTTTTACCAAACTATCGGTTAAAGCTTCAAATTTAGCACGTGATAAAGTTCTTACCAAGTGTTTTGGAATACCATCAACCGGCATAATATAAGGCAAGTTGATTTCTGTAGTCGTTGAACTTGAAAGCTCAATCTTTGCTTTTTCAGCAGCTTCTTTCAAACGCTGTAAAGCCATAGGATCTTTTCTTAAATCAATGTTCTCATCAGCAAGAAATTCTTCCGCTAACCAATCAATAATAGCTTGGTCAAAATCATCTCCTCCTAAATGGGTGTCACCATGTGTAGATTTTACTTCAAACACACCGCCACCTAATTCAAGAATAGACACGTCAAAAGTACCACCACCTAAGTCATAAACGGCAATCTTTTGGTCTTGATCTTTTTTATCTAATCCATAAGCCAAAGCTGCTGCTGTAGGCTCGTTGATAATTCTTTTTACATTCAGTCCTGCAATTTCTCCGGCTTCTTTGGTTGCTTGACGTTGTGAGTCATTAAAATAAGCCGGTACGGTAATTACCGCTTCTGTTACTTCTTGTCCAAGATGGTCTTCAGCTGTTTTCTTCATTTTTTGAAGAATCATAGCTGAAAGTTCTTGAGGAGTATATTTACGATCGTTGATTTGTACTCTTGGCGTGTTGTTATCGCCTTGTACTACTTTGTAAGATACACGTGATATTTCTTTTGAAAGGTTACTATAAGGTTCACCCATGAAACGTTTGATAGAAAATATCGTTCTTTCAGGGTTGGTTATGGCTTGTCTTTTAGCAGGATCACCTACTTTTCTTTCGTCTTTATCTGTAAACGCTACAATAGAAGGAGTTGTTCTTCTTCCCTCACTGTTTTGTATTACCATTGGTTCTTTTCCTTCAACTACAGCTACACAAGAGTTTGTAGTTCCAAGGTCTATACCTATTATTTTTCCCATTTTTTATTTTTATTTTAATTAATTTTCTAATGATTTACAGTTTTTGTTTTTCAATATTTATGCCAAATGATAAAGTGTGTAATTGAATAGAAAATATGACATTAAAATGAGAAAAATGGGATTTTTTAATGAGAAAATTATGACAAAAAGACAGTTTTTCGAAAAATCTTTGCCAATATGTAGGATTTGAAATGATGAAGAATAGTCAATTAATTGGGGATAACAATAATTTATGGAGGTTAGGATGATAATTTTTTACTTTAAGTAATGAATTCATATTTTTTGTTTAATTTAGCTAAACTAAAACAAATTTTGGTTAATGAAGATAAGTAGTATTTTAGCGTTTCTAAATTTTGATTATAGTAATTTGAATGTCAGTGTAATTTAACAAAAAATAATTTTGGAATACATCAGTAAAATATTTGGAACTTTAGTAGAACCCATAAGTGTAATATTTATCTTAGTAATATTGCTATTTATAAATTCCTGGATTTTTAAGGCAATCAGAATATCGAAAGAGAATATTATTAAAGGTATGATTTCATTCCTTTTGATCATTGTGGGAATCGTTGTTTTTATTTTGGTCTTGCCTATAGAAAAAGAATTAAAGGGACAGGTTTTAGGTTTTTTAGGTATTATTTTTAGTGCGGGAATTGCGTTGAGCTCAACAACGGTTTTAGGTAATCTTATCGCCGGAATTATGAATAATTCAATGAAAAGATTTCGAAATGGCGATTTGATAAAAATAGGTGACCTTCATGGGCGGGTTATTAAGAAAAGTATTTTTCATACGGAAATACAACTCGAAGACAGTAATTTTATTACTATACCTAACCTTTATATAGCCAATAATCCGGTAAAATTAACTAAAAAAAGCAACACTATTATTTCTACTTCAGTTTCATTGGGTTATGATGTGTCGCGAGAAAAAATTGAAAAGGCATTGATAGATGCTGCCATTTCAGTGGGATTGAAAGAACCTTATGTTTATATTACTAATTTGGGTGATTTTTCAATTGTATATAAGATTCACGGTTTTTTAGAAGATAGTAATACATTTTTTAGTGCAAAGTCATTGCTTAATGCCAAAGTAATTGATAAGCTTCATGCTCAAAAAATAGAAATTGTATCGCCAAATTTTGTTAATCAAAGGCGAGTTGATGATCAAGAATTTATACCGAGTCAATTGATAATAGAAGAAGATAAATTGAGTGATAGTAAATTACCTGAAGAATTGGTTTTTGAAGAGGCAATTGAATCTGAAAAGATTGAGATAAAAAAAGATCAGGTTGAAATGCTTGAGCAAGAACAAAAAGATTTGAAAGAAGAACTCAAGAAAGCAAAAGATGAGAATGAGGTTGAGAAAATAAAAACTGAAATTTCAAAAAAAGAAGAGATTAAAGAAAATATTGAGGAAGATATTGAAGAACAGGAGGAAGAGCAAAATAAATAGGGAAATACCTTAAGGGAAATTTAAACTTATGAATTGTGTTAGGAAATGATTTATTTTTGTAAGTATATTATGTTGATAAAAATTTTAATGAAAAAAAAGATAATCAATGAATACTGTAAGAATTGGAGATAAATTTGAGGAAAAATCTTATGATTTGATTGTGAAAGCAATTAAAAATGGAGAGTTGGGAATTTCTGAAAGTACAGTCAAAGTTCAAAGAAAAGTTGGTTATTATTCAAAAGATAGAGAAAAAGACATAATTTTTGATTTATCAATTGAAGTTTGGCCGAAAAATGCAAAAAGGTATACTTTACTTTATTTAATTGAGTGTAAAAGTTCACCATCAGGACACAATGTTCCTGTTGATGATGTTGAGGAATTTTATAACAAAATAAATCAAGTAGCTGGAGGTGGGGTGAAAGGAGTTATGATTACAGATAATAAATTTCAATCTGGAGGATTAACTTTTGCAAAGAATAAAAGAATGATGCTAATTGAAGTTGATAAGAATGATAATTATTCTATAATTCTTCATAGAACAGATAAGGAAAATAAAAAATATAATAAAACAGACATAGATAGTATTATCTTTAAATTTATTAAAAAGGTTTTAGGATTAAAAAAAGTAAAAGGCTTAAAACGTTTATCAGCAATAGAAATTGAAGGCTTGGTTTTGCCGATACTTCAAAAATACAATGATTTAAAACTTCCAATTAATATTGATAGTTTTATAGAGCATTTAAAGTCTGAATATGGTTTGAAGTTTGATTTTACAAAAGATTTGGAAACAGTAAATGGGAAAAAAATTTATGGATATTTTGATGTTAAAAACAAAAAAATCTTAATTGATAAATCAGTAGTGGATTTAAAAAAATTTCCATTTGTTTTAGGACATGAGTTAGGGCATTTTTTTCTTCATAGTAAACTTAAGGTTAATCAAGAAAGGTATAATGATTTTGTGGATTCTAAATATAATTTTTTTACTGATAGACATGACTTTTTTAATGATAGAAATTGGATTGAATGGCAGGCCAATAAATTTGCTGTTTATCTTTTTTTGCCAAAAGTTTTATTTTTATCTCATTTAATTGCATATAGAAAAAGTATAGGAATAAGTCGACCAGAACATATTTATTTAGATGAACAAACTATAAATAAACAAGATTATTATAAGACAGTTGAATATCTATCTAGCTATTTTGGGATTAGTAAAATGGTTGTCCAATTTAGAATTGAAGAATTAGAGCTAATTACTTATCTCAAACCAAAAGATAATTTTAGAAGTGTTGTAAGAAGATTATTTTGAATAAGATTTATTATAGTAGGAATGTTATTAGGTGGTATCTAAATTAGAGCTTTTTATATTAGTTGTAAGTTTGTTTTAAATAAATATAATCTCCATATGAAAAGAATATTATTAATAGTAACACTTACTTTTTTGACCATAATTATTTATGCGCAATCAGGTTTTCTTACGGAGCAAAAAAGGTATCAAAGGGTAAGAACAGCTATTAAAGATAAAGGGGAAATCGTGCTAAATAATTTAAAAGATAGTAATATAAACTTAGAAAATCTTAATATCTTAATTGTTGCTTATAAGGCAGAAAGTGAGGTTGAGATTTTTGCTAAAAATAAAACAGCATTGACCTATAAAAAGGTTGCAACGTATGATATTTGTGCTAAATCCGGACAGTTAGGCCCCAAAAGAAAGAGAGGAGATTATCAAGTTCCTGAAGGTTTTTATTTTATCGACAGGTTTAATCCTGCCAGTAATTTTTATCTTTCATTAGGAATTAATTACCCTAATGCTTCAGATAAAAAGAAAAGTAATGCAAAAAATTTAGGTGGAGATATTTTTATTCATGGTGCTTGTGTTACAATCGGATGTTTGCCAATGACTAATGAAAAGATAAAAGAAATTTATCTTTATGCAATACATGCGAAAAATAATGGGCAAAAGAAAATCCCCGTTTATATTTTCCCATTTAGAATGACTGAGAAAAAATTTAAGAAATACAAGGAAAAATATTGTCGTAAACCTGAATTGTTAAATTTTTGGACAAACATTAAACAAGGTTATGACAAATTTGATAAAGAAAAGAAGGAGTTAAATGTATCAGTTAATCAATCAGGTGATTATTTAATTCCATAAAATTCAAAAACATTCTATAGATTCAAAGAAGAAATGCTGTGCTTCTTTTAGATTAAAAATAAAAATTTAAAAATAAATTGATGCTTTCCCTTTTATTTTCATAATTTTGTGCCTTACGAATAAAATAATAGTAGTTCTTTGTTTTGAAAATACTATTTGAGGGTTATTTTTGTTGGTTGAGAAAGGAGAAAAAAGGTTATTTTTTGTAAAATTGAATTAAAAAGAACGTAATATTTAAGTTTTAGCAGTTTTTATACCCTAATAATAGGATGGGCATACTTATTTTTTTGATTTTACGTTTTAATTCAGATTATTAATAGACAGAATATCGCAAAAAAGATGAATATATTAAAAAGAATCAGCTTAGTATCAATGCTTTTTTTTATTGTATTTTTGGTACAATCACAAGAATTGAATTGTAGAATACAAGTTAATCAGAGGCAAGTGCAGGGTACTGCCGATAGGATGGTGTTTAATTCCATGCAAAAAGCCATGTATGAGTTTATGAACAATACCAAATGGACGGGTTATAAGTATCGATATGATGAGCGAATTGAATGTACAATTTTATTAATGATAGATCAGCGGATTTCTGCCGATGAGTTTTCAGGAAAGATGACCATTTCTGTAAGGAGGCCAATTTATGGGACTTCTTATAATTCTCCGATTTTTAATTGGTTAGATAAAAATGTGCATTTTACTTTTTTGGAGAATGAGCCGCTTGAGTTTAACCCTAATACTTATACATCGAACTTGTCATCAATTTTGGCTTTTTATGCTTATATGATTATTGGGATGGATTTTGATACCTTCTCAAAATTTGGAGGAACACCCTTTTTTGAGCAAGCAATGAATATCTTAAATACAGCACAGTCAAGTAATGAAAAAGGGTGGAATTCTTTTGACGGGCAAAGAAATAGATATTGGTTGGTAGAAAATTATTTGAATAATGCTTATGCTGCCATTAGAGAGGCTTCTTATTTGTATCACATGAAAGGGTTAGATAAGATGTGGGATAACCTTGAAATGGGAAGAAGTAAAATTGTGGAAGCAATAGAATTGCTAAAGGTAGTATATAATCAACGTTCTGATTTATTTATTTTGCAATTGTTTATGCAGGTAAAAAAAGATGAGATTGTGAATATCTTTAAGCAAGGTACTTCTTTAGAAAAATCCAGTGTTGTCAATGTCATGCGAGAAATTGACCCTGCGAATGCATCCACCTATGATAATATTAAAGGAAATTAAGGAAAGAATTATGAATGGTGAACATCTCGATACAAATTTGTTCGTAGCCTCACAAATTCACTCGATGTGACAAACGTGGTAATGCTACACAAGTGGTGTCAGATCGAGTAGATTTTGAAGAATGAAAAACCGTATCGAGAGCACAATGTAGAGATACAATGCTTTGCATAATATCCAACAGCTAAAGGCCAAAGGCCAACATCTAATTGGATAAAAACCATTAAGAAATGAAGAATAGTTAAGAAAATGATTCGAAAAAATAATTACTAATTGCTCATTACTAATTATTAATTGAAAAAGGCTCCATAGTTCAATGGATAGAATATCAGATTCCGGTTCTGAAGATATGGGTTCGATTCCCGTTGGGGCTACAAATAAATAATTGATTTATTAATTTCTAAAAATAAAAATCATTGAATAAAAGTAAACCTAATCCGGCTGTTTTATTTGTTTGCATGGGGAATATTTGTCGTTCGCCTATGGGAGAAGCTGTATTGATAAAAATGTTGCAGGATAATCATTTAGAAAGTAAAGTAAATGTAGATTCTGCAGGAATTATTGATTATCATGAGGGAGAATTAGCGGATCGCAGAATGAGAATGCATGCCGAAAAAAGAGCGTATCAATTAGTAACTCGTTCCAGACCGGTAAAGCCTGAAGATGGATATAATTTTGATATTATTGTCGCTATGGATAGTGAAAATAGACGAAACCTATTGAAGATTTTACCTTCGGAAACACATCATAAAATTGTAATGATGAATGATTTTTCTATAAATTACAAGGGAGAAGATGTGCCTGACCCTTATTATGGAGGTGAAAAAGGGTTTGAGTTGGTGATAGATATGTTGGAGGAAGCTAATGTAGGTCTATTGGAAAAAGTAAAAACATTGTTATAGAAAGTTTTATCAGTGATTTTGTATGAATAATATTTTTAAGCCTAAGTTTTTTAGTCTTTTAAAGTTAGGAATAGGAAAGAAGCAACTTACCAATGATATTTTATCAGGAATTGTTGTAGGGATTGTAGCTTTGCCTTTGGCTATTGCTTTTGCAGTAGCATCGGGAGTTTCACCCAACAAAGGATTAATTACAGCAATTGTTGCAGGATTTTTAGTGTCATTTTTGGGTGGAAGTCGGGTGCAAATAGCAGGCCCCACAGGAGCTTTCATTGTCATTGTATATGGTATTGTTGAGCAATATGGTTTTGATGGCTTGATTATTTCAACCATTATGGCGGGCTTTTTACTCATCATTTTCGGGTTATTAAAGCTCGGTACATTGTTAAAATTCTTTCCGCATTCTTTGGTGGTTGGTTTCACGAGTGGTATTGCATTGGTGATATTTTCCACACAAATAAAAGATGCTTTGGGATTGCCTATCGAAAAGGTTCCGTCCGTATTTCATGAGAAGTGGTTACTTTATTTCGAAAATATTTCTCAAATCAATTGGATTGCACTTTTGATAACTGTTATTACCATACTAATAACTGTTTATGCCAAAAAAGTAACAGCTAAAATTCCCGGTTCATTCATTGCAATTATTTTGATGACTTTGGTTGTCAATATCTTTAATTTGGAAGTGTCAACCATTGAAACATTTTTTGGTTCCATACCTAATAATTTCACCTTTAACATTCCTCATTTCCAATTTGCTGATTTACAGCATTATTTTGCACCGGCATTAACCATTGCTTTGTTGGGAGGAATTGAGTCACTGCTTTCAGCGGTGGTTGCTGATGGAATGATAGGAGGAAAACACCGCTCTAATACCGAATTAATTGCTCAAGGTATTGCAAATGTGGTAACACCATTTTTTGGAGGTATTCCTGCTACCGGAGCGATTGCACGTACAGCAACCAATGTTAAAAACGGTGGAAAAACACCAATTTCAGGTATGGTTCATGCTGTTACATTGCTATTAATCATGTTATTTTTAGGACAATGGGCAAAATTGATACCAATGTCTTGTTTGGCAGGTATTCTTATTGTGGTATCTTATAACATGAGTGAGTGGAAATCATTTATGTCTATTTTAAAAGGTGGTTATTTTGATGTGCTTATTCTTTTATCTACGTTTTTTATCACAGTATTATTTGATTTAACATTAGCTATAGAAATTGGTGTTTTATTATCGGCTGTATTATTTATGAAACGGATGTCGGATATTAGCGAAAAAAGGATTCATCATATTGTGGATACAGATGTTATTGAGGATTACTCCTCTTTGCCACAAGGATTAAAAATATATGAAATTAGTGGACCTTTCTTTTTTGCTTCTGCCAAACGCTATTCCGAAGCCATTGAAGAAATAGGATTGGCTTGTGAAGTATTGATTATCCGTATGCGGCATGTCTCTTTTATTGATCAAACCGGATTGCATAATCTTAAAGATACCATTAATTTTCTGAAAGATCAGGAAATTAGAATCATCTTATCTGGTGTAAATCAGGAAGTGAAAAAAGAGTTGAAAAAATATCAGGTAACAGAACTAATTTCAGAAGATTTGGTGTTTGATAATTTTAAAAAGGCTACGGAAAAAGCACAGGGGCTATTGCAGGGTAAATAATAGTTAAGTCTTTTTAACACAGTAATAGAGTTAAGGTAAACTTATCCTGTGTTCTGTTTGTAAGCATAGGATGTTTTTTCTGATAAAGAATTTGCCTTTTACGATTTAATTTGAGCATATATTTTTGAGTTTTATTCATTTTTGAGTTTTATTTAACTTTTCAGATATTTTATTAAAATGAGTGTAACCATTATCTTATTACCAGATAATCTTATCCTTTTTTATAAAAAATCATCTCAACTTACATTTAAAATTAATTATAAATATTTCATATTATGATTTTTATTATTACATTTGTAGGCGTTCCCTAAATTAAATATTTTAATATTTAATAAAAGAATAATTTTGTTTAACACCTTATAATAATATACATGAAAATTAAAGATAAATTCGTTTCGCTTTCAGAAGCAGCTTCGCATGTGAAAGACGGGATGACCGTGATGATTGGCGGATTCATAGGAAATGGATCTCCGGATAAAATTATTGATGAGTTGGTAAAAACAGGCGTCAAAAATCTTACATTGATTTTAAATGATACCGCATATCCGGACAGAGGATGTGGAAAATTGGTAGTTAATCATCAAGTAAAAAAGGTAATTGTGTCGCATATAGGAACAAATCCGGCCACTGGAGAACAGATGAATAAAGGAGAAATTGAGGTGGAATTTTCGCCACAAGGTTCTTTAGCAGAACGTATCCGCTGTGGAGGTGCCGGACTTGGTGGTGTACTTACCCCTACAGGATTGGGTACAACAGTAGAAGAAGGTAAAGAGGTTATAACTGTTGATGGTAAAGATTATTTATTAGAAAAACCATTAAGAGCAGATATTGCTCTTATCAAAGGCAGTATAGCTGATAAATCCGGAAATATTATTTATAAAGGAACCACTAAAAACTTTAATATGATTATGGCAACAGCAGCAGATACTGTAATTGCAGAAGTAGATGAGGTTGTAGAAGTGGGAGAATTATTGCCGGAAAGCATCCATACCCAATCTATTTTTGTAGATTATATGGTTAAGTAGAATTATAAATGATGAATTGTGAATTATGAATGAGGTAGACCGAAGACGGGAGTGTCAGCTGGTGAGGGGAGTCGAAGTGGTGGGGAAAATAATTATAAATGGTGAATTATGAATTATAAATGAATAGGTTTGAAGACCGGAGTGTGTCAGTCGGTCACTGAGCGGAGCCGAAGTGGTGGGATGGCAAAAATAATTACTAATTGCTCATTACTAATTCTTAATTGAAAAAAACGTAGAGATGCAATGCTTTGCATCTAAAATTAGATAATAAACAAAGCTAAAGGCCAATAGCCAATAGCCAAAAACAAAAAATATTAAAGCCAAGAGCTAAAGGCCAAAGGCAAACAGCCAACAGCCAGCCAAAGGCTAATAGCTAAACCTAAAAAAAACAGATGAAAAGTTCATTAATAAGAGTAAGAATGAGTGCACATGATGCACATTATGGAGGAAATTTGGTAGATGGAGCCAAGATGCTACAATTATTTGGCGATGTAGCTACCGAATTATTAATTATCAATGATGGCGACGAAGGATTGTTTGTAGCCTATGATAATGTAGAGTTTGTAGCACCGGTATATGCCGGAGATTATATTGAAGCTACCGGAGAAATTGTAAATGTAGGAAATTCGTCAAGAAAGATGACCTTTGTGGCAAAGAAAGTAATTGCCCCTAGAACAGACATCTCAGAATCAGCTGCAGATGTATTGGAAGAGCCTGTTATAGTTTGTAAAGCAAGCGGAACTTGTGTGGTTCCTAAAAAATGTCAAAGAAAAAATAAATAAAATTTTATGGAAAAACTGATAATTACCGCTGCCATTTGTGGTGCGGAAGTAATGAAAGAACATAATCCGGCTGTGCCTTACACTGTTGAGGAGTGTGTGAGAGAAGCAAAGTCAGCATATGATGCGGGTGCTTCCATTATTCATTTGCATGTAAGATATGATGACGGAACCCCTACACAAGATAAAGCACGTTTTGAGGAAGTAATCAATGCTATTAAGAAAGAGTGTCCGGAAGCGATTATCCAACCATCAACCGGTGGTGCTGTGGGCATGTCAAACGATGAGAGATTACAACCTACGGAATTATTACCGGAAATGGCTACATTAGATTGTGGTACCCTTAATTTCGGCGGTGATGAGGTATTTGAAAATACCGAAAATACCATTAAATATTTTGGTGAAAGAATGATAAAATTGGGCATTAAGCCTGAGTTAGAAGTCTTTGACAAAAGTATGATAGAAATGGCACTAAGATTACACCGTAAAGGATTCATTCAAAGTCCAATGCACTTTGATTTTGTAATGGGAGTAAATGGTGGAATTGGTGGTGATATTAGAGATTTTGCCTTTTTAAGAGGCAGTATTCCTGCGGATGCTACTTATACGGTTGCCGGTATTGGTAGACATGAATTTCCATTGGCAACATTGGCTATTCTTGACGGAGGACATGTAAGGGTAGGGTTTGAAGATAATGTATTCCTTTCCAAAGGAGTATTAGCTAAGTCTAATGGTGAGTTGGTAGAAAAAGTAGTACGTATTGCCAAAGAGTTTGGTAGAGAAATTGCTACGCCTGCTGAAGCCAGAGAAATTTTATCATTAAAACCGCTTAAATAAATTAAGCATTAAAAGTTAAAAATGATGTTTCTGTGATAATCATCAGTAAATCATTAATTAAATTAAAATAATAAACACATATAAATTTAAAATAAAAAAGAAAATATGAAAAAAGGAAATAAGTACGGAACTCATAGAGTAATTGCACCTAAAGGTGTTTTGCCACAACCGGCAGATAAGTTAGACAACAACATGGATGAAATCTATGACAACGAAATATTGATTGACGTACAAACCTTGAACATTGATTCAGCTTCATTTACAGATATTGAAGCCAGAGCAAATGGTGATGAAAAAAGAATTGCTGAAATTATGATGGAAATTGTTGAAAAACAAGGAAAACATCGTAACCCATGGACAGGTTCCGGAGGAATGTTATTAGGAACTGTAGAAAAAATTGGAACAGCACTTGAAGGAAAAATTGACCTTAAAGTAGGAGATAAAATTGCTACTTTGGTATCACTTTCATTAACACCATTGCGTATTGACAAAATTAAAGAGATTCGTCCTGATATCGATCAAGTAGATATTGATGGTAAAGCGATATTATTTGAAAGTGGAATTTACGCGAAAATTCCGGAGGATATGCCTCAAACCCTTGCATTATCTGCTTTAGACGTAGCCGGAGCTCCTGCTCAAACCGCTAAATTAGTGAAGCCGGGTGATACCGTATTAATTATTGGTGCCGGTGGAAAATCAGGTATGTTATGTTGTTATGAAGCTCAAAAGAGAGCCGGTGTTACAGGAAAAGTAATCGGAATGTGTCACTCTCAAAGAAGTACAGACAGATTGAAAAAATTAGGTTTCTGTGATTATGTATTTTCCGGAGATGCAACTCAACCTGTAGCTGTTCTTGAAGAAATTGAGAAATTAACAGGCGGAAAAATGGCGGATATTACTATTAATAACGTAAATATTCCGGATACAGAGATGACTAGTATATTGTGTACAAAAGATGACGGAGTAGTATATTTCTTCTCTATGGCAACCAGCTTTACCAAAGCAGCTTTAGGAGCTGAAGGTGTAGGAAGTGATGTTACTATGTTAGTAGGTAATGGTTATACCAAAGGACATGCTGAAATTACTTTGGAATTGCTAAGAGAAAGCAAAGAGTTGAGAGATATATTTACTGAATTGTACGCTTAATTTTATAAAATAAAAACATGTTTGAAACAAGAAGAAAAGAGTTTTTTCCGGAAGTTACGGATGAACAGTGGAATAATTGGCATTGGCAAGTAAAAAACCGAATTGAAACCCTTGAAGAATTAAAAAAGTATATCGACCTTACCGAAGAGGAAGAAGAAGGGGTTAAAGAATCGCTGAAAACCATACGAATGGCTATTACGCCTTATTATTTAAGTCTTATAGAGAAAGACAATCCCAACTGTCCTGTACGTAAGCAATCTATCCCAACTAAAGATGAATTATTCAGATCACCATACGATTTAGAAGACCCACTTCATGAAGATACAGACTCTCCTGTTCCCGGATTAACACACCGTTATCCGGATAGGGTGTTATTTTTAATTACGGATATGTGTGCCATGTATTGCCGTCATTGTACACGTCGTCGTTTTGCCGGGCAAAATGATGCGGCATCGCCTACCGAACGTATTGATAAAGCCATTGATTATATTGCAAGAACACCTCAGGTAAGAGATGTGTTATTGTCCGGTGGTGATGCGTTATTGGTAAGTGATAAACGAATAGAATACATTTTGAAACGCTTACGCGAAATTCCTCATGTAGAGATTATTCGTTTTGGTTCACGTACACCTGTGGTATTGCCACAGCGTATTACGCCTGAGTTTGTGGAGATGATTAAAAAATATCATCCGGTATGGCTTAATACCCATTTCAATCATTCTAATGAGATTACCAAAGAATCTGCAAAAGCCTGCGAGATGTTGGCAAATGCCGGAGTTCCATTGGGAAATCAGACTGTGTTGTTGAGAGGGGTTAATGACTGTACCCATGTGATGAAGAAGTTGATGCACGATTTGGTAAAAATAAGGGTAAGACCTTATTACATCTATATCTGCGACTTGTCGTTGGGAATTAGTCACTTCAGAACACCGGTATCTAAAGGGATAGAGATTATTGAAAATCTAAGAGGTCATACTTCCGGATATGCCGTTCCTACTTTTGTGGTAGATGCACCCGGAGGAGGTGGAAAAATTCCGGTTATGCCGAATTATGTGGTTTCACAAGCACCTAACAGGGTAGCTTTAAGAAACTATGAAGGCGTAATATCGACATACACTGAACCGGATGATTATGTACAAGAATGCCATTGTGAAGAGTGTCAAAAAGAAAAGAAAAAGGATGGCGTTGCCAGTTTATTAGCCGGCGAAAAGCTAAGTTTAGAGCCTAATAGCTTGGCAAGACACGATAGAAATAAGCATTAAAAATACTTTTAGAATAAAACTCTTTTCTTCTTAAACAAAAGGAACTTCTAAAAATAGTAAAATTCGAGGCGTAAGCAAATATAAATACCGGAATTTACCTCAGTAGTAAATGAGGATTTTGTGAAACAACGAAGAAGTTTGCATTTTTAGAAGTTCCTAAATATAAAAACCTCGTTTGCAATCGCAAATCTTGGTTTTTATATTTGTTTATTTATAAGTCAGACCGTTTCGTTTAAGATGGATAATAACCACTTAGTTGAAGTGATGGACTGGTAAAGAATTATCAATTGTGAATGATGAATGGTGAGGTTGGAAGACCGAAGTGTGCCAGCTGGTCATTGCATTTCGACTTCACTTGGTTGCTGATTGGGGTTGAAGCACAATAACCGCAAAGTCGAAGTAGAGTGTTGGCAAAATAATTGCTAATTGAAAAAAACATCTCGATACAAATTTGCTCGTAACCTCACAAATTCACTCGATGTGACAAGTATTACATCTAAAATAGATAATAAACCAAAAGCTAAAGGCCAACAGCCAGTAGCCAATGGCCAAAACCTAAAAAAATAATATTTTGCCTTTCATTAATAATATATCAAAACACAAGAGTATTGCTATTGTAGGTTTGGATAAGAATACAGGAAAAACCGAATGCCTGAATTATATTTTAAATCGCATAGCCAATCAATCTCACCAATATGCTATTACGTCGATAGGTATTGACGGCGAAAGGCGGGATAATGTAACGAAGACAGATAAGCCTGAAATAGAACTTCCCAATGGAATGACATTTATTACTTCCGAGCAACATTATCGCTCTCGTCGATTACTCTCCGAAGTGTTGGATGTGGATGCTCAATATACAGCCTTAGGTCGGTTAATCACAGGAAAAGTAATTTCACAAGGAAAGATTTTATTATCAGGACCTTCAAATACAAAAACATTAAAACGGTTTATTCAACAGATGAGTCGTTTGGATGTATCTACAACCATTGTTGATGGTGCATTATCCCGATTAAGTCTGGCATCTCCGGCAGTTACTGAAGCCATGATTTTAGCTACAGGTGCAGCGGTATCCATTCATATTCCCCAATTAGTAAAACGAACATTGTATGCTTATCAGCTTATCACTACCAAAGCTGTTGAACCGGATTTAGTGAATAAATTAGAAAGTATTGAGCAAGGCATACATGCCATAGATAGTGAGGGCGAGGTACATGATTTGAATATTCCGTCAGTATTTATGTTGGATAAAGCCGATAAGGATATTTTTAGGTTTGGATATCGAATTTATGTTGCAGGAGCGGTTAGTGATAAATTGCTCAACTTTTTTAGAATACAAAAAAAGAACGTGCAATTAATTATTCGGGATTTTACCAAAGTATTTGCCAGTCAGATGACTTATGATGCTTTCCTCAAAAGCGGAGGAGAAATATATGCCGTTTACGCATCAAAGTTATTGGCGATTACCATAAATCCACAATCTCCAACAGGATATTGTCTAAATTCTGATGTGTTGAAAGCAGAAATGGAAAAAGCTTTGAAAATACCGGTTTATAATGTAAGAGAATTGAATTATAAATTATGAATGGTGAATTATAAATTATGAAAAGAAAAAATATTGTAAAAGATAAAAGTTTTGCGTTTGCATTAAGGATAATAAACCTTTATAAATTTTTATGTGTAGAAAAGAAAGAATTTGTATTGAGTAAGCAGCTTTTAAGGAGTGGTACTGCTATTGGAGCTTTAGTACGAGAAGCAGAACATGCTGAAAGTAAAATGGATTTTGTACATAAAATGGCAATTGCTCAAAAAGAAGCAAATGAAACTGAATATTGGATTGAACTTTTGTTTCATTCAGATTATTTAGATGAAAAGCAATATGAATCTATTATACAAGATACAAAAGAACTATTAAAGATATTAGCATCAATAATTATATCAACAAAAGATAATCATGAGAAAAAATAATTCACAATTCATAATTCACCATTTATAATTAACAAACATGACACTAAGCGAAGCAGTTGAAAAAGTAAGCGGATTACGATACATTATAGATGAGTTAGAGATTATCTCCCCTCCGGCGAGACGGGTATTGTATGCCTTGCCTTTTATGACACATCATCAGGATATTGAAACAGCATTTATTGAAACGGAAGAAATTCATTCGGTGATTAGCAATGAAGAAAACCGACAATTACTTTCATTGATTAAGATGAAATTGATGCAGGTTAAAGATATTCAGGGAACTATAAAATACATCAAAAGTAAGAATGTAAAAGATGATATTGAGTTTTTTGAATTAAAACATTTTGCTTTGTTATCCGAATCCATTCGTCAACATGTGGAGACCTTAAAAATTCAATGTATTCAAATCCCTGACCTTACAGCATTGATTGAAATATTGGATCCTGAAAATAAAAAGATTCCGAGTTTTCATGTTTATGATGCATATTCTGCAAAGTTGGCAGAGATGCGAAAACAATATACAAGTGCAAAATCTAAAGGAAACGAAGACCAAGC
>PDWJ01001037.1_pt1 | contig 36416 bp, 31 predicted proteins | sample 1430881 | NCBI WGS metagenome assembly PDWJ01 (sample SAMN01162460, study PRJNA174530) | Oral metagenome, whole genome shotgun sequencing project. | biome: Marine environment; feature: Marine mammal; material: Swab sample of the gingival sulcus; isolation source: swab sample of gingival sulcus...
AGAAAAGACAGCTGAGTTATTTGAATTGATTCATGATTACATGAATGAAGAGGGCAAGGATGTATTTATAAGCCTGCTGATATATTTCATGGCAATAGTTGATGAAGATGAACAAAAAATTGTAGAAGAGATAAGCAAAATATCACAAGAGGGAGGTAAGATAGCTATGACTACCTACACACGATTGATAAATAAGGGTATTGAACAAGGTATTGAACAAGGCATTGAGCAGGGCATTGAGCAGGGCATTGAACAAGGTATTGAACAAGGCATTGAGCAGGGTATTGGGCAAGGTGAGATTAGGGAAAGATATAAAACTGTAAGAAATCTTAAAGCGAAAGGATTTTCTCTGGATATTATTTGTGATGTAACCGGTCTGAGCAAGGAAGAGATTGAAAAGCTGAAATAGATTAATCTCAAGTCTTTCAGCTTCTTTTCTCCAGACAATCTAAGCCCTGAAACAGAAAAATAACGCGGATTAACAATTCTTAGCTGCTTTATATCCTTGTATTTATAGATAAACAGGTATATAATATTTTTAATGAAAATAAGGCTTATTGCCGATATACAAAAGAGACTTTTATTAGGTTACTGGCCGATATTTTCTTGACAGCTAAAAATGGGGTTGGTATAATTACCCCAAAAAAAATAAAAAAAGGGATGTTAACAGTCCGTTGGTCTGATCCCTAAATCACGGAGGAAGTGAAAAAATATGAAAAAAATAGCACTTGTCCTTGCTGTAATGCTATTAATTGGCGGCGCAGCTTTTGCGGAAGTAACAGTAGGCGGAGAAGCAACTGTTTCAGCTGAGGTATCAACAACTGTTGGTTATGACGTAGAAAATAATGTTTGGGGTGCCGACGGCGAAGCTTCTGCTACCCTTAAAGTTCCATTTGCAAACGGTTCAGCCGGCGTATCTGGTAGTGACAGCCTTTATGGTGAAATTACCATTGAAAAACTTGGATGGAACAAAAAAATAACCTTTGATGGAGACTCATCAACTGCAGCAGATAAAGACTCTGGTTGGGAAAAAGATAATTTCTTTGATTCCGTATCAGCAAAGATAGTTGCAGGAAGTCTATACATTGGTCTTAATTCCAGCGATTACAAAGTTAACTATGCTGACGGAACAGAAACTCAGGATATAAACACAAAGACATTGGCCAGAGGAACAGGTACAGGAGACCTTGAGCTCGGTTTTGATAACGGAACACTCGCAGCTGCTGTTGAACTTATTCCTACAAACGGTATCACCAGAGGCGTTGCCGGAACAGCAAAAGCACCTTATGCTTCTTTCTGGACTGGAAATGTTGAAAAAGAAGACGCAGTTACAGACACAATGGGTGGTGTTAACGGAATAATAATCGGTCTTGACGCATCCTATACATCTGATATGGTAAAGGTTCCTGTTCAGGTAACCATCGCTCCTGACTATATGGCAAGCGGTGACCTTTTAGTTGCATCACACCTTAATCCTTCAGTTAAGGTAAGTGTTGTTGATTTCAAACTCCCTGTAGACTTTGTTTGGTATCCTGGCACTTTTGATACTCAGTATGGTATTGACACTGCACCTTCTCTTGAGGTTGCTGTACTTGAAGGTCTTAAACTAAAGGCTAACGCATACTACTACAGACATTTTACAAAAATTGAAATCCTTAACATTGATACTTCAGTTGCTGTAGATCAGCTTAATGCCGGCATGGGTGTTGCTACAACTCCTGCTCTTGTTCCAGGCCTCACAGCTTCTCTTGATTTCACCTTGACTAACCTCATAAGCTCAACAGTTACTAAAACTGGAAACACTACTTCAACTAATAAAAATGATCTTGGTTGGGGAGTAAAGGCTAAAGTTGCTTATGCTCTTATGGACGGTCTGACAGTTACTGTAAAACCATCTTACAAATCAAACAACAATGTTTTCGGCATTTGCGGAAATGTTGAGTTTGGCTCAGCTTTCACAAACATTGATAATACATCAATCGTTCTTGCTTACAAGAACTTTAAAACAAACAATAATGGTGTAGCTGATAAGGGTGCTGTTACTCTTAAAACAACAGTTTCTTTCTAATTTAATTAGATTTAACCCGGGGCTGGCCTTCTGGTCAGCCCTTTTTTTATGTTTTATCGAAAGAAACATGGAAAGAGTCTTTTAGACTGTTGATGATTTATTCTTTTCCGGTATGCTGTTCTTTACAAGCCGCGTTCTTTTTTTATCTGATCCCAGGAGTTCTGTATTTCAATAAACTTCTGCTTTGCTAATTGCTGAAACTCATCAGGAAGCCCCTTTGATGCAACCTTGTCGGGGTGATATTCACTAACAAGCTTTCTGTAGGCTTTTTTGAGTTTTTCATCGCTGTCTGAGGGGCTGCAGCCGAGAACCGAGTAGGCTGCGGCTGAGAAACCGCCGCCTGAAGCCGAATAACGGCTCTCTGAGCTTTGATATCCTCTTCCGGTATACTTTGCCTTGATTCTCGCGTAAACCTCATCCATGAGCCTGAATATATGTACCGCGTCAACTATTAGGGTTTCTTCCTTACTGCTTATTCCGCTGTCTTCCGCGGCAACCCTGACCATTATATCAATCATCAGCTCAAACATCTGAGGCTGAAACCTGAACTCACGGTAAAACTGATTGGCAATTTCATAAAAGGTTTGACTGGAATTAACCGCTGTATCGAAGATCCTGAAGGCACTCTGCTTGGTTGCGGCATCCAGATTAAGATCCTTATCCATGAACTCTTCAACCTTCCTGCGCTCGGCATCCGATACATTGCCGTCAACAGCGGCAAGTTTTGCAAGCATTGAGAACGCACCGACAAAGAAGGTCATCTGGTGGCGCTGATTGCGGTTCATTCGGCCGCCGTACATAGTTGAAAAGCGGTCACCGCCCTGAAAAGGATTATCTTCAAAGGCGCTATCGTCAAAGTTCACCCTTCGGCCGGAAAGGATTCCTCCAAAAGCAGCCCCGGCAATGGCCCCGAGGGGGCCTCCAAGAAATAGTCCTATAGTTCCGCCTATCATGGCGCCTAAACAGCTCATAATTGTACCGCCGTATTATTAAAGTTTATCTATCAGCATCGAACACTTGCCCGAAGGAATGGGCAGGGTTTTTTTCTTATGTTCATCAAGAATGTTTATTGTGAAATAATAAAGTTTTTCGGATTCAAGCCGTATTTCCCAGCCCCTGCCGCTCTTATTTGAAAGGATTGTTATAAGGTTGCGTTTTAGGGACAGATTCTCAATACCCATTATCTCAAGAGTGGGCATTATCCAGTCTACAGTCTTACGGGGAAGGCTGATATAAAGTCCCAATACATTTTCTACTATGAGCGTAACGGTAGCAATTGATGTATACGCAAGAAATACCGGTTTTGGAAAATTGGTCAGCTCGGAGCTTTCCGCAGGACCGTCTGAATTGGCCTTATATGCCTCATAAATATTGCCCTTCTTGTTTCCCTCGGGATGAAGAGTATCAAGCATGAAATACATAAGCCTTATTGAGCATTCACGCGCAAGCTCGTATCTGGCATATTTCTCAAGTCCCTTTACCACCATAAATGTAAAAGGCGGGTATACAGAGCCTTTACAACCGTTTCCGTCCTCTGAAAACTCAGGTTCTGAAACAGCCAGGGTCGGAAAGGGGTTATCGGTTCCGAATGTTTCGGGATTCTTAAGATGCTCAACAAGAGTGTTTGCCCGGTCTTCGTTAGGAATTTCGGCCAGAAGGGTCCAGAACGAGCCAATAGTCTTTACCTTAAGCTGCTGCTCATCCTTGTCAAGATCATAGTAAATACCGTCTTCATCATTCCACATCTTTGAAGAAATACGGGTTTTTAAAGAAAAATACTTCCGCTTATATTTGAAGCTCATCTCCTTGTCATTAAGGATGTCGCCTATCTCTGACATATAGAGTGCGTTGACAGCCTGCTGAGCATTAAAGTCAACTGAATAGAAAACATTCTTCCTGGGGGTATTCGGCATCATAAGGGCAGACAGAGGTACAGAATAAAGACCGTTTTCATGCTTGAAGGTCTTTTCAACCCATTGGAAGTATTTTTCAAGATACTCAACAACCTCTTTCAGGCGCTTCTTATTTCCCTCTTTATGGTAGAGGTTGTATTCTGCCCACGAAAAAAGAGGCGGCTGAATACCTTCGGGGTTATCAGCATCAGGATGATGTTTGCCGTCAGACTCGTGGTATACTCCCCTAATGGCACCGTTTTCTTCCTGCTTACTGTAAAAGAGATCCAAAGAGGGGCATGATTGAAACTGCCCATTACTGTACACAAGAAAAAAGGTCGCGAGTATTGATTCAAACTGATTTACAGTTTCATTTTCAGGATAATTAAAATATGATTTTGGGAAATTATTCTTTTTATTTCCAATTTTCCATGAATCCTGAAGCCAAGCCCAGGTTTTTTCATAAAGGTCTACAAAATCCTGATCGTAGAAGTGAACAGCCGGAAAACCTTTTTTTACCAATATTAAAACCTCTTTTGTGTAATTAAAATATTACATGATTAACATTATTTATATACAGGGTATAAGATGATATATCTATTATAATGTAATAATAAGGATACTACAAGTCAAATAAGAAAAAATGAGAAGCGGATAGAATTTTTTATAATTCTATGTAAAAATAAAATTCATGTCAATTGGTAAATTATGGAAGATATAGAATAAAAATGCGGGACAAAACTCTTTTTCGTGAACTATTTAATATTGCAGCCCCTGTAGCCCTTCATAATCTGGTTATATCTTCACTTTCTTTTGTAGATACACTGATGATAGGTCAGCTTGGCGGGGTTGAGATTGCTGCTGTAGGAATAGGCAACCAGCTTTTTTTCCTCTATACCCTGCTTATGTTCGGTATAGGAAGTGCCTGCGGGGTTTTTGTTTCGCAATTTTGGGGAAAAAAAGACTTTCCAAGTATAAAAAAGACCTCAGGCCTTAGTATTGTTCTTGGACTCATCGGAGCAGCACCCTTTGCAGTTTTTTCATTTTTAATTCCAAAACAGCTGGTTGGTATCTTTTCGACAGATCCTGATGTTATAAGGCTTGGCGCAGAATACCTAAGGGTTATATCTATAAGCTATCTTTTTTGCGCTGTTTCAATGTCGATGGCCCATGTTCAGCGAAGCCTTGAGCGCGCGGGCCTTCCGTTTATAGTCTCCTGCGCAGCCCTCGGAATCAATACCATTCTGAACTATCTTTTCATATTCGGCAAAGCGGGCTTTCCTGCATGGGGTGTTCAGGGGGTGGCTCTTGCAACAACAATATCCAGATTCATTGAATGTGTACTGATACTGATCCTGATTTACTTTGGAAAAGACAACCCGGCGGCAGGCAGCTTTTCTGAAATGACAGCCTTTACAAGGGCTTTTCTAAGCCGTTTTATGAAGACTGCGGCCCCGGTAATATTAAATGAATTCTTTTGGGCGCTTGGAATGACCGTTTTCAAGATCGTCTACGGCAGGATGGGAACATCAGCCTTGGCTGCCGTAAACATTGCCGAAGCGGTAATGAACCTGATGTTTGTTGTACTTTTAGGATCTGCCGCCGGAGCCTCCGTCTTGACAGGCAAAAAGATTGGAGAGGGAAAGCCTGATGAAGCCCGTATCAACGGTAAAAAATTTATAAGGCTGGCAATTATTGAAGCTCTCATAATAGCAGCAATCTGTTCCGCCTTCAGCGGGCTGCTGCCGGAGGGATTCAATGTTGATGACGATATAAAACACAACACAACCCTGATAATTTTGGTATTCTCGGCCTTTTTTCCGTTTAAATCGTTTAACCTTCATACAATTGTAGGGATTTTTAGGGGCGGCGGAGACACCCTCTATGCGGCAGTCATAGAGGTCTCAAATGTCTGGTTTGTAGGCGTTGTTATAGCCTTCATTACAGGAATATGGCTTGGCTGGCCGATTTATGTAGTATACGGATGTATAAGCATTGAAGAGGTTGTTAAGTCAATTATCTGTACCAAAAGGCTTAAATCAGGAAAATGGGTACACGATTTAACCTGAAATTCTTGCTTTGAATTTAAATGAAACCTTTTTTATGGATGGGCAACAGTATGAAATTTTCAAAATTTGGTGAGAGATTTATAAATGATACCGGTATAAAAGATCTGATGGACGATCTGGGGATTTATGCCGGACGGGATGGTGTCTGCATGCTGGGAGGAGGTAATCCGGCCATGATTCCCGAGGTAAACGATGTCTGGCGAAGGCGAATGCTGGAGCTTCTTGATAACAATGACGACTTTCAGAAAATGCTTGGCCTTTATGGAACCCCAATAGGAAATACAGCATTCTTTGACGCGCTTGCCGAAATGCTTAACCGTGAATACGGCTGGCCAGTCACAGGAAAAAATATTGCTGTAATAAGCGGCAGCCAAAGCGTTTGTTTTCATTTATACAATATGTTTTCAGGAGAGATGACCGACGGAAGCCTCGGACGGATTCTGCTTCCATTAATGCCTGAATACATCGGCTATGCTGATCAGACAATAGATCCCTCATCGTTTATTTCATACCTGCCGGGAATCAATGAGTATGCGCCTGGAATGTTTAAGTATCAGGTTGATTTTGACGCGATTGATATGGCCGGTGTAAGTGCAATAGCCGCATCACGCCCGACAAATCCGACAGGGAATGTTCTTACGGATCAAGAAGTAATGAGGCTGAATGAGCTTGCCGGCAGATATGGTGTTCCGCTGATTCTTGACAACGCATACGGACTTCCGTTTCCGGGAATAATCTTTGAGGATGTAAAACCGCTCTGGACACCGAATATCGTTCTCAGCATGAGCCTTTCAAAGATCGGGCTGCCGGCAACCAGAACAGGGATAGTAGTTGCTAACGAAGAAATAATAAAAGCCCTTTCTGCCGTCTGTGCCGTTTCAAGCCTTGCCCCCTCCGGAATCGGTCAGGATATTGTACTTCCAATGCTGAAGGATAACAGCCTTATTGCAATCAGCCGTAATATAGTGAGACCCTTTTACCAAACTAAATCTGAACAGACAATAAAGACCGTTAGAGAGATTTTCGGAAGCCGCTTTGAATATTCAATTCATAAGAGCGAGGGTGCTATCTTTCTCTGGATATGGTTCAAAGAACTTGAATCAGGCTCGATAGATCTTTACAACCGGCTTAAAAAGCGCGGGGTAATCATTGTTCCGGGAGAGTACTTCTTTTTCGGTCTTCCTGAAACCGATATTGACTGGAAACACCGGCACCAGTGCATAAGGATCAACTACTCCCAGGATATTAAAGAGGTCAGGCGAGGGCTTGAAATAATTGCCGAAGAGGCCGAAAAGGGCTGAACACCGGCAGTAAACCCGCTTAGCCGTCAAAACATCCGGAAAAAGCTGATATTAAAAAGCTGATCGAAAAGTGTTAGTCTGAAAAATACTCCTCAAGGCAGAAATCCTTTGAATAAATCTCTGCGGCCAATTCGGGGCCTACCCAGCGAAGATGCCAAGGTTCATAAGAGTAGCCGGTAATATGCTCTTTATCTCTGGGATAGCGGATAATAAATCCGAAGCGGTGGGCGTTTTTTTCAACCCAAATACCCTCAGCTGTTTCTCCGAATTCCTGAACAAGCTGATAATTGACTACAGGACTGCTTATGTCCATAGCAAGCCCGCTCTGATGCTCACTTGTACCGGGCCTTGCGCTGATGCGGCTTGCCTCTTTTTCTCCGTATACGCGTACGTTTGCATCATAGAGCATCACCTGCGTCCGGTATGATCTATAGCCGCTTCGAGCCAGCAGTTCAAAGCCTTCTTCAGCTTCGGCCGCGGCAAACATTGCAGAAAGAGCCTCTGACGCGGCCCGCCTCAGATGATTTACCTCTTCCGCCTTCAGAATAGTTGGTACATCAACTCTGACCAGATCAGGAGGTATGTAGCCGGCGGGCAGGCGGCGCTGCTTGTTTACGAAGGCATCGTACGCGGCCGGGTCGGTAACAACCCCGTCGGGACCGATCCGGGCGGCGGGGTCTTTTTTAACACGAAGTGAGCTTTCCGCGCTGAGGCCGCCCCAGCTTGCGGTTATGGCTGTTGACGCGCCCGATAGAAGATCATCCTCTGCAAGAACAATTAGCTCAGCACTTATTCCGGCCTTTGAGACCTGTTTATCTGTAGACAGAACACGGAACGCCGGGTTTGAAAGCTCTACTGACAGTTCGGATTGTCCAAAGGCTTTGAGAGCAGATCTATCCGGTATTATTTCTGATTGTGCTTCTGACGAGCCTTCTTCAATATCGGAAAAGACTGCCTGCAGTTTGAGACGGACAGTAGTGCCGGGGCAGAGGATTGAATCAGACTTTGAAAATTGAAGTGATGCCGTTTTTTCATCTGTGCACGAACAGAACATAAGCAGTATCAGTAAAATAGCTGTAGTTGAAATTAGTTTTATAGGTGTTTTCATTATTTTATTCCTTTGATTTTATTTCTCTGATGTTATTTCATTTAAAGTATCAGCAGATATAGTCTTGAAAGCAGGAATCCGGCAGCCGCAACCACAATTGCCGGCTTTAGAATTCCGAGAAGGCTTTTTCCAAGCTTTACACTGAAGTATTCATTTGAGACAAGCAGACATACATGAACAGGAGAAAGCAGCTGCCCTACATGGCCGATAGAGTATGCAAGTACTGTTGTTGACATCAGAAGAGAAAAACTTGGATCAGGGCCAATCAGGCTTATGATTATCGGAAAGGCAGCGCCTACCGTTCCTATTGCGATACCGGTTGAAATACCGCACACAAGCGGTATAAGCATAATCAGAAGATATGTTGAAATTCCCGCGGCTGAAAGCTCGGAGCGCAGAACCTCCATCAGCAGGCTTCCGTCAGGAAGACGGCCTTCAATAAAGGCGCCGTATATCCTAATCAATGCAACAAGAATAACCATGTTAACACCGCGCCTTGAGCCAAGGATCTTTTTCCATACGCCGCCGCCCAGGGGCCTTATTATCTGTAGATAGATTATCGAAAATATTATACCAATCAGAATGGGTATATAACGGGAGACTTCACTTACACCGGGTAACAGCAGACCTGTTACTATATATACGGCAATAATTATAATAATCGGTGAGACAAGAAATAAGAACTCAAGAGCAGATCCCCGGTGGAGGCTTTCCTTACCGGAATTAGTGCTGAAATTTGCCTTTCTCAGAAGGAAAAACCATGCCCCGGCTACCGAAAAAATAGTTACCGGAAACATGAACAGCATAAAAACCGGAACCGGCAGCCCTGTTATCTCTATCGCAAGAAGAACTCCGGGATAAAGCGGCCAGAAATACTCCCATATATGCCTGAACCAGTAATTAATTCGTGTTTTAAGATCGGGGTCAAGCTGGTTTTCAGGATCACAGCTCTCCACCAGAGGGGCAGAAAAAACAGCACCTCCCGGCATAGGCAGCAGACCTATAACAGCAGGAAGAATTGCCATTGATTTTGTTTTTGAAAACCTGTTTGTGATATTTATTACAAGGCTGTCCATTATGCCTGATTCTTTCATCTGTACTGATAAAATGATGATCATAAACACAACAACAAGTAAAAAAACATTATCTATATTGGAAAACCTCATCCAGGCAATTGAAACAGAATCAGCCGGACTATGGCCGGACCAGAAAGACAGAATAAGTATACCTGCAAGAACTCCCAGAATCTGGCTGGATATGAGCTTGTTAAGAATAATTATTGCAGCCAGAGACATAAGAATCTTCAGAATAACCGGTGCGGATAAAAGCATCTCAATCATGTAAAAAATGTAACAGGAGAGAGTAATTTCATCAATAGAGAAATCAATATAGAAGATCAATGTGTTGAGTTAGCAGGATTTATGCTTTACAATGGAGAGCGGAGGAAAAAATGAGTTTACATATTGGTGGAGAAAAAGGGGCTATTGCCGAAACGGTTCTTATGCCCGGAGATCCGCTTAGAGCAAAATATGCCGCGGAAAAGTTTCTTGAGGGTGCCGAATGTTATACCAAAATCAGGGGCATGTACGGTTTTACCGGAACTTATAAGGGTAAACGGATTTCCATCCAGGGTTCAGGAATGGGACAGCCCTCAATGGGTATCTACGCCACCGAGCTTATGGATTTTTTCGGTGTCAAAACAATAATGAGAATCGGTTCATGCGGCTCTATTCAGCCTGAGATTGAACTTCGTGATATCGTGCTGGGCATGTCTGTATCTACTAACGGTGCCAACAACCGCAGCATCTTCAAGGGAATGGATTATGCTCCCTGTGCTGACGCGGATCTTTTTTTGACTGCTGTCAAAAAGGCCAAAGAGATGAACCTCACTGTACATCCCGGAAATCTTCTGTCATCCGACACCTTTTATGATGAAGACCCTGATATCTGGAAGCTTTGGGCAAAATTCGGAGTCCTTGCAATAGAGATGGAGGCATCAATGCTGTACACCATTGCCGCAAAAAAGGGTGTTAAGGCCCTGGCAATATGTACCGTAAGCGACAGCATTGTAAATCAACAATTACTGTCGGCGGAAGAAAGAGAGAAATCCTTTGATGAAATGATCTTGCTTGGTCTCGAAACAGCTTTGGAGATGGGCTGATTCTGTTGAATGTAGAAGGCGAGCTGCAAAAGGCAGAAAACGCGTTTAAAGACAATAAAAAACTCATTGAAAAGCTTAAACGGTGGAAGAGGAAGGATCTTGATGCGCTTTTTCTTGAAGCACATGAGCTCTGCTTTTCCGATATAGACTGCGGTGAATGCGGTAATTGCTGTAAGGCCCTCGGGCCCAAACTCAACAACAGGGATATTGACAGAATAGGTAAATACATAAATATGAGGGCGGGAAAGGTCAGAAAGAACTATCTTGATGTTGATGAAGATAATGATTTTGTATTTCAGAAAATGCCCTGCCCCTTTCTTGAAGAAGACAATTTCTGTTCAATATATGAGGCAAGGCCAAGGGCCTGTGAAGAATACCCCCATACCGACTACCCTAATATGCAGAAGAGACTGAATCTGACTCTGAAAAACAGCCTTATCTGTCCCGGTGTATACCGAATTCTTAATACGATCCGCCCCAAGGTAATGGGTTAATTTTTGAAAGCTGAGACAAGAAAAAAAAAGATAAAACGTGCCTCATGGCTGGGAATAACAGGTAACGGCCTTCTTTCGGCAGTAAAGATCTGGATTGGCTCCATAGCAGGAAGTTCTGCCCTCATTGGGGCAGGGCTTGATGATGCAACCGACATTGCGGGATCTTTTGTTACTCTTATTGCTGCCGAAATTGCCGACAGACCTCCTGATCAGGAACATCCATACGGTCACGGGCGGGCTGAAACCATTGCGGCAAGACTTTTATCAGTGCTGATAATTATGGCCGGCGCCCAGCTTCTTGTAATAACAATTGGTAAAATAGTTAGAGGAGAAGAGTCTGTTGTTCCCGATATAATTGCTGTTTATGTTTCAATAGCTGCCATTGCGGCCAAGATTGTTTTATTTGTTTACAAGCTTAGAGTCGGGCGCGAGGTAAACAGCCAGATGGTTACCGCCGATGCAATGAATATGCGTGCCGATATTGTTTTGACAGTCTCAGTTTTAATCGGCCTGCTTGCGTCCCTGCTTACCGGCATCCCAATAATTGACAGAATAATGACTGTCGCGGTCGGACTATGGATACTTAAAAATGGAATAAGCCTTTTTATGGAATCAAACGATGAGGTGATGGAGGGTTTAAAAAATACCGATATCTACAAGAAGGTTTTTAATGCCCTTCTTGAGGTTGAGGGGATAAGCAAACCCCACCGCGTCAGAATAAGAAAGATAAATACCATGTTTGTGGTTGATCTTGATATTGAGGTTGACGGTAATCTGACTGTTTATCAGGGGCATGAACTTGCTAAAAAGGCGGAAGAGGTTCTCAGAAAAAATATCGATTCCCTCTATGATGTGGTTATACACATCGAGCCTGAGGGCAATTTTGAGGCTGATGAACCCTATGGTTTGACAGAGGAAAGCCTCGATTAGTATACTTAAATATAACAGGAGTAAATTATGATAGAAGCCCTTAAGAAAAATTCCAAAATGGAAAAAAGAAAAGGACCTGTTCTTCTTATAATAATGGATGGTGTTGGATACGGAAAATATGAAGAGGGTGACGGTTTTAAAGCAGCCCTGACTGAAAACCTTGATTCATTAATGTCAGAGCATCCAACCGTTAAACTGAAAGCACATGGAACAGCCGTAGGTTTGCCCTCAGATGGTGATATGGGTAATTCCGAGGTTGGACATAACGCAATCGGATGCGGCCGTGTATTCGCTCAGGGAGCAAAGCTTGTGTCAGCTTCAATTGACAGCGGCGAAATGTTTAAGGGCGGCACATGGAAAAAGTTATCTGAAAACTGCAGTAAAAATAATACAACAATGCATTTTATCGGACTTTTGTCTGACGGAAATGTTCATTCACATATAGATCATCTTAAAAAAATGATCGAACAGGCAAAGTTCGACGGGGTAAAAACCGTAAGGATCCATGCCCTTCTTGACGGCCGGGATGTTGGTGAAAGCTCGGCTCTTGACTACTTTGATCCATTTGAAGATTTTTGCAGCCAGCTCAGCACAGACGGTTTTTCAGCAAGGATAGCAAGCGGCGGCGGCCGGATGGTAATTACAATGGATCGCTACGGAGCAAACTGGAATATGGTTAAGATGGGCTGGGAAACCCATGTTCTTGGAGAGGGCCGAAGCTTTTCAAACCCTCATGAGGCAATTGCAACACTCAGAGAAGAAACCGGCGCAATAGATCAGGATCTTCCCGCATTTGTAATTGCTGAAGACGGCAAACCGGTAGGCACCATTGAAGACGGCGATTCGGTTGTGTTCTTTAACTTCAGAGGAGACAGAGCCCTTGAAATTACATCCGCATTTGAATCAGGTGATGATTTTAATAAATTCGACCGAAGGCGTGTACCCAAGGTTGAATATGCCGGTATCATGGAATATGACGGTGATCTGCATATCCCGGCCCAGTATCTTGTTTCGCCCCCGGCAATCGACCGGACAATGGGCGAATATCTGGCCGCAAGCGGTGTAAAATCATTTGCAATCAGTGAAACCCAGAAGTACGGCCATGTTACCTATTTCTTTAACGGAAACAAGCTTGGAAAATTTGATGAGAAGCTTGAAACATTTGAAGAAATTCTCTCAGATGTTATTCCGTTTGAACAGCGGCCATGGATGAAGTGTGCCGAGATCACCGACAGGGTTCTGGATGTAATTGAAGGCGGTGAATATGATTTTATCAGAATGAATTTCCCAAACGGAGATATGGTTGGCCATACCGGTAATTTTGAAGCAGTCGTATGCTCCATGGAGGCCCTTGATCTCTGTATAGGCCGGATCCGTGATGCAGTAAGAGCCGCCGGCGGGGTAATGATCATTTCCGCTGATCACGGAAATTCAGATGATATGTATGAACATGATAAAAAAACAGGTGAGGTTAAGAGAAATGAAAATGGCAGCCCTAAGGCAAAAACATCACATTCTCTAAACCCTGTTCCATGTATTGTTTTCGATCCGGAAGGCCGGGGAGAATATAAAACACAACTAAAAGAGGGATTGGGAATAAGTTCTCTAGCAGCTACTGTCATGGAATTCCTGGGGTTTGAAGCCCCCGGAGACTATGATCCGTCTGTTCTTGATTATAAATAAACTAAGGATTTTAACATGAATATTGTAAAAGATTTTAAACCGGAGGCATTCTGGAAACATTTTTATAATCTGACAAGGATACCTCGTGAATCAGGAAATGAGGCCGGTGTCAGAGCATACGCTGTTGAATTTGCAAAGGAGCATGGGCTTGAATACAGGGTAGATAAAATAGGAAACGTTATTATCAAACGCCCCGCATCAGCAGGAAAAGATAGCTCACCCTCTGTTGTTCTTCAGGGACATATGGATATGGTTTGTGAGAAAAACCGAGATAAGGTTCACGACTTTGCAAAGGATCCGATTGAGCTTGTTATTGAAGACGGCTGGCTTAAGGCTGACGGAACAACCCTCGGCGCCGACAACGGTGTTGCTGTGGCGGCCGGCCTTGCCGTGCTTGAGTCTGAAGAAGAATTCGGCCCTATTGAGGTTTTGCTTACAGTAGATGAAGAAACCGGTCTTACCGGCGCGATGGAGCTTGAACCCGAAAATATTGATTCAAGGATCTTGATAAACCTTGATTCGGAAGAGGATGGGGTAATATATGTCGGCTGTGCGGGCGGAAAAACTACCGAGGGCTATATTCCGGTTGATTTTGAAACCGCGCCGGAGGGTTTTTCTCCCTATAGAATAGAGCTTAAGGGCCTTAAGGGAGGTCATTCAGGCGGAGAGATCCATATTGGTCTTGGAAACTCCATCAAGCTCGGCTGCCGGTTTCTATGGAATACGGTAGAAAAATTCGGCGCCAGGATTTCGTATCTTGAAGGCGGCGGAAAGCATAACGCGATTCCGCGCGAATTCTTTGCAACAGTATTTGTAAAGGATTCAGACGCAAAGGCTTTTTTGGATTATGCTGAGGAATACGCAAGAATAATTAAATACGAAAACAGCATAATAGAACCCAATTTATCATTCAATGTTAAGCCGGCTGAAAAAACCGGGCCTGAAGCGGCAGAGGTATACAGCGAAGATTCAGCGCAGCGTATCCTTGATATGATATATGCCATACCCCACGGTGTAATAAAGATGAGTAAGGTTATAGATGATCTTGTTGAAACATCAACAAATCTTGCAATGGTTGAGCTTCTGCGTGAAGGTAAGGGCATAGAGGGTTCAAATTCAACAGGAAAAACAGAGTTCTACGTCTTAACCTGCCAGCGTTCTTCGGAAAAAACAGAATGCGATGATCTTGCAGATTCAGTCAGGGCCTGTATAAGGGCTGCCGGCGGGCGTCACCATTTTAAGGATGAGTATCCGGGATGGGCTCCCGACCCTGATTCAAAAATACGGAAAATTACTGAAGAGGCCTATGAAAAAGAGTTTAATTCCAAGCCTGAGATTAAGGCGATTCACGCGGGGCTGGAATGCGGTGTCATTGGAGAGAAATTCGATAATATAGATATGATCTCATTCGGACCGGAACTTGCGGACGTTCATACTCCCGGTGAAAAAATGTATATAAAATCTGTTGAAAAAACATGGAAATTCCTGCTTGCAGTTCTTAAAATGATATAAAGGGGGCAGCATGAAGCATTCAGGAGTTTTAAAGGTTCTTGCAGATACAACATTCCCGGTGGAGAAACTGGTTATTCATCCGAATACAGGTTTTGATCTTGGGTTTATGCAGGTTAAATACGTTGTAAAGTTATGTATTAATACGGATATTGAAGATTTTAAAAATCAAAAATCCGGAATCTTCGGAGACGCCGATCTCCACCTTTTGAATGAATGCGGCGCCGAAACTCTTGAAATGAGCCAAAAGCTATGGTCAAAACTAGGGGAACCTGACCGCTGCCTTTTATTTCATGATCCCGATACAAACAGGCTTTTTATAGCCGCTAAATAGTCTTCAAGCTAAATTACAGAGCCTCTTTCAAAAGACGGTTACTTTTGAAAGAGGCTCCATTATTAGAAAATAGTAATTCTTAAAGACTCTTTATCTCTTTAACAAGAGCCTTTGCCTGGGCAACGGCCTGTGCTGTTGTTTCGTCATCCGCGCGGCCCTGCCACTCCACCGGTTCAAGACAATCCCATTTAAGATCTGCTGTCAGCTCCTGAAACTGTTTCTGGGCGCCTCCGGACCAGCCGAAAGAACCAAAGCGGAAGATCTTCCTGAACTTTACATGGCTTCGGTCAAAGATATCAAGAACATGGGCCATCGGCGGAAACATTCTGTACTCGTAGGTAGGCATACCGAAAATCAGACCGGCTGATTTCCATGCGTCTGAAAGGGCAAACGATACGTGCTCTTGCGGAACACGGTGAACATTGATTTTCATACCCTCTTCCTCTACAGCCTCAATTACCTTCTTAACAACCTTTTCGGTATTTCCGTACATACTGGACCATATCAGGGTAATCTCTTTTTCTGCCGGACCGTTATGGTAAGAGGCCAGCTTACGGTAGGCTTCTATAACCTTTGCGGGATCCTTACGCCAAATTACTCCATGTGACGGGGCAATTACCTTTACATCCAGGCCGGAAAGCTTATCAATGGCCTTTAAAACAAAGCTTGAGAATGTAGAAACGATATTTGCGTAATACCTCAGCATCTCGTCCTCAAAAAAGGCTTCCTCTTCCGGGGTAAGCTGATCATCGAAAACGTGATCTACAACCTGTCCGTATGAACCGAATGCGTCACAGGAAAAGAGAACTCCGGTTGAGGCCTCAAATGTAACCATAGTTTCAGGCCAGTGAACATTGGGCGCATCCACAAAGTTCAGAACCTTTCCACCGCCCAGATCAAGGCTGTCTCCGGTAGAAACCGCTTCTACGCCCTCTTCAATCTTATAAAAAGCCTTGAGAAGCGGAACTGATTTCTTTGAACAGTATATCTTTAGATCCGGATTGTTTTCCTTCATTTCTGTAAGCCAGCCTGTATGATCCGGCTCCATATGGTTTAAAACAAGGTAATCAATTTTTTCAAGCGGAGTTACCGCGTCTGCCAGCTGCTGGTTTACCTGGTCGAGGGCGTCATCCCAATCCTTTACCATATCAATAAGGGCTGTTTTTTCTCCCTTAACAAGATATGAATTTATTGAAACACCCTCGGGAATCGGCCAGATACCTTCAAAAAGTTCTCTGCTTCCTATATTGGCTGCTATTCGATAGACTTTGTCTGCAATTTCGATTGCTTTCATTTTTTATCTCCCTTTATATTTACTTTGATCATTATTTAAAATAATCAACTCCGTTCTTAATAATATCAAGACCGAAACCCCGTTCTATTTTTTTTCTTGACCACAGCGGATGGTTTTCAGGATGAATAAATGCCTCCGGATGCGGCATAAGTCCGAGAATACGACCGGTTTTATTGCTTATACCGGCTATATCAGCGGTAGAACCATTGGGATTATTCCCTGAGTATTTTAACACATCAAGATTGTTTTCAGTGATAAAATTAAGGATTTTATCATCAGCAGTGATAAACCGCCCTTCACCGTGGCGTATCGGCAGTTCAATCGATTCAATTCCTTTAAGCCAGACAGAATTTGACTCCGGTTTTACAGTAAGTTTTACCCAGTCATCGATGAACCTTCCGCCTTCATTATGAACAAGTGTAACCTCAGGTTTCCAGCTTCCTTCAATATTCGGCAGAACCCCCATTTTGACCAGAACCTGAAAGCCGTTGCAGATTCCGATGATGAGTTTTCCGCCGTCAATAAATTTCTGAAGGCTGTCTCTTAGATTTTTTTTGAATAGATGGGCAAATACAAGCCCTGAACCAAGGTGATCGCCGAACGAAAAACCTCCCGGAAAACCAAGTATCTGAAAATTATACAGTTGTTCAGGTTTTTCTATTAAATCACTAATATGAAGGGCTTCAACCTCTGAGCCGGCCATTTTAAAAGCATTTGCGAGGTCTCTGTCAGAATTAATTCCATAGCCTGTAATAATGCATGTCTTTACACTCATTCCTAACCCCTCACCTATTTAAAGCTCTTCCAGGCTTTTTCAATACTTATCAAGTCTGTCTTAAGACAAATCCGTCCATTCTGTGTAAAACTCAGATCTGCATTGCCGGAGCTTCCGGGAGCCGTTACGGAACCTGCCTTCTTTGTCTTTGTACCTGCAAGAAGTTTTTCAAACCGTTCTCTGTCATCTGCCGCTACACTTACGATGAAGCGTGACGGGGTTTCACTAAACAAAAGCCTTGCCGCTTCATGGTTTTTTGAATCTGAGGCTATTTCATCAAGGCATATCTCGGCACCAAGCCTTCCGCCAAGGGCTGATTCTGCAGCCGCGGCCGCAAGCCCTCCGTCAGAAAGATCATGACAGGATTTTACAATCCCCTCCGTCATTGCCCTATGCAGCTTACGGTATAATTCAAGAGCCTCAGCGGTTTTAACCGAGGGGCAGTTTCCCAAATGAAAGTCTTCAGTGCCGGCTTCCGCTGCAGCAATCTTCTCGTAAAAGCTTCCGCCCATCTCGCCGCGGGTTTCTCCTAAAATATAGATTAGATCGCCGGCATCTTTGAAGTCTGACGTGACTGATTTTTTCACATCCCGGATTATACCCATCTGTGATATAAGCAGGGTCGGCCGAACGGGTATCTTTTTTCCGCCGATCCGGGATTCATTCTTCATTGAATCCTTACCCGAAATAAGCGGAATTCCGTATGCGGTGCATGTGTCTTTAAGCCCCTTGCAGGCGCGCACAAGCTGTGCCATGCGGTATTTACCGTCGGGGTTTTCAGGCCCATGCACCGGATCGGGCCAGCAGAAGTTATCCAGTGCCGAGGTCAGCTCCGGGTCGCCCCCTACAGCAATATGGGCCCTGTAGGCTTCATCAACCCCGCAGGCGGCCATATCATAGGCGTCTACGTCACCAATACGGGGGCAGACTCCGTGCGTGACAGTGAGTCCTCTGACGGATTCATTCACCGGACGCAGGACAGCTCCGTCTGAGGGGGCATCTCTGTTGACACCGATAAAGGGCTTCATCACAGACTGCGCAAGGACCTCATGGTCGTACTGCCTTATCAGCGACTCTTTTGAGGCAATATTCGGCTCGGCGAGGAGTTTAAGCAGCATTTCCGTGTTTGATTCGGATCCGAAAAGCGGGGTTGTTGCTGTCCGTATCTTTTTCCATTCGGCCTCAAGCTTCATTTTTGGAAGCCCATTATGCAGAAAATCAAGCTCTAAGAGGCCTACAGGCTTGCCGTTATAACGAAGATCGATATTTCCGTCATCGGTGAACTCTCCAACCTCAACAGCCTCAACGCCCCTGGATGCGGCAAGGCGGATGAACTCTTCAAGGGTATCTTCAGCTATTGCAAGGCTCATCCGCTCCTGGCTTTCAGAAACAAGGATCTCCCAAGGGGCCAGACCGCTGTATTTCAGCGGACATTTATCCAGATCTATTCTTATTCCATTGGAGAATTCGGCCATTTCACCGAGTGAGGAAGAAAGGCCTCCGGCACCGTTATCGGTAAGGCCGGCGTAAAGGCCCCTGTCGCGGGCTTCTATCAGAAAATCTGAAAGCTTTTTCTGGGTTATGGGGTCACCTATCTGAACCGCCGATGATGGAGACTCCTCATCAAGCGCAAGTGATGAGAATGTTGCGCCGTGAATGCCGTCTTTACCAATCCGGCCGCCGAGCATAACGGCCTTATGGCCCGGCTCAATATGCTTAATCCATGAGCCCTCACCATTAATTTCGGCAGGCAGAATTCCTCCGGTTCCGCAGAAGACAAGGGGTTTGCCTGTGTAGCTTTCATCAAATAAAAAACCGCCGGCAGCAACGGGTATGCCGGACTGGTTGCCGCCGTCCACAATCCCCTTATGGACACCGTTCATAATCTGCCTTGGATGCAGAAGTCCTTCAGGTATTTCTTCTTCGGGTGAATTAACATCTCCAAAACATAGGTAGTTTGTATTAAATATCGGCCTTGCGCCTTTGCCGGTTCCAAGTATATCGCGGTTTACACCTACTATTCCGGTAATGGCTCCGCCGTAGGGATCAAGGGCAGAAGGAGAGTTATGGGTTTCAACCTTGAAACAGACAAGGTGTTGATCATCAAAAACAATCACCCCTGAATTATCGTGAAATACTGATCGAAGATAGTCTTTTTCCTTTGAAACCAGATCGGTTGTATCCCGGATATATTCCTTGAACAGGGATTTTATTTCCTCAGTTTTGCCTGTATCCAGATCTCTGTATTCAACAGCGGCATTTAGAATTTTATGCTTGCAGTGCTCTGACCAGGTTTGGGCGATCATCTCGATCTCGGTATCAGTTGCCTCAGCCTGTAAGCCTGCTTTTTTACGGGATTCAATAACATCACGTCTTGAGTAATAGGATTTTACAGCTTCCATCTCCTCAAGGGTTAGAGCCAAAAGGCGCTGTCTTGAAAAATCGGTAAGCTCTTCGCCCTTCATCGCGGTAATATCAAAAGTTTTTATCTCAATACTGCTTTCAGCAACCTTTGATGGATAGATATCAGGAAAACGTTTTCCTTCATTCCATTCTTCCTCTGAAATAATAACAGCACGCTCTATCAGCGGGTTATATAGATGGTTATTGAGTTTTTCCATTTCAGTACTGCTTAATGTTCCGCAGTTTATCATTAGCTGACGGGCTGTTTGTACTATTGTGCTCCGTGGAAGGTTCTTGCCTGCAGCAGACTCTATTGCTGTACGGGCTGTTATTGCGGTTGGATCTGTAACACCTGCCTTATATGAGATCTCAAACAGATAACTCCATCCGCCTTTTTGTAATTCTGCTGCGGGATGATTAAAGGTAACACTTTGAGCAACCGGATCGGAAAAAACCTCTTCAGCTGCGGTATTATCGAGACCTTTATAATCTGTTATGTATATATCCACTATAAAGATATTCTCTATTGAAGCGGAAACCTGTGCGCGCAGACTCTTGACCAGGTTTTGGCACCTGCTGTCAAGTTCAGGATGCTTGAAAAAAACTTCTATTCTCATAATTACGGCTTAATCCTACATTAAAAAATTTATATTTTCAATCTGTTTTAACAGTATCAGTCATAGGCAGTATATAAATGTTTAGTGCTTGGTTTTCAAAAGTAACAACCTTTTGAAACAACCCCTCTGGATTAATAAATGATTTTTAATTAAGCTTGTGAAGTGGTGACGAAGTGAAACAGCTTTTTATTGACGGATCCGTAGTTTGTAATCTTGAAAGCTCTGAGAAATATTCAGCAATCCATGAACTGGTATCAAAAGCAAAAGTATTCCAAAAAATAAAAGATATTGATTCTTTTGAACAGGCTGTAATCGCGAGGGAAAAGAAACTTTCTACCGGTCTGGGCCACGGAGTAGCATTTGCTCATGGCAAGACTGATATAGTCGATTCTCTTTATGTTGCCCTCGGTATTTCACCCGGCGGAATATCATATGATGCCCTTGATAAAAAACCGGTTCACCTTCTTTTTATCGTTGCCAATCCGACGGAAGGACACCAGGAGTATCTTAAGCTTATTTCCATGCTGAGCAGAATTTTAAGGAACAATGAGTTTAGAGAAACGATCCTCAAAATGAAGCAGTCTGACAAAATAGAAGCTGTTTTCAGACAGAAAATAAACAGTCATAGTATAAATTGGTAATTTAAAGACACTCTACAGACCGGGAAAGTCGAGTGTTGCGAAGTAGTCTGCCGGGGTTTCAGCACGGCGGATCTGTTCTACGCTTCCGTCTTCCTTTAACAGCAGTTCAGCACTTCGGAGTTTTCCGTTATAGTTGAAGCCCATAGAAAATCCATGCGCGCCCGTATCATGGATAACAAGAATATCTCCCGGCTCAAGCTCAGGCAGCTCACGATCTATTGCAAACTTATCATTATTTTCACAGAGCGAACCGGTTACATCAACAGGGCCTGCCATCTCTTCGTTTTCTTTTCCTATTGGTGTTATATGATGATATGCCCCATAGATTGCCGGCCTCATTAAATTAGCCATTGAAGCATCAAGCCCGATAAAGGTTTTATATGTCTTCTTTCGGTGAATGACCCTTGAAACAAGAAACCCGTAGGGGCCTGTAACCATTCTTCCGGATTCCATCACAATTCTTAGATCAGGCAGGCCGGCATCGGTGATTTTTTCTTCATAAACAGCTCTGATACCCTCTGAAACCTTTTTCAGATCAACCGGAGAGTGCTCAGGGCGGTATGGTATACCTATTCCGCCGCCAAGATTTATGAAGCTGAAGGTTATGCCAAGATCTTTACTTAGATCAGCAACAAGACTTAGAAGGATATCCGCGGTTTCTACGAAATATTCCCAGTTAAGTTCATTCGAAGCAACCATTGTGTGAAGGCCGAATTGCTCCACACCCTTTTCTTTCATCCGCTTATAACCTTCAAAAAGCTGATCCCGCGTAAACCCGTACTTGGCCTCTTCCGGTTTTCCGATAATGGTGTTTCCTTCTTTTAAAGGGCCCGGATTGTATCTGAAACAGATTGCCTTAGGAAGGCCTGCAGCCTTTTCAAGGAAGTCAATATGGCTGATATCATCAAGATTAATGATTACATCAAGCTCCTTTGCTTTAACAAATTCATCCGCGGGAGTATCATTTGATGAAAAAAATATTTCATCTTTACTTAAGCCAACAGCATCGGCAAGCATCAGCTCTGTTAAAGAGGAACAGTCTGCGCCCATCCCTTCTTCTTTAAGAATTTTCAATATATGCGGATTAGGACAGGCCTTTACCGCATAATAGTTTTTAAAGCCTCCGGGAACCCAGTCAAAGGCGTTATAAAGCCTTCTGACATTCTCTCTTATCTCTTTTTCATCATAGATATGAAATGGTGTCGGGTATTTTTCGATGATTTTTTCCAGCTGTTCTTTTGAAAAGGGATGCGTTTTCTGCATTTTGGCTTTTCCTTAATAATTTTCTATAAATATCGTATTGAAGCCATCCTATGTGGTCAATACCTCTGAAGCATTCTTTTTTAAGACAAGAATACCCTCAGGGCCTTTTGCGTGCGCGGCAACAACCCTGCATTTGATTTTAAATAGAAACCATGTAGGCGGCAGCTCTTCTCCTGAAAGGGTTTCATAATTTCCCTGCCCTTTTGAAATAATCAAATCAGATGAATAAAGCTTATTACGAAACATGTCTGAACAGGACGAAATAACCGTGCCGGGGATCGCGGCGCCTGAACTGATTACTTCGGTTATACTGTCAAGCCCAACGTTTTCCGCGTCTTCAACAAGAACATCATTGAGTGCCGGGCCGCCTCTCACAGCAAGGGTTATATTTTTCCCCGGAAATTCAGCAAGGATGGTTTCAATAAAAACCCGGTCAAAAACTATTTCTCCGGCATTATCAGCGAGATAGGTTATGTTATCAACAGATTTCAGATCTTCATAAAAATCATCAAGCCTGAAAAGATCATTGTTGAAATCGCCATTGTTTTTTATGTTATCAAAAAGAGGCTGATCCAGTATTTCAGTAAGGGCTTCTGAAAGGTCAAGATCTGCTCTTGCACCAAAATCTATAAGGTTTCCTGCAATTGCAAGCGCAAGGGCCTCTGAAAATGGGGCATCCGACGAAGAGATCCTCTCTTTCAGCATTGGATACAATGACATTGCCGCATTATTACTTGCAATCTTTATATCCTTATATGGGTCTTCGATTCCTGTTTTTTCAGAAATATAACTGAAAAATGCGGCAGCTGCCTGAGGCGGTGTTACACCGGTACTAATCTCAACTATTTTTTTCCGCATTTGATCAGGCCGGTTTTCCGGATCATTTTCATCTATTCCGCACATTCTGCAGACTTGTGAGAATTGTTTTAGCAGACATTCGGTACATTCCGGTTTGGTTATCATATCAGGCATATTCTAAATTATAAGTCTTACTATTTCAATGTATTTCAGATCTCCCGCTCTTCTTGCCTGAACAGCTCTAATAGTTTAATCTTTATACATGATCATAATTCCTGCAATAGATTTAATAGACGGAAAATGTGTACGGCTTACAAAGGGTGATTACAATACATCAACGGTATACAATGAGGATCCGGTTGAGACTGCAAAGGCATTTGAGAAAGCCGGCGCAAAACGGATCCATATTGTAGATCTGGATGCCGCCCGCGGAGACGGAAACAATAGAAAGGTAATAAAGAAAATATGCAGCCAGGTATCCTGTATTATTGAAACAGGCGGGGGAATAAGAACGGAAGATGATGTCAAAGAGCTTATTGACTGCGGAATAACCCGGATGATTGCAGGGACGGTTTTGGCAAAAGATCCCGAAAAAGTAGCCGGCTGGATTGCAAAATTCGGATCCTTATTTATTGCCGGAATAGACGCATTTAACGGAGAAGTAAAGGTAAGCGGATGGGAAAAATCTTCCGGCCTCAGTGACACTGATCTGGCAAAGGCCTCTGCCGAGATGGGAATAATCAGCATAATCTATACGAATATTGCAAAGGACGGAACCCTCGGAGGCCCCGATCTGGGGAACACCATCCGTATAGCGGAGGATTCGAAGCTTCCGGTAATTCTTTCAGGCGGTATAAGCTCGGAAGACGACATTAAGACTGTGATCAAAAAGGGTATAAACAGCGGAATTACCGGTATAATTACCGGAAAGGCTGTCTACGAGGGCAGAATTAACCTTGATTCGGTTATAGCCGGTTACTGCAGCGGCGAAATGGAAATGGAGTGGTAAAATGAACGAAGATATTAAACCTTTTATAATTCTGGGACCTGATGGCAAAACCGCCGCACTGCTTCAGACAAACACTAAGGGCTTCAAAAAAAGTATAGAGAACAGCTGTATATGGGCTGTTAACCCGGATACGGGCCGCCTGCTGCCTGAAGAAGACCTTGGCAAGGCCGGAAGTTTTAGAGAAAACCCAGACTGGTTTGAGGCTGTTGTGGTTTCAGCCCCAGAACCGGCTGATGCTGACGGCATTGATCACTCGGGAACTGCTGCCCCAATGGTTAAGGATGCAAAAAGAGTTGATTCGTCAATAATAGAAAGGCTCTTCACCCTTATTGAAAGCCGCAGGATCGAGAGACCTGAAGGCTCGTATACAACACATTTGTTTAATTCGGGACTCTCAAAGATAAAGAAAAAAACCGGTGAAGAGGCAGTCGAGCTCTTACTTGCAGAAACCAGAGAAGAGCAAATCTATGAAGCAGCGGATCTTATATACCATATGCTTGTTCTTTTTGCGGAAACCGGTATAAAACCGGAAGAAATCTTTAAAGAACTTGAGAGTAGGGAATAAATACTGTTATAATATATATGGAGGCATCAGGAATGGATAAAAAAGCGAAAATAAGTTTACAGGAGATTACCGAAGACAGCCTGTCCGATCTATTGTCGCTTGAGGTTGCTGATGATCAGAAACATCTGATTACCAATAATGCCAAGTCAATCGCTCAAGCGCATTTTTCAAGATATTCATGGATGAGGGCTATCTATGCTGACAATACGCCCGTCGGATTTGTTCTTCTTTTTCTCGATCCGGACACACCTCATTACGAGATTTGGCGTTTTATGATCGATAAAGATTTTCAACGCAAGGGCTACGGCCGTCAGGCCATGGAAGGAATTATTCAATTTTTAAACGAACTTCCGGACTGTAAAGAGGTATACCTTTGCTATGTTCCGGAGAAAAAGAACGCTTCATGTTTTTTCAATAGCCTTGGTTTTGTTGATACAGGCGCATTCCACGGTAATGAAAAAGAAATGAAACTGGAGCTTCTCTGAAACACAGCCGGATAAAATCAGGCTTTAAGAAAAGCTTTTCAAATGATGGCTCTCATTTAAAAAGCTTTTAGCCTGATTATATTTCAGCCTTTTTTACTATTTAAAGCACTCTTCAAAAAATAGTTTCAATTTGTTGGTTATTAATTCTTCACCCGGTTTTCCAATAGCCTCATTTATTCCGCTATGGTTGTAAATACTTCCATCTACCTGAGAGACCAAAACACCGTTTTGTTCAAGTTTATTTATAAAGTTATCTGCAACCTCAATTCTTTCAGCATTTCCCCGTTTTGCAACAAAAAATCTGGGATAAGCAGTTCCACTAACAATATTATGAATTGGCGAAGCCTGATTATTAAGACTGTTGTCATGACCGAAGGCATTTATGTATATTTCATTTCCCGAATCAACCTTAGCTGCTACATTATAGGCTTCAGTATCAATTGAGGCTATTCCTTTAATATTTGAAAAATCTAATCCTGAATCATTCAAAAATTCTGAATTTGTTCCTGTTAAAGCAACGAGGTGGGCTCCGGCACTATGTCCCAATAATGCTATTTTATTTGAATTCCCCCCATATTTGCTGATATTATTAAAAACCCATTTTACAGCGTCAGCAACATCTTCATTGTGAGCTGGATACATTATTCTTTCAGGGTTATCAAGCTCAACAGGAGAAGGGCTTAACCTGTAGTTGATGCTTACAAACACGTAGTTTAATGATCTAAAAAGTTTAACCTTGTTTTCAATCTTATTAGCCTTATCTCCGAGGCACCACCCTCCGCCGTGAACCCATATAACCACCGGTTTCTTATTTTCTATTAAACTGGTGTAATATATATCCAAACTTAGACGATTAGGATCAATTCCTTCAATTTGTTTATATTGTATGGTGGCAGATATTTCTTGCGGGTCTAACTTATTGGTTTCAGCGGTATTACAACCAAAAAATAAAATTGATATTAGAAAAATAAGTAACGTGCTTATTTGTTTTATATTATATTGAATCAATTTTCTTTTCTCCTATAAGAATGCAAGGTGCAGTTATACATATTCATATATTTTTTATACCTATTAAATGATCCAGTATTTTCCTTCTTCTATTTCTGTTTTTCCATTTTTGAAATAATAAGCTCGCTATTGATTCCATTAAATTCAATTATATTATCTGAATCATTTTCAGAAAAGGGGTCGGCTTTATTACCGTTTTTTTCATAATATATCTTTGTTCTAATTCCTTTTTTTATTGTTCTAAAAGAATCTTCTTCAGAAATAAACAGTTTAGAAATTGCGGAATTCTGATTTATTGCAAGTCTTCCTTGTAATGAGTTACAAGTAATTGTCATATCTTTATTACAATTTATCTCTACACTTCCAATCACATTTCTTAATAAAACATTATCTGTTTTAATATCAAGTTCAATATTTTCACATTTGAGAGATCTCAACTCGATATTACCTGAATTTGCTGAAACTTCTACTGTTTTCAGATATTTATTCGGTAATTGAATAACAACAATAAGCCCCTCTTTTGCCTCTGTTCTTAAAAGACTATCTTGTTTATTTATGCCAATATCAATACGGTTTTTGATATCATCTACCTTTACTTTGAAGCTTTCAGATAAAGATGAGATTGTATTTGAAAATAGTTTTATATATATTTTTTCACCATCATAACCATTTAAAAACACAGCCTTTGAGTCCCCGATATTTATGTCATAACTTTTCAAGTTATCAATGTCATATTCAGTAATACTCTCAAAAATATATTCGGAGTCTTTTTTTTCATTTTTGTTATTTAAAAGAAGCTCATCAATCGAAACCTCGAAAAGGGATGAAAGAGAGATAATATTTTCTATATCTGGAATCCCCTTCCCTGTTTCCCTTTTTGTAACCGCTTGCCTGGATACCCCTATTTTCTCAGCCAATCTTTCTTGAGAAAGCCCTGCTTTTTCTCTTATTCTCTTTAATTCATTCGCAAAGTTCATATTTCTGCCCTTTATTGTTTTTGTTATTTTATTATTGTTTGTTAAATTAAATAAAACAAGAAACTATGGCTTACATCCTCATATTTTTTGCTACTTTACGTAGCATAAACTCAAAATCTTTATCTTAACAACTCTTAATTATCAAGTGAACCATACCACCCATATTCAGAATATATGTTATTGAGACTTTACAAAATATCAATTAAGATATCAAAAAAAGAGGTATAAATTATGAGTAAAAGGCAAAATTTTATTGACAGAACAGCCCGTAAGCCGTTCGGCGAAAAATCTAAAAAACATTACAGCGATCCGAAGGGTCATTATAAGTCTTTTGAAATTATATTGGAAAAATTGAAGCTAAAAGAAGATGACAGCTATGTTGAAATAGGCTTCGGCGGGGGAGCTTTATTAAAACAAGCATTACAGATTGTTTCTGATGCCTCAGGTATAGATCACAGCACTGATATGCTTGAAACGGCAAAAAATCAATTAAAAGACAGCTCTTACAAACACCTTGATTTAGTTCATGGAGATGCCGCTAAACTCCCTTGGGAAAATGAAAGATTTACCGCAGCAGCTTCTGCAAATATGTTTTTCTTTGTTGAAGACCCTCAGCAGGTGCTGAATGAAATATACCGCGTTTTGAAACCCGGCGGAAGATTTGCAATGTCTACAATGAGTAAAAACATTTTAGGAAAGATAGTCTTCGGCTGGTTTTACTCTCTTAAAACCTATTCGGATAAAGAAATGATATCAATGCTGGAAAAAGCAGGTTTTAAGAATATTACTGTTAAATCAAAACTTGGACAAATATGCTACGCTGAGAAATAATCAGTTTTTTCAGCATTCTTCAACGCTGCCTTCACGTGCCAGATCAATCTCAAGCTCAGGATAGGCAGCACCCTCTTCTGAACGGTATTTTTCAAGGAGTCCTTCAAGTTCATCATCCGAACGCTCCATTGCATGATGAAAAAAAAGCAGCCTCTTGATACCGTTTTCTCCGGCAAGCTTTATCGAACGCTCAAATGATGTATGTCCCCATCCTCGAAACTTGGTCATAAGTTCATATTCGGTATACTGGCTGTCATGAATAAGAAGATCAGAGCCTGCGAGAAACCTGCCGACCTCATCATTCGCCTCTTCGGCCGCCAGCCTTCCTTCTTCTGCTGCGAATTCATCGTAGGAAGGATCCTCAGGATCTTCTGGAAAAAGGTTAAAAAAGGGTTCGGTATCATAGGCGGTGCTTATTGTTTTTCCGTCATATTCAAAACGGTAACCAAGGGTCAGAATAGGGTGGTTAAGATAATGGGTTGATATTTTCAAATCATCAAAACTTAGCTGGGTTTGCTGAAGATTATGGTATGTGATATCAGCCCCTAATTCGGAGTGTTTTACCGGAAAATAACGGTAAGAAAACTGATCAGATATTATTTTTTCCAGGCCCTCTTCCTCATATGTAACAGGCCCGTAGATATCTATCTTGTACCCGGGTATGTAAATCGGGGTGAAGTAAGGCAGCCCCATAATATGATCAGAGTGGGTATGTGTTATAAAAAGACGTATATGTTTTGGGCAGTTTTCCGATTTCATAAGATGATTTCCCAGCAGCCTAAGGCCGGAGCCGGCATCTATGATTATCAGCTCATCATTACCATAGCGAAGCTCAATACATGAAGTGTTTCCGCCGATCCGTACTGTGTCAGGGCCGGGGCAGGGCGTGGAGCCTCTAACGCCCCAAAATTTTACCTTCATTAAATCCTCCGCTATTGTGATATCTTAAGAAATACCCGTGCTTTTTCTATTTCCTGTTTAAAGGTGCCGGCCATTGCTTCAAGCTCATCAAAGCTTATTCCCAATGTTTCATAAACAGACTTCGGCGGTTCTTCCGGGTATCTGTTTCCAGCAAATCCCCTCTCAAGATAAAGAGACATATAATCTGCAATTGCAACAGCATAGACAAGCTCTATATTTTCACCTTCATATTCAGCTGAATTATGATGAAATTCAATTGCATCTTTTATTCCGCCCTCAATCTTCCAGTGGTCTGTGACAAGAGCGCCTACATCCTGATGATCAAAATTAAACATGCTCTTTTCTACCTTATTCAAGGCTGTTTTATTTTTATCTGCGCTTGAGATAACTAACAAATATTCTGATGGTAAGGCTCCGGCTAAAGGGATCTTTCCAACATCATGAAGCAGTCCGGCAATAAAGAATTCTTCATATTTTTTAGGATCGGCCTTGATTTTAGCCGCTATCTTTTTGGCTATAACACCCGCACAGAGCGAATGTTCCCAAAAACCGTCCATATTCAAAACCTCGTCTGATTTCCCCGTATTCAGACTTCCCAGAACTGCCGTGCTTAGGGCAAGATTTTTAACAGTATTCAGGCCTAGCAGAATTATTGCTCTTACAAGTGATGTAATCTTATTCGGGCGGCCATAGTAGGCTGAATTTATAAGCTGCATGACCTTACCCATAAGTACAGGATCCAGGCTGACGACCCTGTTTAGATCGGCTGGAGAGGCTGCAGGATCATTACATATTTCCATCACCTTCGTTACTGTTGTTGGCAGACTGGGCATTTTATCTATATATTTTTCAATAATTTTTATCATCGATACTTTACCTTAACGGTCTTCAAGTTTAACCAGAATACTCTGAAGTTTGTCACTCAGAGATTCCGCAATTGCTGGATCAGGAAGTCCTTTTGTAAGCTCTGACATAAAACTAAGGGTTCTGCCTATCATGGTCTTTGTAAGTTTTACTTCATCATTAGACTTTAGATCACTGCTGTTCTGAATTCTGGAAATAAGGCCGGGATCTCCATCCATCCTGGCTTTCAGTGCTGCCAGTTTCAGCCTGATTTCGCTTTCGTTATATTCGTGCAGCTTATCCTTCGGTAAAAACCTTGTAAGCCTGTCCAGATAGCCAAAAATATTATCTTCTTCAGGTTCATCATCAAGATTTGGTTCGTATTCCAAGTCTGTATCATCTTCTATTTCAGTTTCCTCTTCCTCTTCAATTTCCGGTTCAACATTAGATACTTGCTTAATAATTATTGGCGAGGGCTCAAGCTTAACCGTTAAAGGATTTACCAAATTGAAAGACGGTGAAGGCTGAGCGGAAGAGCTAACTTGTTCAGCTTCATTTGCTGACGATTGTTCTTCGTTTTTCTCGGATAAATCTGAAGAATCTTCGTCATCTTCAGGCGGCAGAACAAACTCATCCTCATCTGTAACCTTCAGGATATTCTCTTCCTCGTCAAAAACAATAACAGGATCAATTCCGCCCACATCAATTATAGGAACATATTCCCCGGCAATATCATTAATACCGTCAAAGAGAATATTGGCCTCTTCGTGTTTGGTTTCCGGTTCAAAGGATCTTGCAAGGCTCTTGAGATTCTTCTCCCAGGAACTTCCATATTCCTTTGCGTATTTGACAGCCATCTCATCATAAAAACGCAGATTTTCATTCAGCTCTTCAAGATCAAAATCATCTTCATCAGCATGACCTGCTACAGTAAGCTGTTCGGCTGCCTTTAGAGCCTTTTCTGTCATTCCGGCTTCCTTGGCCGTTTCTGCAAACATCTGAAGAAGCTTTATATCTTCAGGATCTGCTGCAGAAAGTTTTTCAAGAACCTCCGCGGCCTTACGGTATTTTTCCTTTTCAATTAATAATTCGGCAAAAAGCAGGGCCGGTGCAAAATCCTCCGGTTTTGATTTATAGATGTATTCACATTCGGTTATTGCATCTTCAATTTTTCCAAGTGATTTCAAAAGTAATGCAAGCTGAAGTCTTGCATCATGAGCATCCGGATCTATTTTTAACCCTTTTTTAAAGGTATTAAGTGCCCGATCTTTTTTTCCGCTGAGGCTGAATTGCTTTGCCATTGCAAACCATGCACGACTCTCGTTCTGATCTCGATCCAGAACCCATCGGATATGTGTAAAGGCTTCGTTATATTTTCCGGTTTCCAGCAGAATATTGCCAAGTAAAAGCCGAAGTTCTGCATTTTCAGGATCATTCTGATGATGATCTCTCAGAAGTTTTTCTGCCTCCTGAAACTTTTTGTCGGAGTAATATACTGCTGCCAGATTAACTGCCGCCGAAGTATAAAGAGGATTTTCTGTCAGCAATTTTGTAAAAACTATTTCAGCCTTTTCATTATCTCCCCGTTCAAACGCAATTTCTCCTGTTCTACAGAGTGCTTCCGATGAATCCGGAGAAAGATCCAGAACCTTTAAATACATTCGTTCGGCTTCATCAGGCTTATCTTTTTTCAGAATATCACCGAGCTTTAAAAGACACTCCTCCCATCCGGGTTTTGCTCTTAATGCTGTGCGGTATTCGTCAACAGCCTTCTCAGTCTTTCCTTTTTCCGCGTATATATTGGCAAGGTTAAAATGAAGGCCGGGATTATTCTCATCAAAACTCAAACCCTGTTTAAGAATGTTCTCAGCTTCATCAATTCGATCATCTTCCAATAACAGAAGGGCGAGGTTATTGTGGATTGACACAAATTCAGGATTTTTCTGAATCCCGCTTCTGTATATCTCTTCCGCCCGGCTTAACTCTCCAAGCTGGCGATGGATATTACCTATGTTAAAAATAACATCAGCCCGATCACCGGCAAGAGTATAGGCTGTCTGTGCGGCGTTAAGAGCAGTTTGTAACTTCCCCCTCTTCTGATAGACAATAGCGGAGTTTATCAATGCATCTACATTCTGAGGTTCATTTCTTATTATAGTTTCGAATGTTTTCTGGGCGTCTGTCAGCTTACCTTCTCTAATGAAAATACTGCCGAGAAGAAGCTGCCCCTGAATATTTTCCGGTTCGTTTGATAGAAATTTCATGCACAAGCTTTCTGCCTGTGAAAGATCTCCGGTAAGCAAAGCGTATCTTGATCGGCTAAGCAGTTTTTTGCTCATTATTAGTCCCTATTAATTGCGGACGGTCTTGCGCTGATTTCCCTTGAAAAAACACTTTCCTGGGGAAGTTCCGCATTATCATAAGAGGTTACAGCAAAATAGTATAACTTTCCATTGATCAGGCCGTTTATTTCAATTGATGTACGATCTCCAACATCAATCGGAGAAGGCCCGGAGGCTGATCCGCTTCCAAAATAAAAACCGGGTTTATCACCATAATATAGTTTATATCCTGCTATATCGTGCTCGGTTACAGGAGTCCAGCTTATAATTACACTCTCATTCCCGGCTTCGGCAGAAATATATAAAGGCGGAAGCGGCGGCAGATTTCTTTCAAAACTCATGGACATTTTATAAAGTTTAGGTGAAACAAGACCGGATCCATCAGGGAATAGCTCAGCCATAACTTGAAGGTATCTTCCTTTAACATCGGGAGAAAGCATCTCTCCAGTTTCAATTTGTTTCCAGGAAGGATATTCAGAATTCGGTGAGAAATATTTATTAGAGATCCTGTAAAAGTAATATATCTGAGTTTTTCCTTCTTTATTAAATTCCGAGTCAATTTTATAGAATCTTGAATCATGATTTTTAATATCAATTATATCCGAAACAACAGTTCCGCTGTTCATACTGTATTTATTCAGCTCAGGACTGCTGAATTGATTGGTTATCCTCAATTCATCTATAAATCCAGTATATCCCCGGCCGATTAAGAACCTTGACGGTTTTGCAGAACCAATTAATGGTGAATATATCTCAGCCTCCTCTTGTCGGATATCCGTTGTATAAACAATATCTTCGGGAATACCGTCAATTAGATATTCAAGTAAACCTGTAGAGCTGTCATATCTGACCATGTGATGATGCCAGCGTTTTGGAATCAGCGAACGTGATGAAGATAATCTGAAAAATGTGCCCCTCAGTTGAGGGGTTAAGAAGATGTTATTAAATTCCCAAAAAAGGTTTCTGCCTGAAATTCCGCAAAGTATTTCCTGCTGAAAAGTATTCTTACCTGTAGAAACAGCGCCTGTCCATTGAATTATATTTTCACCCTCCGATAAACGGGCAGGATTTAACCAGAATTCTATTGAAAAATCATTAAGCCGGCTGCTTCCCGCGGCAAATGCTGAAGAGTCAGAAGGATCAAGTTCAAAAAACTGTCCATCTCCGGTAAAAACAGCGGAGCCTGAACCTTTTTTCTTATTGGCAGGAGATATTTGAACACCATTGTTCTGTTTTAACGTATGATGTCCGCTTGAATCCCAAATACCTTTGTTGAAATGAAACAGCATTTCTGTTTCTATTTCCGAATCATATTCACTGTCAGCCAGCTGGAGGCTTGTAAGCCCCGCTTCTTCGGTAAGAACAGTATTAAACATTGAAACACCATCCCAGCCCTCATCACCGCCGATTACGATTTCTTCACTGAAGAGAATACCAATCGAGAATACCAAAAGAACCAGGATTATAGGATATTTTTTTGTACACATAACTTCTTATTAATAATCGGATCTATTTCCGCTTTCCAAAATTGTTTATTTTTTAATTTGGTTTTATATTAGATTAATGGATGAGATAAGGCTTGCTGTATCTGAATTTCCCGAATTGCCCGGAGTTTATCTGATGAAGGACTCTTCAGGCAGAATAATCTATATCGGCAAAGCAATAAATCTAAAAAAAAGGGTCTCTTCCTATTTCTTAAAAAACCGAGATCCCAAGACAACCATGCTTGTTTCAAAAATCAGGGATATCGAGACCATTATCACTGAATCTGAATATGAGGCCCTGCTTCTTGAGAACATACTGATAAAAAAATGGAACCCCAAATATAATATCAGGCTTAAAGACGGTAAAAGCTATCCTGTTGTAAGGATTACAAAAGAAGAATTCCCTACGGTTTTTAAAACAAGACGGATAATAAGGGATGGATCCAAATACTTCGGGCCGTTTGCTTCTGCAGGTTTACTTACAATCTATATCGATACAATAGATAAGCTTTTTCCACTTCGAAAATGCCGGGGGAGCCTGAAAAAAAGGGAAAACCCCTGTCTTTATTTTCATATTGGAAGATGTTCAGCCCCCTGTGCTGGAAAGATCTCTGCGGAAGCCTACGGAGAGATTGTATCCCAAATTGAAGAGCTCCTTTCCGGAGATAATGAGCGGATATTAAGCTGGCTTAAGCAGAAGATGCTTGAATCTTCAGAGGCCCTTGAGTTTGAACGTGCCGCTGATTTTCGGGATGCCTTTACCGCGGCGGAGGGAGTAATTGAAGAACAAAGCCAGAAGATCATAGACTTTAATGATATGCAGCGTGATTATATCGCGTTTTCATCATTCCAGAATCTTTACACCTTTGCTGTTTTTCAGATGCGGGATGGAAAGCTGACAGGCCGGGATTTATATCGAACCGAATTCGGCTCAAGTGATGAAGATGCCCTTGAGCAGTTTATGATCCAGTACTATTCCGAAGCAGAGACTGTTCCAAACGAGATCTATTTTTCAAGGCTTATAAGCCTGAACCTTATTAAAGACTTTTTCAGAAAAGAAAAGAATTCTGAGCCGCAGCTTATTTTTCCCGAAAAGGGACAGAATCTCTCGATCCTGAAGATGGCAGAAGAGAATGCCTATCAGGATATTATGAAACGAAAACGGAAGGTAAATAATGAAGAGGGACTTCTGAAACTCAAAGAGGTGCTGTCTCTTGATACATTACCAAGAAGAATAGAGGGCTTTGACATTGCCCAGCTTCACGGAAAGTATCCTGCCGCCTCGTTAATATCTTTCCGGGACGGAGTTCCTGACAGGAAAAACTACAGGCATTTTCATATAAAGACCCTCGGCGGCAAGATAGATGATTTCGCAGCGGTAAGAGAAGCCGTCTCGCGCCGCTACAGCCGCCTGCTTAATGAGGGCCTTCCGATGCCGGATCTAATCCTTATTGACGGCGGCGCAGGGCAGGTAAGTGCCGCAAAGGGGGTTCTTACAGCGCTGGGACTGGATCACATACCGCTTGCGGGGCTTGCAAAGCGTGATGAAGAGATCTATCTTAGCGGCCGCAGTAAACCAATTAATCTGCCTGAAGGAGATCCCGCACTGAAGGTACTGCAGTATGTAAGGGATGAAACCCACAGGTTTGCAACCGGATTTAATAAAAAGATGCGGCAGAAAGACAGCCGCTTCTCAATGCTGGAGGCAGTCCCCGGAATAGGGCCCTCAAAGAGCAAGAAGCTTATACAAAGCTTTGGCTCGCTCGAAAATATGGCCCGTCAGTCTGAGGAGTCCCTAAAAGAGGCCGCAGGTCTCACAAAACATGCAGCTAAACTGCTTTATGAGGAATTACAGAAGAACGGGAGAGAGCGTTATTAGTATCTCATAACTAACTTTTAAGAATTTTACAATTCTATCTGATTGAGATATAATAGTTATATGCCAACTGTTCTGAAAATAGATGGTTACCGGTTTTTCTTTTACTCAAGCGACAAACAGGAACCGATACATATACATATAGAAAAAGGTTCCGGTTATGCCAAAGTATGGATTTCACCAATAAGGCTTCAATACAGTTACGGCTTTAATAATTCACAAATAAGCAAAATCCTGAAACTTGTTGAAAAAAATAATGAAAAAATAAAGGAGTCATGGAATGAGTTCTTTAATGACTGAGATTGAACTTGCAAATGCTGTTGATGTACAGGTTACATCCGAAACTCTTTCAATAAGCCTTGACGATGGCAGGTTAATATCTACTCCAATCAGTTGGTATCCCAGATTATTACATGCAACAGATGTAGAGAGAAATAATTACAGACTTATAGGAAACGGGGCAGGAATAAACTGGCCGGATCTTGATGAAGATATCAGTGTCCAGGGATTAATCTCCGGCCGGCGTTCACAGGAAAGCCAGAGATCTCTTAGTAAATGGCTGGAAGGTAGAAATTAACATCTTTGTTTGGACGGAGACCTCTGTTCTCAAGATCTGTTCTGTACTCAAATATAATTAGAGGCATTTGCGCTGCGCAAGAACTATTTAATATATAATGAATTAAGAAAGAGGAAGAAAAAAAATTACCCCAGAAAAACGGCTAAAATATGCAAAAA